>ERZ795058.72-NODE-72-length-151539-cov-8.295602_pt1 | contig 151539 bp, 144 predicted proteins | sample MGYA00375142_ERZ795058 | MGnify/ENA primary metagenome ERZ795058 (study PRJEB30187, sample SAMN05720210) | activated sludge metagenome | isolation source: anaerobic digester from wastewater treatment plant | place: Japan | collected 2015-04-20 ... | reverse complement strand
CCCGGTCACAAAGTCCACCATCCTCAAAGATGTGCGTTTTTCAACGGCCTGCTAGGCGGGCATGTCTCCCTTGGGAAGGGTAAAAGAAACCGTCGCCCCTTCATCGACCCTTCCCTCGGCCCAGACGCGGCCGCCGTGCCGCTGAACGATACGCTGGACGATGGCGAGGCCGATGCCGGTCCCTTCGTATAGGTCGGGGTTGAGCCTCTCGAATACTTGGAAGAGCTTGCCGTAGTAGGCCATGTCGAACCCGATGCCGTTGTCCCGTATGGAGTAGGCGACGTCGCGGCCGGCGCAGTGGTCCGTCATCTCGATGACAGCAGGTTTCCGGTCGCGCGTAAACTTGACCGCGTTTTCGAGAAGGTTGACGACCACCTGACGGATGAGGGCGGGGTCGCCGTATCCCGGGAGCGTGACGGCATTCCGGAACTCGATCTCGCGATTTGCATTGGCCGTCCGTATCTCCGCCCAGACCTCGTCGATCAGGGCCGCCATGTTGAATGCCGCCCGGTCCATCTGCTTGCGGCTGGACCGTGAGAACGAAAGAAGGTCTTCGATCAGACACCCCATCGTCCGGACATTGTCGCGGATGACGTTGAGTCTTCTTTCCGAGTCCTCGTCGAGTTGTCCTCCGTGCCTCTTCAGGAGCGACCGGGAAAAGCCGTCGATCGCCCGGAGCGGTGCCTTGAGGTCATGGGAAACGGAGTAGCTGAACCTCTCCAGCTCCTCGATCGTCTCTTCGAGCTGTTCCGTCCGCTTCTTCACCTCGTCCTGTGCCTGCTTCCTGCGGGTGATATTCCGGGCGGTTGCCAGGATGCGCACGGTCTCGCCGCCGGCATTGCGGATCGGAGAAACGATGACGCTCCACCACTGCGGCTCGCCGTCGAAGGACGAGCGGTAGCCGTCGAAGGACCCCACCGACCCCCGCGCAGCGTTCGCAATGACATCGAGAGCGGTACGGCGATCCTCTCCCTCCCAGAAGTCCCCGAAGGGAACATTCCGGAACGACCCCTCATCGGTGATCTTCAGCAGGGCCTGTCCGGCCCTGTTCATGAACTGCACGCGGCCTTCCAGGTCGAGGATGGCGATGCAGTCGCGGCTGTTTTCCACGATGCTCTCGTTGAATTCGTTGAGCTCACGGAGGGCCTCTTCACTTCTCTTCAGGTTGCGGAAGAGAAGGCGGTGGGGTGCCACGATGCCGGTCTGAATGACGGCCCGGTAGAGCAGGGAGAAGGAGATGATGAGGAGAAAGTGCCCCAGCGCGTTGGAGATGCCGTAGACGTCCACGTAGAGGGTGAACAGGGCGCCCGCGGGGATCATCACCGCATAGGACGAGACGATCAGGGCGAACACGCCGCGGTCGAACATCTCTTTCCTCCGGTGGAGGATGACGATGGCGACGACGATGATGGCCGAGGCGACATATTCGCTGACCTTCTTGAAAGGGGTCAGGCCGGACCCGTCGACGTAGCAGTCGGGAAAAATGTCCCATGCGAAGATGCTCAGGAGTGTGAGCGCGGTAATCACGGCATAGGCGGCGATGACGGGGAAAGGCCGAAACCGCCGGTTCAGGAAGAAAAGGGCGATCAAGAAAGAGAGGCTCTGCAGGTACCGGAATGCGATCCACAGCTGCGTCGGCGGGTTTGAAGAGAAACCCGTGAGGACGGACATCCCCCGATAGGAAAGCAGATGAACGACGAGAATGAACCCCAGAAAGACATTGGCGATGCCGAGAAACAGGAAATAGTGGATATCCGAATAGCGGCGGGCGTTCCAGGCGACGATGAAGGTTCCGAAACAAACGACGGCGACGAAGAGATCCGACAGGGAGTGGAAGAGGAGGTAGTTGTACCGTTTGACAATGAAGAGTCCCGTGAAGAGCAGCAGGAAGAAAAGGACGGTTCTCGCGGTGGCGGAATCCAGGGCCTTGATCATGTCAAACCTGATGCAAATTCAGTCCGGACGCGAATCGGGCGAGGACTCATCTTCGCGACAGCTGCCGCTGCTGTCCGTCGCACGAGGGGGCGAATCCCCTGTGCAATGTCAACACCGTATGGCCGGCCGGTTGCCGAAGGAGCGCAACGGACGCCAACCGCGAGGATCAACGCCCGCTGCACGTATCGTTGAAGAAAGACGTTCTATGAGACGGGGACCACGAGCACCGGCTTCTTCGCGTGGCGGAGGACCCGTTCCGCGACGCGTCCCAGGAGGGCGTGGGCCAGCATTCCCTTGCCGTGCGATCCCATGACGATCATGTCGCAGGCATACTTGTCGGCCTTGTTGAGGATCTCCTCGAAGGGATGCCCGATGACGACCTCGACGGATTCCACCAGGTTTACGCACGTGGGGTCCTTGAATTCCGTGATGCACATCCTTTCGATGCGGTCCTTGATCAGCTGGCGGCCCTGAGTTTCGAAATCTTTGTAGTGCTTCTCGATGATCTCCGGGGCCATCACGGGGAGGATGTTCACGTTCTGCAATTCTTCGATCACGTGCAGGATGACGATCTTCGCGTCCAGAGCCTTCGCCAGCTTCACCGCATACACATAGGCCTTCGGCGATGTGAGGGACAGGTCCGTCGCATACAGTATCCGCTTGATGTTTACGGGCATGATGGCGCTCCTCTCTTCCGTTCGAATTTCACAACTTTAGGATTTCTATAGCAGATCGCGGCGAACCATTCAAGGCGGAAAACTCTTTCCCAGAGGAAACGACGGGGAAAAGCACCCGATCCTCGCGGTCGGAAGGGCCTCAGTCGGGGGAAACTTCGCCCGCGGCCGCTACGTTCCTATTTCTGAAAAATTCAAAGTAGAGAAGAGGAATCACGATCAACGTGAGCCCTGTCGACGCCACGGCACCGAACATCATGGCGATGGCCAGGCCTTGAAAGATGGGATCGAAGATCATGACGAAAGAGCCCACGACGACGGCAGCGGCCGTAAGAACGATGGGACGGAAACGGACGGCGCCTGCCGTCAGCAGCGCATGCTTCAAGTCCCTGCCGTCGCGCCATTCCTGTTCGGCGAAATCGACCAGCAGGATGGAATTCCTGACAACGATGCCCGAAAGGGCGATGAAGCCGATCATTGAGGTGGCGGTGAAGAAGGCGCCGAAGACCCAGTGGCCGGGAAGAATTCCTACCAGCGTGAGGGGGATGGGGACCATGATGACGACCGGCGTGACGAAGTTCCGGAACCAGGCCACCACCAGAATGTAGATGACGACGAGGACGGCGCCGAAAGCGATGCCCAGGTCGCGGAAGACCTCGATGGTGATGTGCCACTCGCCGTCCCATTTCATGGAATAGGTATTCTCGAGCCAGGGCTGGACCGCGTCATATTGCCGGAGTTCGTAGCCTTCCGGGAGATCGAGATCCCGTATGGCATCCTTCATCTTCAGGATGGCATAGACAGGGCTCTCTTCGGTGCCCGCCACGTCGCCGACGACGTAGGTGACGCTCTTGAGGTTCTTGTGATAGATGGTCTTTTCACGCGAGCCGTCGTGCACCGTGACCAGCTCTGCGAGCGGCACGAGATTTCCCGCCCGTCCCGGAACGCCGATGGACCGGAGCAGCGACGGATCCGCACGGTCTTCCAGGGGCATGCGCAGAAGAATCTCCAGAGGTTCTTTCTCCTTGTCCATGTGGATGAGGCCGGCCGTTGCCCCGGAGAGGGCGATCCGCATGCTCTGGGAGAGAGCCTCTGTCGAGACGCCGTTCTCGGCTGCCTTGGCGCGGTCCGCCTCCAGGGTTACCTTCCGCTGCTCCGCCTCGACGTACCAGTCCACGTCGACGACGCCGGGGGTCTTGGCGAAGATGTCCCGGATTCGCCCGGCGATCTCGATCTGCCGTTTCCTGTCCGGACCGTAGATCTCCGCCACGAGGGTGCTCAGTACAGGCGGACCCGGCGGGATCTCCGCCACCTTGATCCTCGCTCCGTGGCGGTCCCCGATTTCCTTGAGGGCCGGGCGGATGCGCTTCGCGATATCGTGACTCTGGTCCTTGCGCTCCGCCTTGGCGGCCAGGTTTACCTGGATATCCGAGACATTGGCTCCGTTGCGCAGAAAATAGTGGCGCACGAGGCCGTTGAAGTTGAAGGGCGCCGCCGTTCCGATGTAGAGTTGGTAGTCGGTCACTTCGGGGACCTGTTTCAGGCGGGCACCCATTTCCCGGACGAGCGCCGCCGTTTTCTCCAAGGAGGTCCCCTCCGGCATGTCGATGATGATCTGCAGTTCGCTCTTGTTGTCGAAGGGAAGCATCTTCACGGTCACGAGCTTCAGCGGCACGAGGGCGGCGGCGAGCAGCAGCAACGAGGCGACACCGGCGACCGCAGCCCGTCTCTTCATCTTGCTGTCCAAGAGCGGGCCGATGATCTTTCCGTACAGGCGGGAGAAGTTCTTTTCGGGTTTGCGGCCGGCAGAGACCCGGGATCCGCCGAGAACCTTGTAGCCGAGCCAGGGGCTCACGATGAAGGCGACGAGCAGCGAAAAGAGCATGGCTGCCGACGCCCCCACGGGAATGGGACGCATGTAGGGGCCCATAAGGCCGGATACGAAGGCCATGGGCAGAAGCGCGGCGATGACCGTCCAGGTCGCCAGGATCGTGGGGTTGCCGACTTCGTCGACGGCCCGTACGGCCTGATCCACTCCGACGCCGTCCCGCTTGAAATGCCGGTGGATGTTCTCGACAACGACGATCGCGTCATCGACGAGAATCCCGATGGAGAAGATGAGGGCGAAGAGCGTCACCCGGTTGAGCGTGTAGCCGTAGAGATAGTTGATCAGCAGGGTAAGGGCCAGCGTCACCGGCACCGCTACGGCGACGACGACGGCCTCGCGGAAACCCAGTGCCAGCGCGATGAGGACGATCACGGACACTGTCGCGATGATCATGTGCTGCAGCAGTTCGTCGGATTTTTCCCTGGCCGTTTCCCCGTAGTTTCTCGTGACGGTCACGTTGATGTTCGCCGGGACGACGCCGCCACGGAGGGCATCGACCTTCGCCAGCGCCCTCTGGGCGACGACACTGGCGTTGGCGCCTTTCTTCTTTGCGATGGCAATGGTGACGGCTTCGTCGTGACCCGCGCGGCTTCCGGCAGTCCTTCCGCCCGGTCCGGCCGGTCCCAGGCCCATGAAGACGTAACTGCCCGGTTCTTCGGGGCCGTCGCTGAGCGTCGCCACGTCCTGGAGATGGACGGGCCTGCCGTTGGAGATGCCGACGACGAGCCGGCCCGCCTCCTCGATGCTTTTCAGGAAACCGCCGGCGTCGACGAGGATCTCGCGGTTTTCCGACGGATAGGAGCCGGAGGGCAGGAGGACGTTCGATCTTGCGAGGGTATCCATGATCTGGAAAGCCGAGATACCGTGGGCCTTGAGCCGTACCGGGTCGAGGAGGACCCACGCCTGGCGTCGCTGGCCGCCGATGACCGTGAACTCCCCGACGTCCCGGTCCTTTTTGATCTCCGTGCACAGTTCGAGCGCCACGCGCCTCAGCTCGTACCCCGAGACATGGGGCGCCTCGCTCCACAGCGTCAGCGCCAGGATGGGGACGTCGTCGATGGACTTGGCCTTGACCAGCGGCCGGGACACGCCGGGCGGGATGCGGTCGTAGTTCGACATGAGCTTGTTGTAGAGCTTGATGAGGCTGTCTTCCATGTCCTCGCCCACATAGAACCGGACGATGGTCAGGTTGAACCCGGGTTTCACGATGGAGTAGATGTACTCGACGCCCTTGATTTCCCAGAGGAGTTTCTCCATGGGACGCGTGACGATCTCCTCTACCTCTTTTGCCGAGGCCCCGGGATAGGCGACATGCACGTCGACCATGGGGACGACGATCTGCGGCTCTTCTTCCCGTGGCGTTGCGGCCACGGCGAAGAGTCCCAGCAGGAGGGAGGCAATGACGATGAGGGGAGTGAGTTTGGACCGGATGAAGGCCCGCGCGATCCTGCCGGAGATCCCGATGCGGCTGCTCATCTGGCTGTCCCCCCGGCGATCTGACCGCCGTCCATGGCTTTTTCCAGCCCGGCTGTGAGAATCCGTTCCCCTGCGTCGAGTCCCGAGAGGATCTCGACGCCGCCCGGGTAGACTTTTCCCGTCCGGACGAGGCGATACGTGACGACCCCGCGATCGTCCACCGCGTAGAGCCCCGTGAGCTGGCCTTTTTCGACGACCGCCCCTTCGGGGACAAGGATCGAATCCCGTTCGCCGCGGGGCAGGCGCACCCGCGCGTACAGGCCGCTCCGGAGCCCCGTCGCCGAAAGGGCGGCCTTCACGATGAAGGTCCGGTTCGACGGGTCGACGGCCGGAACGATCTCAAAGACTTTCCCGCTTGCGTTCAGGCCGAGACTTTCGACGGTGACGGTTGCAGCCGTTCCGATCCGAATCCTTCCGGACATCGCCTCGTCCAGCGCCGCCTCCACGTAGAAGCCGCCGTCGCCTTCGATCGTGAAAAGCGGCACGCCCGGGATCGCCATGTTTCCGGGGTCGACGCGCTTGTCCGTCACAATACCCGCCGCATGTGCGGCGATGCGCGAAAAACCCAGGCGGATGCGGGCCTCCTCGAGACCGGCTTGGGCCTGTTCGTAATTCGCATCGGCCAGCTTCTTCTGCGTCTCGATCCGGTCGATCTCCTGCCTTGCCAGGGCCTTCTCGTCATAGAGCCTTCGGTAACGCTGGTAGGTGAGGGCGGCCATGAGGCGATTCTGCTTTGCCGCCTCCAGGGCCTGCTCTGCGGCGCGCACGACCTGCTGAGCATCGCGGTCGTCGATCGTTGCGAGAAGCTGTCCCGCCCGCACCCGGTCGCCGGTCCGGACGGCTACCGCCGTGATCGTGCCCATGACGCGGCTCGCGACGACGGTTGCGGTACGCGCCTTGACGGTCCCCGATGCCTCGTGGAAGTCCTGCACCCTGGAGCGGACCACCTCCGTGACGGTCACGCCGCTGATCAAGGGCCGCTTCATCTCCGTCGTGCCGCGATCGGCCTTGTCGCCGCAGCCGGTCAGCGGCTGGAGGACCAGCAAAACCAGCAAGGCTGCATGTCGGGTCATCGCTGTCGTCGTCATCGCTTCTTCTCCCGTGATGCGAGGCCGAGGTCTTCGAGAAGCGTCCCGCTCTCCAGACTGAGGTTGAGGATGGAGACGCGGTATTCGTTTTCCCTCGCCGCAAGGCCCGCCCTCGCCCGGTCGAGAACCACCTGGGCGTCCAGTATGTCGACGATGGGCGAAAAGGAGTTCTCATAGCGCATCTGAACGAGCCGTTTTCCCTCCTCAGCCGTTTTCAGGGCCTCGCCGGCGAGTTCGAGATTGGCCTTTGCCTCCTCCATGCCGAGCCGCGCCTGATGAAGCCCGAACGCTACGGCCTTCTTCAGTCCGAGAAGATGCTCGCGGGCTTGCCTCGCCTGATGTCTTGCCTTCGAACGCTCATGCTCGCGTTTGGTTCCGTCGAAAAGATTCCAGCGGAGAAAAGCCGAGACTTGCCAGCTGTCGCCTTCGCCCCCGAAGGGGCGGGAGGGGTCGTTCCACTGCCAGCCCCCTCCGACGCCCACGTAGGGCAGGTATTCGGTCTCCGAGAGGGCGATGTTCCTCTCGGCGTTCTCGTAACGCATTTCCATGGAGCGCAGATCGCCCCGCAACCGGAAAGACTCGTCGGCTTCGTGATCGGTCCTGGGCAAGAAGTCGGGGATCTCGCCGGCGGCATCCGCCGGTCCGTCAACGCCCATCAGAAGCCCGAGAACGTGACGGGCGAGGTCGTGGTTCTTGTCGGCCGTCACCTTGCGCTGTCTTGCCTCTGCGAGGGCGGTGCCGGCCCGCAGGGTGTCGGCGTACATGCCGAGGTCGGCCTCGTATCGCAAGGTCGCCGCCCGCTGGTGTTCCAGCGCGTCCTGGACGCCCCTCTCGGCGGCGCGGAGCTGGGCCTTCGCCGAGTGGACCATGAGCCAGGCCCGGCAGACCTTGAAGGCCATCTCCTCTTTCTTGCGCGCGAGCGCAATGCTTTCCGACTCGTACTCGCGCTTCGAGATGTCGAGGCCGATCCAGGCCTTCGGAACGAAAAGCGGCTGTTCCAGACCGAACTGGGTCTGATAGTCGTCGACGGGGCTGGGGTTGTTCAGGCTGTCGATGGCAAAGTCCCGCTGCCGGAAAAGCCCCTGGTTGAGCTTGGCCATGAATGCATAGGTGGGGTTGTTTGTGCGCAGGTACCGCTCTTCGAAAAAGACCTTGGGCAGAAGATTGCTCCGGGCGATGCCGACGTCATCGTTCCTGGAGGCGACGGAATTTTCGGCGGCGCGGAGCTCGTTGTTGTTCTGCAGGGCGAACGCGACGGCGTCGGTGAGGGAAAGTGTCCGCTCTTGGGCGGCGGCCGGGCAGACCGCGAGAATCGCCAGAAGGGTGAAGGTCAAAAAGGACGGGCGCGGATGCAGCGCAAGGACCTTTCTCGACATGACACTCCTCCATAAGGCTTAAGATAACGCAAGAAGAGGCGCCTTTCTATCATCTTAAAACGAAGCTCCGTCTGAGACATTTCGCGGCGAAAAATCAGGCTTTCCCTGATGAAACGGAAATCGTGGTTCTGCTAGCCTCAGAAGAAAGCGGGGGCTGGCGTTCCGCCGGGTGGCTCCTCGAGGTCCTGCCGCGATTTCTCCAGGCTTTCCGTGATCCGATGGCGCTTCTCCTTCGCGCGGGCGTTTTGCCTGCGTGGGGGAGGGGGATGGAAGATCCGGGAGGGGAGCGTCCGGAAGGCGATGGATAAAAATGTTCCCATGTTCCAAGATATTGGATACTTGTTAGCCGTTTCTTATCCGGGCGACGCACGGCATTATAAGACGGAAAATGACAATTCCATCAGGAATATTCGCTTGTTGAGAACCAAAAACAGCGGCTGGCATGTCTGTTGCTCTCCCAGTGACCGGAAAGAGCGGAAGGGCTCCAGCCGGCGGACCACAGGGAAGGGTGCAACCCGACCTCCTGCCGTTCAATGAAAAGGGCTTGGGCAGGCAAGATCGGCGGGGTCGACGTTCATTGATGGACAAGGAGACGAGATGAAGATCTGGGGATATCAGGCGGCAAAGGGCCGGTCTCACGGCAAGAAGCGCGTCGGGAGGCACCTCGTCGCGGCGTTTCTGATCGTTGCGGCGCTCCCGGTGCTGTCGGGGTGTTACGCTCACCGCGACCCTTATGGTCCCGCTCCGCAGGCGACTGTCGCACCGCGGGAACCCATCACGCAGGTCTATTTTTACCCGAAATCCGGACAAACGCCCGAGCAGCAGTCCCGCGACCACTACGATTGCTACAATTGGGCCGTGAAACAGACCGGCTTCGACCCCGGGCAGTCGGCGATTCCGACGGATCAGCGTGTCCGGGTGGTGCCGATGCCGCCGCCGGGGCACGACACCGTCACCTTCGCGATCGCCGGCGCCGTCCTGGGCGCGCTGATCGGCGGACCGAGGCACGCCGGCGGAGGGGCCGTGATCGGGGCCACCGGTGGCGTGATGGCCGGCGCCGCGTCCGATGCGGCGCGGGCGGAAGCGGCGAGGCAGCAGGACGAGGCCTATGCCGCAGAGGCGGCCGCGCGCCAGGCAGAGCTCGACCAGAAGGCCTTGGGTTTCAGACGGGCCATGGGCGCCTGTCTCGAAGGCCGCGGCTACAGCGTGCGGTAGAAGCATTGCGGATTTCCTTTCCGAAAGAAGCAGGTGGAGGATCGAGCTATGACAAATGTTCACAAATCCAACCGGTATTTTGTGTGGATGGTGATGCTGTCCCTGTTGACGGGGCTCGTCGTACTCGGGCTGGCGCAGTCGGCGCAGGCCGACAGCCGCAAGCCGGGCCATCGCGAATTCCGGGATTCGCGCTACCATCACAACCGGTCCTATCCGCCGCGCGGCTACGTGACCCGGGTCTTGCCGCGCGACCGGCGCATCATCGTTCACGGCGGCTCGCGCTACTATTTTTCCGGCGGAGTCTGGTATCGGCCGCACGGGTCCCGCTTCACCGTGATTCTGCCGCCGGTGGGCCTGTACGTTCCGGTCCTGCCGCCGTACTACACGACGATCTGGATCGGCGGCGTGCCGTACTATTACGCCAACGAGATCTACTATGCCCACAGCGGGGCCGGCTACGTCGTCGTCGACCCGCCCACGGGCGACGTCAGTCAGGCGCCGCCGCCGGCGGAGCAGATGTTCGTCTACCCGCGCCTCGGCCAGAGCGAGAAGCAGCAGGCGGACGACCGCTACGAATGCCACCGCTGGGCGGTGGATCAGACGGGCTTCGATCCGACGCAGCCGTCCGGCACGACGCCGGAAGGGGCGAGGGCGGAGAAGCGTGCCGACTACCAGAGGGCCATGGGCGCCTGCCTCGACGGACGCGGCTACACGGTGAAATAGCCGGAGAGCACGGCTTTGAAAGGGTTCGCCGACGGATGGCCTCCAGTTCGTCCGGCGGCGGACCCGCGCCGGCTTCGGCAGGGCCTACGCGCTGTCGTCTTTGCGGGAGCTCAGCATGCAGAAGGCGATGGACGTCGCCAGAATCGCCGCGATGAGCCCCAGGGCGATGCCGATCGGGACCTTGTAGAAGGCGCTGGCGATCATCTTTGCGCCGAGGAAGACGAGGACGACGGAGAGTCCGTAGTGGAGGGACTGGCACAGGCGCATCATCCCGGCCAGGGCGAAGTACAGCGCCCGCAGTCCCAGGATGGCGAATACATTCGACGTGTAGGCGATGAAGGGGTCCAGCGTCACGGAGAAGACGGCCGGAATCGAGTCCACGGCAAAGACGATGTCCGTCGTTTCGACCACGAGCAGTACGACGAAGAGGGGCGTTGCCTGAAGGCGCCCGGCCTGCTTTACGAAGAAGCTTCCTCCCTCGTACGAGGCGGTGACGGGCATCACCCGGCGGAGGAGCTTCAGCACGGGATTCTTTTCCGGGTGGATCTCCGTGTCCTTTTCCACGACCATCCGGACGCCGGTCAGGACGAGGAACGCCCCGAAGACATAGATGATCCAGTGGAAATGCTGGATCAGCGCGACGCCGGCTGCGATGAAGAACGCCCGCATGATCAGGGCGCCGAGGATCCCCCAGTAGAGGACCTTGTACTCATAAGCGGGAGGGACGGCGAAATAGGAGAAGACGAGCAGGAAAACGAAGAGATTGTCCATGCTGAGCGTCCGCTCGATCAGATAGCCCGCCAGGTATTCCAGCGCCGCGTCGCGACCGCGGTAGAAATAGACGAACAGAGCGAACAGAAGGGCCAGGACGGTCCAGACGATGCTCCAGACGACCGCTTCTTTGATCCTGATCACGTGGGCCTTGCGGTGGAAGACGCCGAGGTCCAGGGCCAGCATCAGGAGAACGAAGGCATTGAAGAGAATCCACGGAAGAATCCGTTCCGACATAGCCTACCTCGTATCGCGCTAACAGGATTTCTTCTGCTGCGTGTCGAATCTGCGCTTGAGTTTCTTCATCCATATCTTCGCCCAGACGAATTCGCTTGCCAGGACCGCCAGCCCCAGAGGAATGACGAGAATTGCCGGCCCGGGGAGCAGGATCATGGCGACACCGATCAGGAGCAGGGTGAACCCGATGATCGCGACGAGGATCTTCCTGATGCGGCGGATCGCCTCTTCCATCTTCTGCACCCCGTGTCCGGGCCGCGCAGGCAGGGGAGCGGGAGGCCCGGAAATCCGGCATTTTCCTACGACGACAGCCCTTTCATAGAACCCTTTGGCTCTTCCGACCATTGGGGGCACCCTGATTTTCCTGTTCGAAATGTCTTAGACGGATTCGCAGGCCGACGTTGCCCGCTGGGATGGAACGTCAGCGCGGGTGAGCGGAAATACGGGAAAGGGCGGACAGGAGAAAGGGGCTCCAGGATCTGGAGCCCCTGCATATCTGGTGGGCGATGCGCGAATCGAACGCGCGGCCTTTGGTTCCGGAGACGGTCGTTCTGGAGAAGACACGCGATGAAATAAAATACGCGATCCAGTACTGTGATGACGTAACCAATAGTGGTATCAGCGACTACGGTCTCTATTTCAATTTCCTTGAGAAGCACGTTCGGTATGTTCGAAACTCCGCTTTGAAATCGCACTGTCCACCCCCTCCGCGGGTATTGCAGATCTTTAACCCCCGGAGGGTTGGGCGCAGCCGCATCTCCGCCTTGCCCTCCGGGCCGCGTTTGATATATAAGGGATCATCCTTTTAAGGGGGGGCCTACATGAAGCCGATCCTGGCGCGTCGTCTTCTCCTGATCTTCCCTCTTCTGATCGTTTCCGTGCCCTCATCCGCAGACGCCGAGCTCCGCACGGCGCTCGTCATCGGCAATGGCCACTATGCGGATGGACGCCTCAAGAACCCCGTCAACGACGCAACGGACATGGCGACTACGCTCCAGCGCCTAGGCTTCGCGGTGATCCTCAAGAAGGAGGCCCGGCAGAAGGAGATGGAGGAAGCCATCCGTGACTTTGGGAACCGCCTGAAACGAGGCGGTGCAGGGCTCTTCTTCTATGCAGGCCATGGTATTCAGATCAGCGGCAGAAACTACCTGATTCCGATCGGTGCGCGCATAGAAAGGGAGATGGACGCCAAGTACAAGGCCATCGATGCGGAGATGATCCTCGACGAGATGGCCAATGCGGGCAACCCTCTTAACATCGTCATCCTAGACGCCTGCCGTGACAATCCGCTGGGACGATCCTTGCGGAGCGCAGGCAGGGGCTTGGCGATCATCTCCGAGGCGCCGCAGGGCACGTTCATCACCTATTCTACGTCCCCCGGAAAGACCGCAGCCGACGGGACGGGAAGGAACAGTCCTTACACGGCAGCCCTGCTGCAGGCCATCGCGGAACCGGGACTCCCGATCGAACAGGTATTCAAGAAGGTGCGCCAGCGTTTGAGCAGGGAGACGGGGAACAGACAGATCCCATGGGAGGTATCGTCCCTGCAGGGGGATTTCTATTTTAGTCCCGGTCGTGCCGGAGAAGCTCCCGTTGCCAGGCAACGCGAGGAGACGCCTGCACAAGAGCCGGTGCCTCCTGCAGAACGTGAGGGCTACGCCATGGGACCGCGTCCTTCTCCTACGCAGGAAACTCTTACGGATCCTGTTACCGGCATGGAATTCGTCTTCGTGAAAGGCGGCTGCTTCGAGATGGGGGACACCTTCGGCGACGGCGAGGTGGACGAAAAGCCGGTCCACAGCGTCTGCGTCAGCGACTTCCACATGGGGAAATTCGAGGTGACGCAGGCCCAGTGGGAGAAGGTGATGGGAAACAATCCTTCTAAATTCAAGAAAGGCGGCAGCTATCCGGTGGAGCGGGTTTCCTGGAACGATGCCCAGGAGTTTATCGGCAGCTTGAACCGGATGACAGGGAAGAACTACCGCTTGCCCACGGAGGCGGAGTGGGAATACGCGACCCGGAGCGGTGGCAAGCGCGAGAAATGGGCGGGTACGAGCAGTGAAGCGGATCTTACGGACCATGCCTGGTATAAAAACAACGCCGGCAGCGTCACCCATCCGGTGGGGGAAAGAAAGCCGAACGGCTTGGGGTTGTACGACATGAGCGGTAACGTCTGGGAATGGTGCGGCGACTGGCACGAGACAGAATTCTATGCCGGCAGCCCGCGGGATAATCCCACGGGGCCTTCTTCGGGGACGACTCGCGTTCTCCGCGGCGGTTCCCGGGACGACAAGCCGAGGCTCAGTCCGCGCGGCGAACCGGCTCTGGAACGACCCGGGCAACCGGGCCGACAGCATAGGTTTTCGCTTGGTCCTGCCCGCCAGATAGTTTTCTGATTTCTGGTTTTCTGTTTTTCGGGGGGGATGGGGGTGGAAGCCCCCATCTGCTTTAGGAGAGGGAGCGTGGGCGTTTCGGATCGGTATGATGCAACGGGACATATCGAGGGACAGTACGAGCCCGGTTCGCGCGGCCGCGTCCTCCGCAACTTGCTCTCCGTCAAGAACAAGAGGGCCATGTATGCGCTGGAGAGTCAAGCACTCTTCACCGCTCTTGAAACAGCCATCGCCAAGTATGACAGAGATCACCGGTTCACGGCAGACGACCTTTGCAGCATGCACAGATCGTGGCTCGGCGGCATCTATGCCTGGGCCGGTAAGTATCGTCAGGTCAATCTTGAGAAGGGGGGATTACCTTTCGCGGCTGCTCATCTGGTTCCCCGTTTGATGACCGACTTCGAAAAGCAAGTCCTGGCCGTTTATACGCCCTGCCGGTTTTCGTCCCATCAAGAAATCGCCCATGCTCTGGCAGTAGCTCACGTCGAGCTGCTCCTCATCCATCCTTTCCGGGAAGGCAACGGGCGGCTGGCCCGCATGCTGGCATCTCTGATGTCATTTCAGGCGGGACTGCCGCCGCTCGATTTCGGCGAGCTGAAGGGCGAGCGAAAGAAGGAGTATTTCGCGGCGGTGAGGGCCGGTTTTGATCGTGATTACGACCCTATGACGAAGATTTTCTGCGGGCTGATCGAGCGGACTTTGCGGCGGCACGCCTGACTTTGAAAGCGGCGACCTTGCCGCTTTTCAAGGGGAAGCCGCAAGCCGACATGGGGATCCCTTCGATGGACGAGGACGTGGCTACATTGATGATGAGCCCCGTTTCTCGTACAACAGGATCTTTCAAAAAGGGGTTAGTCTCGATGAGGCATCTTCTCTTCACGGATACAGACTATCAGAAACCAGCGTTTTAATCAAAGCAATCGAGCGTCCATTTCACCATCATCCTGTGACAGATGCCATCGAAGCGGGAGCACGAAGATCCCGCGATTGTCCGCTCACGAGACGACGGGCAAGCCGGACCCGAAATATTTCCGGAAGCCCTGATTTCAAGTGGCTGTGGAAATTCACATGCTCTTGAGCGGCAGATGTGTTTATACGTCATGGTTCATCCAGCCGTGCCAAAAATGTAGACAAATGTAGACAAAACAAAAGGGGCTCCATCTTCTGGAGCCCCAGTGTTTCTGGTGGGCGATGCGCGAATCGAACGCGCGGCCTTTGGTTCCGGAGACCAACGCTCTATCCTTCTGAGCTAATCGCCCACTTAATGTTTTCCAATACTTACGAGCTTTGCCGTTTTCTCCTTTTTCCCGGTAGTGTGAAAATTAGTGTGAGTCGATTCCAAGATTTCGACGGCCTTCTTTTTGTGCTCGGGTGTAGGGTGTGAATATCGCATCGTCATCTTGATATCTTTGTGCCCCATGAGCTCTTGGATCGTCTTTATGTCGACGCCGGCCATGCCGAGCCGCGATCCGAAGGTGTGTCTCATATCATGAAATCGAAAATTTTCAATCCCTGATTCTTTCAGGGCCTTCCACCATCCCGTCTTGACATCCCCGTAGGGCTTTCCATCCCTGCAGAAGACATACGCGCTCGACGGGGCCTTGTCTTTGACACTTTTGAGGATCGTTGTCAATCGCTTGTTCATGGGAATGTTCCGGATCTCGCCGTTCTTGGTTTCCACGACGACGATGTGCCCGTTCTTGAAGTCCACGTTTTCCCATCTCAGCCGCAGGATCTCGCCTTTCCTCATGCCGGTATTGAGCGCCGTCACGATAATGGCCTCCAGGTGCCTGGATTTTGCCTTGGACCGCACATAGGCGATGAGGCGGGCTTCCTCTTCGGGCGTCAGGATCCGGTCCTTGCCTTGGGGCTCCTTTAGGAATTTGACCTCCTTGAAGGGGTTCCCCTCGGCCTTGCCCCATTTCACGGCCATGGTGAACATATGCCGTAGACAGGCCATCTCGTGATTGATGGTCATGGGCTTGGCGCCGTCGGCTTTGCGGGTGGTCTTGTACTTCTCGATCGAGAAGGGGGAAATCTCAGACAGGCGCTTTCCGTCAAAGGCCCGCTGCAGGTGCTTCATGGACGATTCATCGCGCAAAGAGGAAAGGGGCTTCTTGTTGCTCTTCGAATAATCGAGATATTGCTCCCGGAATTTTTCAAAGAGGATCTCCGTTTTTTTTGGCTTATAGGTACCCTGGATGACCTCTCTCTTTCGGACAACGAGCTTTTCCTTTGCGACGGTCCTATTGACCGGCCCCACGCTTTCCTTGTAACGCTTCCCGTTGTAATAGAAATCGAGATACCAGCTCTTGCCGATTCGATAGACGCCCATAAAGCCCCCCCTCCTTTCTCACGCCCCGGGAATGCTGTAGTGCTGCCGGTATTCCCGGAGCGGTTTGCTATCGCCGAGCAAAAAGGCGTCAATCGCCAGATCGTAGGCCACCTTGTTCACCGGCTTCTTGGCTGGCCGTTCCCTGCCGATACCAAGATACTTCTCGATTCGCGCCACTCTCTCTTCCAGCGTGAGTTTTTTATTCTCTGGCCGCCCGTTCGTTATGGCCCTTCTCCCCATGGCTTCACCCCCTATGCCTCGCTGATCTCATATCAGTGCTTTTGAGCTTCTTGGCGCTCGTGCTCGAGCATTTCTTTTTTCTTTTTCCATTCTTCCGGATAGACCTCTTCCGCCGCATCACCGATCTCCATGATCTCGTCCATCAACTCCTTACATCTGATTCCAAGAAATGCGATCTCCGTCGTGTTGTAATTCGAGAAATGTCCTTCGCCCTGGATCTGCGCGGCAACCGCCGTAATCCCCTTTACAAAAGCCAATGCTTGATAGGTCAGGTCCATGATCTCCTGCATGTGATCGTAGTCCTCGCGATCCCGATCGAGCGGTTCGACCTCTAGTATCTCCTTTTTGCCGTCCACAATAACATGAAGCATCTTAAGTAAATCCTCTTTGCTCTTAAACGACATCACCTCACCGTTAATCCTGTAATTCATGCTCGTTACCTCCTTAAATGGGAAAAGAAGTTTGGAAGTTTCACTTCCTATTATCAGAGCTTCTCCACGGCCTCCTCAATTTCATTCAGGCAATCACTGAGGATGAAATAGACTCCCGATAACGCGTCTCCTTGAAGGCTCACTTCTCCGTCCGGGTTTTCCACACAGAATAAACTGCAAAGGCCCCTGAGTTTTGAAATGCCGCGATTGATTGCGTTATGCGCGTCAAATCTTTCCCTTTCCATTTCTTCCATCTCTCACCTCCATGAATGAAAAACGCCCGAAGATCTTTCCCGGCCGTGAGGGGCCGCCTCCGGCGTCACCGCGGGAGGGATCTTCAGGCGTCTTTTGTTGGTTTGTCTTCATCGCTCACGGTTCGGACTATATGTAATACCCGATATACCCTATGCGAGGTATTGTCAAGGTGTTTTATATTGCAAATTCATGCGAGATCTTCTATATGCTCTCCATGCCCACCGAAAAACCGAAGATAATCTTTGTAATGACGGAAGATCTCATCAAACGTATCGATGATTTCCGTTTCGAAAATCGCATCAATTCAAGATCGGAAGCGATCCGACGTCTCATAGAAAAGGGACTTTCCTCCCCTGAGAAACCCACACCAAAGAAGAAGCCGAAGTGAGGCGGGAAAATCCCCCCGCTCAGCATCGAAAAAGCGGCGCATAGGTCAAATTTCCACTCTGTTGTCTCTGTCTGTTTCATCTTTTGATCGTCTCCGAGACGAGAAGGAGGACGTACAGCCATGGCCATATCAAAGAAGGTTGCAGAGCGGATCGTCAGCCAGTTCAAGAAATATCAGGGCATTCTCCAGGACGCAAAGAGCAGGGACATCGGCGAGTCCGATACGGTGATTATCATCGCGGCCATGCTGACAGAGATCCTGGGATACAAACAGTTCATTGAGATAACCACAGAGTTTGCGATCAAGGGGACCTATGTTGATCTAGCTGTAAAAGTTGGCAACGACGTTCGATTCCTCATAGAAGCAAAAGCCGTGGGCGTCTCCTTGAAAGACAACCATCTAAAGCAAGCCATCGACTATGGCGCGAACCAGGGCATTGAATGGGTTATCTTGACCAATGGCATTACATGGCAAATCTACAAAATTCAATTCGGGCAGCCTATAGACAAAACACTTATTTATGAATTTGACGTATTGAAGGTGAATCCGAAGAACCCGCACCTCGTGGAGTGCCTGTGGAACCTGAGCCGGGAAGGATTCACAAAATCTTCAATGGCAAATTTCTGCCAGCAGCAACAGGTCACAAGTAAATTCTCGATCGCTGCCGTCTTGGTGAGCCCGCCGCTCCTGAAAGTGCTGAGAAAGGAACTCCGGCGAATAAGCCCCTCTCTGAAAATTGAGGAAGACCACCTGAAAGGCCTCCTGCAAAACGAGGTCTTAAAGCGAGAAGTCGTGGATAGCGATGAAGCGAAGCAGGCGATGGACTTCATAAAGAAGACCTCAAAGGCGTCGGCGAAGAACGAGGAGAAGGCGAAGAGCCCGCAACCCGAAACGAAAGGCGAAACTGCAGTGCCGGTGCTTCAGGCACCGACCGAGGGGCATGTACCTTTAACGGCTGAGCATCACGAAATACAGTCCTGAAGGTTTGCCCTATAAATGGCATTTTCCCGTGCGCCGCCGTCCGGGATGGTCTTTCAGTGTGGTGAGGGGGCGCAGCGAACGATCCTGGAGTAGTGATGGCATACCGATTAAAAGAACTTCGTGAAATGAGCGATGAACAGTTAATCGCTGAGCATGATCGTGCGGTGGACTCTTGCGGAACAACCGGCATAAAATATTACCTCGAAGAGCTGAAGCGCAGGGAACAAGATAGGCAAACGAGGACGATAATCAAGTATACGCGCCTCATGTTGTGGCTGACTGTCCTCGTAGCCCTACTGACCATTACCAACGTCATCGCTGTTGTGTTGCCCCTATTTTGCGGTTGATTCTGTAAACACCCTTCAAGTCGGTGCTACTTCACCCTCGCAAGCGGCAGCGGCGCGCTTGGGACTTTGGTAGCTTTTGCCTGTGGGTGGCACTCCCTTTTTGCGGCCATCCCGGTCAATATCCTCCGCGCGCCATTTTAAGACTCCTTTTGATTATGGCACCCGGCCGCCGCCCATCGTCGACACGATCGCTCGATTTCTTCGGCCGGGTTTGCCACGGCCCCAGGTTGACCGTCCCGAGACCTATCCGGGTTGGTGAGGCCCGGCGTTCGATTTCCAATAACCGGCCCCCATTTACCCGGACGGCAGAAGCGGAAGAGGGCGCCGTTGATCCGATGAGGGCCGGTGCCGACCGCGCCCCTGGAGGTTTTTCGTAGAGGCCGCCGGCTCTGTGCGGTTATTTAGGGATGAACGGCCCGGCGACACTCGCACAGTTGTCGCCGACGCTGTTTGTGGTCAAGCAAGAAAAAACCCCACCAGGCCAGCGCCACGCCTGTTTGCTGTCATCGATCCGCAAGGGTGACACACCACGACAGCGAGTCGCCGTTCTTTGGTGTGATAGCCGAATTCCACTGGCCTTGACCGTCGGCGCGCACGATTGCTCGATATGAACTTTCGTCTTTGAGCCAGCCAGGGGCATTGCTCTTATCCACGCTGACTTCCTTCCGCAACCCGATCGAGTACTGAGAAAGATCGGCGAGTATCAGATCCCCCTTACTGGAGAGTGCCGGGCACTTTTCGGTAAAAAGAACCTCTTTCGTCAGGAGGTAGAATTTCCCATTCTGCTGGGTTACTGCCGGCGCAATGGCCCCGCCTGTCCCGATAGTGATGGTCATGCTGAGCATTTGCGGGATGGTGGTCTGGTTTGCGATCCAGACAGCGTTTTTCATGCACTGCGGAGCGAGACGGGCAAACATTTTCAAGACGTTCGCGTAAAGGATCGTTTTGGTCTGCTGCCCGGTTTCCTTGGCAACCGTAATCAAGGCTGGATCGTTGAGGATGCCTAGCGGCTGTCCCGCTCCTGTACCTTGGATGAAGCTGTAATCCAGGTAGAAGCCGATGGTTTTGACCAGTGCCCCAGACAGTTGCTCCTCGAAACTCACGCCGTCTGCTACAAGCTCGTTCGACGCGCAAGTGTAGCAAGCGAGCTTTCTCGCCACGAGCATAATCTGCCGAAGCTTTGCAAAGACCTCGGTTGCCGTCCCGCTTTCGGCGAGCCACTCCGCGGTGAGGCCTCCAAAAAGTGTGTTCTTGTGATCGGACATATCCCAGCCGGGCACTTTTTTGGATTCGCTGAGCATCGGCCAAACAGTCGCCCTCGGCCGGACAATTTCACCCTCGAGGGACGCGTCCAGAATCCACGCGGCGAAGTCCTCGGGAACAATGAACCCGCCCGCGCTCGGCGTTCCGATGCTCATCGCCCGCGTTTCCGCCACCTTGAGACGCTGATCGGCTCGGCTGCTATGAAGGAGGCTGAGGAATTCATTGAAGTCCTGAAAGCCCCCCCGGTCAAGCGCCACACCCTTCTGTATCCCGAAGAGGGACCGGAAGTCGCGGCCCTTCGATGCCCCTCCTCTTGCAACGGGATTCTCCATCCCAGCGGTAAGCGTAAAGGGACCGCCTCCATCGTTGGGGCCGCCGTAAAGCATCGTCCTCAAAGCGTCTTCGTCGTGGCATGACCGCTCTTCTGCAGCGAGCGCTGAGATTTGGGACTTGATATGGCTGCGCCGCTCGAGTTCCTTTTCGGTCATGGTGCGTTTTTCATGCTCGGCCTTCCCGCGGATTGCCTCCATTTCCTTGAACAACTCGTCCATTTTCTTCTGTCTCTGATTCATGGTCTGAATCCTCCTTTGTTTGATTCTTTTTGATTTTGAACATTCAAATGTTCAAAAGCGAAACTGTTAAATTTAACCGTCTATTCATGCAGTTAACCGTTTTTGAACGTTTGATCTTTGAACATTATGAATTTTTCATACGCCGGATAAATTCTGCGCATGAGAACCAGCGCGGTTTCCAGAATTCCTTTTCTTCAGGAAATGTCATCCACCCCCGGGGGCTGCCTGCATTGGTGATGTCTTCTTCTCATTCCTGCCTCATCTCATTTGTTATTTGCTTCTTTTCGCCGCTATTGCTGCCGATCCTGACGATCTCCGGCGTTCTTTCGTATCCATTCGCCGCGTTCTGAATCTCATGGTCTCCGGGAAGATACTTCGGATGTTCGCGGTTTTCCCCCAAGAAGATCGAGTAAAGCCGCTCAAATTCCTTCTGGATCCACTTCAGGTCTTTATCCTTCCATTCCCGGATTACTCCCCAGCCGCCCCAAAACTTGAACACGCTGTGAATCACGGGGTCATCGAATTCGACGCTCTGCCAATTTCCGTAGCGGCGCGCCGCCTCGATGACCTTGATCCAAGCCCGGGCGCCCAGGTCCTCGCGTTTTCCCTGCAGCACCTCCAGAAATTCGGCGGGCTTGGGAAAGAACTTCGCGGAGAAGATCAAATCCTTGAAGGCCCGTTCGCATTCGGCATCCGTGAAAGGTTCCAGAGTCTTCCAGTATAGGCTATTGAGAAGCGCACTCAGTTCTTTGCCGTGGATCTCAGAGAGTGCCGTCATGTACTCTTTGAACATTCGCTGATTCGTCATGACGGCGGGCTCCATGATTCCAGAACGGCGATGTTCCGCCGCCCTGTCTCGGATACTTGGCCAGCCAGGGGGTGCAATTCGGTCGGTTCGTCTTCCCACCCACGCGCATTCAGCCAGGTGGCAGGGTAGGGGATGAACTGTCCGCCGTCTTTCAGCCACTCTTCCGAAGTCTTGGCCCGCTCGATCGCGGCCATCATCACCGCGGCAAGTTGCTCGTCCGGATTTGTCCTGAAGAAAGCCTTCTCTGCCTGCCCCTTTGATTTCTTTTTCGGGTAGGCAGTCCAGAAGGCTTCGAAGCGCACGCGCATTTCTTTCTTTTGAGAAATTTCTTTTGAAGAGTTTCTTTTGAGTAGTTTCTTTTGAGGTAGCCCGGATTGGTAACCTTCATTGCCCGGATTGGTAACCTCTGTTGCCCCAATCGGTAACCCCTGTTGCCCGGATTGGTAACCCCGTGCCCCTTTTGGTAACTCTCGCCATTGAGTGTAATCCTTGTTGAAAGCGATTTTATTGCCCGAATTGGTAACCATGTTCCTGGTCTTCAATTCCGTGATTGTTCTTGAGATATGGCTTTTCGAAATGCCGGTCATCTCTTCGAACTGGCTCAAAGGAATCCAGTCCTCTTTCTTGTGCCATCCCCATGTCTTCCGCCACAGTGCCCACAGGATCCGCGACTGGTATGAGGAGAGATTTGTCCGCGCCAAGGCCTCCACAATCTCGTTCGCGATATCGATATGTCCGTTTTCAACCTGCGGGCTCGCCATCAGCGGCCCCCCTTCAGGCAGTCGTCCAGCGTCATGCCCGGCGCCTTCTCGATCCACGTCCGGATTTCTTCCTCGATGAACACCAGCCGGCCGCCTACCTTGCGGAAAGGTATCTTTCGCCGCAGTACCAGGTTCCGGATCGCCCCGGGGCTTCGTTCAAGGTATTCGGCAGCCTTCTTGATGTTCCAAATCGTCATCCCGTTTCACTCCAGGGCAAAAGAAAAAGCGGGCAAATGAAGATGGTGAAGGCACCTTCACTGCCCGCTTTCTCTTTTCTTGCGTCCCCGTCAGGTTGGCCGACCGTTCGGAGAGCCCTTGATCTTATTTTATCCCGGCTTTTTCTCGCCTAGCCTTCATCTCTGCCAGAATCTTTGCTTCATCCTCTCCGTCTGAAAACGAATAGGCCAGGCCATTTTCTCTATTTTCCTTTACACGTTTCTGCGCTTCAGCAGCATGCTCACGTTTTTCAAGTCTCTTTTTCAGCCATTCAGCATCTTGCTCATTAGATATGGGGCCGTATTGAGATTCCCTTAAGAGACGACCTTCTTTTTCATCCTCGAGGCTCTTGATCTGATCGGCCTTCAAAATATTAAAGAGCTGCTCACCGGTGATTGCTCCATTTTCCGTGAACATGAATTCATCAAGGACCGGATAATCGAAGCCAAACACCTCGGCGTGGGCTTCTCGCTTTGCCATCCAAGAAATTGCAAGATTCTGAAGAACCAGATGTTCGGCGATCCCCAAATTGCGGCTAAAATTCTTGACTCGTTCCCGCAGAAATGGATCGAACCCGGAATAGAACCGTGCACCTTCCTTCAAGAGATCGGTGAGGGTTATTCCTATACTCTGTGCCATCTTTTCGAGATGATCCTTTTCCTTCCGTTCGATCGTGAACGAGAATTGCGTTTTTTCCATGAGCCGAATTCTCCTCTCAAAGTGTGTTGGATATATCTACGCATATGATTAAACATATGTCAAGAGATATTTTAAAAGATATTTGCGAAAGGACGGATCAAATAGAATTCGATGAAAACTGTGAAAATTACTGGGATAGGAGAGGGCAACAAAAAACCCGCCGAAGCGGGTAGGGGTTGGATATGGCTGAAAGAACTTATTTCCAGAATTCCTCGGGGTCTATTTGTAATCTTCTTAGGCACGCTCCCGCGGTGCCTTTTTTTATCGTATCGCCTTTACCATGGCATTTTATCGTATAAGATGGACCCTTGGTGGTCCCGGGCACTGTTGGTTTTACGAGATATCTTTCGCTTCCTTTTCCGCGATCCTTGAATTCTATCACACCGAAATCTTTTAATCGCCTCAAAAAATCATTATATTTGAGGCAATTAGGCATAGCAATAGATTTCCTGCACGGAGAACGGATTTACATGGAAGGCATTATCAAGCAGCTTGTTCTTGACATCGCAGTCTTCTTTTTTCGCCATTGCCAGGTATTCGGCCCAAACCTCTTTTGGTGCTGGTGAAAACAAGTACTCCATGTTGTCACACTTGTAGGAATAGTCGATATGGGCGCGGCAGAGGTCAACGATATCTCTCCGAACATCCTCCAGCGTATCAGCGGTTGCTATAATATCGAACTGGAGGCAATGAGCAAGATAATAGTCTTCTTCTTTCTTAATCAGTATATCTAACTGAATTTTGGCTTTTTGTCCCATGGTTACTGCTCCTTTCCATGGTTCAATTGAATGTTTGAGATGGTACTTACAACTAAATCAGTTCTTAGCCGTTGTCAAGGGAGAATCAATATCCCCGCCATGGAAATACATATCGGCAGAATGGGGGAAATGTTTATTTTCTTGTCCTCCTTTGGATTATGAGTCCAGGGGTAGTGTGAAAATCCGTGTGACTCGGGAGGTGAAAACAGCCTTTTTCTGTGTTTTTCTGTGACATAGAGTGACAATAAAAGGCGGCCGTATTTCTAATGGAATCAGTTATTTACAAGCAATTTCAAACAGAAAGAGCGTTAGCCCCGATCGCATCCGGAGACCAACGCTCTATCCTTCTGAGCTAATCGCCCGTTTTGAAGACGGCTTCGCAGCGGATACCGGAGAATGCCGTCCCAGTTTCCGGCGCGCGTTTCATACAACGGCCCGGAGGAATAATCAACCCTTTTTGCTCGCCCGGCGCGCGGGGTCGAGGGGAAGCTCGGCCAGGATCCGGCGGACCGGTCCGCTCCGGTTCATGCTGTAGATATGGATGCCGGCGGCCTCGTTCTGGAGCAGGTGCTCCGACTGCCTTGCCGCATGCTCGATCCCGTATTTCTCGATTTCCTCGGGTTTGTCGCGGTACTTTTCGATCTTCTCCCGCAGGGCGGGCGGAAGCTTCGGTGCGCACAGGGAACCGATCCGCTGGCTCTGCTTGTAGTTGAGGATCGGAAAGATCCCGGGGACGATGGGAACCCGGACGCCGCACTTCATCACCCGTTCGCGGAAGCGGTAGAAATCGTCGTTGTCGAAGAACAGCTGCGTGATGATGAAGTCCGCACCGGCGTCGATCTTCCTCTTCAGGTTGCGGATATCTTCATCCAGAGAGGGGGCTTCGCAATGCCCTTCCGGATAGCCTGCCACGCCGACGCAGAAATCGCTTCTCGACCGGATGAATTCGACCAGTTCGTTCGCGTATCCGAACCCGCCCTCGATGCGGCGGAAAACCCCCGTACCGTCGGGAGGGTCGCCGCGCAGGGCGAGGATGTTTTCAATGGTTTCGTTCTTCAGCGCATCGAGGATCCCGGCGATGTCGTCCCGCGTGGACTGCACGCAGGTCAGGTGGGCCAGCACCTCGTGATGGAAGTCCTTCTTGACTTTCGCGGCGATCTCGATCGTCTTGTCCCGTGTGCTGCCGCCGGCGCCGTACGTGACGGAGATGAAGTCCGGCTTCCAGTCGCCGAGCTCCCGGATGGTTTCGTACAGGCTCTCCACGTTGCCCTCCCGCGCGGGGGGGAATACCTCGAAGGACAGCGTCGGTGTTTTTCGGGTGAATGCATCTCGTATCTTCATCTCAGGCGGCTCCCGCAAGTCATGGCGATTCATGTCATTTGAAATGGAGGATGTCAATATTTTTTCCGGTCCGCTTCCAACTGTTGATTGAATCGATGAAAACGATCTGGTAGAGTACGGGCGTCTTATGCAACCGATGGAACGATTCTTTCAGCGACGGCGCGCCATTTCCCTCGCAGGGGGCATTCTCCTGCTGTTGCTTCTCGCGGCGTCCGCCGCATCCGCCGCCACCGAAATCTTCAACGTCCGCCACTGGGCGGCCCCCGATCATACCCGCGTCGTATTCGATGCCACCGAAGAGCCGTCCTACACCGTGGAGAGGGAAGAGGCGCTGCTGCGGATCGTCATCCGCGATGCGGCCCTGTCCGCGTCGCTGCCCGGCGTCATGGCGATCGAGAAGCCCGGCGTCCGGAACATCCTGCTGAGCACCTCCGAAAGCCAGGTGACCATCGAGCTGGCCCTTTCCGGGCACACCGGCGCCAACATCTTTTCCCTGAGCCGGATCCAGGACAAGCCCCATCGGCTGGTCATCGACGTCCTTCTGCCGGAAACGAAAAAGAAGGAGGCCGGCGAGTCCGAGGCGTCCGTACCGCCGCTCCGGAAGAGAATCGTCGTCCTGGACCCCGGGCATGGAGGGGAGGCGCCGGGCGCGGTAGGCCGCGCCGGTACGCAGGAAAAGGACGTGGTCCTGGGCATCGCGAAGATGACGCGGGAAAACCTGAACAGGAAGCCGGGCTATCGCGCCATCCTGACGCGGGACGGAGACTACTACGTCTCGTTCCGGAAACGCATGCAGACCGCCCGGGACAACAATGCCGACCTCTTCGTCAGCATCCACGCGGATGCCTCGCGGAGCCGCCGCGCCAGGGGAAGTTCCGTGTACACGCTCTCGTTGCGGGGCGCAAGCAGCGAGGCGGCCCGCCTGCTGGCGAAGAGCGAGAACCTTGCCGACGTCATCGGCGGGTCTCCGGCGGGGGAGAGCGCCGACGAATCCGATCCGATCGTCCTCAACATGTTTCAGACGAATTCGATTAACCGCTCGAAGAGCTACGGGCAGATTCTTCTCCAGCACCTCGACGACGTCGGAAGCGTGAAATTCCGCCGCATCCAGGAGGCGCCGTTCCTCGTGCTGAAGCTGCCGGAGATCCCCTCGGTCCTGGTGGAGACCGCGTTCATATCCAATCCGGATGAAGAAAAGCTGCTGCGGAGCAAGCGCCATCAAAGAAAGCTGGCGCAGGCCCTGGCATCGGCCATCGAGGAATTCCTGCCGCCGGAGGCGGCCGACAGCCCTCCGGTGCAGGCCAAGGCGGAACCTCCCACGGAGGTGCCCGGAGCGGAGCCGCCGGCCGCGGCCGAAGAGGCCCCGGTCGCCGACGCTGCGCGGCCGGAAGCGGTGGCGGCGGCAGACGCCCGCGGCGCAAGGAAGAGCGGCAGAACCGAGACGAAAACGGAGGTAAGGTCAAAGCCCCCTTCAACGGCCGAGGGAACGGCGGGCGGCGCGGCCGTGAAGGCTTTCGAGACCTACGTCGTCAAGAGAGGGGATTGCCTCGCAAAGATCGCCCTTCGATACGGCGTCAGCGTCGCGCAAATCGCGGAGAGGAACCGCATCGATCCCAGGCGGCCCCTGTACGTGAACCGCAGGCTGAAGATCCCGCTTTCGGGAAATGTCGGGCCGGAGGGAGGTTCCCTTCGACCCGAGGGTGCCGAACGGAAGACGGCGAAGAAGAAAACGGCGGCCCCCTATTCGTATCACAAGGTCCGCAAGGGGGAGAGCCTCGCGTCGATCGCCAGGAAATACGGGACGACGGTGAAAGAAATCCGCACGTTGAACGGCATGAAACGGAACGACACCCTGGTCATTCAGCAGACGATCAGGATTCCTTTCCCCGGCGACGTCCGTTCCTGAGGAGGGAATCCTTGCGGCTGGTTCGAAGTCTTCTACTCGCGGTCCTGATCCTCCCGCTGTTCTGCCAGACGGGGCTGTCCCAGACCCTGAACAACGGCTCGGGGGAAGAAGGACCTTTCCGTGTCCGGCCGGAACTCGCGCCGGGTGTGCCGTTCTTTGCCGCGGACAATGCGCTCCTCGACGCCGTCGGTGAAGACATCTGGTCTTTTCCGGGACGCCTCGACATGCGGCTCCCGACGCCGGCAGGGGAAGAGAGGGAAGGCAAGGGGAGGACCCTCATGCAGCACCTGAGCTTCACCTTTTCCCGCGCGTCGACCAGGGAAATCAGGATCGACCCATCGCAGCGGGGTGAGGAAGAGAAGGCCTGGGAACAGTTCCGTTCCCTTTCTTCTTCCTTTCAGATGGAATCCTATGCCGATTCCCTGGAGGCGATGGGCAAGATCATCCAACCTCAGGTGAACCTCCGCATCGAGTTCTGAAGACCCGGAGAGACAGATTTCAGCAAACCGTCCCATTCCAGGTCCGGAGCAGCCGCACCAGAAGGCGGACGCCTACTCCGGAAGCCCCCTTGGGGATGTAGGACCTGTCTTTGCTCAGCCAGGCAGGACCGGCGATGTCGAGATGCGCCCAGGGGAAGTCGCCGACGAATTTCTTCAGGAAAGCGGCTGCCGTGATCGTGCCGGCGGGCCTGCCGCCGGCGTTCTTGACGTCGGCGATGTCGCTCTTGATCTGCTCGTCATACTCTTCCCACAGCGGAAGCTCCCAGACCTTCTCTCCCGTAAAGTCGGCGGCCTTGCGGATTTTCTCCTTGAGGGCCTCGTCCGTTCCCATCATGCCGGTGACGTAATCTCCCAGGGCGATGACGCAGGCGCCGGTCAGGGTGGCGAGGTCGATGATGGCGGCCGGCTTGTACCGTCCCGCATAGGTCAGGGCGTCGGCCAGGATCAGTCTTCCCTCCGCGTCGGTGTTCACGACCTCGATCGTCTGGCCGGACAGGGACTTCAGGATGTCGCCCGGCTTCAGGGCGCGGCCGCTGGGCATGTTCTCGGTGGCGGGGACGAGTCCGACCAGGTTCACCGGCAGCTCCAGGTCCACGGCAGCCATGATCGCGCAGATGACGGCGGCGCCGCCGGACATATCCGATTTCATCTCGTCCATCTTCTCCGCCGGTTTCAGAGAGATGCCGCCGCTGTCGAAGGTGAGGCCCTTGCCCACCAGGACGAGAGGCCTGTCGCTTTTCCTGCCGCCCCGGTATTCGAGAATGATGAAACGGGGAGGCTGCTTGCTTCCGCTGGCAACGCCGAGAAGGGCGTTCATGCCCAGCCTTTGCATCTTCTGCTCGTCCAGCACCTTGACGGAAACAGCCCTTCCTTTGGCTGCAAGAATCGCCTGCCCGGCCATATGGCTGGGCGTCATCTCATTGCCCGGCGTGGAAATCATGTCCCGGGCGAGGGAGACGGCGCGGCAGATGATCTCGGCATTCGCCGCCGCCGTGCGTGCGGCATCGGTTTGCCCGTCCTTCACGACGATCGTCATCTCACGGAGCTGGCGGATTTCTTCTTTCTGCACCGTCTTGTACGGAGTGAACTGGTAACTGCCCAGGATCGTCCCCTCGACGACGGCCTCGGTGAGGTCTCCGATGGACGCGGAAGACGGGCCGAAGTCGAGCGCGGTTGAAAAGGACAGGAGGTTCGAGGAGCGGATGAATTGCGCCGCCTTTGCATAGGCGCCGCGTACGCGGTCGAGGTCGAAGTCGCAGCGCTTTCCGAGTCCGATCAGGACGATCCTCTGGCCGGAGTCCGCATCGCCGGTATGTAGCAGCTCGAGCTGACAGTGCTTGCCTTCGAATTCACGGCTGCGCAGCAGTTCCGAGATCCAGCCTCCGGAGGATTGATCCGCTCGCCGCGCCGTGGGGGAGAGTTCGGAATCGCCCTCGTACACGGGGACGACGAAACAGCGGTGGGAGCGCGGGTCGGGAAAGGTGCCTTTCTGGATTCTGGTTTTCACGGAAAACTCCTTTTCAGTCGGATTTGCAGTCGCAACGTTCTGCATCTGTCGCGGGGAGTGCGCCGCGGCGCCTCTCGCGGCGCACAACGGGAATCTCCGCATCGGGGAATGCCGCCGAGGCGGTCTGCACGATCTTCATTTGCGTAATGTCTTTAGCGCAAAAGCGGTGACGTTTTCAAGTCGTTTGGTCCGTCGGCTGCGACGGCGGGGGAAGACGTTCACCGCAGGCGGCGACGCGCCCGGCAGAAAGTTCGGCTTCCCTTTTCTCCCAAAGATGGATAGAATTACAGGCACTTACATGCCGCGTTCCGATAGAAATGTCGCAGGAATGCGGGATGGCAGCCGGAAGAAGGTCCGGACCCCGGCCCGCCCGATTGTTGGGTGATCCAGCTGTTGAGAAGTGCGGTCGAAAGAAGCATCGGATCGGGTCCGGATATGTGAACATGGGATATCGCATCTGTCCTGACAAACGTCGCACCGGATTTACGGCGCTTGAGGTCATCGCCGTCATCTTCGTCATTGCCGTTGTCGGCGTCATCGCAGCATCCCGCATCGCCTCCAAGACCTATTACGACATTGCCGCCGAAGCGGAGATCCTGAAATCGAACATCCGTTATGCCCAGTTCCGGGCCCTGTCCGACGCGGATACCGCCTATGGCACCAATGCGGTCACGTGGGGGATATCACTGTCCGGAAACTCCTATACGCTGCAGAAGAACGGTTCGGCCGCGACCACGAATTTCCCCGGCGAAAACTCGCCGACGCACAATCTGCCGGCCGGCATTTCCGTGACGGCGGGAACGGTGACCTACAACGTGTGGGGCATCCCCGTCGACGCGGCCGGAGCCCCCCTGGCCGGCGACACGGGCATCGGAATTTCCGACGGCGTCACTTCACGGACCCTCACGGTGACGCGGAATACAGGATTCATCCCATGAGGACGCAGACCCGACGGCATGACAGGGGCTTCACCCTCATCGAGGCGATCATGGTGATCGTGGCCGCCGCGATCCTGGGGGCGATGATGTTCACCTACTCGAGCACATCGCTTTTCAGGAGCTCCCAGCCCCTGCATCAGGCGACTAAGGCCCTTGCTCTCCAGAAGGTCATGGAAAATATTCTTGCCGATTACAGCGCAAACTATAAGGCGAATCTGGCCGGCATCAAGACCAAGATCGGAAGCCCAGGCTCGCCGCAGACTCTGACAAATTCTTACGGGACCTATACCCTGGTCTACAACGACTTCGTGAAGTTCGTGGCGGGGGCGGAAACGCCGATCAACACAGCCGCAGGCGACCCCCAGAACATGCTGAAGGTGACCATCCGGAACGATTCGGGCGAAACGCTGTCCATCCTGCTGACGCTCATCCAATAGGGTGCTTATGAAGGGCTGCACATTCCATAGACAGGGTTTCACCCTCCTGGAAATCATCGTATCGCTCCTTCTCGTCGGGATTGTGACGGCGGTGATCGGCCTGTCCAGTTACCACATGGTCAACGGTTTTGTTTTTGCCCAGAAGAACGCCGACACCCTTCTGAAGGGACAGGTCGCCATTGCGCGGATGGTCAAGGAACTGAACAACGTAAAGAAGGTGTACGTTGCTTCCACGAGCGGCACGCAGATAACGTTTGCGTCGTACAGGGACGGCGGGGAGACTGCTCATGCGCTGTCTCGGTCCGGCGCCAATCTTCTGTTCGACGGCATCACGCTTTCGGACCAGGTCGGCAGTTTTTCGCTCGTCTATTATGACGCCGCCGGCGGGTCTCCACAGACGACCTGGTCGGCGTCATCACGCATCATCGAGATCAATCTTGTGTTGACGGGAGCGGAGAATACGCCGGCGGCGTTCAGCGCCCGCGTTGCACCCTCCTTTGACGTCTCGATTGTTCCTCCCGGAACGTGATCGATGGAAGGAGCGTTCAGGATTGCAGCGATGTTTCAGGGCAGAGGTTGGAAGACGAAAATGATTTCGCAGCGGAACCCACGGAAGAACCGGCAGGCCGGTGCGGCCTTGATCGTCATCATTGCCGCGATGACCGTCGTGGCCATCCTCGGCGCCGGGATGCTCGGCCTGTTTTCTTCCTCGATTTTTTCGGAACTGTTCATCAACAACCGGGAGAAGGCCTATTACCTGGCGCAATCGGGGAGGCAATATGCCGCCATGACCATCAACAACCTCCCGGCCGGCGATAGGGAGGCCATTGATAAAGCTCTCAACGGCGATTTGGATGATGGAACGAAAGGCACGGGAACGACGTACATTCTGTCGGACGGCAGCAAATTCCATCTGCGCTCGACGACGGACGACAGGCGTTCCTACGTGGAATCCACGGGGATCGTGAATGAAGGGACCGCGCTGGAGACAAAGCAGAAGATCATGTTTACAGTGGAAAGCAAGAGGTTCGCTCTGGATGTTTTTGGAGTTGAGTCCGTTCAACTTACCAATGGCGCAATCATCGACAGCTACGATTCGTCAGTAGGACCGTATAATGCTGCTTCGAATAGGTCGCAAAAAGCAGTGGTCCGCACGAACGGAACGGCCGACGGGTCCATCAATGTCGTTTATAAAGCAACGACCCCCTGTCAAATCGGCGGCGACGCCATTTGCGGGCCCTGCGGGCCGAATCTGGAGTATTGCGATCCAAATGAGGACTATGGAGTCATCAATGCAGTCTCCCTCAATCCCGCCATCATACTCATCACGGGGACAAGAACCTCCGCAAGCACGACTCAGGCTTATTCCGAGGTTCTTGCACCCGGCTCCTGCACCTCCTTCTACACCTGCGGTTCCCTCTTGGGCGACACGGTAACGGTAAAAATAAAAGGGACAAACTATACGTACCGTAGGATGACTGGCTCTGGTACAGCCACTGATCCGCACACCCTCGCCACTGGCGTTTACAGGACGAATTACTTCTACTTCAATGGAAGAACACTGACGATCAACGGCAATGTCACATTGATCGTCACCGAAGTGTTTACGAATGACGGTTCTCTCATAACCAGCACCGGCGATGTGAACATGATCAATGCATCCCACATCTACATCGCACCGAATGCAACACTGGATCTGTACGTGCTGCGAACAGCCACCTTCGGCCAGAATTGCAGAATCAACCCGCCCTGCCGGGCAGGCGCAACAGCGACTCCTTGTGCCGATGGTCTGCCGCAGACGCCGGCGACGGCCCTGAGGTTCCTGGGCATCACGACCACGGAGCTCTTTTTCAATTCACAGGAGACCTATGGAGGAGTAAGTGCGCCGGGGGCAAGCGCCAGTTTTACCGCAGGATCGCATTTTTTCGGGACGGTTTCCGCCAGGACCATCGCGATGACCGGCGGCGGCATCCATGTGGACAAGGCCTTTTCCGGGACGGGCGGGGGAACCGGTGCAGGCAATATCGTCTACTGAGCCCGGAGAGGACGGACCGCCCGCCGACGAAGGAATGGACAAGTGAAAGACTTTCGGCGGGGCCGTGATCCCGGAAGCCGGAGCCTTCCCGCGCGCGAAGATCCGATTGATTTCCATGGGAGAACCTGTTAGCGTCCGCGGGCAACACGGGCGATTCCGGGTCGGAAGCGGCGGCGGAGGGTCCGCAATTCAAAGATATCAGGAGGAAGGGATGGCATCTACCACCATGGAAGTCCGGCAGGCGCAGAAGGCTTCGCTGGAAAAGGAGTTGGCCGGGCGCCTCGCGGTGTTGAAAGCGCGCGGGCTCGAAGAGAAAGACACTGCCAAGGATCCGGTGTTGAAGAACCTCCGCGCCAGGATGAAGCAGGCAATCGCGCGGATCTCCGCGATCGAGAAGAAATCCCGAAGGTCGGAAGAACTGGAGAAGATCAAGGCGGAAAAGGCTGCGCAGCCCAAGGAGCAGCCGGAGGAGAAGGCGAAAGCCGCCAAGGCGGACAAGGGCGAGAAACCCGCGGCGAAGGAGAAGGCGCCGAAGAAGAAGAAAAAGGAGACCGAGTCGGAGGCCGAAGGTTGATGCGGAGGTTCCGCTACCGGTGTCCGGCGCGGAATGCTTTCCGCGGCCGCGTCACGGGTGTGCCAAAGACGCCGGGGAGTTCCGGACGAACGGGACTCCCCGTTTCAGATGAAATCGATCAGCTTCCCGCTGGCCTGCCGCAAGCGCTGGCTGAGGAGGGAGGCCTCCGGCTCATCATGACGGCTGCTGGATCGCCGCCAGCTTCCAGGGCTGCTTTCCGACGGGACGGGTGAAGGTCCAGTATTCCTCGAACCGGATAGGCGCATCCTTGGTCCCGGCGCTGATCCGGCCTGTCTTCTCGTCGACCGTGTAGTCCAGAAGACTTGCCAGGAATTTCACCGTCACAAAATCCTGACCGCCTTCCTGCCAGGCTTCAGCCAGGTCGACGGAGCGGACGGCGATGTTCTCCAGCCGGTTGATCTTCCCTTCCTTGCGCATCGTTCGCACCTGCTCCTCAAGAGTCGCGAGCATCTCGGCGGTCAGGAGAGCGGTGGCGGCGGACATGTCGCGCTGCGTCCACGCCGCTTGAATCTTGAAAAACAGGTCCGTGCACTCCTCCAGGAAGCGGGAAGGATTGTAGGAGGGATCCATTTGCCGGATGTGCGCGATGCCGGTGTCGAGGTCGCTTCCCTGAAGCGGCGCGGCCGACGGCGGGGCGCCGGGCGTCGACCGGATCTCGGGGGCAGGGGAGGATTGGTAGTAGGCGGAGGCGGCCGCCTGCCGGCGTTTCTTGAGGTAGGAGAACAACAGGTACAGCAGCAGCGCGATCAACGCGATGTCCAGCATTCCGATGCCGCCGCCGGCGGCCTCGGAAGATTCGCCCGCGATTCCCAGGCTGCGGAACAGCATGGCGCCGGCCATGCCCCCGATCAACCCGCCGGCCATGCTCCTCAGGAAACCGCCCTGCTGGGGGAAGCCCGCGGTCGGTGCAGAGGCGACCTGTTGTCCGGCGCCGGTCGCGGGCTGCACGGGCGCTGGTGCCGCCGGTCTCGGGGCGGAAAACGACCGGGAGCCGCGGCTGCCGAAGGACCTGCCGCCGCCGACCCTGGCGAGGGCGCTCGATTCCAGAACGACAAAGAACATGAACCAGCCGGCCAGAAGACCGATGCCGGCCGCGAAGATTTTCTTGGAGAACATAGCACCTCCCGAAGGGTCTTTTTGTGGTAGAATCCATACACGTTCGAACGATCCCCTGTCAATTTCTTTTCGCGGCCGCTGTGCCGGAACCGTCATCCTTAACCACCCCGGCCGCAAGGAGGCTGCCATGAATTCGATCGCGGGCATTTCCCGGTGGCTGTGCCGCTTCCCCCTTCGCTGGATCGCGGCTGTACTGCTCGTCGTCCTGTATCTGAAAGGCAATGCAAAGCCGTTCTACTATCACGGCGCCGACGGCGTCATCGTGAAGGCCGCCGACGACGGCGGAGTATCGGTCATCATCTGCAGCCAGGGGAAGCCGGTCGAGACCGTGCCGCTGGAGTTGATCGATGCCCTGACGGTGGAATGCGACAAACAGACGCTCTGAGGCCGGAGAGACCGGTCCGATCGCCCCGGGGACGCCCCGCAGGGTTTTCGGCGTTCCGGTGGGGAAAGCGGCTCAGGGAGCGGTCCCAAAAAAAGGGGGGGCCGGGGATTTCCCCCGCCCCCCCTTCAGCGGAGGGAATTAAACCGCTTCGACCTTCACGGCGCACACCTTGTATTCCGGGATCTTTCCGATCGGATCCAGCGCCGGGTTGGTGAGCTGGTTCACGGCCGTTTCCTTGAAGTGGAAGTTCATGAAGATCGTGCCTTCCTGGGAACGCTCGGTGACAACGGCCTTGGCCTCCACAGCGCCGCGCCGGGAGGTGACCTTCACGGTCTGGCCTTCGCCGATTCCGTACTTCTCGGCGTCTTTCGGATGGATCTCGACCAGACTCTGCGGATACCGCTGCATCGGACCCTCCGCCTGACGCGTCATGGTGCCGGTGTGGTAATGGTACAGCACGCGTCCCGTCGAGAGGATCAGCGGGAATTTCTTGTCGGGCAATTCTGCCGGCGGAACGAACTCGATCGCGGCGAAGAGACCCAGTCCGCGGCTGAAACGGTCCTTGTGGAGGAACCTCGTCCCCGGATGGTCCTTCGTCGGGCAGGGCCACTGCAGGCCGGTCTTCTCGATGCGGTCATAGGTGATCCCGGCGTAGCTCGGTGCGAGGGTATTGACCTCGTCCATGATCTGCTTGGCCGAGTCGTATTTCATCGCGTATCCCATCCGGCTGGAAAGGTCGGCGACGATTTCCCAGTCCGTTCTCGCCTGCCCCGGGGGCTCGACGGCCTTGCGCACCCTCTGCACGCGGCGCTCCGTGTTGGAGAAGGTCCCTTCCTTCTCGGCGAAGCAGGCCGAGGGAAGCACCACGTCGGCAAGGGCAGCCGTTTCCGTGAGGAAAATGTCCTGAACGACCAGAAGGTCCAGTTTTTTCAGCGATGCCTCTACATGGGCCAGATCCGGATCGGAAAGCATGGGGTTCTCTCCCATGACGTAGAGGGCCTTGATGTCGCCTTTGTGGGCCGCTTCCATGACCTCGACGATGGTGAGCCCCGGTTTGGCCGGAAGTTTCACCCCCCAGGCCTTCTCGAATTTGGCGCGCGCATCGTCGTTGCCCACGGGTTGGTAGGCGGGGAAGACATTGGGCAGGGCGCCCATGTCGCATGCGCCCTGGACGTTGTTCTGGCCGCGCAGGGGGTTCAAGCCGCCTCCCTCGATGCCGATCTTGCCGCAGAGCATGCACAGATTGGCCAGAGACTTCACGTTGTCGGTCCCGCAGATGTGCTGGGTGATCCCCATGGTATAGAGGACGGCAGCCTTGTTCGCCTTGGCGTAAAGGCGGGCGGCGGCCTTGAGGTCCTCGGCGGGAACGCCGGAGATCTTTTCGACGTAGTCGGGGGTGTACTTCTCGACGACCTTCTTCATCGCTTCGAAGTTTTCCGTCCGCTCGGCCACGTATTTCTTGTCGTAGAGTTCTTCGGCAAGGATCACGTTCATCAAGCCGTTGATGACGGCGACGTCCGTTCCGGGTTTCTGGCGGAGCCAGATCTCCGAATACTTGACGAGGTCGATCTCCCGCGGATCGATGACGATCAGTTTGGCGCCCTGCTGGCGGACGGCCCTTTTCACCTTCATCCCGATGATGGGATGGTTCTCCGTCGTGTTGGTTCCCGTCGCGAGGATGACGTCGGCAAACTCGACCTCTCCGATCGAATTGGTCATCGCACCGCTTCCGAAGGCGGCGGCCAGACCGGCCACCGTGACGGAGTGTCAGAGACGGGCGCAGTGATCGACATTGTTGGTGCCGATCCCCGCCCGCATGAACTTCTGGAAGAGGTAGTTCTCTTCGTTCGTGCAGCGCGCCGAGGAGAACCCGGCGATGCTGTCGGGACCGCTCTTCTCCTTGACCGCCGCGAGCTTCTTCGCGATGAAATCGAGGGCCTCGTCCCATCTCGCTTCCTTCAACTCCCCGTTCTCCCGGATCAGCGGGGTCTTGAGCCGTTCGGGACTGTGGACGAAATCCATGCCGAACCGGCCCTTGACGCAGAGGCTTCCCTCGTTGGGCGGACCGTATTCGCGGTTTCCCGTCACCTTGACGATCCGGCCGTTGTGGACATTGAGATCCATCTGGCAGCCGACGCCGCAGTAGGTGCAGGTGGTCCGCACCTTCTTCATTTCCCAGGGGCGGCCGGCGAAACGCGCCTGCTTGAAGGTGATGGCGCCCACCGGGCAGACATCGGCGCACTCCCCGCAGAACACGCAGACGGAATTGATGTAGTCGGTATCGAAGGCGGGCCCGACTTTCGCCCGGTGGCCGCGCTTGGCGAAATCCAGGACCTCGTTGACCTGGATCTCGTTGCAGGCCCTGACGCACCGTCCGCAGAGGATGCACTTGTTGAGGTCCCGCTGGATCATGGCGCTGGTCGTTTCGATCGGATATCCGGGCGGCTTGATTTCAAAGCGGGGCTTTTCGATCTTCAGCCAGTATACGAGGTTCTGCAGCTCGCAGTTTCCGTTTTGCTCGCAGGTGAGGCAGTTGTGGTCGCCCGAGGACCAGAGGAGTTCGATGATCAGCCGCTGGGCGTCCCGGACCGCCTTGGTATTGGTCCGGATGACCATGCCGGCGTTCACGGGCATGCAGCAGGAAGCGACGAGCGACCGCGCCTTTTCGACCTCCACGACGCAGACCCGGCAGGCGCCCACGTTCGTCGTCCGCTGATAGTGGCAGAGGGTCGGTATGAAGATGCCGTTTTCCCTGGCCACCTCCAGGATGGTCTGACCGGCCCCGGCTTCGTAGTCCTTACCGTCGATGTTCACGATGACTTTGTTGTCCATGCTTTTTCCCTTCCTCCGCGAAGTATTTTGCACAGAACGATGCAAGGCGAGATGGCCCGCAAAAGGCCTCAAGAAAGGCCACCCACTACTAAGCCAAGAATTGTCGCATGTCAATATATGTCAATAATGACTTAATGTTGGCGTGTCTTCTTGCGGCCGCCGGGCGGGAAAGCGAAGTGGCGACCGATGGCCGTGATGCCTTGAGGACGTTGAGCGTAGAGGCGAGGGGGCCGGCCCGGTGGTCGGCGTCTGAAGGACCCCCAAAACATTCCTGGCCCGCCGAGGGGCGGGCCAGGAGGGGAAAAAGAGACGCTAGACGCTGTCGTGCCTGTCTTAGATTTCGGCGTCGCACCGCAGGCAGCGCGTCGCTTCCTTGAGGGCCTGTTCCTTCGTGAAGCCCAGCTCGACCTCGACGAAGCTTGTCTTGCGGGTTGCGGCCTCCAGTTCCGGTATGGCTGTCTGGGGACATTCCACGGTCTCTTCGTCGATGATGAGCGGAACGTCGATCTTCTGCTCCGGCGGCAATTCGTAGGCCGGTTCGCCGTTCTTTGCCCGGATGACCGTGTCGATGTCGATCGCGGCCTGATGACCGGCCTCGATCGCGCCGATGACCGTGTCGGGACCGGTCACGGCATCACCGCCCGCGAAGTACTTCTCGTTGGCGGTCATGGACTCGCTGCCCTTGGCAAGGGAGAACGTGTTCCACTTGGTGACCTCGATGCCGCTGTTCTTTCCCACGAAGCCGAGATCGGGAACCTGGCCGATGGCGGAGATGACGGCATCGACGCTGAGCGTGAATTCCGAGCCCGCAATCGGGACCGGACGCTTGCGGCCGCTCTTGTCGAAGTCGCCGAGCTGCATCCGCTGGCACACGATGCCGGTGATCTTTCCGCCCTCGCTGACGACCTTGAGCGGGGCGACGAGGTATTCGATCTTCACGCCCTCATGTTCGGCGGCGAGGATTTCTTCCTGCGCAGCCGGCATGTCTTGGCGCAGTCGACGGTAGAGAATGGTGACCTCGGCGCCCAGTCGCAGCGCCGTCCTTGCCGCGTCGATGGCGGAGTTTCCGCCGCCCACGACGGCGACGCGGCTGCCCAGCTTCTTCTTGCCCTTCTCCCAGGCCGCCTCATTCTCGTTGTAATCGCGGAGGAACTCGACACCGCCGAAGATGCCCGGCAGGTTCTCGCCCTCGATCCCCATGGGCTGGCTTTTCTGGGCGCCGGGGGCCAGATACACGTAATCGTATTCCTTGTCGAGTTTCGCGAAGGTGATGTCTTTGCCGATCCGCTTGTTGCACTTGATCTCGACGCCGAGCGCGCGGATGTCATCGATTTCCCCGGCGAGGATGTTTCTCGGCAGACGATACGCCGGGATGGCCCAGCGGAGCATTCCGCCCGGTTCCGGGAGGGCTTCGAAGACCGTGACCTTGTATCCGCGCAGGGCGAGGTCCTTGGCCGCGGTGAGGCCGGCGGGACCGGCGCCGACGACGGCGATCGTTTCCTTGCGCGTGACGGGAACGGCCTCGATCTTCGGCCGCGGCGCGTTGTCCGTGATGAAGCGCTTCAGGAATTTAATGGCCACGGGCTCGTCCATCTTGCCGCGGCGGCACTTGGTCTGGCACTTGTGGTCGCAGACCCTTCCGCAGACCGACGGGAACGGGTTCGTGCGCAGGAGCATCTTGTAGGCGTCTTCCAGCCTGTCGGCGCGCACCAGCGCGATGTAGGAGGGGATATCCATCCCGACCGGGCAGGTGTGCTGGCAGGGGGACTTGAACAGGGCGGAGCAGACGGCCGCGATGCAGCGGTGCTCCCGGATGTGGGCTTCATACTCATCGCGGAAGTAGCGGATCGTGCTGAGGATGGGGTTGGGGGCCGTCTGGCCGAGGCCGCAGAGCGCGGAATCCTTGATGACCTTCGCCATCTCCTCGAGCAGTTCGATATCGCCCTCTTTGCCCTTTCCCTGGGTGATGTTGGTGAGGATCTGGAGCATGCGCTTCGTTCCCTCACGGCAGGGGGTGCACTTGCCGCAGGATTCGTCCTGACAGAAATCCATGAAAAAGCGGGCCATGTCGACGGCGCATTTCTCCTCGTTCATGACGATGAGACCGCCGGAGCCCATGATGGCGCCCAGTTCCACGACCTTTTCGTAGTCGACGGGCGCGTTCAGGTGCTGAACGGGAATACAGCCGCCGGAAGGACCGCCCAGCTGGGCCGCCTTGAATTTCTTGCCGTCGGGGATGCCGCCGCCGATGTCGTAGACGATCGTTCCCAGGGTCGTGCCCATCGGGACTTCGACGAGACCGACGTTGTTTACGTCGCCGGTCAGGGCGAAGACCTTCGTCCCGCGGCTCTTCTCCGTCCCGACGCTGTTGTACCAGGACGCGCCGCGGAGGATGATCTGGCCGATGTTGGCCAGCGTTTCGACATTGTTCAGGATGCTCGGCTTCTGCCACAGGCCGGCGACGGCGGGGAAGGGCGGCCGCGGGCGGGGCATGCCGCGCTTGCCTTCGATCGAAGTCATGAGGGCGGTTTCCTCGCCGCAGACGAAGGCGCCGGCGCCCTGATAAATCTCGAGGTCGAAGTCGAAGCCCGTATCCAGGATGTTCTTGCCCAGGAGGCCGTATTCCTTGGCCTGGCCGATCGCGACGTTGAGGCGGTGGATGGCCAGCGGATACTCTGCCCGGCAGTAGATGTAGCCCTGATGGGAACCGATGGCCTTGGCCGCGATGACCATGCCCTCGAGGACGGCATGGGGATCGGCTTCGAGCACGCTGCGGTCCATGAAGGCGCCGGGGTCCCCTTCGTCGGCGTTGCAGATGACGTACTTCACGCCGCCCGCAGACTGCGAGGCGAACTTCCATTTCAGTCCGGTCGGGAAGCCGGCGCCGCCGCGTCCGCGGAGACCGGAGTCGAGCACTTCCTTGACGACCTGCTCGGGGGTCATTTCCGTCAGCGCCTTGGCCATGCCCTGGTAACCGTCGCGGGCGATGTACTCGTCGATCTTCTCCGGGTCGATGAGGCCGCGGTTCCGGAGGACCCTCAGTTCCTGAAGGGCGAAGAACGGGATTTCCTGCATCGTGGGGATGATCTGCTCGGTGACGGGCTCCTTGTAGAGCAGGCGCTGGAGCACGCGCCCCTTGACGAGGTGCTCTTCGACGAGCTCGGGGATGTCATCGGGTTTGATCAGCATGTAGATGACGCCCTCGGGATAGACCACCATGATGGGGCCCTGGGCGCAAAATCCGTTGCAGCCGGTTTCGACGACCTTGATCTCCTGGGTAAGACCTCTCTTGTCCAATTCTGCGAGGAGGGCTTTCTTCACGTTGATGCTGCCGGAAGCGTGACAACCGGTGCCGCCGCAAAGCAGCAAGTGCGATCGAAATACCTTCATGTCGGATATGATCCTCCTTCTTATAGGATGAAAATCTCAAAAATATAGAGGGCCGCGGAACGCTGCGGCTATTTCACGATCTCCTGACCCTTGGCCAGAACGAACGCCGTCTGGACTTCGCCCTCGAGGACGTGGCGTTTGTAGACCTGGCGCATCTTGTTGGGGTCCATGTACTGATACTTGATCGGTTCCTTGCCCAGCACCTCGACGGTCACCAGGGGTTCGCGGCTGCAAAGCCCCATGCAGCCGGACGTCGTAACGATCGTGTCCGTAACGTTCGACGCCGCGATTTCCTGCATCAGGGCGTCGAGGACCTCCTTGGCGCCGGAGGCGATGCCGCAGGTCCCCATGTGAACGGTGATCTTCACCCGTTTCTGGCCTTCGCGCAACGCGGTTTCCGCATGAACCTTGTCCTTGATTTTCTTCAGATCCGAAATGGTCAGCTTAGCCATAGTCTCTATCCTCACCTATTCGTATTGGTTAAGTATTTCTTTGACCTTCGCCGGTTTCACCCTGCCGTGCACGTCGTTGTCGACGACGACGACGGGACCCAGGCCGCAGGCGCCGAGACAGCGGACCGACTCGAAGGTGAAGCGCCGGTCGGCGGTCGTTTCGCCCTCGTGGACGCCGAATTCGCGCGTGATCTTTTCGGAAATCGCTTTTCCGCCCCTCACGTAGCAGGCCGTTCCCAGGCAGACTCTGACCGTGTGGCGTCCGCGGGGTGTCATGGTGAAGAACGAGTAGAAGGTGACGACGCCGTAAACGCGGCTCAGGGGGAGGTTGAGGCCCTTCGCGATCCGTTTCTGAACGGAGACGGGCAGGTATTCCAGGGTGACCTGCGCCTCTTCCAAGACGGGAATCAATCCCCCGGGCTTGCCCTTGTGCTTTTCGATGATCTTGTCGAGCTTCTTGATCTGTTCGGCTGAAAAATCCTTCAACAATTCCTCATTTTCCGCTTTCATTCAACTGACCTCCTTGAATTTGTCAGGAATCCTCCCGTGATCTGACGCTTTCGGTGCATGACGTCGTTCATGCATGAGAACCGATCTGCTCCATACCCTCCGATATGTGTGCCCGGATGTACTGCAGAACCTCGATGTGGTTGATGGGAACGTCTTCCAGCTCCTTCTTCAGTTCTGCAGTGTCCAGGTGATATTCCTTTCCATCCCTGGTGTGACGGTACAGAATGTTGATCTCCGGGTTCCCGGCGATGAGGGCGACCAGCGCGCCGGGCACGTCGCCCAGCGGCTGCCGGTCGATGTGCGTCAGGCCCATCTCCACGCTGACTCTTGTTCCTTTTCCCGGCATGGACTCCAGCTTCAAGCCGCCTCCCGTCGCCTCCGCCGCTTGCGCCAGCATGGGCAGTCCCAATCCCACCCTGCGGACCTTCTTCGTGGTGAAGAAGGGGTCCAGGGCCCTGGCCGCCTCTTCCGGGCTCATTCCCGCCCCGTCGTCTTCGATGACCAGCCGGATCCGGTCCGAGCTCTCGTCCTCCTCAACGGAAATTCCGACGTTCTTCGCCCCCGCCCGTGTCGAATTCTCCGCAATATCCAGGATATGGAGGGCAAGTTCCAGCACGTCTACTCTCCGATGCGCCGTCCGCCCTCCCGGCGCAGGGCCTTCCGCAATTCCTGGAAGGAGGCCCGCTCCAGATGCATGACCGTGACAGCCTTGCCGATATCGTCGGGGAAATGCGCATCGGAGGCGGTGAGCAAGGGAAAGGAAGCGAGCTCCGGAAAACGAATCCTTGCTGCCGCAATGCCCAGGCCGGCGGTGACCTCCAAGGCGTCGAACGGCATGGATGGATCGATGAAACCGAGCTGGCTGATGACGCTGAAACTCTCCCGGTCGATGTGGGAAGCGATGGCCAATCCCTGCAGGGAATGGATGGCGTCTAGCACTTCCCGGAGGGAAAGCGATGTCGCGCCGATCAGCAGCTTTTCGTTGTACCCCTCGACCTCATCGGACTCGTTCACGACGACCTGCGGACCGAAAGCCTTTTCCTCGTTTTTCCCGTCCAGATGGCTGTAAACGACCTCCTGGATCTTCCGGAGCCCGTCGAGGGTCTCGAAAAGCGCCAGAAGGTGCACTTCCTCGCTGGACGCGATTTCCATGCCGGGAAGAACCGTCAGTGCCGTGTGTGCCGCGGCCTTCATGACGTAAGGAACGTTTTCCGAGGCATTGTGATCGCAGATCGCGATCATGTCAAGCCGTGCAGCGATCGATTTGTCAATGAGCGCCCTCGGGTACATGTCCAAGTCCGCGCAGGGAGAAAGACAGGTGTGAACGTGCAGATCGCAACGGAACTCCCTGAGCATGAACGTTCCCGAAGTTTTTGAAAAAAAAGGCCATGCAGGGCATGGCCGCTATCGTGCTCCAAGGGATTCTTCCCCCTTGGTGGCGATCATATTGTAAATCCGGCCGGCCGTCTCAAAGCAGGAAAAAGGAGAGACCAGCAGCGGTATCCCTTCGGCGACGGCCTTCTCCAGGGTGTCTTTCGTCGGTTCGCTTCCCTGAACGAGGACGATCCCCGCATGCTCCTTCAGGGACGCGACGGCGATGATGTTCTGGTGAATCTGGCGTGTAACCCAGAGATCTCCCTCGGAGCTGTTGGCCATGACGTCGGAAAGCAGGTCGCCCACGTATCCCCCGCGGACTTCGGCATTCAGTCTTTCGCTTCCTGCTCTCACTTCCAGGCCCATGGCCTTAACGATGGCTGCAAGTTCCAACGTATTCTCCGTTTTCTCTACGCGCCGGCCGCATCGCTGATCGAAATGATCATCTTGAGACAGGTCCCTCTGCCGACTTCGGACGTGATCTGAAAATAGTCGGAGAAGCTCTTGATGTTGTACAAGCCCATACCGGCGCCGAACCCCATCTCGCGGATCTTCTCCGTTGCCGTCGAGTATCCCTTCTGCATGGCCAACTCGATGTCGGCGATCCCCTGACCCTCGTCGACGGCTTCGATCAGAACGCGATCGGAACCGACACGCAGATGAATGAGGCCCCCTCTCGAATAAGAAACGATGTTGATCTCCGATTCATACGCTACAAGGGCTGCCCTTCGGACGACGTCGCTCGAGAGGCCCATCTTCTTGAGAATCGATTTGATGTTGCTTGATACCCGGCCCGCGTTGTCGAAATTTCCACCCTCGACGGCGAAACTATCCTCATACAGCGGTTTGGCATTGGCCTGCACGGCTACTTGCTCTCGACTTTTTCCAGACAGCCGACGATTCCCTTCATATAGAGCTTCCCGGCGGTTTCAAAGAGGATGTACCGCGTGATGAGAATCGGTATGCGCAATTCCCTGGCAAGTCGAAGGGCCTCCGGAGAAGGATGTTTGCCGCGAACCATAATGATGGCGGCGATATCCAGAATATCGGACGTCCGGATCACCTGTGGATTTGTCAATCCCGTCAGCAGGAGGCTGCCGGGTTTGGCAAAGGCCAGGACATCGCTCATCAGGTCCGCTCCGAAAGCGGTCCTGACTTCCATATCCAGTTTGTCTTCCCCTACGAGAACCTCTGCATCCAGTAACTGTTTGACCTCACGAAGGGTCACTGTCCACTCCTCTATGACACAGAAAACAATTCGTCAGGAATCGCTACGAAAATCCTGACTTAGAATATCATTGCCACGGCGCGAAAACCTCGACGGCCATTATCATATGACCCCGTATGTGTCAACACATTTTTGCGGAAAACCGGGTGACGGAAGCCGTTGGCTGATTCTTGTAAGTAACGGACAACATAGATTATTTTTTGATCAGGCCTCTTCGATTATTTTTGACATATCCCCTGCCGCCGAAGCTGCGGACAGTCCGGCGGGGACCAGAGCAGAGGAACGCAAACGAAAGGAGGATTACAGGGGAACGGTGCACCGGGACCGGCCGCCGGCAAAAATTTTTTTGCTTCACTGTACGATTTGGGTTACAAGTCGACGCGTGGACAATCTGGTCGACAACTACATGAACTTCCTTGCCGTCGAAAAGGGAGTCTCCCGTCATACGCTGGAAGCTTACGGGCGGGATCTTGCCCGCATGGTGGGATTTCTCCGGCGGGAGGGGATCGGTTCCGTCGACGGCGTGGATCAGGACGCCATCCTGCGGCACTGCACGGAGCTCAGGAAGACCGGCCTGAGCGCCAATTCCGTCAATCGCGCCCTTGCCGCGATCCGCGGGTTTTTCCGGTATCTCCTGCGCGAAAAGCGGATCGAGGTCAACCCGGCGGCCGATGTCGAACTCGCCCGGGTCTGGATGCGCGTCCCCGATGCACTCAGCCGCGACGACGTCTCGCGGTTCCTGTCCCAACCGGGCTCGGAGAATCCGCGGGCGGTGCGCGACACGGCGCTCCTGGAATTGATCTATGCAACCGGCCTGCGCGTTTCGGAAATCCTCGCCCTGACCGTGGACGATATCCGCTGGCAGGCGGGCTATCTCGTCGCGTTCGGAAAGGGCCGCAAGGAGCGCGTGGTCCCCATCGGCAGGACGGCTTACGAGGCCGTCAGGCGCTACCTGGACGAGGCCAGGCCGCAGCTGCTCAGGGGCGGGGAATCCAGGCTCCTGTTCCTGAATCGTTCCGGGAAGGGGCTCACCCGCCAGGCCTTCTGGAAGATGGTGAAGCGATATGCGGCGCAGGCGGGTCTGCGGAAAGAAGTCCATCCCCATACCTTCCGGCATTCCTTCGCCACACATCTCCTGGAAGGGGGGGCGGACCTCCGTTCCGTCCAGATCATGCTCGGGCACGCGGACATCTCGACCACTCAGATCTATACGCACGTGACGCGGGGACGACTGAAAGACATCCACAAGAAATATCATCCCCGCGGCTGACATGCCGGCGGAGGTCATGTCTCTGCCCGGAGGAAGTGACGGCATGAAGGATATCCGATTCCATGGCCCCGAACGAGGGGCTGCAGTCCTGCGAATCATCGCAGTCTCTGCGGCAGCGGTCGCGCTGGTTCTCGTCGCCGCGGCATATATTCTCTCCGGCCCGAACGGTACGCTGTCGGGCGCCCGGACGAGGGCCGGGAATCTCTTTTCCTACTATGTGCTGGGCAATCCCCCTCATTTCTACTGGCTGGACGTGGAAATGAACGGCAAGGAATTGCGCCTTTCCACGAAGGACGTCCTCGAGATCACCTATCGCGACGAGTTCGTCTTCCGCGGTCTGTCCACCGACGACCTCACGGGACGGAACGTGACGGTCGATGCCGAAGGCCTGGGAACGGGCAACGACCTGCATGTCCTGCTGAAGGGCATCGGCCTTGTGGACAGGATCCTCGTGTCCGAGATCGGCGGCCTGGAGAGAAAGACGGTTTCCGATTACCGCATCAGGATCCGGTATGGTGACGCGGATATCGCCCATATCCCGATCCGCGTCGCGATTACGCCCCAGGACTGGCTGCGCTTCGCGCGGAGTTCGGAGAAGCAGTCCGTTCAGATCGAATCTCTCAAGCAGGCGATTGCACTGAACCGGACCGATGTCGGGGTCCGAAAGATGCTGGCGGGTATCTATCTGCGCTCGAACCGGCTGGACGAGGCCGCCGCCCAGTATGCGGAGATTCTTCAGTTGAAGCCGGGTGACCGGGGCGCCATGGCGGACCTGGCCACGGCCTACATGAGGAAGAAGCAGTACGACAGGGCGCTGCCGCTCTGGCAGGACCTGGTCCGGACGGCTCCCAAAGACGCCTCCATCCATGCCAACCTCGGCGTCGCTTACGGAGGTCTGGGTGAATGGGAAAAGGCGATCGAGAGCTACAAGTCGGCGATGCGGCTGTCGCCGGACAATCAGGCGATACGCTTCCGTCTCGGAGAGGCCTTCGAGAAGACGGGCAGGACGGAGAAGGCCCTCGAGCAGTACAGCATCGTCATCCAGAAGGAGCCGGGGGACGAGCAGGTGATGGCGGCGCTGGCGGGTGCGTTCCTGAGGATGAAGCGGTATGACGACGCCATCCGGTGGTTCCGCGAAATCGTGAAGAAGCAGCCGAAGAATGCCTCGGCGTACGCCAACCTGGGCTTCGCCTTCGGCGCCAAAGGGCAGACGAAGGAGGAGATGGAGGCCTACAAGAAATCCCTGTCGCTGGACCCGAAGAACGCCGTTGCCCGCTACAACCTCGGGACGGCCCTGGAAAAGGCGAAGCGCTACAGCGAGGCCGCCGAAGAGTATCGGGAGGTGCTGAAGGCCAGGCCGGACGATACGGATGCCCTCCAGCGTCTGGCCGACATGGCGCTGCGCCTCAAGCAGTACGACACGGCCGTGAAACTCTATGAAAAGATCGCGAAGATCCAGCCGTCCCGGCCGACCGCGTACGCTTCTCTGGGATACGCATACGGCGAGTTGAAGAAATACAAACCCTCCGCCGAGGCTTATGAGAAGGCGCTGCGCCTCGGAAGCAAGGACCCGCAGATCCACCAGAACCTGGCCTTTGCCTATGAGAAGCTTGGAAGAGTGAAGGACGCGATCGGCGAATACGAGAAGATGACCGCCCTTCAGCCGTCGGTCGAGATCCTCGGCAACCTCGCCAGCCATTACGTCAGGGAGAAGCAGTACGACAAGGCCGTCAAGGCGTACTCGAAGATGATCGAAATGCAGCCGAAAAAGGCCGCCGGGTATTCCGGCCTCGCCTACGTCTACGGCCTGAAAGGCGATACGGACCATCAGATCCAGAGCTACCGCCAGGCCCTCCGCTATGACCCTGAAGACGATGTGGCCCACCTGGGGCTGGGCGAGGCCTACGAGAAGAAACAGATGTACGCGGAGGCCCTGAAGGCCTATTCGACGGCCTACGAGTTGAATCCCGATTCGACGAAAGCCGCCAGGAAGGTTCCGCAGATGAAGATCCGGATGCTGCAGGAGAAGCACAAGGAAGCCGGGGAAGGGGGCAAACCGTGAAATCCATATCTCTGAAGAACTGGTCGATCGGCGGTGACGGGCCGTTCGCGCTGATCGCCGGTCCCTGCGTGATCGAGACCGAGGACATCACCCGCAGGATCGCGGAATTCCTGAGGGAGACGACATCGCGCCTGGGAATCCCCCTGGCTTTCAAGGCCTCCTACGACAAGGCAAACCGCACGTCTAAGGATTCCTTCCGCGGCCCGGGAATGGAGAAGGGCCTTCGCATCCTGGAAAACGTGAAACGGGAGTTCGGCCTGCCCGTGCTCTCGGATGTGCACCGTTTCGAGGAAATCGAGCCGGCGGCCGAGATCCTGGACATCGTCCAGGTCCCCGCCTTCCTGTGCCGGCAGACGGACTTCGTCGCCGAGATCGCCCGCCGGGCGAAGGTCGTCAATATCAAGAAGGGGCAGTTCCTCGCCCCCTGGGATATGCGGAACATTCTGGAGAAGGCCGTTGCGGCGGGAAACGACCGCGTCCTCGTCACCGAACGGGGGACGAGCTTCGGATACAACAACCTGGTGGCGGATATGCGCTCGCTGCCGATCCTGCGGGAATTCGGCTGTCCCGTCGTGTTCGATGCGACGCACAGCGTCCAGCTGCCGGGCGGGCGGGGATCGTCCTCGGGCGGCCAGCGGGAAATGGTGCCCTATCTTGCCAGAGCGGCCGCCGCCGTCGGCGTGGACGGCCTGTTCTTCGAGGTGCATCCGGAACCCGAAAAGGCGTTGTGTGACGGTCCGAATTCCCTGCGCTTGACGGAATTTCCGCGCCTCCTGGCGGAGCTGCAGAAGATCGACCGGATCGTCAAGGGGATGTGAAGGGCAGAAGATGGAGAAAGAGATGTCGGATGCGTTGGCGGAGAAGATGCGCAGGGTCAGGCTGCTGATCCTGGATGTGGATGGCGTCTTGACGGACGGACGGATTGTCGTCGACGACCGGGGCGCCGAGACGAAGGTGTTCCATGTGCGTGACGGACACGGCCTCGTGATGCTGATGCGCTTCGGCATCGACGTCGTTCTGCTGTCCGGCCGGCGGTCCGCCGCTGTCGAACACCGTGCGAAGGACCTGGGCATTGCGGAAATCCACCAGGGCATTCACCGGAAGGTGGAGATCCTCGAATCCATCCTGAGCGATCGGGGTCTTGAGCCGCTGAGCGCGGCCTATATGGGCGACGACGTGGTGGATATCCCCGTCCTCCGCCGCGTAGGTCTCGCGATCGGCGTCGCGGATGCCGTCGACGAGGTGAGGGCCGTGGCCGACTATGTGACCGCTTCGCCCGGAGGGCGGGGAGCGGTTCGGGAGGTGTGCGAGCGGATCCTGAAGGCGCAGGGAAAGTGGGCGGAGGTGGCAAAACGTTATGAGCTTGCCGGCGCTCCGCAGCGGGGTGAAGGAACTTGACCGCAAGGAAAAACATGCGTTTTCCCCTGCGCAGAGAAGCCCCCGGATTCGTCCGTGAGCGCTTCAACCTTTACTTGTCCGGTGGGGAATGTTATATCTCTACACCGCGGGATGGACGGCCATGATCGGCATGCGCAGGAAGGGATTGCGATGGCGCGTCTTCGCGGGGCCGCGACGGAAGGTGCGGATTGCCGCAGCGGTTTTCCTGCTGGTCCTCATCGCCGCTGCCGGCGTCCTGTGGGGCGTCCGCGAGACGTCCAAGGGGGGATTGAAGATCCTGACGGAACACACCGACCTGGACGTGAAGGACGTGCTGTTCACGGAGGTCGGAGCCTCCGGGGAGAAATGGGAGATTCGCGCGCAGCGGGCCAGATACTTTCGCAGGGAGAATAAGGCGCTGTTCGACAAGGCGGACATCCGCCTCGTCCTCAAGGATGGGAAGGTATTTCGCGTTCGCGGCGACAGGGGGAGCATGAATACGTCGTCACGGGACATGGAAATCTCCGGAAACGTCACCGTGGAATCCGACAGCGGCGACCGCTTTTCCACGGACCGCCTTCAATATTCCCATGCCAAAGGGGTCGTTTCCACGGACGGCGCCGTTGTTCTCGAGAACGAGAGAATGAGGATCGACGCCGTGGGCATGAGACTGTCCCTGGTCAGGAAGGAAGTCGCCCTCCTCGGGAGGGTGAAGGCGGAGGTTCGATAAGGTGTCAGACATGATCGTGTTGAAGATGCCCGGGAGCCGGGCTTCTTTCCGGACATTCCGATACGGGAGGGCCGCAGCCGCGTTTGCGGCGTGGGTCGCCGTACTGGCCATGCTGGCCGGGAGTGTCTGGGCGGCGGCCGAGCGGAAGAAGGAGGCGAAGGCGGACAAGAGCGAACCCATTCAGATTACCGCCGATCGGCTCGACGCCTACAACGAGCAGCGGCTCGTCGTTTTTTCGGGGAACGCCGTCGCAACGCAGGCCGACAAGGTGATCCAGGCGGACAGCCTGCATCTGTTCTACCGCAAGGACGCCTCCGATCCGACCAAGGCGGTCAAAGGCCTGGGGAATACGGGGGACCTGGAAAAGATGGAGGCCAGGGGCAATGTCACGATCACCCAGGGCGAACGGATCGTGACCGGAGATCATGCGGTTTTCTATCAGGATGAACAGAAGATCATCGTCACCGGAAATGCCGTATTGAAGGAAGCGAAGAACATCATCCGCGGGGAACGGATCGTCGTCCTGATGAACGAAAGCCGCGGGACCGTGGAAAGCGGGGAAAACAAGCGCGTCACGGCCACCATCTATCCTTCGGAGTCCGACAAGAAGGATAAGGAAAAAGAAAAGCAAAAGGAGAAGCCATAGGCGGTCCGGCGACTGGAGGGCAGGGCGCTTTCCGACGGGGAGCGCGACTGCAGGTCCATACCGGCTCGCTGCCGAAAGAAAAGATGGGAATGCTGTCGGCAAGAAAACTCGTGAAGGAATACGGGGGCAGGCGGGTCGTCAACGGCCTGGACCTCGATATCTGTACGGCCGAGGCGGTCGGTCTTCTGGGGCCGAACGGGGCGGGAAAAACAACGACCTTCTACATGGTCGTGGGGCTGGTGAAGCCCGACGGCGGTCAAATCCTCCTGGACGGAGAGGACATCAGCTCCTGCCCGATGTACATCCGCGCCCGCAAGGGAATCAATTACCTTCCGCAGGAACCCTCCATCTTCCGGAAGCTGACCGTCGCGGAAAATATCCTGGCCGTTCTCGAGACGCTGGACCTGGACGAGAAGGCGCGGGCCGAGAGGCTGGAGGAACTGCTGGCCGAACTCGACCTGACGGCGCTTGCCGGCAACCCCGCCTACTCGCTGTCGGGGGGAGAACGCCGGAGGGTGGAGATTACCCGCGCCCTGGTAACCATGCCGCGCTACATCCTCCTGGATGAGCCCTTTGCGGGCATCGACCCGCTGGCCGTCGCGGAGATCCAGAAGATCGTCGGGAAACTCAAGTCCAAGGGGATCGGCGTCGTCATTTCCGATCACAACGTTCGGGAGACCCTGTCTGTCTGCGACCGAGCCTACATCGTCAATGAAGGGAACATCCTGATCGAGGGAAACCCGGAGACGATCGCCGCCTGCGAGGTCGCCAGGAGGATCTATTTCGGCGAGAATTTTGTTCTCGACGCATCCGTCCGAAGGGACCGGACCGGGGCCGGTCGGGGGGAGGAATCCCGGCGTTAGTCGCGGCCTGATACATCGTCGGAATCGTTTATGGCTTTCGAACTGAAACAGCATCTCAAACTCAGCCAGCAGCTCATCATGACGCCGCAGCTCCAGCAGGCGATCAAGCTCCTGCAATTGTCGCGACTGGAGCTGGTGGAAGCGGTCAATCAGGAAATGGAGGAGAACCCCCTTCTCGAAGAAGCCGCGGCCGAGGAAGAAACGGAGATCTCGACCGATGTGGAGCCCGCGGAGGTCCAGACACCGCCGGAGACGAAGCGAACCGAGGAATTGACGGGGGAGGGGGACGGAAAGGAAGAGTTCGACTGGTCGGGCTATCTCGAGGATTACAGTCCGAGTCTTTCGGCGCGGGACCGGAGCGACGCCGATGCCCCGAGCTGGGAGAATCTCCTCGTCGTCAAGTCGACGCTGAACGACTATCTCATGTGGCAGCTCGGCCTTTCCTCCATGACGGACCTGGAACGCAGGATCGGGGAACAGATCATCGGGAACATCGATCCGAACGGCTACCTTGCCGCGTCCGTCGAAGAGATCGCCGTGCTGGAGTCCGTGGCGCCTGCGGTCGTGGAGTGCGTGCTGAAGAGCATACAGGAATTCGATCCTCCGGGAATCGCGGCGAGGGACCTCAAGGAATGCCTCCTGATACAGTCCCGGATTCTCCGGATGCAGGGCACATTGGTGGACCGGATCATCGAGCATCACATCAAAGATCTGGAGATCAAGAATTACGCCAACATCGCGCGGAAACTGAAAGTTCCGCTTCAAGAGGTGCTTGCGGCCGTGGAAGTGATCGGCAACATGGATCCGAAGCCGGGCAGCAGCTACAACGATGACAGGGTCCAGACCATCATTCCCGATGTGTATGTCGTCAAGTCGGGGGACGACTACAAGGTCACACTCAATGATGACGGGATGCCGAGGCTCCGCATCAGCGGCTTCTACCGCAACCTTGTCGGAGGGGGCAGCCCCGGGGCAAATGCCGAGACCGGAAAAAAGTATATCCGCGAAAGGATGCAGTCCGCCGCGTGGCTGATCAAGAGCATCCAGCAGCGGCAGCGGACGATCTACAAGGTCGCCGAAAGCATCGTACAATTCCAGAGGAGTTTCCTGGACAACGGCATCTCGCACCTGAAGCCGCTGGTCCTGAGGGACGTGGCGGAAAACGTCGGCATGCACGAATCCACCATCAGCAGGGTCGTGACCAACAAGTACATGCATACCCCCCAAGGCATCTATGAAATGAAGTTCTTCTTCAGCAGCAGCCTGAAGAACGCCGACGGAGAGGCCATTGCCTCCAAGTGCGTCAAGGAGGAGATCCGCAAGATCGTCGGCTCCGAAGGCCACAAGAAGCCTTACAGCGACAGCGACATCGTTGCCATGCTGGCGAAGTCCGGAATCTATATCGCGCGGCGCACCGTCGCCAAGTACAGGGAGATGATGGGGATTCTGCCGTCTTCGCGAAGGAAGAAGATGTTCTGACCAAGGCGATCCCGCAGGGGATCGTTCAGAAATGTGAATGAGGAGGTGACCGCTATGAAGATTTCTCTGACCTTCAGAAATTCCGAGGGGGAATCCTGGCAGAAGGAATACGTGGAGGACCGGCTCAAGAAGTTGAACAAGTACATCGATCACCCTTCGGAAGCGCGGGTCGTTCTTTCCGTGGAGAAATTTCGGAACGTAGCGGATATCAACTTGATGGCGAACGGGCTGAACGTCACCGCCAAGGAAGAGGCCAAAGACATGCATCTGGCCATCGACGAGGCGGTCGACAAGATCGAACGCCGTCTCAAGAAGCACAGGGAACGGATCCGGGGCCGCAAGGCCGCCGGCGCAGAAGAGCGGTCTGCCGGTGAAACCGCCGCCGCGGAAGAGCCGGAGGAGGCCTCCGAGGGGAGGACCCTGGAAACCCGGAGGGTGGTGCTGAAACCGATGTCCGTCGAAGATGCCCTCATGGAACTCGAGGCGGGGAGGAATCAATTCATCATCTTCCGCGATTCCTCCTCGGAGCAGGTGGCCGTCATCTATCGCGCCGGCAACGGCAAGTTCGTCCTCCTGGAGACGAAGGGCTGAAAGGATCCCGGGAGAGTCGACCATGAAGATCTCGGAGATATTGCATCGGGACGCCGTTGTGGAATCGTTGGGTGCGGTGACGAAAAGGGAGGTCCTCTTCGAACTGGTGGAGCCGCTGTCGCGGCTCCATGCCGAATTGGATCAGGACCGGACGGTCAACATCCTGCTGGAAAGGGAGAAACTCGGCAGCACGGGGGTCGGGGAAGGCATCGCCATTCCGCACGGCAAGACCCCCGGTCTGAACGAGGTGATCGTTTCGTTCGGCAGGAGCGTGCAGGGCGTGGATTTCGACGCACTGGACGGCAAACCCGTCCACCTCTTCTTTCTCCTGATGGCCCCGGAGGGTTGTGCCGGTTCGCACCTGAAGGCGCTGGCCAAGATCTCCCGGATGCTCAAAGACGTTCCGTTCCGCAATCGATTGATGGAGGCTAGGTCGGCCGCGGAGCTTTACCGGGCGATTGCGGATCAGGACGACCTTTGCTGACCCGTACCGCGGGATCTCTCATGAGCCGTCATTTCCTGCGCGATCTTTTCCATTCCCGCTGGGACAGGCACCTTCTGAAGAGCCGCTTGAAGGCCCTCATCGACGAGAAATGCCGACATCGCCTGTCGATGCACGGCGCCCTGGTCCTGGCGTCTGGGGTCGGAACGCTGATCGTTGGGAAAAGCGGCGCCGGCAAGACCACCTGCGCCGTCGACCTTGCGCGAAGGGGGCACAAGTGGATCGCCGACGACATCGTGGTCATTGAAAGGAAGGGCGGTCTGCTGGTCGGCTCAGGCCACCCGCGGATACGCGGCTTGCTCGCGCTGGACGGGAGGATCCTCGACGCGCAGGGCTTCCTCGGAGCGGACGCGGTACGCGAGGATGCATCGATCGCCATGATGATCGAACTCGGCGCCGCCTTCCCGGAATCCGGGATGGCCGGGCGCGGCCGCCGGATTCTGGGGCGGTCCGTTCCCTGCTGGCGCCTTCCCGCGACCATCACCCGGTCCGGTGCGGTTGCCGCCGTGGAAGCCCTGGCGCAGAATCTGCGAAACGCCGGAGAAGGAATGTGAAAACCCCCCGCATCGTGGTCATCACGGGCATGTCCGGTTCCGGAAAGACGACGGCTCTCCGGGCCTTGGAAGACATGGGGTTCTTCTGCGTGGACAACATGCCCGTCGTCCTGTGGCCGAAGTTCCTGGAAATCCAGTTCCGTCAACCCAAGGAGTGTTCGGATGTGGCGTTGGTGATGGACCTGAGGGAGCAGGGCCTTCTGGACAAATACGGGCGGATCTTTCAACGCCTGAAGGACAAGGGATATCCCTTGGAGATCCTGTTCCTGGACGCGTCGGACGAGGCCCTGCTCCACCGCTTCAGCGAGACGAGGCGGGTCCATCCCCTGGCGGTCCACGGAACCGTCATGGAGGGTGTGAAGCTGGAGAGGTCCAAGCTCGGTCCGCTGAAGGAGATGGCCGACAGGATTCTGGACACGACTTCCTACAACGTCCACCAGCTCAAGGATGCCGTGCAGCACCTCTTCCGCTCGCCCGCCGATAAGCGCCGGATGGTGATCCATGTGACGTCCTTCGGCTACCGATTCGGGTTGCCGCCCGACGCCGACATCGTGCTCGATGTCCGGTTCCTCCCCAACCCGCACTTCGTCGAAGGGCTGCGCGCCCACGACGGCCATCACCCGCGCGTGCGGGAGTACGTGCTGACGTCGGATACGGGTGAAATCTTTGTCCGCAGGCTCTTCGAGCTGATGGAGTTCCTGACGCCGCTGTACGAGAAGGAGGGAAAGTCGCGGCTCAACATCGCCATCGGATGCACGGGAGGCCGTCATCGCTCCGTCGTCATGGCGAATGAGTTGGTTGATTACTTCTCCCAGAGGCAATTTCCGGTGAACGTGCACCACCGGGACATCGCCAAAAGCTGAGCAGACTGCTGAAGAATGGCCGTCTGAAGCGTTCCCCTCGTCCTGCGCCGTTCAGCGTACATCCCGGTACTCTTCATGGTTCAGGATTCGGTGCCCTGCATCCGGCCGTTCTTGAACCGCCCCGTCAGAAGGCGTCCGCCATCTTTTTCGTGACATTGTCCTGGATCCAATGGGGATCCCACCACTCCTGGGGATTGACGAATTCTCCGCCCACGAGGATGCTGAGGTGCAGGTGGTCGCCCCCGGCGAGGCCCGTCACTCCCGAGCGGCCGATGGCATCGTTGCGTTTGACGGATTGTCCCGCCTTGACACCGATCTCCGACAGATGACCGTAGAGGGAAAAGAGGCCGAGCCCGTGGTCGATCACCACGGCGTTTCCATAGATTCCCAGGCCCGAGGCGAATACGACGACACCGCTGTTGACCGCTTCGATGGGGGCCTGGGCCGTGGATGCGAGGTCCACGCCCATGTGGACGCTCTCGCCGACGGCCTTGCCTCCGTAGAGATAGGTCCTGTGGTCTCCGAACTGCGCCATGGGCGAGGCGTTCTTCATGCGCACAAACGTATCCTGCCACAACTGCCGCGGCGACGATTTTGCGCAGAGGGACTGGATCGTCTTCCTGTTTTCCTCGCGGAGCACGCCGTTGACGTAGAGGAAGGTCTCCAGAAGGGGCTTTCCCCTCAGGTCCGGATGGGAGGCCTGGAATTCCGGCATCTTCTGCTGCAGGAATCCGTCGGAGAGGTTCATCGCATCACGGCGGAATTTCTTCGCGAGCAGCAGGTACGGTACGGAGACGAGGGATTCGTTGCCCGCCGTGTCCCTGGCGAAGAGTCTGATCGAAAGGTTTTCCTTCTTCGCGTCGAGCGGAACCGCGAAATAGACGATCGTGACGGGTTTGCCGGCGGCCGAGGCCGGATATCCGGGGAAGAAGACCTTGTCCACCCAGACGCCGCTTGCCGAGACCGTCTCCGACATCCGGTAGAGAAGGACGCAGGATCCGCCCGGATTGATGTGGTTCATGCGGTTGAGCGGAAAAATCTGGGGCGGGACGGTATCGATCGTGACGGTTTTCTCCACGAGCGTCTGGTTCTTCAGCAGCGAGTGGTCTTCCGCCAGGACCGTCAGTACGGCCGAGCCGTCCCGAAGGCGCAGCTTGGCGGCGTCGACCGTCACGGTGACCGTCTTTTCGGCGACGCCGCGGTCGGGGAGTTCGATCGACCAGACGGTTTGCCGGCGATTGTCCTGGGTGATGGACGCGCTGAGCTTCCGCAATCCGCTCCTCCGGTCCGAGAAGGACAGCGAAAGCGATTGGCGTGCACCGATGACGCCTGCGTCCGGCGTCATGACGACTTTCGGTTTTTCGGGTTCGAGGATCGTCAGCGTCAGAATCCAGAAGGTGCCGAGAGCGGCCAATCCGATCAGGGCAAACCAGAGGGCTTTCTTGCGGTGCATCGGGGTTTCCTTCCTGAGAAAATTCGCTCTCTCGTCTATAATGGGTCCCCGCCGAATTTTCAAGCGAAACCGGCCGGACGGCGCTTCCGTCCGGCGGAAAGCCGCGGAGAAGCGCGGCGGCGGGCATTCTGGCCTTGCAGTCGCCCGGCGGAATTGCTATAGTGAAGTCATCATCGATCTCTTTGAGATTTCGAATATTTCCCGAATGATCGAGGTTGCGGCCATGCTCAGGAACAAGCGGGTGCTGCTGGGGGTGACGGGCGGTATCGCTGCCTACAAGTCTGCGGAACTGGTGCGTGCCCTGGTGAAACGCGAAGCGTCGGTGAAAGTCGTGATGACGAAGAGCGCCACGGAATTTCTGACGCCGCTCACCCTCCAGACGCTCTCGGGGAATCCCGTCTATACGGAATTGTTTACGCTTGTGCGCGAAGCGGACATCGCGCATGTGTCGCTCGCCGAAGAGGCCGAAATCGCCGTGGTCGCGCCGGCGACGGCCAACTGCATCGGCAAGCTCGCTTCCGGGATTGCCGATGACCTTCTCGGCGCGGTCCTGATGGCGACGAAGGCCCCGGTCCTTGTCTGCCCGGCGATGAACACGGGCATGTACCAGAACCGGATCGTCCAGGAGAACATGGAGAAACTGGGGCGGCATGGGTTCGCTTTTCTGGAGCCCGCGAGCGGCGAGCTGGCCTGCAAGTCGGTGGGCGTCGGGCGGCTTCCGGAGATCGAGGACATCGTCGAGGAGATGGAGACGCTGCTGACGCCGAAGGACCTTTCCGGATGCAGGATCCTCGTGACGGCCGGACCCACGCGGGAGCGGCTGGACCCGGTCCGCTTCATCACCAACCCGTCCTCGGGAAAGATGGGGTACGCCCTGGCCCGCATGGCGCGCCGGAGGGGGGCCGAGGTGACCCTTGTCAGCGGCCCGTCCGCCCTGGCACCCCCCCGCGGCGTACGGATCGTTTCCGTCACCTCCGCGATGGAGATGCACGACGCCGTCACGGAGCGCTTCGCGGATGCGGACGTTGTCATCAAAGCGGCCGCCGTGGCGGACTACCGCCCCGCCGAACCCTCCGGCAGCAAGATCAAGAAGGGAAAAGAGACGCTGATGCTCCGCCTGGAGAGGAACCCGGATATCATCGCCGCGCTGGGAAAGAAGAAGGGCGGGAAGATCCTTGTCGGCTTCGCAATGGAGACGGAGGATCTGCTTGCGAGGGCCCGCCGGAAGATGAAGGACAAGAACATGGACCTGATCGTCGCCAACGACCTTTCCCGTGCGGGCGCCGGTTTCGAGGGCGACACGAACATCATCACGTTGATCGATCGGGACGGCGGCCTTCAGGAGCTTCCGCTGATGGACAAGAAGGACGCCGCCGATCGCATCCTTGACAGGATTCGGGCCTATGTCCGGACGTGACGCCAGGAAGGCAGGCGCAGCGGACGCCCGGGGCGAATTGCTGGAGATCGTGCGCGCCGCCAGGCGTTCGCTGATCGCGCAAACGGGGAGCGGAGACCGCGGCCGCGCGGCGAGGGTGAAGACCCTGCCTTCGCGGCGTCAGAGGGGCTGTCCGAAGGCTTCGGGCTGCTCCGCAGCATCGCCGGAGGGGCTGGAGGCCATCCGCGAGGAGATGCAGAACTGCCATCGCTGTCCACTGGAAAAAGTGAGAAAGAACCTTGTGTTCGGGGAGGGAAATCCCCATGCCGCCCTCGTCTTCGTCGGCGAGGCGCCGGGGGCCGATGAAGACGAACAGGGGCGGCCCTTCGTGGGGAAGGCGGGGGAGCTCCTGACCAGGATCATTCTGGCCATGGGGCTGAAGCGAGAGGATGTCTACATCTGCAATATCCTGAAATGCCGCCCGCCGGGAAACCGCAATCCGCAGCCCGACGAGATCGCCGCCTGCGAACCCTTCCTCGTCCGGCAGCTGCAGGCGATTTCACCGAGGTTCATCTGCGCCCTGGGAAGCTTTGCCGCCCGGACCCTGCTGAAGACCGAAAGCCCGATTACGGCCCTGCGGGGACGTTTCCATGATTACCATGGAATTCGCCTGATGCCGACCTACCATCCGGCCTATCTTCTTCGCAACCCGGATGCCAAGAGGCTGGTCTGGCAGGACGTGCAGATGGTCATGAAAGAATTGGAGGCCTGAGATGAGAACCACGGTTTTCACAGGGGACTGCGGACGACGGGGCCGGCCGGGCGCATGCGGCGGGAAGGGACGCTTCTTCGCGCGGGCCGCAAGGGACCTCGGGGCGATGATCCTCCTCGCGGCGATGCTGCTTTTCCCGGCGGCGGATCTGCAAAGCGCCGAGGTAAGGCCTGTCTACGATGTGATCACCGTGAATTCCGCCATCACGCCGCCGGTGAGCGAGTATATCCTCAGGAACATCGAAGCATCGGCCAGAGGGGGATCGGACGGCATCATCCTTCAGCTGGATACGCCGGGAGGCCTGGATTCGGCGATGCGGGACATCGCCAAGGGAATTCTCAACGCGCCGCTTCCGGTGATCGTCTATGTGGCGCCTTCGGGGGCGCGGGCGGCCTCCGCCGGGGTGATCATCACCGTTTCGGCCCACATCGCCGCGATGGCGCCGGGGACCAACATCGGCGCCGCCCATCCGGTGGGGATCGGGATCGGGCAGATGGACAAGGTCATGGCCAAGAAGGTGGAGAACGACGCCGTCGCCTATGCGCGGGGCATCGCCGTCAAGAGGCTGCGCAACGCCGACTGGGTGGAGCGCGCCGTACGGAAGAGCGAGTCGGTGACCGCGGAGGAGGCCCTGCGGTTGAAGGTGATCGATTTTGTGAGCCCCGATATCCGGAGCCTGCTGCGATCGATGGACGGCCGCACGGTGGAACTGCCCTCGGGCAAGAGGACGCTGGCGACCCGGGATGCCGTGCTTCAATACAGGGAAATGGGGCTGCGCCAGCGCATCCTGACCAGCATCAGCGATCCGAACATCGCCTACATCCTGCTCCTGGTCGGCCTGGCCGGGCTCTATTTCGAATTCGCCAATCCGGGTGCGGTCCTGCCGGGTGTGATCGGCGGGCTGTCGCTGATCCTCGCCTTCTTCGCCCTGCAGACGCTGCCCGTCAACTTCGCCGGCGTTCTTCTGATCCTGTTCGCCGTGGTTCTTTTCATCGCCGAGATCAAGGTCACCAGCCACGGGCTCCTGGCGGTCGGCGGTGTCGTCTCGCTGACGATCGGTTCCCTCATGCTCTTTGATACGCCGGAGCCGACCATGCGCATCTCCCTGCACGTGCTGATCCCCGCCGTCGCGGTGACCTCCCTCTTTTTCATCGTCGTTGTCGGGCTGGTGATCAAGGCACAGAGACGAAGGAAGCGCACGGGGAGCGAGGAAATGATCGGGATGAAGGGAACCGCTGTCACCGACATCGCAGCCGAGGGCAAGGTTTCGGTCCAGGGCGAGTACTGGAACGCCTTCAGCGATGTGCCGATCCCCAAGACCTCCGCAATCAGGGTAACGGCGGTGGACAAGCTGCGGCTCAAGGTTGAAAAACTGTAGGGTGAACTATCGCGAGAGCAAGGAGGACTTCTATGGCTTCAGTACCCATCATCGTCGTCATCGTCCTGGTCGTCATGTTCCTGGCGTCCGCCATCCGGATTCTCAACGAGTACGAGCGGGGCGTCATTTTCCGCCTTGGACGGATCATCGATACGAAGGGTCCCGGCCTCATCATCCTGATCCCCGTCGTCGACCGCATGGTCAAGGTGGACATGCGGACGATCACCATGGACGTGCCGCCTCAGGATGTCATCACCAAGGACAACGTATCGATCAAGGTCAACGCCGTCGTCTACTTCCGCGTCATCGACGCGAATGCAGCCGTTGTGAACGTCGAGAACTACCTCTACGCCACCTCGCAGCTTGCCCAGACGACGCTGCGGAGCGTCTGCGGTCAGGTGGAACTGGACGAGATCCTCTCCGAACGCGAAAAGATCAATCTCCAGCTCCAGGAGATTCTCGACCGCAGCACGGATCCGTGGGGCATCAAGGTTTCTCTGGTCGAGGTCAAGCACATCGACCTGCCGGAGGAGATGAAACGGGCCATGGCCAAACAGGCCGAGGCGGAACGGGAGCGGCGCGCGAAGGTCATCAACGCCGAGGGCGAGTTCCAGGCGGCGCAGAGGCTGATCGAGGCGGCCGCGCTGATGGAGACCCAGCCGATGTCGCTGCAGTTGCGCTATCTCCAGACGCTCAACCAGATCGCTTCCGAGAACAATTCGACGACGGTCTTCCCCATCCCGATCGACCTCTTCCGCCCCTTCCTGAAAACGGCGGAGGGCAAGTAGGATCGTCGATACGCCGGGACTTGCAGGGTCGTGGGCTGCCCCCGGAGCGGGCGGAGCGGCGGGGATTCGGGAGGTGAGCGGTGGAAGGGCAAAAAAGGAAGAATGTCCTCACGGGCGGGTTGATCCTCATCACCCTAGGGGTGCTGATCTTTCTTCATCAGGTGACGAGTTTCGGATTCGACAAGAGCTGGCCGATCCTGCTCATCGTCATCTCCGTCGGGACGCTGATCCAGCGGGTGAAGGACGTGGGCGGCTGGCTCATCGGGGCCATCGGGGTTCTGTTCTTTCTGGTGGAAACCTGGGACATCAACCTCCATGTCGTCGCGGTGTACCTCCTGCCCGTGCTGATGATCCTCCTGGGCATCTTCATCCTCAGGAAATACTTTCAGGGCGATCGGGGCGGGGACGACGGGGATATCGATGCGTAGCGCTCCAACGAACCGGAAAACGGCGGATCCGGCGGACTCGACAGGGGCTCTCCCCTTTCGGGGCGGCCGGACCCTCGCCGTTTGCGACTTCGACGGCACGGTCTGTACCGTGGATATGGGCAATGCCATTCTCAACCGTTTTTCCCGCACGAAATGGGAAGAGATCGATCGCGCCTATTGCGCGCGGGAAATCGGCTCTCTGACGGCCTATCGGATGCTGACGCCGATCCTGCGCGGCTCCCGAAAAGGGATGGCGGATTTCGTCCGGAAGAACGCGCGCCTGGACCCGGAGTTCCCCGCATTCGTCCGGTTCTGCCGTGAGCTCGGCGTGGATGTCATGATCCTCTCCGACGGCCTCGATTTCTACATCGAGACGTTTCTGGAGCAGTTCGATCTGCAGGGGATCGACTATTACGCAAACCGCCTGTCCTTCGGCAAGGAGGATGCCCTGGACATCGATTTTCCGTACAGCAGCGAATGCGGTTCCTGCGGCACCTGCAAGAGCGGAATCCTCCTCCGTTCCCGCGCGGAATATGACACCGTCGTCTACATCGGCGACGGTTTTTCCGACATCTGCCCGGCGCGCGAGGCGGATTGCGTCTTCGCCAAGGGAGTGCTCTACGAGGCCTGCCTGCGGAACGGGACGGCCTGCATCCGCTATGAGCATTTCGGCGACGTCATCGACGCCCTGCAGGCAGCGTGGACGCTCCGGGAAGCACGCAGGTCGTGAAAACGGCCTTCCCGAACCTCCCGGCCCTCCGCGGTGCCCTTCTCGGCGTCCTCCTCTCCGGTCTTCTGTGTTCAGCGGACCTCGGCCTGGCGCAGGAACCGCTGCGCCTTTCCGTCATCCACATCAACGACACCCACTCTCATCTGGAGCCGACGAGGCGGACGGTCCGGATCGACGGCAATGACACGGGGGTTTTCCTGGGAGGATTCCCGCGTCTCGCCTCGGCCCTGAAGGATCTGCGGGCCGACGGGAGGACGAGGCTGTTTCTGCACGCCGGAGACGCCGTGCAGGGGACGCTGTATTTCAATGCCTACCGGGGCGAAGCGGATTTCCGTTTCCTCAACCTCCTGGGCGTCGAGGCCATGACGCTGGGCAATCACGAATTCGACAAGGGACCGGACGTCCTGGCGCGTATGCTCGACGTCGCCGACTTTCCCATCCTGTCTGCGAACATTCGCTTTCCCGGCGACAGCCGCCTGGCGAAACGCGTGACGCCCTATGCCATCAAGGGTTACGGAGCCGACCGGGTGGGCATCGTCGGGGTCACGACCCGTGACACCCCGGTCATTTCAAAGCCGGGTCCATCCGTCGTTTTCCAGCAGGCTCTCTCTGCCGTCCGGCGCGCCGTGCGCGAACTGGAGGCAAAAGGGGTCGACAAGATCATCGTCCTGTCCCACATCGGCTACGACCATGACATCCAGCTTGCCCGGCGGGTCCGGGGGGTCGACATCGTCGTCGGCGGGCACTCCCACACGCTCCTGGGCGGCGCTGTACTCCGCGACCTCGGCCTGGAAGTCGGCGGCGATTATCCGACCGTCGTCCGCGGTCCCGGCGGGGCGAAAAGCCTCGTGGTTCAGGCCTGGAAGTGGGGGATGGTGCTGGGCGTCCTCGACGTGGAATTCAACCGCCGGGGAGAGATCGAAACGCATGAGGCCAGGCCTCTCTTCATCGCCGGGAACGATTTCATCCGCAGCCGGAAACCCGTCGAGGCGGGAAGTGAGGAGGGGCGGCGGATCGTGCGCGCGCTGACCGACCGGGGAGCGTTCGGATTTTTCCGGGACGAGGAGCACGCCGCGTCCATCCTGGCGCCTTACAGGCAAGGGCTGGAAAAGCTCAGGAAGACCGAGGTCGCGACGGCCCTGTCGGATCTGCGGATCGGTGTCAACGGCGGTCCGGGTCCGCTGGTTGCAGATGCGATGGCCTGGAAGACGGGAAGCGCAATCGCCCTCCAGAACCGGGGCGGCGTGCGGGCCGAGCTGCGGGAGGGGGCGATCACTCTGGGGGACGTCGCCGAGGTCCTCCCCTTCGAAAACGTGATCGTGCTCCTGGACGTGACCGCTGCGGAACTCCGCAGCGCGCTCGAAGAGGGAATCGAGTTCCAGATGGCCAGGAGGCCGTCGGAGCCCGGGCTTCCGTACGTGTCCGGGATGAGCTACCAGGCGAATCTGGCGGCCCCGAGGGGGAAGAGGATCGTTTCGATGGTCCGGCTGCGGCCCGACGGAACGGGCGTTCCCTTTGATCCGAAGGGCCTGTACCGGATTGCCCTGAACGATTTCATCGCCAACGGCGGTGACGGCCATGCGACGTTCAGGCAGGTGACACGATTCCGCCGGGACACCGGCCTCGTCGATTCCGATGTCTTCGCGGAGTACCTCCGGCATCTGGGCGAGGTCCGGGAAGAAGGCGGGAAAAGGATCGAAGTCCTCGCCAGGTGATCCCTTCCGGATGGCGTCGGTGCCGGCGACCCCCGCACGATCATCGCCGATCCCGGGCGGCTTCGCCTCCCGCTACAGCAGAGCGAGACGGTCCGCGACCGCCAACCCGCACCGGGTGGGCCGCAGCCGTCCGCCGGACCGCTCGAGATACCCGCCCTCCTCCAGCCCCCTGATCTCCTCCGCCTTTTCCGCCGCCAGGTCCCGTCCATAGCGAACCTTGAATTCCCGGAGGTCGATGCCGCCGGCCGTGCGCAGCCCGAGAAAGAGCGCCTCCTGAGCCAGCTGACCGGCGTCAAGACTCTCCCCGCCGGCGACGGGCCGTTTCGCGTCGCGCAGGTCTTTCAGGTATCGTGAAAGGGACGTGGTGTTCCACCAGCGGCGGGGCGCAAGCAGGGAATGGGCCGCGGGGCCGATGCCCAGATAGGGCGTGTGATTCCAGTATTTGCTGTTGTGGCGGGAGCGGTCCGCCTCTTTCCTGCAGAAGTTGGAGACCTCGTATTGCCGATAGCCGGCCCGTTCCAATCGTTCAGCCGTTTCCATGAAGAAGGCGTACTGGAGCTCCTCGTCGGGCAGCCGGAACCGGCCGTCCCGGTGTCTCCGGCCCAGCGGCGTGTCGGCCGCCACGTGAAGCTCGTAACAGGACAGGTGCGGCAGACCGAGGCCGGACGCGGCAGCGAGCATCTTCCCCCAGCGGCCGGGGTCCTGGCCGGGGACGGCGTAGATGAGATCGATGCCGATGTTCTCGAAACCCGCCTGTCTCGCCTCGTCGATCGACGCGATCGCCCGTTTCGCATCGTGCCGCCTGCCGAGAAAAGCGAGGACGCCGTTGTCGAAGGATTGAACGCCGATGGTCAGGCGGTTTACGCCCAGACCCAGAAGAGCGGTCAGCCAGGAGACGTCCACGTCGGCCGGATTGACCTCGACCGAGATCTCGGCGCCGGGGTCCACGGCGAAGGTGCGGCGCACCGCGTCGAACAGGGTTTCCATTTCGGGAATCGAGAGAAGGGAAGGGGTTCCTCCCCCCACGTAGATCGTGTCGAAGGAAGGAAAAAGATCGGCGTAGAGGGCCATTTCCCGCACGGCTGCCCCAAGATAAGCACCTTTCCGTCCGCGGTCGGTGACGGAGTGGAAGGTGCAGTAGGGGCACTTGGAAAGGCAGAAGGGGATGTGGATGTACAGTCCGGGTTTCATCATCTGAATCGCTCAGGCTGTTGAAAAAGGCCCGCCTGCCGCGTTTCCCTCGTCCTTCGCCATTCGACGTACGCAAATATAGTACGCCTCACGGCGCAGGACTTCGGGGGCCTTGCATCCGGGCCTTTTTGAACAGCCTGTTATGCAAAACCCCAGATACTCGGCATCTCGATGCGGCAAAGGCACCAACAAAAGCGAAGCGGCATCAGTCCGTGTCCGAGCGCAGGACGGCAAGGAAGGCGCTTTGCGGGATCGTGACGTTTCCGATGATCTTCATCCGCTTCTTGCCTTTCTTCTGCTTCTCCAAGAGCTTTCTCTTCCGGGTGATGTCGCCGCCGTAGCACTTTGCCGTCACGTCCTTTCGGAACGGCGAGATGGTCGTGCGCGCGATGATTTCCCCGCCGATCGCGGCCTGGATGGCGATCTTGAACATCTGCCGGGGGATCTCTTCCTTCAGACGCTCGCAGGCCTGAAGGCCGCGGGCCCTCGCCCGTTCGCGGTGGACGATCTGCGAGAGGGCGTCCACCTTCTCGCCGTTGACGAGGATGTCCACAAGGACGAGCGGGCTTTCGCGGTAATCCAGCAAGTCGTAGTCGAAGGACCCGTATCCCTGGGTGACGGACTTGAACCGGTCGTAGAAATCGAAGATGACCTCGGACAACGGCATCTCGTAGGTGAGTTCCGCCCGGCCGGGACTGGTATAGCTGAGGCTGGAATTGACGCCGCGCCTTTCCATGCACAGTTTCATCACCGCGCCCAGGTAGCGCTCGGGAAGCATCATGGCGGCCCGGATATAGGGTTCTTCCGATTTTGCGATCTCGAGCGGGCCGGGGTAGTGGGTGGGGTTGTCCACGTCCATGACGGACCCGTCTTTGAGCGTGAAGCGATACCGGACGCTGGGCACGGACAGGATCAGGGAGAGGCCGTACTCCCGTTCGAGGCGCTCCTGCACGATCTCCAGGTGGAGGAGTCCCAGGAATCCGCAACGGAACCCCTGGCCGAGCGCCGCCGAAGAATCCTTCGCATAGATGAAGGAGGCATCGTTCAGCTTGTACTTTTCCAGGGAGGCGACGAGGTCCTCGTAGTCGTCGGAGGCGATGGGATAGATCGAGGCGAAGACCACCGGCTTGGCCTGCTTGAAACCGGGCAGGGGCGCCTCGCGCGCACGGCTGTCCAGTGTGATCGTATCTCCCGTGTGCACGTCGGACACGGTCTTCACGCCGGCGATGATGTAGCCGACCTCGCCGGCGGAAAGCGAATCCCTCTTTTCACGCTTCAGGAGGAAATGGCCCACTTCCTCGACCTTGTAGGTGGCCCCGCTGGACATGAAGCGGATGATGTCGCCCGCCTTCACCGTGCCGTCGAACATCCTGCAGTAGATGACCGTCCCGCGGAAAGCATCGTATTTCGCATCGAAGATGAGCGCGGCCAGCGGCGCGTCGGCGTCCCCCTTGGGCGGCGGGATCCGCTGCACGACGGCCTCGAGGATCTCCTCGATGCCCCAGCCTTCCTTGGCGGAGCACTTCAGATGGGTCTCCGGATCCAGACCGAGCTCGGAATCGATCTGCTCGATGACGCGCTCCACGTCCGCCGACGGCAGGTCGATCTTGTTGATGACGGGGATGACCGTGAGGTTGTGCTCCATCGCCATGTAGAGATTGGCGAGCGTCTGCGCCTGGACCCCCTGGGCCGCGTCGATCAGGAGCAGCACGCCTTCGCAGGAGGCGAGCGCCCGGGAAACCTCGTAGGAGAAATCCACGTGGCCGGGCGTGTCGATCAGGTTGAGCGTATAGGAGCGGCCGTCCTGGGCTCGGTAGGGGAGAGAGATGGCCTGGCTCTTGATCGTGATCCCGCGTTCGCGCTCGATGTCCATGTTGTCGAGGATCTGGTCCTGGAAGTTCCGGGCCTCGACGGCACCCGTGAACTGGATCAGACGGTCGGCCAGCGTGGATTTGCCGTGGTCGATGTGGGCGATGATGCTGAAGTTGCGTATGTTCTGCATGTCGTTCTGTTCGATCTTCGCCGACAAAAAAGCCCTCCGTCGGAACAGCGAGGGGAAGGCTTTTCTGCAATGGCTTGGTGAACGGCCGGTCTCAGGCGAGCTTCGCGAGCAGCGCCTGGGAAACCTCCTTGACGGACGGAAGACCGTCGACTTCGATCACCTTGACCTTTTGCTTCAGATAGGCGACGGCGGCCAGCGTCCCCGTCGCCCCATCGTAGTAGATGTTGTGCCGTTTGTCGATCGCCGCCTCGTCCTGGTCGTCGGCGCGGGTCGAAAGCTGGTCGCTGCCGCAGACCCGGCAGACCGGCTTTCCGTTCCTCTCCGCGGGTTTGATGGCCTCGATGAAGATGTTGTTCGGATGGTTGTTGTCGTTTGCGCAGAGGCGGCGCCCCATGATCCGCTTCTTGGACGTCGCGCGGTCGAGCACGATCTCGATCACCGTGTCGAGCGGCATCCTCTCCTTCTGCATGGCCTGCCAGAGGGCTTCGGCCTGGGCGAGGTTGCGGGGAAATCCGTCCAGGAGCCAGCCCTTGGCGCAATCCGCCTCTTTCAGGCGGGCGAGGATCATCGGGATCGTGATGTCGTCGGGGACGAGTTCGCCGCGGTCGATGAAGGCCTTGGCCTTTTTCCCGAGGTCCGTCCCGTTCTTGATGTTCTGCCGGAAGATGACGCCGGTCTCGATATGGGGCACACCGTACTTCTTCTGCACCACGGCCCCCTGCGTTCCCTTCCCGCTCCCGTTCGGTCCAAAGATGAGGATGTTCATGCGGCTTCGCTCCTTTCCCAGCGGTGGTTCGTTCAGGAAAACTGCCTCCTTATAATGGATCGGTCGGGTTTTGACAACGGGAATTTGAACCGAACGGAAAGGACGGGCGAAAGCCGGCGACAGGGCCGTCGTTGTGCTCGGGTGGCGGACCGCCACCCCGCTTCAGTGTCCTCAGGAGGGGCTGCAAGTTGTTGCGGCGCAGGTACCGCAGCCGCCGCCGGCGGAGGTGTTTCCGATCCGCCCTCCGAAGACGGACATCATCCGCTTGGTCTTCTTCGACCTGCACTTCGGGCAGACCACCGTGCGGTTCTCGCCGATGGAAAAGAAGAGTTCTTCGAATACATGACGGCACTTGGTGCACCGGAATTCATAGATGGGCATGGGGTCATCCTGCTGTTTTCGTTTCTCTGTGCGAACTATAGGGGAGAGGGTCCCCTTTGTCAAGGAGCGCGGGGTGCCGATCGGCTGCGCCACGCTCATCCGATTGCCCGGCTGGAAATAAGGGATTTCGAAGGGGGAAATCGGGGGCCCTCGGATGGCCGCAGAGGGTCCGCTGGGTTAGTCTGATCTCAACCATCCTTCGTTCCTCCACCCTCCTCAAGAGCCTGCTGGCGATTCCGGATGCCCGGACGTCCAGCAGGCGGTTTTTTTCCCCTGATGTCATGACCGCGGACGCGGGAGATTGAAGTTCTCCGCAGCGAGCTCCGGAGAATCTTCGATCCCCAGGGAAGGGATCTCAAACAGGATTCGCTCGCATTCCCTGCAGCAAGCTGCGAGGAATGCGCTCGCTGCCGGATTCAGTAGGTAATGACGATGGCCTCCTTCGGACATTTCTTCGCCGCTTCGAGGCACTCCTCCTGATAGAGTGCCGGCACTTCGGCCACCGGGGCATACGCCTTCTTGCTGCCTTCGTGAAACCGAAAGACCTGAGGGCAGATTTGCACGCAGATCCCGGCCGTTCCGCATTTCAACTGATCCACTTCGACTTTCATTTCTTCCTCCTCCGTTCTGCCCGGCCGGCCTCGCGGCGCGGCCCGCTTTTCGATGCCGCGACGACCGGAAAGAAACGCCATCGGGCAAAAAACGCGCGCTTTCATTAAAAATTAGAATAGGAAGGGAAAAGACCAATGTCAATGGGACGATGCCGGATTCTGCAGGGAAGGTGATGAAACGGCCGGCCGATTGACCCCGCGGCGGCACTGTGGTAGGCATGGCGCAGAATTCTCCCCGGGAAGAAGGGGGGAACACAAGGGGGCGCGCATGTCCATCTCCAGAAAGATCCGCGGCTTCATGGCGGAATCGTCGTGGATCCGGAAGATGTTCGAAGAGGGGATCGAACTCAAGAAGCGGTTCGGCGCAGACAACGTCTACGATTTCAGTCTCGGGAATCCCAATGTCGAGCCCCCGCCGGATCTCAAGGAGAGGGTGCGCAGCATCGCCGCCCAGGAGATTCCGGGAAAGCACGCCTACATGCCCAACGCCGGTTTGGCAGACACCCGTGCGGCCGTGGCGGCGACGCTTCAGGAATGCCACGGCACGGAGGTAACGGCGGATTCCGTCATCATGACCTGCGGCGCGGGCGGGGCCCTGAACGTCGCGCTCAAGACACTGCTCGAGCCCGGAGAAGAGGTCGTGATTCCGAAGCCGTTCTTCGTGGAGTATCAGTTCTACGTGGACAACGCCGGCGGCGCGACAAGACTCGTGAAGACGAAGGAGGACTTTTCACTGGACCTCGGCGCACTGGAGGAAGCGATCACGGAGCGGACGAAGGCCGTCCTGATCAATTCGCCGAACAACCCGACGGGAAAGGTCTATGGCGAGGACGCGATCCGGGGGCTGGGCGAGCTCCTTCTCGAGAAACAGAGGAAACTCGGCAGGCGCCTCTATCTTCTTTCCGATGAACCCTATGCCCAGATCGTCTACGACAACGTTTGCGTGCCGAGCGTCTTCCGTGCGTTTCCGAACAGCGTGATCATCTACTCCTATTCGAAAACCCTGTCCATTCCCGGGGAGCGGATCGGATTTCTCGCCGTCAATCCGCGCATGGAGGAGGGCGCCGAGGTCCTGTCGGGAATGATCCTCTGCAATCGGATCCTGGGGTTCGTCAACGCGCCGGCGTTCATGCAGCGGGTTGTGGCCCATTCCCAGAAATCGAAGGTCCGGGTGGAGAAATACCGCCGCAAGCGGGACCTCCTGTGTGACGGGCTTCGCGAGGCCGGATATGAATTCCACAAGCCCGAGGGCGCATTCTACCTCTTTCCGCGGACGCCGATCGCAGACGACGTCGCCTTCGTTCGCGCCCTGCAGAAGAGGAGGATTCTCACCGTTCCCGGCAGCGGGTTCGGAGGGCCGGGCCATTTCCGGATCGCCTACTGCGTCGAAGACAAGACGATTGTCGGAGCGATGGAAGGATTCCGGAAAACGATGGCGGAATTCCGCTGAGGCAGGGCGTCTTCGCCCTTCAGGGATCTCCGTACCGGATCTCGAAGCCGTTCAGCCCGTTTCCGGCCGCTTCTTCGCGGATGTCGATGCTCCGGACCTCGGACAGGGGCGGGCCCTTCCGGCACCACTCGATCATGGCCGATACGTCTGCGTCCTCCCCTTCGAAGAGGGCCTCCACACGGCCGTCCGAAAGATTCCGTACCCAGCCCCTCAGCCGCAGGGATTGGGCCGCGCCCTTCGTCCGGGCACGGAAGAACACGCCTTGAACCCTCCCGGAAATCCAGACATGCACGCGTTTCATTCTGAGAAAACCTCCATCGAAAAAAAGAAAAAAGCCGCTTCCTTTTCGCTTCGGGGGCGGGAGTCCGGGTGCCGAGAATCCCGGCCCGGGCGTTGCCGCGGGCCGTCCGGTAGCGGGGCCGGTCGCACGGAAGGGCGCCGCCGGGGGAAGAAAAACGGCGCAGGGAAGGCCGCGGCTATGAATCCGGCAGCGAGCGCATTCCCCGCGTCTTGCCGCGGGGTAAGCGAGCGAATGATGTTCAAGATCCCTTCCTTGGGGATCGAAGCTTCTCCGGAGCTTGCTCCGGAGGGCTTCAATTCGGACGGCGGGCCAGCAGGGCGAAGAAATCTTCTTCCGACAGCACGGGGACATTCAGGGCAAGCGCTTTGGTCAGCTTGCTTCCGGGGTCGGCGCCGGCAACGACGTAATCGGTCCGCTGCGAGACGCTGCCGGTGACCTTTCCCCCCAGCGCCTCGATCTTCTCCTTCGCCTGGTCCCTCGTGAGCCGCGACAGCGTTCCCGTGAGAACGAAGGTCCGGCCCTTCAGCGGCGCATCATCCGCTGCCGATGAGGAAGACCCCTGGCTCCGCCAGGTCACCCCGCAGCGGCGAAGCTGGTCGACGACGAGGACGGTCTGCGGATCCCGGAGAAACAGAAGGACGCTCCTCGCACGCTCCGGAGGAATCCCGAGCCCCTGCAGGCCCTTTTCATCGGCGGCGGCGAGGGCATCCCAGTCGCTGAAGGCGTCGGTGATCTTCCGGATCGTGGTCTCGGCGATATCGGCCGCTCCCTGCCAGAAGATCCTGTCCGAACCGGAATATTTCTCCTTCTTCGCGAGGCGGAGAAAGAAGTCCGCGAAGGGGATCTCGTGGCGGGCGTCGGACTCTTCCCACCGCACGCCGGCGGAACGCAGCCCGTCGATGACGCGGCGGTTGTGGGACTCGGAGAAGAAGAGCCGGACGGCGGAGGCCCGCTCGGGACCCATGCCGGACACGTACGTGATGGTCTTGGGATGGGCTTCCATCAGTCTCTCGAGGCGGCCGAAGAAACCGGCCAGATCCTTCGCGCTGGCCTCCCCGATCATGGGAATTCCGAGGGCGTAGACGAAGCGGGGGAGGGTGGTTTCCCTGCTTCCCGAAATGGCCCTGAGGAGATTCGACGCCGAGGTCTCGGCCATCTTTTCCAGCGGGATCAGCTGCGAGGCCTGCAGGGAATAAAGGTCGGCGGGATTCTTCACGAGGCCAGTGTCGACCAGGCGGTTGACGATCTTTTCGCCGAGACCGTCGATGTCCATGGCCTGGCGGCCGGAAAAATGGCGGAGGGACTGTTTCAGCTGCGCCGGGCAGGACAGACCGCCGATGCAGCGGTGGGCCGCCTCTCCTTCCAGACGCACCACGCGGGAGCCGCATTCCGGGCAGGACGACGGCATGTGGAAGACGCGCTCCGTCCCCTTCCGCCTCGTCGGCAGGGATTTGACGACCTCGGGGATGACGTCGCCGGCGCGCTGGACGATGACCGTGTCGCCGATGCGGACATCCTTCTTGTCGATCTCGTCCTGGTTGTGAAGCGTGGCGCGGCTGACGGTGACGCCGCCCACGCGGACGGGCGTCATGACGGCTACCGGTGTGAGGACCCCCGTCCGCCCGACCTGGACGACGATGTCCTCGACCACGGTCGTTTCCTGGGTGGGCGGGAATTTGCACGCAAGGGCCCAGCGGGGGCTTCGCGAAACGGCGCCGAGGCGCTCCTGCAGGGCGAGGTCGTCGACCTTCAGGACGACGCCGTCGATCTCATAGGGGAGCTTTTCGCGACGTCCCGAAATGAAATGGTAGTACTCGATGCAGGCCGCGATATCGGGGGCGCGGCGGATCTCCTGGAAGTTGACGCGGAATCCCCAGGAGTGCAGCGCCTGGAGGATCTCCCAGTGGCTTCGGAAGTCGGCGCCTTCGAAGATGCCCACGCCGTAGACGAAGAGGGCCAGGGGCCGCCGCCCCGTGATCCGCGAATCCAGCTGCCGCAGGGAGCCGGCGGCGGCGTTGCGCGGATTCGCAAACGGCGTCTCACCGGCCTCCAGGCGCCGGCGGTTCAGGGCCTGAAATCCGGCGGTCTCCATGTAGACTTCTCCACGGACCTCGATCCGGGCCGGGAGGGGCCGGCCGGGTGCGGCCTTCATCCGCAACGGGACGGAGGGGATCGTCTTCAGGTTCAGCGAGATGTCCTCGCCGACATACCCGTCACCGCGCGTTGCGCCCGAGACGAAGTCTCCCCCGTCGTAAATCAGGTTGACGGCGGCGCCGTCGAGCTTGGGTTCGGCCACGAAAGAAACCGTTTCGCGGGCGCCGAGGAACTTCCTGATCCGCTCGTCGAAGGCGCGGATCTCCTCCTCGGAAAAGGCATTGGCCAGGCTCAGCATGGGGCTCAGATGGCGGACGGGCTGGAATTTCTCCAGCGGGAGCGCGCCGACGCGCCGGGTGGGGGAGTCGGGAGTGACGAGGTCGGGGAAGGACGTCTCCAGCTGCTGGAGCTCCAGAAGGAGACGGTCGTACTCCGCGTCGGAGATTTCCGGGTCGTCGAGCTGGTAGTAGCGGCGGTTGTGATGATCGATCAGCGAGCGGAGCTCTTCGATTCTTTTGGCGGCCGCGAGCCTCTCCATCACTTCACCAGTTTGAGATCCGGTCTTTTCGCAGGGGGAGGGCCCGGCGGAGAATCAGCCCCCTGCTTCGTCTGGAGGAGATGCTGATTGAAGAGGTGGTTTTTCACGCGCACCGAATTGATGATGAAGAAAACGACGACGGCCTTCTCCCATTCCTTCGTTGGCTCGAACCGCTCCATCCGGTCCTTGTACTTCTGCCACAGGCCCGAAAGGGAGGCCTCGTCCAGATGCAGGATTTTCTCTGCGATTTTGTCGAGCAGTTCTTCCATGTCCGTCCTCCGCGGAAGCACGCCCATCCTATCTTCGAAGAAGGGGAAAGTCAAACGCAAAGGCCTCGCTGGCAGCGGCGCCGACGTCCGCGCCGTCCGAAAATCGCGCTTGTCTTTTTGCCGTCAGGAGCTATAATCGGGCCTCTTTGTGAGGAAGGAGGCCCGTGAGAATCGGGGTCGTTTCGGACACGCATCTGCACTGCGATGACGACGGATTCCGGATGCTGATCGAAGATCGCTTTGCAGGCGTCGATCTTCTCCTTCACGCGGGCGATCTCGTCTCTCCCGCCGTTCTCGAGATGTTTGCCGGGAGGGAATACAAGGCCGTATGCGGAAACATGGATTTTGACTCGGTCCGTCAGGTCCTGCCCGAACGCATCGTATTCCAGGCCGGGCGCTTCCGCATCGGTCTCGTCCACGGATGGGGCGGGCCGGAAGGAATACAGGGGCGGCTCCTGGATGCGCTGGGACCCCTGGACTGCATCGTCTACGGTCACACGCATGTGCCCGAAAACCGGCGGCGGGACGGCGTTCTTTTTTTCAACCCGGGTTCCGCGCTGGACCGCCGTGGTGCGGCGGCGAACACCATCGGTTTCCTGGACATCGGAGACGAGATCCGCGGTACGATTCTGCCGGTCTAAGACGGGGAGATTGTTGCATCATGGATGTGATCTTCGCACCCTGGAGAATGGCTTACGTCCGCAAATGCGAGAAGACCGAGGGATGCATCTTCTGCAAGGGCTCGTCGCGGTCGGAAGACCTGATGCTCCGGGAGGGGAAAGCGGCATTCGTGGTGATGAACCGGTATCCCTATACGACGGGACACATGATGGTGATTCCTTTCCGGCACGTCGGCGCGATCGCGGATCTCACGAAGGAGGAGAGGGCGGAGATCTTCGATCTCCTGGACCTTTCCACCGACATCCTCCGGCGGGCGATGAACCCCGACGGATTCAACATCGGCATCAACCTCGGCAAGGCTGCGGGCGCCGGCGTCGGCGACCATCTGCATGTCCATATCGTTCCCCGCTGGAACGGAGACACGAATTTCATGGGTGTGGTGGGGGAGGTGCGCGTGATCCCCGAAGACGTGGTCCAGACGCGCGCACGCCTGCTCCCGCTCTTCGAAAGTACCCGACGGGAGGTCTGAGATGAAGGTCATCTACACGATCGTCATCGTTCTGCTCATGATGATGATCGTCACCTTTTCACTTGAGAATACGGCCGCCGTGCCGCTGAAGTACTACGACCTCATCCCGGAGGGCTTCTCGGTCCCGGCGTACATGCTGCTTTTCATCGCCTTTCTGGCCGGGGTGATCTTCACGGGATTCATGGGAATCGTGGAGCGGTTCCGCCTGACGAGAACGATCACGAGGCTGAACCGGACCATCCGCGATCTGAGAAGGCAGATCCACGAGAACCGGCCCGCCGAACTGGTCGAAGAAGAGGAGCAGCCGCGGAGACTGCCTTGACCGGTACCTTCCCCCGGAACGAGCCGAGGTTTCTTGCCGACGCGACGGTGATGCGGCTGGGAAAATGGCTGAGGATCCTGGGGTACGATACGGTCTGCTGCGGCGGCGATTCGGAGCAGGATCTGTTCCGGCGGGCGGCGCAGGAAGGCCGGACGGTTCTGAGCAGAAAACGGAAGTGGCGCTCCGGAGCGGAGCGGCATCCGGGACTGGTTATCCTGAGTCGCGAGCGCGCCGGCGATCAGCTCCATGAGTTGCTGGAGCGGTTCGTGATCCTTCCCGACCCGCGGCGATTCCTCACGCGCTGCGTCCGCTGCAACACCCTTCTCGAAGCGGTGCCGAAGGACCGCGTCGCCGAATCCCTTCCCGTCCACATCCGCGAAAGCGTCGGGCAGTTTCACCGCTGTCCCGGCTGCGGGAAGGTCTACTGGCCGGGAAGCCATCCCGGGAGGATGCGCCAGTTTCTCAGGCGGCGCAGTCCCGATCGTCCCCTTTGATCTTCTCGACGGCGTGTTTCAGGGCGGGAAGGACCACGAGGAGATTTTCACGCGCGCCCTTGGGGCTACCGGGGAGATTCAGGATGAGCGATGACCCGCGGATCCCCGCCGTTGCACGGGAGATCACGGCATGGGGCGTCTTGGCGGCGCTTTCCCGCCGCATGGCTTCCCCCATGCCGGGGATTTCGCGGTCGATGACGGCGAGCGTGGCGTCCGGTGTGACATCCCTCGGACTGACGCCCGTGCCGCCGGTCGTGACGATGAGATCGAATTTCTCGACGTCGGACCATTCGACGAGCAGGGCCTCGATCCGATCCCTCTCGTCGGGGACGACCGCCGTGCACGCCACCGTCATCCCGGCACCGAGGAGAAGCTCCGCGACGGCGGGGCCGCTCTGGTCCACGCGTTCGGAACGCGACCCCTTGTCGCTCACCGTCATGACAGCAGCCCGTATGGCGGACACGATCAATCCTCTTCCTTTCCCTTCTTCGATTCCGCAATGATCTTTTCGGCCACGTACGCCGGGGCCTCTTCGTAGTGGGAGAAGGAGTAGGTGAACGTGCCGCGGCCGCTGGTCATGGACCGGAGGTCCGGGGCATACTTGAGGATCTCGGCCTGGGGAACCTGCCCCTTGATGATCTGACGGGTGCCCTTCGTATCCATGCCGATCACTCTTCCGCGGCGGCTGTTCAGATCGCCGATGACGTCGCCCATGTACTCTTCGGGGATTTCGATTTCGATGTTGACGATGGGCTCCAGAAGCGTCGGCTGGCACTGAAGGACGCCCTTTTTGAAGCCCATGGATCCCGCGATCTTGAATGCCATTTCCGATGAATCGACGGTATGGAAGGTGCCGTCGATGAGCGACACCTTCAGGTCGACGACGGGGTACCCCGCGACAACGCCTTCCGCCATGGCCTCGATGATGCCCTTCTCCACGGCGGGCCGGTACTGCTGGGGAACCACGCCGCCTACGATCCGGTCGACGAATTCGAAGCCGCCCCCTCTCGGCAGCGGTTCGATCTCGAGCCAGGCGTCGCCGTACTGACCGCGTCCGCCGGACTGCTTCTTGTACTTTCCCTGGACCGTCGTCTTCCCTTTGATGGTCTCCTTGTACGGGACCTTCGGGATCTTCAGCGTCAGTTCGAGACCGAATTTCCGCTTCATCTTTTCCACGGCGATTTCGATGTGCACCTGGCCCATGCCGGACAGCAGCATTTCTTTGGTTTCCTCGCTACGCTTGAACGACAGGGAGGGGTCCTCTTCGATCAGGCGGTTGATGGAGGAAACGATCTTGTCCTCGTCCCCGCGCGACTTGGGTTCCACGGCATAGGTCATGATCGCAGGCGGCGGCGTGAGCCTGTCGAAAAGGATCGGTGCCTTCTCGAAGCAGAGGGTGTCGCCCGTCGCCGTCTCCTTGAGCTTGGCCACCGCGGCGATATCACCCGCGATCAGTTCGTCGGCGGTCTTCTGGGTCTTGCCCTCGAGGAAGAAGAGACTGCCCACCCGCTCGTGAATCTTCTTGGAGGGATTGTAAAGACCTGCATCGGCCGTCGTCTTTCCGGAGTAGACGCGGAAAAGGGTCAATTTGCCGGCATAGGGATCCGCGATGGTCTTGAAAACGAGTGCGGAGAAAGGTTCCGCCGGATCGGGCCTGCGTTCCTCGATTTCTCCGTTTCCCGGTTTCTTGCCCTTCACGGGGCCGCGGTCGACAGGGGAGGGCAGGCAGGCGGTGAGGATATCCAGCAGATTGACCACGGCGATGTTCTGTAGCGGTGCGCCGCAAGCGACCGGCAGGATGCTGCAGGACAGGACCGCCTTCCGCAGGGCAGCATTCAACTCCTCGGGGCTCAGGGTTCCGCCCTCGAGATATTTGTTCATCAGCGCTTCGTCGGATTCGGCGATGTCCTCCACAAGCGACTCCCGGTACTTTTCCGCCTCGGGGAGGAGATCGGCAGGGATGTCGGCCGCCTTGGCCGCGCCCTTGGAATCGTCGAAGAGGAGCGCTTTCATCGCGAGGAGATCGACGACGCCCTTGAAGCCCGCCTCCTGGCCGATCGGAAGGACGAGCGGCGTCGCCTTGCGGCCGAGCTTGGTACGGATGCTTTCGAGCGCCTTCGGAAAATCCGCCCGTTCCCGGTCCATGCGGCTGATATAGATCATTCGGGGCAGCTGAAATTCGTCGGCGTATTCCCAGACGGCTTCCGTCTGGAACTCGACGCCGCCGACGGAATCGACGACGATCAGGGCGCTGTCCGCGATGCGGAGGCAATTCTTCGTATCAAAGGAGAAATTGGAGTCGCCGGGGGTGTCGATGAGATTCACCTTGTGCTTGTTCCACTCAACAAAAGTGACCGCCGCGCCGATGGAAATCCGCCGTTTTTGTTCTTCCGGTTCGAAATCCAGCGACGACGTGCCTTCATCAACCCGACCGGGACGATCCGTCTTGCCGGAAACAAACAAAATCGACTCGCACAGGGTGGTTTTTCCCGTGTTGCCGTGACCGACAATTGCCACGTTCCGAAGGGACTTCGGTTCGTACTTGGCCATGAAAGCTCCTTTCCCGTGTTGCGCGGAATTCTAATGATATGACGGCGGTGTTTAACGTATTCCGTCTTTTGAAGTCAAGACAATTTTCCCCGGAAGATGCGGACGGCAGAAGGGAAAAGGGTTTCGCTTCCGGGAGAAATGGGGCTTGACTTTTTTTCAGGCCCTACGATAGGATCAACTGCCTTTTCCGAGGTGAAAGATCGTCCCGAAGGAGCCGGAGAGAGAAATCGATGTCCGACAACTTCTACACCCTCTTGATCATCCCGAAAAAGAAAAACAACGCGAAAAAGGTCTGCATGTCCCATGCGCTGCTGATGGGGGCTTCGCTGGTCGTGCTGTCGCTCTTCCTGGCCTTGATGGTCCTCACCTACGACTACATCCACATCAAGCGGGACAATGCCGAGCTGGCGCGGCTCAAGCTGAAGACCGCCGAGCAGGAGAGCCGGATCGCCGTCCTTGTGGGAAGGGTCGACGGCTTTTCGTCGCGGATGGAGGAGCTCAGGCAATTCGACCGCAAGATCCGGATCATGGCGAACCTCGAGGGGAACAAGTACAAGCAGCAGATGCTCGGCATCGGCGGATCGCTGCGGGAGGAGGACCGGATCGCCGCCAAGCTGTCCGCCCAGGATCGCGACCTCATTGAAGGGGCGGGAAAGCAGGTCGACCGCCTCATGAAGGAGGCCGAAGGCCAGCGGGGCAGTTTCCAGGAGCTGCTGACTTACTTCCGAGAGAGGAAGTCGATCCTCGCCGCGACGCCGTCCATCTGGCCCGTCCATGGATGGGTCACCTCGGAATTCGGACAGCGGATCTCCCCCTTCAGCAAAGCGACGGAATTTCACCGCGGGATCGACATCGCCTCGCGGGTCGGAAAGCCGGTCCTCGCACCCGCCGATGCGCTGGTGGAGGAAGTGGCCTATGACCACGGCGAAGGGAACTACGTCAAGCTGAACCATGGATACGGCACCAATACCTACTACGGGCACCTGGTGAAGGCCGCCGTTGCCGTCGGGACGAGGGTGAAGCGCGGGGACGTCATCGGCTACGTGGGCAACTCGGGAAGGAGCACGGGATCGCACCTTCATTATGCGATTTTCGTCAACGGTCTTCCTGTGAATCCGAGAAAGTATCTGAACTGAGATCGTCCGGCTTCCAGCGACGGTTGACGCCATTGAAAAGAACGTTCTACAACCGGTAGAGTTTACCGGTTTTTTTATTCGGGAGATGAGCATGATCGGGGCCGTATTGCAGAAGATTTTCGGCAGCAAGAACGAACGGGACCTCAAGGCCCTTTCCCTGGTCCTTGACGAGATCAACGAAAAAGAACCGGACATGATGAAACGGACCGACGCGGAACTGCGGGCCCAGACGGACGTTTTCCGGGGCAGGCTGGCCGGGGGAGCGGCGATGGACGACATCCTTCCCGAAGCCTTCGCGGTCGTCCGTGAGGCCGCGCGCCGGACGCTGCAGATGAGGCCCTTCGATGTGCAGGTCATCGGCGGCATCGTCCTGCACCAGGGGAAGATCGCCGAGATGAAGACCGGCGAGGGCAAGACCCTCGCCGCGACGATGCCCCTCTATTTGAATGCGCTGTCGGGCAGGGGGGTCCACGTCGTCACGGTCAACGACTACCTGGCGAAGCGCGATGCAGCCTGGATGGGGCCGATCTACAACTTTCTCGGGCTGACGGTCGGGGTGATCGTCCACGGCATGGACGACGACCAGCGCCGCCAGGCCTATGGGGCCGACATCACCTACGGGACGAACAACGAGTTCGGCTTCGACTACCTGCGCGACAACATGAAGTTCGCGCTGGAGGACTATGTCCAGCGCGATTTCCACTACGCCATCGTGGACGAGGTGGACAGCATCCTCATCGACGAGGCGAGGACGCCGCTCATCATTTCGGGGCCGTCCGAGGAGTCGACGGACAAGTACTACCGCATCAATCAGGTCATCCCGCGGCTCCGGAAGGACACGGACTACACGATGGACGAGAAGCACCGGACCGTCGTCCTGACCGAGGAAGGCGTGGCGCGGGTCGAATCGTCTCTGAACGTGCAGAACCTCTATGAACCGCGGAACATGGAGATCCTTCACCATGTCAACCAAGCCCTGAAGGCCCATACGCTCTTCAAGCTCGACGTCGACTACGTCGTCAAGGACGGCCAGGTGATCATCGTCGACGAGTTCACCGGCCGCATCATGCCGGGCAGGCGTTACAGCGACGGACTCCACCAGGCGCTGGAGGCGAAGGAGAAGGTCAAGATCGAGAGGGAGAATCAGACGCTCGCCTCCGTCACCTTCCAGAACTACTTCCGCATGTACGGGAAGCTGGCCGGCATGACCGGAACGGCGGACACGGAGGCGGCGGAATTCAGCAAGATCTACGGGCTCGAGGTCGTCGTCATCCCCACCAACATGCCGATGATCCGCATCGACCATCCCGACGTCATCTACAAGACGGAGCAGGAGAAGTTCAACGCGGTCATCGAGGAGATCAAGGAGCTGCATGCCCAGAAGCGCCCCGTCCTCGTGGGCACGATCTCCATCGAGAAATCGGAGGTCCTGAGCAAGCTTCTCACGCGCACGGGAATCAAGCACTCCGTGCTCAACGCCAAGCATCACGAGAAGGAAGCGGAAATCGTCGCGCTGGCCGGTCAGCCGGGCATGGTGACCATCTCGACGAACATGGCCGGGCGCGGAACGGACATCCGGCTGGGCGAAGGGGTCGCGGAGCTGGGGGGCCTGCACATCCTCGGCACGGAACGCCACGAAAGCCGGCGGATCGACAACCAGCTCCGCGGCCGTTCCGGCCGCCAGGGCGACATGGGGTCATCCCGCTTCTATATGTCCCTGGAAGACAATCTCCTGCGGATCTTCGGCGCCGAGCGGATTTCCTCTATCATGGACCGGATCGGGATCGAGGAAAACCAGCCGATCGAACACCGTCTCATCACCAAGGCGATCGAAAATGCGCAGAAACGCGTCGAGGGGCAGAACTTCGACATGCGCAAGCACCTGCTGGAGTACGACGATGTCATGAACCAGCAGCGCAAGGTCATCTACGAGCAGCGCCGGAAGGTGTTGCAGGGGGAGGGCCTCTGGGACGACCTGGAGGAAATGACCGGAGACGTCGTTGCGGAGATCGTGCCGGAGTACATGGACGAAAAGGTGCACCCAGAGGAATGGAACCTCAAGGGCATCGAGGACATGGTCTTCAAGCAGTTCTCGCTGCGGCTGCCGCTGGCCTCGTCGGAGGCGCAGAATCCCGAAGAGACGGGGGAGCGGATCGTCGCCGCCGTCATGGAGCACCTCCGCCGGAAGGAAACCGAATTCGGCAAGCCGGTCATGGATTACCTCCTGAAGATGATCATGCTGCAGTCCATCGACACCCAATGGAAGGACCACCTGCTGGCCATGGACCACCTCAAGGAGGGGATCGGGCTCCGGGGCTACGGACAGAAGGACCCGGTGCGCGAGTATCAGAAGGAAGGCTACGAGATGTTCATGGAGATGGTGCACCGGATCAAGCAGGACACCATGGAGAAGCTCTGCATGGTGCAGATCCGCAAAGAGGAAGAGATCCAGGAACTGGAGGAGAAGCGCGGACAGGAGCTCGTCATGAACCGGGGGGAGGATCTGGCCCCGCAGCCCCAGCGCCGGGAAGCACAGAAGGTGGGGAGAAACGATCCCTGCCCCTGCGGCAGCGGCAAGAAATACAAGAAATGCCACGGCCGGTAGAGGATGCCGACTGTGGAGGAAAAGGAGATGGGGATGAGATACAGCATTCAGGGTTTTGCGGCGAACGGCGTGTGGGCCGGGATCAAGGAAGAGGGGAAACGGGACCTGGGTTTGATTTTTTCCGACGTGCCGGCCAGTGCGGCCGGGATGTTCACGACGAACCGCTTCAAGGCCGCCCCGGTGCTCGTCAACATGGAAAAACTCAAGTCCGGCGTTGCCCAGGCGATCGTCACCAACAGCGGCATCGCCAATGCGGCGACCGGGGCCGCCGGCATCCGCGACGCCCGGGCGATTTCGCGGACGGTCTCGGACGGGCTGCGGATCCACGACGGCCTTGTTCTGGTGAACTCGACGGGCGTCATCGGCCATCCCCTGCCGGTGAAGAAGATCCGGGCCGCCGTTCCGGCGCTGATCGGCGGCCTCAGCGCGGACGGCATCCCGCTCGCGGAGGAGGCCATGATGACCACCGACCGCTACCCCAAGCTGGTCCTCGGCAAGTGCCGCATCGGCTCCGCGGAGGTCTCGATCTGCGGAATCGCCAAAGGGGCGGGGATGATCCAGCCGAACATGGCGACGATGCTGACCTACTTCATGACCGACGCGGAGATCCGTCCGGCGTCCCTGAAGAAGGCCTTCCGCTGGGCCATCGACCGGAGTTTCAACGCCATCAGCGTCGACGGCTGCATGAGCACGAACGATACGGCCCTGATCCTGGCCAACGGAAAGGCGGGGAACCGCTCCATCAGCGGGACATCCGGGTCTTTCCGGGTCTTCCGCGGCGCCTTGCAGGAGGCGGCGGAGGAACTGGCGAAGGCCATCGTCCGGGACGGCGAGGGGGCAACGAAACTGATCGAGATCCGGGTCGAGGGTGCCCGGACGGCGGCGGATGCCAGAAAGGCGGCTTATGCCGTGGCGAATTCGAATCTCGTGAAGACGGCCTTCTTCGGCGGCGATGCGAACTGGGGGAGGATCATCTCTGCCCTGGGCTCGACGGATGCCGCGTTTTCGCCTGAAGCCGTCAAGGTCTACCTGGACAGGGAAGCGGTGTTCCGCAACGGAAAGGGGATCGGCGGCCGCGAGGAGATCCTTTCGCGCATCATGTCGCAGGTGGAGATCACGCTGCGGATCGTGCTGGGAGCCGGAAAGGAGTCCTTCCGCCTGTACGGTTCGGACCTGAGTTTCGACTACGTGAAGATCAACGCCCACTACCGGACGTGAAGCGGCAGGGGCGGGTTTTCCTCAGGAAGATCAAATACATTTTTGCTTGATTCGGCAGATTCTTTGTGCTATGCCCCTGCAGATTTCGCACACCCCCTGACCGTCGGTAGTGTTGCCCCCGCCGGGGTTGACCGCCGGGAAGAAGGAGGTGGAGGAAAAAACACACAAGGAGAAGAAAGTATGGCGATCGTATCGATGAAGTCGCTCCTGGAAGCGGGAGTGCATTTCGGACACCAGACGAACAAGTGGAACCCGAAGATGAAACCCTATATCTTCGGGGCGCGCAACGGGATCTACATCATCGACCTTCAGCAGACCGTCGAGATGTTCCAGAAAGCGTACGCCTTCGTCATCGAGACCGTGGCGGAAGGCGGTGAGATCCTGTTCGTGGGGACGAAAAAACAGTCCCAGGAATCAATCCGCGAAGAGGCGGAGCGCTGCGGCATGCCCTATGTGAACCAGCGGTGGCTCGGCGGCATGCTGACCAACTTCACCACGATCAAGCGCAGCATCGATCGGCTGAACGAACTGGACAGGATGTTCGCCGACGACAGCATCAGCGTGTTTCCGAAGAAGGAGATCCTCGGGCTGCAGAAGGAGAAGGCCAAGCTGGAAAAAATCCTGGGCGGTATCCGGCGGATCAAGGGGCTTCCCGCAGGCGTGTTCGTGGTCGATCCCAAGCGGGAGGACATCGCCATCCAGGAGGCCAGGAAACTGAAGGTCCCCGTTGTCGCCATCGTCGATACGAACTGCGATCCCGATCTGATCGATTACATCATCCCCGGCAACGACGACGCCATCCGCGCGATCAAGCTGTTTTCCGCGAAGATCGCCGATGCCGTGCTGGAGGGGAAGAAGAGATTCGAAGAGCGGATCCAGGCGGAAAGCAACAAGGAAGCGGAGCAGAAGGCGGCCGCGGCCGACAAGGAAGCCCCCGAGGGTGCGGCCGTCGCAGAGGATGTGCCTGAAGCCGAGGAACTGAAATCCTGATGCGGGTGCGCTGCGCCAGCGAGAGAATATGGAGGGACGGACATTGGAAATATCTGCATCGATGGTGAAGGAATTGCGGACGAAGACCGGCGCCGGCATGATGGACTGCAAGGAAGCGCTGAAGGATTCCAACGGCGATTTCGAGAAGGCCATAGAATGCCTGCGGAAGAAGGGGATGTCGGCCGCCACGAAGAGGTCCTCCAAGGCGGCCAAGGACGGCACGGTGGCCTCCTATATTCACATGGGGGGCAGGATCGGCGTCCTCGTCGAAGTCAACTGCGAAACGGATTTCGTGGCGAAGACCGCCGATTTTCAGACCATGGCCAGGGACATCGCCATGCATGTAGCGGCCTCCAATCCGCGTTTCGTCCGCCCCGAGGACATCCCGGCGGACGTTCTGGAGAGCGAGAAGGGGATCTACCGGAGCCAGGCCGCCCAGGAGGGGAAACCCGAGAAGATCTGGGACCGGATCGTGGAGGGGAAACTGAAGAAGTATTACGAGGAAGTCTGCCTCACGGAACAGAAATTCATCAAGAACCAGGACATCACGGTCGGGGACCTGGTCAAGGAATTGATCGCGAAGACCGGAGAGAACATCGTGATCCGCCGGTTTGCCCGGTTCCAGCTGGGCGAAGAAATCAAGCAATAGCGTTCCGCCGGAAAGCGGGCGAAGCATGCCTCCCAAGCGAAAAAGCGCCGAGAAGGAAGTCCCCGTCTACCGCCGCGTATTGCTCAAATTGAGCGGCGAGGCCCTGATGGGGAGGCGCGCCTCCGGAATCGACCCCGACATCGCCGCGGGCGTCTCCGCGCAGATTGCGGAGGTCGCGAAGCTCGGGGTTCAACTGGGCGTCGTCGTCGGCGGCGGCAACATCTTCCGCGGCATCGAGGCGGGTGCGCAGGGTATCGACCGCACCGTCGCGGATCATATGGGCATGCTGGCAACGGTGATCAACAGCCTTGCCCTGCAGAGCGCCCTGGAGCGCGATGGGGTCGTGACGAGGGTGATGACGGCCATCGAGATGCGCGAAGTGGCCGAGCCCTATATTCATCGCCGCGCCGTCCGTCACCTCGAAAAGGGGAGAGTGGTCATCTTCGCGGGCGGGACGGGCAACCCCTATTTCACCACCGATACGGCGGCGACCCTCCGGGCGGCGGAGATCAAGGCCGAGGTTCTTCTCAAGGCCACGAAGGTCGACGGCGTTTTCGATCAGGACCCGGTCCGGAATCCGAAGGCCGTGCGGTTCCGCCACATCGCCTACACGGACGTCCTGACGCGCAACCTCAAGGTGATGGACGCCACGGCGATCTCTCTGTGCCGGGACAACGCCATCCCGATCGTGGTTTTCAATCTGCAGGTTCCCGGGAACATCCGCCGCGTCATCTGCGGACAGCCCGTGGGAACCCGCGTGGGAGGAGCGACATGAAGGAACTGGTGTTCGAGGAATTGAAAGAGTCCATGGACAAGGTCGTTTCCTCGTTCGAGAAGAGCCTGAGCAAGGTCAGGACGGGAAGGGCTTCGGTGTCCCTGCTCGACGGCATCAAGGTCGAGTACTACGGCACGCCGACGCCGCTCAATCAGATGGCGTCGCTTTCCGTTCCGGAGAGCCGACTCATCGTGATCACGCCCTGGGACGCGAGCGTAATCGGCGGTATCGAAAAGGCCATCCAGAAGTCCGACCTGGGTCTCATGCCGACGACGGACGGGAAGGTGGTCCGCATCGCCATCCCGGCATTGACGGAAGAGCGCCGGAAGGATCTGGTGAAGCTGGTCCGGAAGATGGCCGAGGAATGCAAGATCAAGCTGCGCAACGCGCGACGCGACGCAAACGAACAGCTCAAGGAGCTGAAGAAGGACAACGAAATGTCGGAGGATGAACTGTACGCCTCCCAGGAGGACGTCCAGAAGACCACCGACAGGTACATCGAAAAGACGGACAAGATCCTCGCCGCCAAGGAGAAGGAGATCATGGAGATCTGAAGGGGATCGCGGGCGGATTTTTCGGGCAGGGGGGCCTTCGGGCTCCCCTGTTTTTTTCCGTTGCGCGATGCCGCCGGAGGCCGGCCGGGGCGGCTTCCTTGAAAATCGGCCGACCCTATGCTAGCTTGGATGCGACATTTCGCAAAGGCAGGAGCAAAGGATGCGTCAAGCGCTGGACAAAGACCGGGGAAGCCTGCCCCGACATATCGCGATCATCATGGACGGCAACGGCCGCTGGGCCAAGCAGCATACCCTGGGGCGGATCGCCGGCCACCGCGAAGGAGCGGAATCGGTGCGCGTTGCGGTCCGCGAATGCCGCCGCATCGGCATCCGCTATCTGACGCTGTATGCTTTTTCCATGGAGAACTGGTCCCGGCCGAAGAGGGAAGTGGAGGCGCTGCAGGCCCTTCTGGATCAGTACCTGCAGAAGGAAGTTCCGGAGATGCTGAAGAACGGGATCCGCCTGCTGACCATCGGCGACACGGCCAGGCTGAAGCCTTCCGTCCGCGAGACCCTGGCGCAGGCCGTGGAAGCCACGGCCTGCAACGACGACATGACCCTTGTCCTCGCCTTGAGTTACGGCGGCCGCGACGAGATCGCCGAGGCGGCGCGGAGAATCGCCGCGGATGTGAAGCACGGCGACCTCCAGCCCGGGGACATCACCAAGGAGCGGTTCGCCTCCTACTTGTACACGGCCGACATCCCGGATCCGGATCTCCTGATCCGGACAAGCGGCGAGTACCGTCTCAGCAATTTCCTCCTCTGGCAGATGGCCTATACGGAATTTCATTTCACGGACGTCCTGTGGCCGGACTTCCGGGAGGAGCAGCTGAGGAAGGCGATCGAAGACTACCGCCGGCGGGAGCGGCGGTTCGGACGGACGAGCGACCAGCTGCGCAAGGACTGACAGGCCATGATGAACCCACATCTCAAGAGGTGGATCACGGGAATCGTCGCCGTTCCGGTCCTGTTCTGCGTTGTGTACTTCGGCACGGAAGAAGCGTTCGCGATCCTGATTCTCCTGGCGGCGCTTGCCGGTGTTTTCGAGTACGGCGCCATCGTCTTCGGAGCGGGAAAGGGAAGGGAGAGAGGGGAGCTGTTCTTTTTCGGCGCCGTTCTCCTGCTGGCGGCGGCGGCCGGCGACCGGGAACTCCTGCTTGCCGTCGTGGCCCTGTCGGTGCCGGGCGTGTTTATTCTCGATCTGTTTTCGGCCCGGACCGGGTCCTTCGACATGGGTGCGACGGCGAAAACGGTCCTGGGGATCGTCTATGTCCCGCTCCTGATGTCGCACTTCATCTTCCTGCGCCGGGAAGAGCAGGGCGTGCTGTGGATCTTCTTTGTCCTCGTGCTCGCCTTTTCGGGGGACATCGCCGCCTTTTACGTGGGACGAAAGTTCGGACGGCGGAAACTGCTGCCGTCCGTCAGTCCCGGCAAGACCGTCGAGGGAATTCTGGGGCTCGTCGCCGGAAGCTTGGCCGGCTGCCTCCTCTTCCGGTGGCTTTTCTTTCCCGTACTGCCCGTGCTCCATGCCGCCGTCCTTGCCGCCGTCGGCGGCATCGTCGGGCAGCTGGGCGATCTGTCGGAATCGGCCTTGAAACGGTCGGCGGGCGTCAAGGATTCCGGCGCGATCCTGCCGGGCCATGGCGGCATCCTGGATCGTTTGGACTGCCTGCTGTTCCTTGTCCCCTTCGTGTACTACTATCAGCGGTTCGTGATCCCATGAAAATCTTATCCATCCTCGGTTGCACAGGGTCCATCGGTGTAAGCACGCTCGACGTGGTCTGGCGGAACCGCGGCCGTTTCTCGGTCGCGGCCCTCGCGGCGGGGAGGAACGTCGCACGGCTCGCGGAGCAGATCGACCGCTTCCGTCCGAAACTGGCCTGTGTCGCCGACGAAGAGGCTGTGGACCGTCTGCGGGCGATCCTTCCGGGCGGCATCGATATCGCCGTGCGCTGCGGCGTCGACGGGTACCGGGAGGCGGCCGCCCTGTCGCAGGCCGGGATGACCGTCTCGGCCCTGGGCGGATCGGCGGGGCTCCTGCCGACGCTCGCCGCCGTGGAGGCGGGCAAGGACGTCGCGCTGGCCAACAAGGAGACGCTGGTCATGGCCGGGGCGATCGTGATGGAGAGGATCCGGGAAAAAGGGGTGCGGCTCCTCCCCATGGACAGCGAGCACAGCGCCATCTTCCAGTGCCTCTCGGGAAACCGGCGGGCCGACGTCCGGCGTCTCATCCTCACGGCTTCCGGCGGTCCTTTCCGGAAATGCTCCAGCGAAGAGATCGCCGGCAAGAAGGCGGCGGACGCCCTCCGCCATCCCAAGTGGAACATGGGAAGAAAGATCACGGTGGATTCCGCGACGCTCATGAACAAGGGGCTCGAGGTCATCGAAGCGCACTGGCTCTTCGGCATGGAATGGGACGCCATCGACGTCGTCATCCATCCCCAGAGCATCATCCATTCGCTGGTGGAATATCACGACGGTTCCGTGATCGCGCAACTGGGCGTCCCCGATATGAGGATTCCCATCGCCTATGCGCTCTCCTGCCCCGAACGGCTGGCCAACCCGATCCCCGCTCTGGACCTCATCGCGCAAGGTGTCCTGGAGTTCGGGGAACCGGACCTCGAGACCTTCCCCTGCCTCGGCCTGGCCTACCGGGCCGCCCGCGCCGGCGGGACCATGCCGGCGGCGCTCAATGCGGCCAACGAGGCGGCGGTCGAGGCGTTTCTGGAGGGGCGGATCGGTTTTCCGGACATCGCGCGCATCGTCGCGCAGGTTCTCGACGCGCACGTCCCTTGCCCTGCGCCCTCCCTTTCGGATATTCTGTCGACGGACGCATGGGGCCGGGCCGCGGCTGCGTCATGGATATCGGACTCGTCAAAGGGCCGGGAAGGCCGTCATTTGTGAATCGGGAGTCGGCATCATCATGGGTTTGAGCATCCTGTCGGTCATCGTTCTCCTGGGCGTCCTGATCTTCGCACACGAACTCGGGCACTTCCTCGTTGCCAAGTATGCGGGTGTAGGCGTCCTGAAATTTTCGCTCGGCTTCGGGCCGCGCGTCGCCGGAAAGAAGTGGGGGGAAACGGAATACGTGCTCTCCCTCATCCCCCTCGGCGGGTATGTGAAACTCCTCGGAGAATCCGACGACGAAGAGCTTGCCGAAGAGGACCGGAAGCGCTCCTTTCTCCGCCAATCGGTCTGGGTCCGGAGCGCCATCGTCGCAGCGGGGCCGATTTTCAACTTCCTGCTGGCGATCCTGATCTTCTTCGTCGTCTTCATGGCGGGCGTTCCCGAACTGACGAGCGTCATCGGCACCGTCCAGAAGGAATCGGCTGCGGAGCAGGCGGGACTGCGGGAGGGCGACACGATCACGGCGATCGACGGCATCGCGATCGACCGCTGGAACCGGCTTGCGGAGATGGTCGCCGGAAGCGGGGGCAAGACGCTGACCCTGACGGTCCGGCGCGGCGAAGGCGTGCTGGACTTCCGGGTGCATCCCCGGGAGGTCAAGGCGCGGAACGTCTTCGGAGAGGAGATCCCCACCTACAAGATCGGCATCTCGCCCTCCAAAGAAGGGGTCGTCATCGAGCGGAAGAATCCCCTGGCCGCCTTCTGGGGAAGCCTCGTCCACACCTGGACGATCACGAAGCTGACGTTTCTGAGCATCGTCAAGCTCGTTCAAGGAGTCCTCTCCCCGCGAACGCTGGGCGGCCCGATCATGATCGCGCAGCTTGCGGGATCCCAGGTCAAGGAAGGGCTGGTTCCGTTCCTCCTCTTCATGGCGCTCCTGAGCATCAACCTGGCCGTTCTCAACCTGCTGCCGATCCCGGTTCTGGACGGCGGGCACCTGCTCTTCTTCCTCGTCGAACTCGTGAAGGGCAGCGAGATCAACGTCCGCTGGCGGGAAGGCGCCCAGCAGGTCGGTCTAGTCGTCCTCATCCTGCTCATGATTTTCGTCGTCATCATGGATGTGGAACGTCTGAACATCCCCTTTTTCAACGAAATCGGAAAATTCTTCACGGGCGGGGAGTGATGCGGATCCTGGCGATGGACAGCGCCGTCGGCAGCGTCTCCGCGGCGGTTCTCGAAGATGAACGGGTGCTGGCGGAAGGGACCTCGAATGCGGGACGGAACGCCTCCACCGATCTCCTGCCGATGGTGGCATTTGTACTGCGGACCGCGGGGGTCCGGATCGGAGATGTCGATCTGATCGCCTGCACCGAAGGGCCGGGATCGTTTACGGGCCTCCGCATCGGCATCGCCACGGCCAAAGGACTGGCCCTCGCGGCCGGGAAACCCTTGGTCGGCGTCTCTTCCCTGGAGGCCCTGGCGTGCAATCCGGCGCGTCCCGGCGTGACGATCTGTCCCATGATCGATGCCCGGCGAAACCAGGTGTATGCGGCCCTGTTCGGCGCGGACGACCGGGGAAACCTCCAGCGGATCCGTCCGGACGAGCTTGCCGACCTGGCGTGCTGCCTGAGGGGGCTTGTCGGGGAGGTCGTCTTCGTGGGCAGCGGCGCCGCCCGCTATGCAGGAGATATCCGTCGGCTGCTGTCGCCGGCTGCAGTGTTTGCTTCCGATCATCACCATCTCATCCGCGCCTCCGCCGTCGGCCGTCTGGGGCTCCGGAACTACCGTCAGCAGGGAGCCGTGGAACCGGTCCGTTTCATGCCCCGATATCTCCGCACCTCCGATGCGGAGGGGAAAATGGCCCGGAGGGCTGACGACGTACGAACGCCTGATAAATGCACAGGAAAACGGGATCCGGAGTGTTGACAAGCCCGGCAAATTGAGCTAAGTTCGCAGCCGTTGCAGACGACCGCCACGGGAGGGGAGGAGGCAGCCTGATCCAGGAACGGACGAACCGGCCGGCCACGGGCTGGTATTTTCCGGTTTCGACCTGATGAAGGTGGTCCGCGAAGAGGGCTATATGAGGCATGAAAGCATGATCGTGCCCGAGGGACTTTCGTTTATCGTCCCCCTTGCGGTCGCCGTCGCTGTCGCCTTTTTTTATGACATCCATATCCTCGCGGTCTTCCTGTTGCTTCTCCTGCTCTTCGTCGTGAATTTCTTCCGCAATCCGGAGCGTGTCTTCCAGGGGGAAGAGCGTGCGCTCCTCTCACCGGCGGACGGTCGGGTGATTCGCGTGGACGATGAAGCGTCCCATGAGCTTCTCGATGAATCCTGCCGGAAAATCAGCATTTTCATGAATGTATTCAATGTTCACGTGAACCGCGCGCCCTGTTCCGGGGTGATCGAATCGATCCGCTACAAGAAGGGGGAGTTTCTGTCGGCCGGCAAGGATGCCGCTTCGGAGCAGAACGAAAAGAACGCCGTCGTCATCCGGACCGGCGGAGGAAGGAAGCTCGTGACGGTCCAGGTCGCGGGTCTGATCGCCCGCAGGATCGTCTGTTGGGTGAAAGAAGGGATGGAAGTCCGGAAGGGGGAGCGATTCGGCATGATCCGTTTCGGCTCCAGGCTTGACGTCTTCCTGCCCCGGGATGCATCCGTATCCGTCAAGGTCGGAGACAAGGTCCGGGCGGGAGAAACCCCGATAGGATACTGGCCATGAGAGAAAAAGGATCGTTGCGGAGCGGCAGGATGGGGAAAGGCATCTATATCCTCCCCAATCTTTTTACGACGGCAAGTCTCTTCTGCGGTTTCTATGCGGCCGTCGCCTCCATGAAGGGATTGTTCGAGATCGCGGCCGTCAACATCATGTTTTCCGCCGTACTGGACGGCCTCGACGGCAGGATCGCCCGGATGACCAATACGACGAGCAAGTTCGGGTCGGAATACGACTCCCTTTGCGACGTCATCGCCTTCGGCGTTGCGCCGGGCCTGCTCGCCTACAACTGGGCGTTGGGGTCATTCGGAAAGTGGGGATGGATCGCAGCCTTTCTCTTCGTTGCCTGCGGAGCGCTGCGTCTGGCGCGTTTCAACGTCCAGATCGGCACCATCGACAGCAAGGTATTCAACGGCCTGCCGATTCCGGCTGCGGCGGCCATGGTGGCGACGAGCGTCCTCCTTTACTTTCAATGCGGCGGGGAAGGGACCTTTCCCCATCCCGTCATTCCGGTGATCGTCGTCGCCCTTGCGCTCCTCATGGTGAGCAACGTCAAGTTCTACAGCTTCAAGGACCTGAATTTCTTCGCCCGGAAGCCTTTCATGTCGCTCGTCCTGATCGTGCTGATCCTGGTGATCATCGTCGCCGAACCGCAGATCATGATCTTCACGTTCATGGCCGGATATTGTCTTTCCGGTCCGGTATGGACGCTCTACAAGCTGGTGAAGAAATCGGCGGAGAAACTCAGGGAGAAGAGGGATCCGTCCCCGAAACAGATCTTCCTGTAACCGTTCGGGAGTACGAAAAAACGGGGCGGGCCGATGTTTCCGGCACGCCGCGAGAAACCAACAAGGCGGTGAAACGGACTATGAGGACGTACAGTGTCGCGGTCGTTGGCGCTACGGGCGCCGTGGGTAACGAGATGATCAAGGTCCTGGAACAGCGCAATTTCCCGGTGGGGAAGTTGACGCTCCTCGCATCCGCGCGTTCGGTCGGGAAGAAGCTGAAGTACAAGGGCGCGGAAATCGAGGTCCGGGAGCTGAAAGAGGATTCCTTCGCCGGCATCGAGATCGGTCTTTTCTCCGCCGGCGGCGGCATCAGCACGAAGTTCGCGCCGATTGCGGCCAGCGCAGGGTGCGTCGTGGTGGACAACACGAACGCGTTCCGCATGGATCCGGATATCCCGCTGGTCGTTCCCGAGGTCAACGACGGAGCGATCGCCCACTACAAGAACCGGGGAATCATCGCCAATCCGAACTGCTCCACGATCCAGATGGTCGTCGCCCTGAAGCCGATCCATGATGCCGCGGGAATCAAGCGGGTGGTCGTGTCCACCTATCAGTCCGTTTCGGGGACGGGGAAGAAGGCGATTGAGGAACTCGAGCTGCAGAGCAGGGCCATCCTGAGCGGCCAGAAGCCGGTGGTCAAGGTATACCCCTATCAGATCGCCTTCAACTGCCTGCCCCACATCGACATCTTCCTGGACAACGGATACTGCCGGGAAGAGATGAAGATGGTCAACGAGACGAAGAAGATCATGAATGATCCTTCCATCGGCGTGACGGCGACGACGGTCCGTGTGCCCGTCTTCTTCAGTCATTCGGAATCCGTCAACGTCGAGACGCGCAGGAAGATCACGGCGGCGCAGGTGCGGGAGCTGCTGGCCAAGGCGCCGGGCGTGAAGGTGGTGGACGACCTGAAGGAACGGAAGTATCCGCTCGCCATCGATGCCGCCGGCCGGGACGAGACCTTCGTCGGGAGGATCCGCGAGGACGAATCCATTCCGAACGGCATCAATCTGTGGATCGTCGCCGACAATATCCGCAAGGGGGCGGCGCTCAACGCCGTTCAGATCGCCGAGATTCTTATTTCGAAGTACCTATGAGGATCATCGGCGGCGAGGCGCGTGGAAGGATCATCCGCATCCCGAAGGGATGCCGCCTTCGACCCACGTCGGACATGGTGAGGGAGGCGCTCTTCAACATCCTTCCCCCCGTGACGGGCGGTTCCTTCCTCGATCTCTTCGCCGGCTGCGGAACCGTAGGTCTGGAGGCCGCAAGCCGGGGGGCCGCCCGCAGCCTGCTCGTCGAGAAGGATCCGCTCCTGGCGAAGGCCATCCGTGCCTCCGCCGAGGGTCTCGGGCTGGCCGGACGGACGGAAGTCATGGCGGCGGAAGCGGAGAGGGCGATTCTGCTGCTCTCCGCACGGGGAGAACGTTTCGATTTTGTCTTCATCGATCCACCCTATGAGAGAGGTTTGATCGAACCGACGCTGGAGAGAATCGCCTCGGGGAATCTACTGGCTCAAGCTGGATTTGCGATCGTTCAACATGCGGCAGGGGAAGGCGTACAAACGGATTCGATCGGCGGAATCGTCCTCAGGGATCAGAGAAGGTACGGCAACACCCTCTTGTCATTCTGGCAGGGAGCGTAATCCGATGGCCGAGCGCAATTCGATCGAAAAAGCGAAAGAGAGGGCTATGCGAAGGATTGCCGTATACCCCGGGTCATTCGATCCCATCACCAACGGCCACGTCGACATCATCAAGAGGGGATTGACGATGTTCGACCAGCTGATCGTGCTGATCGCGTACAACGCGAACAAGCAGGCCCTCTTCACGGTGGAGGAGCGGATCGCCATGATCCGCGAGGTGGTCAAGGACATGGACCACGTTGTCGTGGACAGCTCCCCGGGGCTTCTGGTCGACTATGTCAAGAGCGTCGGCGGCAGCGTGATCCTTCGCGGGCTCCGGGCGCTTTCGGATTTCGAGTACGAGTTTCAGCTGGCCCTCATCAATCGGAAGCTGAACCGGGACATCGAGACCGTCTTCCTCATGACAGGGTACAAATGGTTCTACACCAGTTCGAAAATCATCAAGGAAGCGGCGAGTCTCGGCGGGTCCGTCAAGGGGCTCGTGCCGGAGATCGTCTATCAGAAACTGCAGGCGAAATACGAAGGATGAGGATTTCGGAAGAGCAGCGCAAGGAGGACACCGATGGTGAAACTGGCATCTCGAATCTCCACAATCAAACCCTCGGCGACGCTGGCGATCACGGCCAAGGCCAACGCCTTGCGGGCGCAGGGAAGAGACGTTGTCGGATTCGGTGCGGGCGAGCCTGATTTCGATACGCCCGCCAACATCAAGGCGGCGGCGGTCAAGGCGCTGGAGGCGGGATTCACGAAATACACCGCCGTCGGCGGCATCGACGAACTCAAGGATGCGATCATCGGAAAATTCCGCCGCGACAGCGGTCTCGAATACAAGAGGTCCCAGGTCGCCGTCTCCTGCGGGGCCAAACACACCCTCTACAATCTTGCCCAGGTCCTGTTTGAAGAGGGGGACGAGGTGATCATCCCCTCACCCTACTGGGTGTCCTATCCGGACATCGTCATCCTGACGGGCGCCAAACCCGTGATCGTCACGACGCGGGAGGAGGACGGCTTCAAGATGTCGCCGGCGCAACTGGAGGGGGCGCTGACCGCCCGGACAAAGGCGGTCGTCATCAACAGCCCCTCGAATCCCGCCGGGGTGACCTACAGCCGCGAGGAGTTGAAGGCCCTGGCCGACGTCCTCGCCAGGCGGGACGTCCTCGTCATCTCCGACGACATCTATGAGAAGATTCTCTATGACGGTCTGACCTTTCATACGATGGCCTCAACCGATCCGGCCATGAAGGACCGCACCGTCACCGTGAACGGCGTCTCGAAGGCATACGCGATGACGGGCTGGCGCATCGGGTATGCGGCGGGGCCCGACGTCGTCATCAAGGCGCTCACGAAGCTGCAGAGCCAGAACACGTCGAACCCGACGTCCATCGCCCAGAAGGCGGCCGTCGAGGCGCTGAACGGCTCCCAGGAAAGCGTTGCGCGCATGGGCGCGGAGTTCCAGAAGCGGCGCGACGTGATCGTGGCGGGATTGGACAGCATTCCCGGGATCCGCTGCATGAAGCCGCAGGGCGCCTTTTACGTCTTCCCGAATGTCTCCGCGCTCTACGGGAAGCGCTTCGGCGGGAAAGTGCTGGAGGGATCGACATCTTTTGCGGCGTTTCTCCTGGATGCCGTCGACGTGGCGGTCGTCCCGGGCGTGGAGTTCGGCCACGACGCCAACATCCGCCTTTCCTATGCCACGTCCATGAAGAATATCGAAGAAGGGATCAAGAGGATCCGCAGGGCCGTGGAAAAACTCGGCTGAGCGGACTTCCGGAAGGAGCACGGAGCATGGGGGGGTTGTTCGGCGTCGTCGGACGCGAGAATTGCGCGAAGACCCTGTTCTACGGGACGGATTATCATTCGCATCTGGGTACGGAAAACGCCGGGCTCGCCGTTTGGGGAAGCGGCGGCTTCTACAACACCATCCACAGCATCAGCCAGTCGCAGTTCAAGTCCCGGTTCGTCGACGACTACCGGCAGATGCAGGGAACCATGGGGATCGGCGCGATCGACGACGAATGGCCGCAGCCGCTGATCATCCGGTCGAAATTCGGCACCTACGCCATCGCCGCGACGGGGCTGGTGAACAACAAGGCGAAGCTCGTCGAGGGCGTGCTGGCGGAAGGCGGCACCTTTTCCGAAATCGAGGGCGGCGGCGTCAATACCGTCGAGCTCGTCGCCAAACTCATCAACCGCTGCGACACGCTCGTCGGCGGGATCGAAAAAACGCTGGAGGCCATCGACGGTTCGATCTGCCTCCTGCTCCTGACGCCCGATGGGATCTATGCGGCGCGGGACCGCTACGGGCGCTTTGCGCTGGCGCTGGGCATGGGGAACGGTACCGGCGGAGGCGGGCTCGTCGTGGCGTCGGAGGCGAGTTCCTTCCCCAATCTGGGCTTCACCATCCTCCGGGGCGTCGGCCCGGGCGAGATCGTTCTCCTGACGAAGGACGGCCTCAAGGAGCTGAGGACTTCGCGCGAGACGAAGCGGGTGTGCGCCTTTCTCTGGATCTACACCGGCGATCCGGCCTCCCAGTACGAAGGGATTCACGTCGAGACGGCGCGGGAACGTTGCGGACGTGCTCTGGCCCGCCACGACTCGATCGAGGCGGATTTCGTCACCGGTGTCCCCGATTCGGGCGTGGGGCACGCCATCGGATACGCGATGGAATCGGGCATTCCGTACCGGCGCCCGCTGGTCAAGTACACCTCCGGCTACGGCAGAAGCTACACCCCGCCGTCGCAGGATATCCGTGACCTCGTGGCGACGATGAAGCTCAATGCCATTCGGGACGTCATTTCCGGGAAGCGGATGATCGTCTGCGACGACTCCATCGTGCGGGGCACGCAGCTGCGCAATTACACGATCAAGAAGCTCTGGGACGGCGGCGCAAAGGAGATCCATGTCCGCCCCGCCTGCCCGCCGCTCATGTATCCCTGCCGGTTTGCCGTGTCGACGAGGTCGGTTGCGGAGCTGGCGTGCCGCCGCGCAATCCGCGCCATCGAGGGCGCCGACATCGAGAACATCGATGCCTATCTGGATCACCGCACGGAGAAGTATGCGCAGATGATCGAATGGATCCGCCGAGATCTGAACGTGACTTCGCTGCAATACCAGCGGATCGAGGATATGATCGAAGCCATCGGTCTGGCGGAAGAACAGCTCTGCCTCTATTGTTGGCGCGGCTGCTGAACGTCCTGCCTGCATCGGGTTTTTCGGAAAGGTCCTTGTCCTCCTGACGATCGTGGATTTTCTGACAAAGGGGGAACCGTTTCCGGGGCATGTATTTTGAAAGAGATCGGCAAACGCAGGAAGACGAAAACGATTTTTGTGGGGAAGGTTCCCGTCGGGGGCGGGGCTCCGCTCGCCCTCCAGTCCATGACCTGCACGGATACGAGGGATGTGCGCGCGACGGTCGCCCAGATCCGCGAACTGGAGGAGGCGGGTTGTGAGCTGGTCCGCGTCGCCGTACCCGACGGCGACGCGGCGGAAGCGCTCGGGTCCATCAAGCGGCAGATCTCCATTCCCCTGATCGCCGACATCCATTTCAATTTCCGTCTGGCGCTGGAGGCGATCCGGCAGGGAGCGGACGGAATCCGCATCAACCCCGGCAACATGAAGCGCGACGGCCTGCGCAAGATCGTCGCGGCGGCCCTGCCTGCGGGCACGGCCATCCGGATCGGCATCAACGCGGGTTCGCTGGAGAAGGACATCCTGCGCAAGCACGGCCGGCCGACCGCGGCCGCGCTCGTGGAGAGCGCCCTCCGCAGTCTGGTCTTTTTCGAGGAGATGGGCGCGGAATCCCTGAAGCTTTCCATCAAGTCATCGGACGTTCCGACCATGATCGAATCCTACCGCCTCGTCTCGAGGCGGACGCGCTGGCCGCTGCACCTGGGCGTCACGGAGGCCGGCACGATCCTGCACGCGGCCGTCAAGTCGTCGATCGGGATCGGCGTCCTTCTGGCGGAAGGGATCGGCGACACGCTCCGCGTGTCGGTGACGGGCCATCCCTGCGAGGAAATCCGCCTGGCCTGGGAGATCCTCGGGGCGTTGAAGCTGCGCAGGAGGGGCCCGGAGATCATTTCCTGCCCGACCTGCGGGCGCTGCGAAATCGACCTCTTCCGCCTGGCGGAGGATGTGGAGAAGCGGCTCGCCGGGCTGCAGGAACCCCTGAGGATCGCGCTCATGGGCTGCGTCGTCAACGGCCCGGGGGAGGCCGCCGAGGCCGATGTCGGTATCGCCGGCGGCAGGGGCCTCGGCCTGCTCTTCCGTCGCGGCAAGCCCGTCCGGAAGGTTCGGGAGGCTGATTTCGCGGAGGCGCTGATGCGCGAGATTGCGAAGATGACAAAAGACAAGAAGGAGACGTGATGCAATATTCCCAATTGTTTCTGCCCACAACACGGGAGATTCCCTCCGATGCGGAGATTGTCAGCCACCAGCTGATGCTTCGGGCAGGGATGATCCGCAAGCTGACGAGCGGCATCTATTCCTACCTGCCGCTGGGATACCGGGTGATCCGCAAACTGGAGCAGATCGTCCGCGAAGAGATGAACCGGGCCGGCGCGCAGGAGGTGTTCCTGCCCACCGTGCAGCCGGCCGAGCTCTGGCGCGAATCCGGCCGGTGGCAGCACTACGGCAGGGAACTGCTCCGCTTCAGGGACCGGCACGAGCGGGAGTACTGCCTGGGGCCCACGCACGAAGAGGTGATCACCGATCTCGTGCGCAACGAAATCAAGACCTACCGGCAGCTTCCCCGCAACCTCTATCAGATTCAGACGAAATTCCGCGACGAGATCCGGCCCCGCTTCGGGGTGATGCGATGCCGAGAATTCGGGATGAAGGACGCGTACAGTTTCGATGCGGACGAGCCGGGTGCCGAGGTCAGCTACGGCAGGATGTTCGAGGCCTATTGCCGGATCTTTGCGCGCTGCGGCCTGCGGTACCGCGCCGTAGAGGCGGACTCGGGCAATATCGGCGGCAGCTTTTCCCACGAATTCATGGTGATGGCCGATTCGGGCGAGGACGCTGTCGTCTTCTGTGAGGGCTGCGACTACGCGGCGAATCTCGAGAAGGCGGAGATCGCCAAGCCGGAGGCTCGAAAGATCGACTCGGCACGCTTTCTGCCCCGGGAGGAAGTCGAGACGCCCGACGTAAAGACGATCGAGGAGGTCTGCCGGTTTCTGTCGGTGAAGCCCGAAGAGATCGTCAAGACGCTCGTCTTCAGCGCCGACGGTATGCCGGTGGCCGTCCTCGTGCGCGGGGACCACGAGGTCAACGAAGCCAAGGTGAGAAACTACCTGGGGTGCGATTCCCTGGAGCTGGCGGACGACGACACGATCCTGAAGGTCACCGGCTCTCCGCGCGGATTCGCCGGTGCGATCGGCATCCGGGCGCGGCTGATCGCCGACCACGCGCTCCTGAACATGACGAATTTCGTCATGGGGGCCAACCGCCGGGACACCCATGTCCGGAACGTCAACATGGGACGCGATTTCCCGCTGAGGGAGTTCGCCGATCTCCGGACGGCCAAGCCCGGTGACGCGTGCGCCCGATGCGGCAAACCGATGCAGTTCGCGCGGGGCATCGAGGTGGGGCACGTCTTCAAGCTCGGGACCAAGTACAGCAAGGCGATGCGCGCCCTCTTCCTCGACCGGGAGGGCAGGGAGCAGCCCATGATCATGGGCTGCTACGGCATCGGCATCGGGCGGACGGTCGCGGCCTGCATCGAGCAGAACCACGACGAGGCCGGGATTGTCTGGCCCATGGCGCTTGCCCCCTATACCGTCATCATCACGCCGGTGAACGTCAAGGACGAAAAGCTTTTCCAGGCCTCGCAGAGGCTATACGACCATCTTTCCGAAAGAGGCTTCGAGGTGCTCCTCGACGACCGCGACGAGCGCGCCGGGGTGAAGTTCATGGATGCCGACCTGATCGGCGTTCCCCTGCGGATCACGGTGGGGCCGAAACGCGTCGCCGAAGGCAAGGTGGAGATCAAATCCCGCAAGTCCGGAGAGGTGTCGGTAGTGGCCCTGGATGAGCGGGAAGTCGAAACCTTCCTCCGCGAGCGCATCAGCAAGGAAATGTAGCCTGCATGCTGCGGATCAATGACATCCTCGACAAGGCTGCCGCTTATCTGCCTCCGAAGGACCTGGAGATGATCGAAAAGGCCTATGTCTTTTCGGCGACCGTCCACCAGGGCCAGGTGCGGCTTTCCGGAGAGCCCTACCTGACGCATCCGATGGAGGTTGCGGGGATCCTCGTCGACATGAAAATGGATGCCGCGACCATTATCACGGGACTTCTGCACGATACCGTGGAGGACACGCTGACCACGGCCAAACAGATCCGGGAGGGGTTCGGCAAGGATGTCGCCTTCCTCGTCGAGGGGCTCACGAAAATCGGCAAGATCACCTTCGCCAGCCAAGAGGAGCGCCAGGCTGAAAATTTCCGCAAGATGATGCTGGCCATGTCCTCGGACATCCGCATCCTCCTGGTGCGCCTGGCGGACCGCATCCACAACATGCGGACGCTTCAGTTCCAGCCGGAAGAGCGACAGCGCTATATCGCCAAGGAGACGCTCGAACTCTACGCGCCGCTCGCGAACCGGCTCGGCATCAACTGGATGAAGGTCGAACTCGAGGACCTGTCCTTCCGCTACCTGGACTATTCCGCCTACAACGACCTGGCCAAGCGCGTGATGAAGTCGCGCGAGAAGCGCGCGGCCTACACGAAAGAGGTGAAGGGGATCATCCAGGCCGAGATGCACCGGAACGAGATCGTCGGCCAGGTCGAGGGGCGGGCGAAGCACTTCTTCAGCATCTACACGAAAATGAAAGAGCAGCACCTGAATTTCGACGAAGTCTACGACCTCACCGCCTTCCGGATCATCCTCGCCTCTAACGAGGAAAAGAAGTGCTACGAGGCGCTCAGCATGGTCCATGCCCTGTGGAAGCCCGTTCCCGGCCGTTTCAAGGATTACATCGCCATGCCGAAGGCCAACGGCTACCGGTCGCTTCACACGACGGTCATCGGCCCGTACGGGGAGCGGGTCGAGATCCAGATCCGCACGCAGGAGATGCACGAATGGGCGGAGGAGGGGATTGCGGCGCACTGGCGATACAAGGAGGGCCGCGCGGCGGAAGGAGAGGAGGACCAGCAGATCAAACGGCTGCGGGAACTCCTGGAGTTCCAGCAGGACGCGAACACCCCCCGCGAATTCATGTCGAACCTCAAGATGGCGCTCTTCCCGGACGAAGTGTACGTATTCACCCCCACCGGCGACGTGCGGTCCTTCCCGAAGGGAGCGACCCCCATCGACTTCGCCTACAGCATCCACACCGACATCGGCAATTCCTGCATCGGCGCCAAGGTGAACCGCAACATCGTACCGCTCAAGTACCAGCTCCAGAACGGCGATACGGTGGAGATCATCACGCAGGCGGGACACCATCCGAGCAAGGACTGGCTGAAGATCGTCGTCACCCCCCGGGCCATCGGCAAGATCCGGCTCTGGGTGAAGACCGAGGAGCGCAACAAGAGCATCGCCCTGGGAAAAGACCTCCTGGAGAAGGAGTTCAAGAAGAACCATCTGAAGTTCAGCTCGATCGTCCGGTCCGAGGAGTTCAAGAAGGTCCTGGCGGAATTCAGCGTCGAAACGCCGGATGATCTGATGGCCATTGTCGGCTACGGGAAGGTCTCCCCGAAACGCGTCGCCCATCATTTCCTGCCCGAGGAAGAACAGAAACCGGAGGAAGAGGCCGCGGAGAAGGCGAAGAAGAAGGGGAAAACGTCTTCAACGGTCGGCATTTCCATCACCGGCGTCGAGGACGTCCTCGTCCGGTTCGCGCACTGCTGCGATCCCATCCCCGGCGATGACATCGTCGGCTACATCTCCCGGGGCCGGGGCGTCACCATCCATACGCAAAACTGTCCCAGCATCCAGGACCTCGACCCCGAGCGGATCGTCGACGTGCAGTGGAACGTGAAGGAAAAGACGACCTATCCCGTCCATCTGCGAGTGGTCACAAAAGACAAGAAGGGACTTCTGGCCGATATCAGCGCCGTCATTTCCTCGCTGGACATCAACATCTCCCACGCGGAAATCAATACCACCCCCGACCTCGAGGCGACGTCCGATTTCAACATCGAAGTGAAGGATCTGAAACAGTTCAGCGAGCTGACGGCGGCCCTGAAGAGGCTCAAAGGCGTGATCGCCGTTGAGAGAATCCGCAAGATCCGGACGTCATGAAGTGTTGACAGGCCGCGGGTCTTTGCAGTAGAGTTCGCAGGCTTGCAGCGGCCGGGGAGCCCGGCGCAGAGGGAAGTGATGAAGGGGAAAAACAGGCCGCGGTCGCGGAACCGCGCGGGAAAGACGGGTTTCACGGCGGTGTGCGCGGCGGCGCTGATGTTTGCGGTGCTCTGCGTCGGCTGGACATCGGTTGCGGTCCGGGAGGCGGTCGCAGCCGAACCTTCGGCGAGAGTCGTTGTGGTCGATCCCGCCCACGGGGGGAGCGATCCCGGTGTGAAACTGACGGACAAGCTGGCGGAGAAGAACGTCACACTCGCCATCGCGAAGCTTCTTCAGAAGGACCTGGCATCCGCGCCGCGCCTGGCGGTGCGCCTGACGCGCTCCGACGACCGGGATCTTACGGCAGCGGAACGGGTCAAGACCGCCCGGGAGGCGAAAGCGGACCTCTTCCTGAGCCTGCACATCAACGCCGGTTTCGGCAGGACCGCCTCGGGTTATGAATTCTATTTCCCGGGGTTTTCCGCAACGGCATCGGGATCGAACACCTCCGAGGACATCCTGAAGGACATGGCGAAGAACAAGCACCTCAACGACAGCGTGCGGTTCGCCCAGATCCTGCAGAAGAATCTGGAGGGCGTATTCCCCCGCAAAAGCCGCTGGCTCCGCGAGGCGCCGGTTCCGGTCCTGGAAGGGCTCGGGGTGCCCGCCGTCGTTCTGGAGCTCGGCTTTGCGACGAACACGGACGACCGAAAGCGGATCACCTCCGAGGAGACCTGGAAGGCGATCGCCCGGGCGCTGGCGAAGAGCTTCAGGGAATCTTTCTGATTATCCGGTGGACCTATCCCAGCAGACGAAGTGGGGAACCGATGGCAAGATCGAATGACCGCGGCGCGGAGGAGCTTCGGCCGATCCGCATTACGACGGACTATCTGAAATTCGCGGAAGGCTCCGCGCTGATCGAGATGGGCGACACCAAGGTCCTCTGCAGCGCGTCGATTGAGGACAAACTGCCCTCCTTTCTGAAGAACTCCGGGAGGGGATGGCTCACCGCGGAATACGCCATGCTTCCCGCCTCTACCTCCACACGCGCGGCGCGCGAATCGACGATCGGGCGGCTCGGCGGCAGGACCCACGAGATCCAGCGTCTCATCGGCCGGTCGCTGCGGGCCGTGACGGACCTCACCACCTTCGGCGAACGGACGGTTACGATCGATTGCGACGTGATCCAGGCGGATGGCGGCACGCGGACGGCCGCGGTTACGGGCGGCTTCATCGCGCTGGCCGGACTGTTCCGCCGGCAGAAGGAGAAGGGGGTGATCGACCGGATCCCGCTGCGGGATTACGTATCCGCCGTCAGCGTGGGACTGGTCAACGGGCAGGTGCTGCTGGACCTCGCCTATGGAGAGGATTCGCGTGCGGAAGTCGATATGAACTTCGTCATGACGGGAGACGGCAGGTTCATCGAAGTCCAGGGAACGGCCGAACGGAAGCCGTTCGACCGGGGACTCATGCAGGCGATGACGAATGTGGCCGTGAAGGGTATCGGGGAACTGATCCGCGTCCAGCGGTCGATCCTCGGAGGGACGCTGTGAAGAAGATCGTCCTCGCGACGACCAACCGCGGGAAGCTCCGGGAGATCGAGGCGCTGTTGAGCGGGCTGGAAATCGCCCTCGTGACCGTTGCCGACTACCAGGGCGTGCCCGCCGTCGTGGAAGACGGGGACAGTTTCTTCGCCAACGCCTTCAAGAAGGCGCGGGTCGTCTGCACGGCGACGGATGAAGCGGCGCTGGCCGATGATTCGGGACTTGAGGTCGATTTTCTGGGAGGGGCGCCGGGCATCCGCTCGGCGCGGTACGCAGGAGAGGATGCGACGGACGAAGAGAACAACCGCATGCTTCTGGACGCCCTGAAGGGCGTGCCGCGGGAAAAGAGGGGCTGTGCATTCCGCTGCGTCCTGGTTCTGTACCTCCCGAACGGGGAGTACATCACCTGCGAAGGGACCTGGCGCGGCGAAGTGGCGGAGACGCCGGCAGGCAGCGGGGGATTCGGATACGACCCCATCGTTTACCTGCCGGAGCGGGGCCTGACGGTGGCCCAGCTTCCGCCGCGGGAGAAGAACCGCCTGAGCCACCGGGCCAAGGCATTGGCGAAACTCCGGGAAGAACTCCTCAGGATGAAGTCGGGGCGTAGCGCAGCCTGGTAGCGCGCTTGCTTTGGGAGCAAGATGCCGCAGGTTCAAATCCTGCCGCCCCGACCAATCAAATCAAGCGGTTACGGTTTTCCCGTGACCGCTTTTTCTTTGGTGGGCGAGACTCCTGAGCGCGACTTTTCATTTTTTTTCTGCATCTCCTCGACCATGTGCATAGACGCGAACGATCATCTCGAGGCCTTGCGGCCGACGCACGCGGCGAGATCCATGATGTTCGCGCCAGCGGCCAAAGCGTGCGTGATATAGAAATGCCGAATGTCGTACAGACGGCCCCGCTTCTTGATGGCGGCAGCCGCGGGTTCGTGTCAACCGCTCTATCCCATGAGAAATGACCGATGAGGGCGGGAAGGGTTGTTGGATAAGCGCCAGCGTGACATCGATTCATTTGACGGACTGCCTTCACAGAGTCATCAATATATGTTAGCAAATGTCACATCTGTGCTGCTGTAATATTCCGAATAAAAAGCGGGAGTTCTGCATGACAGACAGGAACGACGAAAAGGAATCTTCAAGAACCGTTCTTCCCTCTAATCCCCCAAAGAGCATCTCCAGTGGCCGGCACGCCGAGGATGCCCTTCGGGAAAGCGAAAAGAAATACCGATTTCTTGCAGAAAAGATGACGGATATCGTGTGGATTCAGGATATGAACCTGCGCACCACCTACGTCAGCCCGTCGATTGAAGCGGTGCTTGGATTCACTCCGGAAGAACGTGTGGCTCAGAGAGTTGAAGAACAATTGGCTCCGGCTTCGATGGCTTTCATCGCGGATCTCCTGGCGAAGGAGCTTTTGTTGGAACAAGACGGGAAAGCGGATCCGAATAGAACTCTGACGGTCGAATTAGAATACTACCATAAGGACGGGTCCACTCGATGGCTGGAGAGTATCTTGAGCGGAATCCGCGACGACAGGGGAATTCTGATCGGACTACACGGGGTATCACGAGATATCACCAGACGCAGAAAGGCGGAAGATGCGCTGAAAGAAAGCGAAGCGTTGTTGAAGAGCTGTCTGGAGAATGCTCCGGACGGCATTTACATGAGCGATCTTGAGGGCACTTTCCTTTACGGGAACCGAAAAAGCGAAGAGATTATCGGCTATCGCCGCGAAGAGGTGATCGGGAAGAATTTCCTGGAAGCGGGACTTCTCAGCGAAAGGGATTTGAACAGGGCGATCGAACTGCTCAAAGCCAGCCTGGAGGGCAGGCCCACGGGGCCGGACGAATTCGAATTGATCGCCAAGGGAGGACAACGCGTCCCCGTCGAAATCAATACCTCGGTGGTTCAATACAAGGATCAAAAAGTTGCGCTTGGTTTCGTTCGCGATCTTACGGATCGGAAAAAGGCCGAGACGGCGTTGCGCGAGAGCGAAAAGAAATACAGAGAGCTCGTGGATTTCCTGCCCATATCGCTCTTCGAAGTTGACTTTGAAGGCAACGTTACCGCCGCAAACAGGGCCATCTTCGAGACTTTCAAATATGAACAAGCCGATCTCGAAAAAGGTCTGAATGCGTTTCAGCTGATGATCGCACCGGCCGACTGGAACAGGATGGCGGCGAACATCCAGAAACTGCTGCGGGGCGAAAAGAAGGGACCGTCGGAGTATACGGGGATCCGGAAAGACGGCAGCACATTTCCGTTTCTGATCTTTCCGGCCGTTATCGTTCGGGACGAGAAGCCCGTGGGATTGAGAGGGGCCATCATCGATCTTACGGAGCGGAAGCGGATGGAGGAATCGCTTCGGAAGAGCAATCTGCGTCTGGCCGAAGCCCAGCGGATCGCCCATATCGGAAACTGGGAATGGGACATCGACAGCCGGGAAATGTACTGGTCCGACGAGATGTACCGGATCGCTGGAATGCCCGCTCAGTCGATTCATGGGACCTATGAGAAATTCCTGGAGATCGTCCACCCCGAGGATCGAGAGACGATAAAGGAAACGGTAAAGAGGGCCGCAAATAAGGGGACAAAGAGCGAGATCGGCCATCGCGTCGTTCGAAGCGACGGCTCGGTCCGTGAAGTCCGCCAGAAAGTGGAACCGATATACAGCGATGCCGGCAGGATCGTCAGGGTGATCGGCATCGTCCAGGATGTTACGGAACAGAATAGCGCGGAACGCGAACTGCAGACCGCCAGAGACTTGTTGCTCCAGTCGGAAAAACTCGCGGCAATCGGCCGGTTGTCCGCCGGAGTCGCACACGAGATCCTGAACCCCGTGAATATCATCTCCATGGAATTGCAGATTCTGCAGGCCATGGAAAGCCTGTCGCCCGAGGTCGTGGAGGAATTGAAGATCTGTATGAATCAGATCGGCCGGATCGTCACGATTACCGAGAACCTCAAACAGTTTTCCCGCGTCCCTCAAAAAAAGATGGCGATGGCCGATATCAATAACGTTATTTCCCATATCATGATCTTGTACGACACGCAGTTGAAGATCGAAGGCATAGAAACGGAGATACAATACTGCCCGGGTCTGCCGAAAACCATCATGGACAAGGAACAGATAGGACAGGTCATCCAGAATCTGATTTCCAACGCAATGGCCGCCATGGAAGGGAAAGATAAGAAGGTGCTGCGGATAGCGTTGGAGAAGGAGACCATGAATGAGGGGAATGACCGACTCAAGATCACGGTCACCGATACGGGCACCGGCATCAAGAACGAACATATGTCGAAAATCTTCGATCCGTTTTTCACGACCAAGGGTCAGGGGAAGGGAACGGGATTGGGGCTTTCCATATCCTATGGTATAATCAAAGATCATGGTGGCGAGATCTGGGCGGGAAACAATCAATGGGGAGGTGCAACGTTTTACATCCGGCTTCCGATTAGAAACGATGTGGACGAGACGTGACGGGAGATTCAGAGGTGTCTTATGAGGAAGGTTCTTGTTGTTGACGATGAAATCCACACGGTGAGACTGTTGAAAAAGTATCTGGATTCGAAAGACTACGATGTTTACACCGCTACCAACGGCATGGAAGCCATCGAAAAGGTAAAAGAGGTGAATCCCCAGGTTGTATTGCTCGATATCATCATGCCGGGTATGGGCGGCATCGATACTTTGAAGGAAATCAAGAAAATCGATCCGAAAATAGCGGTCATCATGGTGACGGCCGTAATCGACGAAGCACTGGCCAAGAAATCGCTTCAGTTGGGTGCCGACGATTATATTACAAAGCCTCTCGATCTGAATTTCATCGGGACCCGCGTCCTGGTCAAGATGTTTCAGCTTCTGAATCACGATGATACGAACCAGCCTTGTGAGCCGAAGAAGATTCTTCTTATCGACGACGAGGAAGATTTTTGCCGCGCCTTGAAGAAAGGGCTCGAGTTGAGGGGCGCATGCTACGACGTGCTGACGGCCACAGGGGGAGATGAGGGGATCTTTATCGCGAAGACTCAAAAGCCGGATCTGATCCTGCTCGACATCATGATGCCCGGTATGGCGGGCACCCAGGTGGCGGAGGAATTGTTGGAGGATCCCGAGACCAGCTCGATCCCGATCATATTTGTCACTGCCATAGTGAAACGGAGTGAAATCGAGAAGAACGACGGTCTCGTCGGTGGACGTACATTTATGGCAAAGCCTGTGATCATCGATGAACTGATCAAGAAGATAAACGCCATGTCGCGCACACCACGGTTTGATCCTGCGGCCAACTGATACAGGTATTCACCGACTTTCTGCACAGGAGCCATCAATTCACTGGATAGGCACTTCAAGGGCCAAATGCCTTGATTTTGACTGAAATAATTGCTAATCTATTTATCAGAAATGAATAATAATCGATACTTGCAATGATTCTACTTCTCGACAGACTGCTTCGAACTGCAGCCGGCCGACGATCCTGTCTCTTCGGCGGTGTGTAGGTCGAGGCAGGGTAAGGAATGACACGACTATGCAATCCGTTCTGACCCTGATTATCGGCCTGCTCGCAGCGCTCGCCGCAGTCTTTTTCATTCAACGCTTCATGCTCCAGCGGGCGGTCAGACAGGTGGTCGAAATCTTCCGCCGCCACGACGCCTGTCATGCCGCCGGTGCAAAAACGCTGGAGGAATTGGGGCTCGGCCCCAAGAGTTTCATGACGAGAATGACCACCCTCCGCGATTATAGGCCCGACGCCGTGAAGCTGCTCCTTCAGGGAGATATCATCCTGTCGACCGACGACGGGAAACTTTACCTCAGGGAAGACAGGCTCAGTCGCATTTTGCCGAAGGCAGCGTAGTACTGGCCTGCGGCACTTCCGCCAGGGAAGACCATCGCCGTCGCTCCCGTCCCCATGGATCCGCCGGTCCGCCGACGGCCCGCTTCTTTTATTCCATGTCCGACGTCAACCGGCGCCTTGAATCCGGCAGCGAGCGCATTCCCCGCAGCTTGCTGCGGGGTAAGAGAGAGAATCCTGTTTGAGATCCATTCCTTGGGGATCGAAGATTCTCCGGAGAGCTCACACACGATCCGCCACCAATCGGCAGCGCGGGGCCTGCCGTAAGGGTTTTCGAAGGGGCAAATCAGGGTAACGCTGATGGTGGATTGCTTTATCGTCCTTTATATAAATACGAGTTCATCATGAAAAGTCTTTTTGCGAGAAATCCAACCTTAAGGAGAGGACTATGAAAGGCAACGAAAAAGTGATCGAAAGATTGAATGCGCGTTTGGCTGACGAGTTGACGGCAATCAACCAGTACATGGTTCACGCCGAGATGAGCGAGAACTGGGGCTACAAGAAATTGCAGGAAATGGTCCGCAAGCGGTCCATAACCGAGATGAAGCACGCGGAAAAACTCATCGAGCGCATCCTTTTTCTGGAAGGCGCGCCGATCGTCTCCAATCTGAACAAAATCAAGATCGGTGCGGACGTGGAAAAGCAGTTTCAGAGCGATCACGCTGCAGAACGCGATGCCATCCGATTCTACAACGAGGACATCGCCTTCGCCGGAGAAGTAGGCGATTTCGGGACGCGTGAGCTCCTGCAGAACATTCTTCTGGACGAAGAGAACCACATCGACGAGATCGAGGCGCAGTTCGATCAGATCAAGCAGATGGGCATTCAGAACTATCTGTCCGAAGTACGTTGATGCGCCGGCCAGCGCCGCCGGACAGAGCGGGTATCCCCGTATCCGGTCCGGACTGCTTCGGATAGTCCCAATGGAAAAAGAAAGGAGACGACATGGCCATTTCATTACCTGATCTGCCTTTTGCAAAAGGCGCTCTCGCACCTGTCATCAGCTCGCAGACGCTGGAATTCCATTACGGCAAGCATCACCGGGCCTATGTGGACAACGCCAACAAACTGATCGCCGGAACGGCACTGGAGAAGGAGGATCTGGAGGTCATCATCCGGAAGACGCACAACAATCCCGCGCAGGCCGGTATCTTCAACAACACGGCTCAAGTCTGGAATCATTCCTTCTACTGGAAGTGCCTGAAGCCCGGTGGCGGGGGACCGCCGACGGGGGCTGTCGCGGCCATGATCAAGGATGTCTGGGGCGGTTACGACAAGTTCGTGGAAGATCTCAAGGCGGCGGGGGCCACCCAGTTCGGCAGCGGGTGGGCATGGCTGGTCCTGGAGAACAACCGGCTGAAGATCACGAAGACCCCGAACGCGGAAACGCCGATTGCGACCGGTTCGAAGCCCCTTCTCACCATCGACGTCTGGGAGCATGCGTACTATCTGGATTACCAGAACCGGCGGCCCGATTATCTGGCAGCCGTGATAGACAAATTGATCAACTGGGATTTCGTGAACACTTGCCTGGCATCATGACGGACCGGGGCCTTGTCCGGAAAAGGAGAAGATCATGAAGGTACTGGTTGTTTTCTACTCCATGTACGGGCACATCTACCGCATGGCCGAGGCTGTGAAGGAAGGTGCAGGCCGCGTGAACGGGGCTGAGGTGCATCTCTGCCGGGTCCCGGAGACGCTCTCGGACGAGATCCTGAAGAAGATGGAGGCGCTCGATGCTCAGAAAGGCTTTGCGCACGTGCCGGTCTGCAAAGTGGCGGATCTGCCGACGGCGGACGCCATCATTTTCGGCACTCCGACGCGTTTCGGCAACATGTGCGGGCAGATGCGCCAGTTCCTCGATGCAACCGGCGGCCTCTGGGCCAAGGGGGCACTGGTTGGGAAGGTCGGAAGCGTCTTCACCAGCAGCGCCACCCAGCACGGCGGACAGGAATCGACGATTCTCAGCTTTCATACGACCCTCTATCACCAGGGGATGATCGTTGTCGGCCTCCCCTATGCCTTTGCAGGGCAGATGCGGATCGACGAAATAACAGGCGGTTCACCATACGGGGCGAGCACGATCGCCGGCGGGCAAGGGGAGCGAATGCCCAGCGAAAACGAACTGGAGGCCGCCCGTTACCAGGGCCGGCATGTCGCGGAAATCACGGCGAAGCTGGTTCGGTAGGTTCTTCGGCATCGCCGCGGATGCAGAAAGGGGGTTCCCGATCTTGACGGGAGCCCCTTTTTTTTTCCTGAGTCCGATTGACGTTTGTCCCCCAATCGGACTAGGATCTGTCCCGAGGAGCGGAATCATCGGTACGAAAGGCGTAACGGCAAAATGAAATCGTCTGGGAAGGGTCCGATGGACGGTCGATGAGGGGAGGACCAGACACGAGAGACGGAAGGGGAGTATGAAGACGAATCTTCGGGAAGAGACGCTCGCGGAGTTGTTGGCTGTCTGCAGGAAGATCAGCGAGGAAAATATCGAGGATAAATCCCTGAAGACCCTCGCGGGGTTGGCCGGTGCGGAGTCCGTCGAGCTGGATTCGGAGATGCAGCGGGAGGTCATCGAGGACATCAGCGACCACCGCCAATTGCTGAGAAAATTGATTCCCATTCTCCTGAAGATATTCCTCGTAACCTGCATCTTCTTTTCCAGCTACGAAGTGACAAAGCAGATCGTATTCACCAACATCGCCATCTGGCAGTCCCACATCATCACCATCATCTTTGCCGGCTTTGTGGCGACGTTCGGGGCTTACTTCCCCTTGAAGCGGATCGAAATCCTCTATCAAAAGAGCATCAATGAGCTTGTGGCCCGCAAGAAGGCCCAGGCGATCCTGCGGGAAAGCGAAGAACGTTACCGCCAGCTGTTCGAAATGGAATCCGACGCATTGTTCCTTTTTGACGAGCAGACAGATCGGATCCTCGAGACCAATGCCGCCAGTACGAGACTTTACGGATACCTCCGCGAAGATCTCCTGAAAATGAAGGGCGACGATCTTGTCGAGAAGAAGACCGTCGGATCTTTGAAGGAAAAGGGGAAATCCGAGCAGCAGGGTGAGTTCGTTTTTCACAGAAGGAATGATGGCAGTGTCTTTCCCGTGGAAATCGCCTCTTCTCAAATGACGTGGTACGGACGCAAGGTGAGGCTCTCTTCCGTCAGAGACATCACGGAACGGCTGAACGCCCAGAAGAAGATCGAAAGCCAAAGGACCTTTCTGAAGAAAGTCATCGATGCCAATCCGAATTTCATCTATGTCAAGGACAAGGAGAACAGGATCGTTCTCGCCAATCGGATCCTTGCGGATATCTTCAGGATTACGCCTGAAGAGATGACGGGCAAGAGCGTGGGTGAACTGACGCTCCATTCCGATTTCGCCGAGATCATCCATCGCGACGACATTTCGACCCTGAGCTTTGAAAAAGACCGCATCGAGCGTGAGGAGAGTTTTACCGATGCGGATGGTCAGAGACGCTGGATCTTCACGATCAAGGTCCCGATGAAGGACGAAGAAGGCCGCACCGATCAGATGATCGGGGTCAGCATCGACATCACCGAACGGAAACACGCGGAAGATGTCCTGAAAAAGAGGGAAACGGAACTGGAAGTCAAGTCAAGGAACCTGGAGGAATTGAATGCCGCCCTCAAGGTGCTTCTCAAGCAGCGGGAGGCCGATAAGAAGGAAATAGAGGAGATGTTCCTGTCCAACGTGAAGGGCCTTGTGATGCCCTACATCGAAAAGCTGAAGAACAGCGCACTTGCGGCAGAGCAAAGCGCCTATGTGGCGACCATCGAAGAGCATCTTCATGACATCATCTCGCCGTTCCTCACGAGCATCAAGTCCAAATACATCAATCTCACTCCCAAGGAAATCCAGGTGGTAAGTTTGATCAAGGACGGCAAATCCACGAAAGAGATAGCGGATTTGCTGAGCATATCCATCGGGTCGGTCGATATTCACAGGAATCACATCAGACGGAAACTGGGCATCAATAACAAGAATGTGAATCTGCGTTCCTATCTTCTCTCGATGCCTTAAACGCGTCGTTCCCCAAGCGTAAAAACAGAACATATCAATTTGCTATGGGTTTGCTATATACTCATATCAATTCCGGACATTTTTCTTGACCCCGTTAATTTCTCAACATATTGAAACTAAATGATAAATGTTAAATGCATTGAATGCAGTTTTATTTCATGGTCAACGAATCATTCACGCTATATATTTAATATAGGTTGTCTATATAATATTTTGACATTGCAATCGTTTCCGTGCAAGCGTATCCTCACGCCATACATACTGTAGATTACGTAAATTCATTAACTTATGAAGAATTTGACAGGAGCCATGCTTGTGAACCGGAGAGGATTCATCAATGTGCCTGATCTGACGTGGTTCAGGACAACCTTGAAAGGCATCGACGAAACGGTCAGGAAGAGAGATGCACGGATGCCTGATTTCCAGTGGTCAAAGAAGCTGGAAATGGAGAAGCGAATGCGAGACCTCCTGCACCATCTCAGCGAGATCGCCCTGGTTTTGAAGCGATACGTCCACGTATCGTCGCGGGACGGCAAGAATTCGGCCGGGAGCACACCTGCCCTCTTTGCGGAAGCGGAGCGCTGCTGTCAGGATATGCGGGATTTCGTGGCGGTCGAAGCGAGAGGGAAGGTCTGTGACCGAAACGGAGGCAGGGTGTTTCTGGAGACGATGGACGACATCGCCCTGTTGATTGGCCGCTACAAAGAGCTGGCCGTCCAGCTGGAGATGAGTCACCCGGATATTCCTGGGCAATTTCAGGATGATTTCAGAATCCTCTTTCATGACGCCATTGAAGCCGTTGAGGCCTACATCCGTTCTTATCGCGTATTCTTCGGAAATCTGGAAGAGATTCACGACCATATCCACAAAGTGTTCTTCTGGTCGACGGAAGCCGGGAAATCCGCGGACAGGATCCAGCGGGCACTTTTCAGAGAAGACGAAAACGGGGATCTGGGCCGCAAGATGCACTTGAGCCTGTTGGCGAAGCAGCTCTGCGGAATCGCAAACGGCGCAAATGACGCGGCAGATCATCTGAAGACCCACATCGTTCAAGACAGGCATTGACGGGCATCGCCGTTGCGCTTCTGCCGCCGCGGCTCCGTCCCGCTGCCCTTGACAATCTCCTCAAATTCACCGATGTTCGAAAATCGTCAACGCCGTTCAGCACGGCGGAGGGATTGTTTTCTGTTTTCGATAAGGAGATTGAATACTTTGAATCTGCTGCATAAGTTTCGATTTGACAGAAGGGATTATGACCTTCTTGCGATGCTTCAGGAGGTCTTGGGCCGGAAAGACGAGCGCAAGAGTCTCAAGAACCTACTGAATCCGTACCTGAATGCCCACGGCATCAAGGAAATGGCGGCTTCTCAGAGTTTCCGCATCGCCTACGCCATGGCGAATCTGCTGCAATCGCTGGAAATCGGCAAGGCGCATGACCGTCTGGGCGCCCTCCGCTCGCTTCGCCATGAAGTCATGAACATCACGCACAGCCCTCTTCGCCACAACACGGCGAGGATTCTTCTCCAGATCATGAAGGAGCTGATCCGGGAACAGGACGACCACATCAGGCAGCTCGAGCTCGCGCACGATTTCCGCAGCGCCCTGTCCGGGAAGCCGCGTCTGATCCGCAGGGAATTGCAGCGATACCACCTGCTGGAAATGCCCGAGGAATGGAATCAGATCGCCTTCGACGACCATGTCCATGACGCCAATACGAAAGGGCGCAAGACGCCGACACACCTGATCATGGATGCCTGGATCAAGGGGATCCGCAGGCTGACGGTCGTCTACTACCATTACGTACCGAAAGAGGCCGCCTCGGAACTCCTGGAGGCGGGGGAAATCATGGGGATCACCATCCGCATCGGTGTCTCCATTCCTTCACGGTTTCGCGGCTCGAGGATCCGCTTCATCTGGGTGCCGCGGGGGTTTTTCGATGCGCGCGATTTCCTCTCTTTCCTGTCCGATCCGCACGTCGAAGCGTTCATGAACGAGGGGCGGCAGATCTCCGAGGCGCAGAAGAAATGCATCCTTGATCTGCTTGCGGAATTCAACCGTACGCACCGCGCCGCCGTCAACGAGGCCTTCGGCATCGAGCTTCCGGCGCTGTCTGAGGACGATTTCCTGTCCTTTGTCGCAAGCGGTCAGGCTTCCATTCTCCACCTTGCCGAATTCATTCATGCCCGTGTATTTCCGCTGGTGAAGAGCCGCCTGTCGGAGCTTCGTCTGCGTTTCGCGGAGGCGAAGGAAGACGAGAAGGACGGCATCCGGGGGCTCGTTCTGAGGATGCAGGCCTTCGATTCCGAGGCCGTCGTGGAGGAATATCTGCGGCCCGTCCGCAATCCTTCTCTTCCGGATCCGAACTGGCCCTGGAAGGAATCGGATCTCCCGCCGCTGCTGAGGCTTTCACCCGCCGACCTCATCGAACGGCTTGACCGGCTTCACACCGGTTACAGGGTCTGTCTGAACCTGAGCGGCCTGAGCGTCAACGATGTCCTGGAACTCCTCTACGATTGCCGCGGCAGGATCACGCACCTCGAGATCTTCAACCTGAAGGATCACGTTGCCGGAAGGGCTCCGGACTACAGCGGGATCGGCAAGCTGCAGGAGGCGCTCAACGAGGGGAACGTGATCACGCTCAAGAAACTCATCCTGGGCCTCCTGAAAAGTCTGGAGCTTTCAACCTGCCCGGACCGCGACGAGAGAATCGCGAAGATGGCGGAGATCCTCCGCAACATTGCGACGCTTCAGTCGTATTACAGCAAGGTCCCCCTCAAGGCGAATGTCGGCAGCGATTCCGCGAGCCGCTCCCCGCACCTGTACGGCATGGGACTGATCGTCCGCGATACGCTGAAGCGGAAGAATCAGGAAACAATCGCCGCTTCCCTGGGGCCGTCCATCCTCCTGTTGCCCGTTCACATGACGGTCTGCTACCGGACGACCTGCATTCCCGATGAGGCTGCGGGCTGGATCGGGAAGGCGCTCGGTTTTCTGTCGAAATTCCTGCCCGGGTTGCAGCATCTCGGTGAAAGGCATCTTCACGATTGGGAAGTTCAGGACAATGCGACGAAGATTTCCGAACAGGGCAACCTGATTCCGCTTGGCGGCGTGCAGGAGCACGTGGACCAGGGACTCCGCCTGGAAGAGAAGGAAAACCGTTCAAAGGAGGAGTGGATCTGGAGATACATGAACACGGGCGTCAGGAACGCCGTGAAGGTGATCGTCGGATTCGTCCCGGCGTTTCTGACGTTTGCGCTGACAAAGGACTGGTGGCTTCTTGCCTACGGCGGGGCGTTCATCTGGTTCGGCATCACCGGGCTGCGCAATATCCTGCAGTCGGTTCTGGGCGGCGGCGGTTTTCTGCGGTCGCCGCTGCTGCGGTGGAACGATTACGTGAGCTGGGGCAGGCTGACCGATTCCCTTCTCTTCACGGGTTTTTCGGTTCCCCTGCTCGATTATATCGTCAAGACGGTTCTCCTTGAAAGGGGGCTGGGGATCACGACGGCGACGAGCCCCACGGCATTGTACACGGTGATGGCCCTGGCCAACGGTCTGTACCTTTCCGGTCACAATGCCTTCCGCGGGCTGCCGAAGGGGGCGATTTTCGGAAACTTCTTCCGCAGCGTCCTCTCGATCCCGCTCGCCGTCGTCTTTAACGGAGCAGTCGCTCTTGTCTTGCAGGGCGCACAGGTTCCCGCCGTGAACGACGTCCTCCAGAAGTGGGCAGCCATCATCTCGAAGGCGGCTTCCGACTGCGTCGCCGGCATGATCGAGGGATTCGCCGACCGCTATGAAAACATCCGCATGAGGACGATGGATTATGCGGTCAAGATCCGGGAACTCTTCGGCATCTACGCCCGCCTGGAAGTGCTTTTCCCGCAGACGGACGTCCTGGACCTGCTGGGGTCGCCGGGGCGGTTTCTCCAGGCGGTCAAAGCGGAAGCCCAGGACGTGGTCTGGATCAGCATCATCAACGCCCTCGATCTTCTGTATTTCTGGATGTACCAACCCCGGGCGCGCAGCGTGCTGAAATCCAGCGTCAGGAAAATGTCGGAGGAGGAGCGAAAGATCTTCTTCCGCTCGCAGCTGATCCTTCAGCGGGACCGCGAAATCAGCCAGTTGTTTCTGGACGGCATCATCGGAAAGAATTTCTCCCGCGGGCTGTCCTTCTATCTGGATCACCACAAGGCATATCTCGAGAACCTGAAGAAGCTGTGCACCGTCGCGTGACGGGACGGCGCGTCACGTTTCCTTCAGCGCGCGGAATTCTTCCCCCATCGGTGGAACGGAGGCGGATGGCCAGACCACGGGCCAGGCGGGCGAAGAGCGTTCGGCAGCGGAGTCAAGAGACCTCGACGTCCAGCTGCTGCCGGATCGAGGAATAAACCTGGAGGCGGTCGTCCCCGGCGATTTTCCGCTCGATCTCGCCAGGCGCGAAGGGAAGCCCGAGGAAGATCCGCGATTCCATCTCCCGCGCTTTTTCCGCGAGCATGAGAATGCGGCTGCGCCATGGTTCCTCGGTGCCGTAGTGTTCCAGCAGATAGACGATGCGCTCTTCCAGCGGCACGATGCGGTCGTGGACGACGCGTTTGTCCGCATAGTTGACGATTTCCGCCTCGGAGACGGTCTCGGAGGCGAAGTACGCCTCGAGGCGGACGTGCTGGCCGATGACGCCGGCGACATCGGGATAGCCCAGCTCCGCGAGATAGACCCCTCCCGAACGTGCGTGATCCTCACCCGTCTGAAAGCTTCTGGCCTTGGTGATGTCGTGCAGCAGGGCGGAGGCCTCGACGAGGCCGAGGTGGAGGGCTCCGTTGACGGCGGCGCGGCTCTTTGCGAGGAGCACGGCGATCCGGCAGACCTGGAAGGAATGGGCGACGATGTGATCGGGCATCGACATGCCGATCATGATGCGATAGCACTCCTCGCGGGAAGGGACGTTCATCGTTTTTCCGAGGTCATGATCCCGGGGGCCTTTCCGGCGCTTCCCAGGACGCGGCGGTTCTTGTCGATATACATGGCCTTGAGGGCCTCCCGCGCCGGACCGAGGTACTTGCGGGGGTCGAACTCCTCCGGCTTCTTCGCGAAGACCTCGCGGATGCTGGCCGTCATCTCGAGCCTGCCGTCGGAATCGATGTTGATCTTGCAGACGGCGGACGCGGCTGCCGTCCGCAACTGCTCTTCAGGGATGCCCACGGAATCCTTCAGCCGGCCGCCGAAGCGGTTGATCCGTTCCACCGTCTCGTGCGGAACGGAGGAGGACCCGTGCAGGACGATGGGGAATCCCGGGAGGCGCCGTTCGATTTCCCGGAGGATGTCCAGGCGGATCTCGGGTTTCTGGCCGGCCTTGAATTTGTACGCCCCGTGGGATGTGCCGATGGCGATGGCGAGCGAATCGACCCCCGTCTTGGCCACGAAATCCTGGACCTCCTCGGGTTTGGTGTACCTGTGCTGCTCGGCCTTGACGTCGTCCTCTACGCCCGCGAGCACGCCCAGTTCCCCTTCCACGGTGACGTCGTGGCGGTGGGCGAATTCGACGACCTTCCCGGTCAGCGCCACATTGTCCTCGTAGGGATGCCGGGAGCCGTCGATCATGACGGAGGAAAAACCGCTCTCGACGCAGGAGACGCACAAGTCATAGGAATCCCCGTGATCCAGATGGAGGACGATGGGGATTTCGCCGATCTTCATTTCGCGGGCCCTGCATCGCATCATCGCCACGGCGCCCTGGCCGAGGTACTGCAGGAGCGTCCGGTCGGCGTAATCCCTCGCCCCCTTGGAGACCTGAAGGATCACGGGCGACTGGGTCTCCAGGCAGGCCATGACGATCGCCTGGAGCTGCTCCATGTTGTTGAAATTGTATGCCGGCACGGCGAAGCCGCCCGTGAGGGCGGCAGCGAACATGGCCCTGCTGTTTACGAAACCGAGGCTGCGGTAGCTGACGGGCATGGGAATGACCTCCCTGTTATCTGCAGTCCGCGTGTCTTTTCATGGTCGCGGCAAGGGCGTCTTCGATCTCCCTGCGGATCGCGGCCAGGCGTTCGGGGCTTCGGGCTTCGAAGCGCAGGACCAGGACCGGCTGCGTATTGGACGGGCGCAGCAGTCCCCATCCGTCGCCGAAGGGGACTCGGACTCCGTCGATGTCGATGATGGGGTACTTCGGACGGAAGAAGCTTTTCACTTCTTCAACGACTTGAAACTTGATGCTGTCGTGGCAGGAGACGCGGATCTCCGGCGTGGTGAAGGTTATGGGAACGTCGGCAAGAATCTCGCTCAGCTTCTGGCCGGAGAGCGAGAGGATTTCGAGGAGCCGGATGGCGGAGTAGATCGCGTCATCGAATCCGAAATACCGGTCCGCAAAGAACAGGTGGCCGCTCATTTCGCCGGCGAGCAGAGCCTTTTCCTCCTTCATCTTCCCTTTGATGAGCGAATGGCCCGCCTTCCACATGATGGGGCGCCCGCCGTGGCGGGCGATGTCGTCGTAGAGGTTCTGCGAGCACTTCACCTCGCCGATGATCGCCGCGCCGGGGTTTTCCTTGAGGATGAAACGGGAGAAGAGGAGGAGGATTTCGTCCCCCCAGAGGATGTCGCCCTTGTCCGTGATGACGCCGAGGCGGTCCGCGTCGCCGTCGAAGGCTAGGCCGGCGTCTGTTCCCTTGTCCCGGACGACGGCAATCAGCTCCTCGAGGTTGGCGGGCACGGTCGGATCGGGGAAATGATTCGGAAAGCGTCCGTCGGGCTCGCAGTGGATTTCGGCGATCCGGCATCCGAAGCGTCGGAAAATGGGAAGGGAGTACAGGCCGCCCACGCCGTTGCCGGCGTCGACGGCGATGCTCAGCCCGGGCCGGACGCGCACGTTGTGAAAGAGGTAGTCCTGATAGGCTTGGACGATGTCCTCCGTGGTGGAGGACCCCGACCCGTCACGGTAAGCGCCCGCCTGCATGATCCGGTAGAGTTCCTGGATATCGTTCCCATGGATCGTATCGGGGCCGACGCAGATCTTGAAACCGTTGAACTCGGGGGGGTTGTGGCTGCCGGTTACCATGACGCCGCCGTCGGCACCGAGGTGGCGGATCGAGAAATAGAGCATGGGGGTCGCGCAGAGGCCGATATCGACAACCTGCATCCCCGCCGAGATGAGCCCCTCCCGGATCGCTGCGGCATAGGATTCCGAACTGAGGCGGCAGTCGCGGCCGAGCGTCATGGTCTTCGCGGCGCGTGCGGCCGCGAACGTGCCGATGGCCCTGCCGAGAGCGATGACGAATTCGGTCGTCAGGTCCTTGCCGACAATGCCGCGGACGTCGTATTCGCGAAATACTTCCGGATTCATGACGGGGCTTTCCTTTCCGAAGGGAGACGAAACCCGAATTCCTTCAGCTGGACGTGCGTATTGATCAACTGTTCGATCAGGGCGATCTTGTCCGCATCGTCCTTGGTGGGCAGGGATTCCATGAGATCGATCTGCTTGGCGACGGCGTACGTGTCCGACGAGACGAGCAGCAGCGGGATCTCGAGTTTCGAGGCCTTGGCGATCAGGTTCGCAGGCGGCATGATGTTGTTGGTGAGGATGACGGCGGACGCGTTGCTGCCGAGGGCGGCCACGATCATGTCGCTGCGGTCCCCGCTCGTGATCACGACCTTGTGCTCTTCCTGGAAGAGGGGGTTCTTCAGGGCCGAACTGGCGGACATGGAGCCGATGAAGATGGCCTTGACCTGCCGGCAAAGCTGGGATTCGCCCGTGATGATCTTCGCGAACAGGCGGTCGGCGAGATAGCTCACGGTGAAGAGCGGAAGTTCGGCGTCGTAAGGGATGATTCCCAGGACGTTGACGCCCAGTTCCCTGATCTTCGGAAGGCGTGTCTCGGCGAATTCCGACGCATTGGGCACTTTGTTGACGACGACGCCCCGGAAACGTACCGGGTCGAGGCGGATCCGGCGCTTGAGAAAGATGACGTCGTCGAGGATCTGGTCCTCGTCGCCCGACACCACGACGACCAGATCTGCGTCGGCGTACTGCGCCAGGGAAAGGGCGTCGAGGTGAACGGCGCTTCCGTACTGGATATCGCGGCCCGCCTCGATGAAGAAGAGGTCCTTCTCCTTGCCCAGCGTCCCCACCAGATCCGTGATCTTCGACCGGGTCGCCTCTTCGTCCAGCATGAAGAGGAGTTTCGCGTGGTGGAAGCCGATGCTCATGTCCTCGGGGTTTTCATCGAGCCCGAAGATGTTCGTGACGAGGGCGGCGTCGTAGTCCCAGAGCCTCTTCTTGCGGTACAGGAAGCGCTCGCCGAAAGGCTTGATATAGCCGATCCTGCCACCCAGGGCTTTTGCAAGCCCGATGATGAGGCTCGTTTTCCCGGCGCTGGGCCGCGTCGACGTAACCACAATTCTGTTCATGGATGTTCACCTCCGATTCCCGTCCGCCCGTTTCAAGTCTTGGAAAGAAGGATACGCACATCGACTGCGTTGGCGCCCATTCCCTGTTCATAGAGGACCAGGGGGTTGATCTCGATGTCCGATATGCCCTTGCACCTGCGGATGATGGCGCCGATCTTCACGATCGCCTCCACAAGCTTGTTGATGTCCTTCATCTCTTCGCCGCGGACGCCCAGAAGCAGCGGGTAAGAGCGGATCTCCTTGATCATGGTGAGGATTTCCTTCCGGTCCAGGGGAAGGGACCGGAAAGAGACGTCCTTCATCACCTCGACGTAGATCCCGCCCAGTCCCACCATCACCGTGGGGCCGAAGATGGCGTCCCGGCGCGCGCCGACGATCATCTCGACACCCGGATGGACCATCTCCGAAATCGCCACGCCCTCGATCACGGCGTGGGGGACGTGCTCCCGGCAGTTCCGCATGACCGCTTCGTAGGCATCGATGACCTCATCGCGCGATTCGAGGTCCAGGGCGATGCCGCCGACGTCACTCTTGTGGACGATGTCCTTGGAGACGACTTTCAGCGCGACGGGGTAGCCGATCCAGTCGGCCGCTTTCACGGCCGCTTCGAGCGTGCCCGTCTTGATCGTCCTGGGAGTCGGCAGGCCGGCGATCTCCATGATCCGCTGGGACTCGTGGGCGAGGAGAAAATGGCGCTTGTCCGCGGCGGCATTGCGAACGACTTCTTCGATCGCCGCGAAATTCATGTCGACGTCGGCGTCTTCGTCCGGGCTATCCGCGAGGTAGCGGCCGTAGCGGTAGACCGCGCCCAGCGTGGAGATCGCATCGTAGACGTCGTCCGTGACGGGGATGCCCCGTCGGCGGGCGTCCATCTCGTATGCGGACGTCTTTTCACCGCCGAAGAGGGAAAAGATGATGAGCTTGCCGTTCCGGCGGTAGCGCTGAAAATTGCTTTCGGCCAACTCCTGCAGGTGATCGGCGGGGACGATCGCGGTTTCGCAGTAGATGCCCACAACGGTGTGGATGTTCTCGGACTGCAGGGCTGCGTCGAAAGCCTTCGTGTAGTCCTGCGGCGACGCATTTCCGGTGACGTCGATCGGATTCTTCGCGGAGCCGAAGGAGGGAATCACGGGGCCGAAGGTCCGCTTCAGGTCCGCGGCGTCGTCGTAGAGGGGCACGGAATATTTTTCGCAGGCATCGGTCGCCATGACGCCGGCACCTCCACCGTTCGTGATGATGACGGTGTTTTCGCCGCGGGGGAGGGGATTGTTCGTCATGAACTTGCACCAATTGAAGGCCTCTTTGGTGCTTTCGGCCCGCAGGGCCCCGCATTGTCGGGCGATGGCGTCGAAGAGATCGTCGGAGCCGGCGAGCGAGCCGGTATGGGAAGCCGCCGCCATTGCGCCCCGGTGGGACCTTCCGGACTTGATGACCACGACCGGCTTGGCCCGGGTGGTGTTCTTGAGGGCCGAGATGAATTTCTCGCCGTTGCGGATCCCCTCGATATACATGAGCACCATGTGCGTGTCGTCGTGGCGCTGCAGGTATTCCAGGAGATCCGATTCGTCGATGTCCGACTTGTTGCCGACGGATACGATGGCCGAAAGGCCGATGCGTTCGACGGAGGCCTGGCCGACGAGGGTGAGTCCCAGGGCGCCGCTCTGCGTGATCATGGCCATGTGCCCGCGAGGGATGTCTCCGGAGACAAAGGTTGCGTTGAGATCCGAGGAGGAGGAATAGATTCCGAAGACGTTCGGACCCAGGATACGCATGCCGTGTTCGTTTGCGTAATCGACGATCTTCCGCTCCTCATCGAGGTTGCCGATTTCCGAGAAGCCGGCCGAAATGAGGACGGCGTTCTTCACGTTCTTCCGGCACAGGTCCCGGACGGCCGAAAAAACGAGATGGGACGGAATCGTCACGACGGCGACGTCGATGACGCCGTCCACCTCTTCAAGCGAGCGGTGGACGGGAATGCCCTCGATTTCGCCGCCGGCGGGATTGATCGGATGGATCCGGCCGCGATATCCGCCGGAGAGGATATTTTTCAGAACAGCATGACCGATTTTTCCCCGCTCCCGCGAGGCGCCTACGACCGCAACGGAACGGGGCTCGAAGAGAAGCCGTATCCGTTCATCGAGATTTCTTGCTTTCATCATCCATCGGTTCCCGGAACATCATTTTCAGGTCGTAGACCCCGGCATCGCTCTTCTTCTTGATGTCGAACCCGCCCTTCTCGAAGACGTGGAGCATCTGCTTGTTTTCCACCAGGACCTCGGCCGTGAATCCGAGGAGACCGTCCCTCCTGGCGAGGTAGGTGAGGTACGTCAGCAGCGTCTGCCCGATGCCGCGGTTGTGGTAGTTGTCGCGCACCGCGAAGGCGATCTCGGCGGTGTGGCTGGCCTCGTCGATGCCGTACTGGCCGACGGCGACGATCATCTCGTTGTCCTGACTGCCGATCACGGCAAGGATGACCATCTCCTTGGTGTAGTCGATGATGACGAAGTCCTGGAGCCGCTCGTGCGGAATGTCCTTGCGCTTGGAAAGGAACCGGCGGTGAAGGCTCTTGTCGGACAGGGAATAGAGGAAGTCCTTGAACGCCGATTCGTCGTTCATCCGCACGGGCCGTAGATGGATCGTGAGACCGGTTTTCGTGGTCCGGAAGGTCTCGAGGTGTTCGGGATACTCGCCGCGCTTGCCCGGGATGAAGGCCTGGTCGCGGAAGACGAGCCCCCGGCGCTTGGCCTCCTCGATCAGCCAGGGGCGGAACTTCGGATGGGCGATGGCGATGAGCGACATGGCCCGGTCCCGGATATTCTTGCCGTGCAGGTAGGCGATGCCGTATTCGGTGACGACGTAGCGGACGTCGCCGCGGTTCAGCGTCACGCCGGCGCCTTCGCTGAGGGCGGGCACGATGCGCGATACGGTGTCGTTGTGGGCGGTCGACTTGACGGCGAGAATGGTCTTGCCGTTCTTGGACAGGAGGGCGCCCCGCATGAAGTCATAGTGGCCGCCGATCCCGCTGTAGAAGGTGTTTCCGATGGATTCGGAGGTGGCCTGGCCCGTCAGGTCGATCTCCAGGGCGGCGTTGATGGCGACCATGTTGTCCTGCCTGGCGATCAGGCGGATGTCGTTCGTGTAATCGATCGTCCGGAACATGATGGCCGGGTTGTCGTGGAGGAAGTCGTAGGTTTCCCTCGTTCCCATGGAGAAGGCCGCCACGGTCACGCCGCGGTTGATCGTCTTTCTGGAATTGTCGACGACGCCGGCCTTGATGAGATTGACCAGGCCGTCGCTGAGGAGCTCGGTGTGAACGCCCAGGTGCCTCTTCGCGTAGAGATTCGAGACGATGGCGTTGGGCAGGCTCCCGTAACCGACCTGGATCGTGTCGCCGTCCTGGATCAGGCGGGCGACGTAGTTGCCGATCCGGTCCGTGATTTCCGTCGCCGCGGATCCCTTGACTTCGAGGAGGGCTTCGTCGCGGGGAAGAATGAAGTCGACATCCTTGATGTGAAGAAAACCGTCCCCGTGCGTGCGGGGCATGTTCGTGTTGATCTGGGCGATGCAGAGGGGGGCCTTGTCCGTGGCCGTCTTCACCATGTCGACGCTGACGCCGAGGCTGAGGTAGCCGTGCTCGTCGGGCGCGGAGGTCTGGATCAGGGCCACGTCGATGGTGACGATCCCCCGCTCGATGAGCGCCGGAACGTCCGAGAGGGAAATGGGCGTGTAGTCGGAGGAACCGCGGTTGACGCTGCCGCGCGTGTTGTTGCCGATGAAGAAAGAGTTGTGGCGGAAGTTGCTTTTGAACTTGGAATCGGTGTAGGGGGCGAGGCCGAAGGAGTACACGTGCATGATCTCGGCGTCGTAGAAGGCTTTCGGATGGTCTTCCACGTACCGCATCATCGCCTGGATCAGGTACTGAGGCTCGCCGCAGCCCGACGCCAAAAAGATGTGATCCCCGCGCCGGATATGGGCGAAGATCTCATCCTCTGCGGCGAATTTTTCGGGGTAGAGTTTCTTCCAGTCTTCGAGTGACTTCATCGTTTCCCGTATCGGGACCCTTTCCGGAGCCTTCGTCTTTTTCCCTCGTTATTGCAGACGTATATAGCACAGGAGACGCGCTTCCTGTCAAGGGAAGATGCCGCGGAACAGGGGCGAAACTGCTAGGAAAGAAGGGACAGGAGATGGGATGCGTCTTTCAGGACCAGATCGGCGCCGGCCCGGCGGAGGTCCCGTTCCGTGGAGTGGCCGGAGAGGACACCGACAGCCCGGACGCCGGCCTCTCTCGCCATGCGCACGTCCATCGGATGGTCGCCGACCATCGCGGAATTCCGGGGGACCGTTCCCAGCGCCTGCACGGAACGGATGAGGTGATCGACGGCGGGTTTGACGCGGGGAACGTCGTCGCGGGTGAGCAGCAGATCGCAATAGACGTCGCTTTGGGGAAAGATCTGAAGAACGGCGGACCGGCAGTTGCGGGTGACGACGGCCGATTTGCGGCCGCTGCGGCGGAGGTCTTCCAGGAGAGGGATCGTGCCCGGGAACAACCGCCCCCGGAGGGCCGCTTCCATCTCGATCGCACGGATGATCTCGAAGGCCCGGCGACGAAAGGCGGAACCGTTCTCCGGCCTCGTCGCGGCGATCTCTGCCGCCGCTGTCTCGATCATCTCCAGGACGTACAGGGAGGCCATGTCATCCGAGAGGATGCCCTCATCGTCGATCAGCCTGAGGATGGATTGCCGCATCCGCGGAAAATCGATGTTCAGTTCGGCGAGCGTCCCGTCGAAGTCGAAGACGACGGAGCGGATGGATTTCAGGGAACGGATTTCCGGGTTCAACGTCTGTGGTCTTCCCTCAGGTAGCGTTCCAGGCGATCGAGTCCCTCGCGGATGTTTTCCAGGGAGTTGGCGTAGGAGAAGCGCAGGTATCCCTCGCAATTCTGCCCGAAATCGATGCCCGGCGTGACGCCCACCTTCGCCCGGTTCAGGATATCGAAGGCGGTGGAATAGGAGTCGCGGGAAAAGGCCCGGATGTTCCCGAGGACATAGAATGCGCCGGTGGGTTCGACGGAGACGCCGAGGCCGAGCTCCCGGAGGCGGCGGATCATGTATCTTCTCCGTTCGTCGTAGATCGCCCTCATGCGGACCACGTCTTTGTCCGACTGGCGGAGCGCGGCCACTCCGGCCCACTGCACGAAGGCGTTGGCGGAGATGAAGAGATTCTGCTGGATCTTCTGGAGCGCCCGCACGTAGGCTTTCGGGCTGATCACGTAACCCAGGCGCCAGCCCGTCATGGCATAGGCCTTGGAGAAGCCGTTGAATACGAAGGCCGAATCGGAAAATTCCAGGATGCTGTGCTCTTTTCCTTCATAGACCAGACCGTGGTAGATCTCGTCGGAAATCACAGGGACGCCGAGCGATGCGATCTCTTTCATCCTGCCCGGGTCGAGCAGGTTCCCCGTCGGGTTGGAGGGTGAATTGATCAGGATCCCTTTGGTGCGGGGGGAAATTTTCTCCCGGATGGCCTCCGGGCGGTACTGGAAGCCGTCCTCCTCGTAGACGTTGACGCAGACGGGGATGCCGCCGACAAAGCGGATGAAGTTCGGATAACAGGCGTAATGGGGGTCGGAGATGACGATCTCGTCGCCGGGGCCGATCAGTGCCGAAAAGAGGAGCAGCATGGCCGGGGACGTGCCCGACGTCACGACGATCTGGTCGGGGCAGACCGATACGCCGTAGCGGGCCGCGTAATGCTCGCAGATCGCCTCCCGGAGCTCCAGCAGGCCGAGGCTGTGCGTATAGTGGGTCCTGCCGTCCCGCAGGGCTCTGACGCAGGCCTCCTTGATGCATGCCGGCGTGTCGAAGTCGGGCTCACCGACTTCGAGGTGAACGACGTGTTCGCCGCGCTTTTCCATCTCCTGGGCCTTCTCGAGGACATCCATGACGATGAAAGGCGGGATATCGCAGGCGCGCTGTGAAAGCATGGTGCTGTTTTCCATATCCGTAAGACCGCGTCTTGTCAAGGCGTGGGGGGGGCCGGACGGGGAAGATGTCAGCGGCGGCCCGTGATGTATTCCGCGCCCATCTTCTTGACGACGGTGCGGCCGGTGTCTCCGGTAGGCACGATGTCGACGTCGAGGACGATCTTGAAGAACCGGACGATGATGCTGAAGGTCGCGCCCCAGAGGACGTCCTCCTCCGCATCGTCCACGAGAAAGGAGGGAAACTGGCGGCGCCGCGCGACATCGGGCTGCCCGACGTCATCGGTCAATTCGATGATGAGATCGGCATAACGGGACGGATCGAGAAAGGATCGCAGGGGGATCTCCAGCAGGCGCTCCACCTCGCCGCTGAGCCGCGGACGGTAAGGCTTCGGGAGGAATCCCACGAGCGGAAAGATGGTCCGCTGGAAGAGGGTGAGGGAATGGGTCGGCAGGGGCCCCAGACAGCGGACATTCCAGGGCGGTAGCCCGATCTCTTCCCAGGACTCGCGCAAGGCGGTCGAAAGGAACAGCGCTATGGCGCTTCTCGTCCCGCGGTCGAAGCCGTTCGCGTCCGGGACGAACGGCCGGCGCCAGACGGGGAGGAGGCCGGAGCGGACCAAAAGGCTCAGGAAGCGGTCGGAGAGGGGATGGATCATCCCGCCCGGACAGCCGATGTCGCCCGGCTGGGACATCCTGAACGACCGCTTGATGAGTTGGAAACACATTTCTCCCGGTTCAGACGCCGGCGCGCCGGCTGCGGAGCAGCGGCAAAGGGGCAGGAGAACGCCCGCAGACAGGCTGAAAACCGCAGACGCGCCATTTTCCGCGGCGATCCGCTTCATCGTGGACGGGAAATCGCAGGGAGCCTCGGAAAGTCTCCTGGAGATCCGTTCGAGAAAGTCAGGCGTCCGGAAAAGGGAAGCAAGATCCATAGCTCCTGGTCCTTGTCGTGCACGGGCCGGATGTCCTGCCGGCATTCGAAACCGCGGAATTCAGGATGTCCGCGATCTCCTTCTCATACCAGCATCCGAAAGGGAAGGGGTTTCCCAGAAAACCGCAATGACCTCCGTACCGCTGCAGCGCGAGGTGCAGGTTCGCTCCTTTCTTCAGTCCTCTCAGGTCCTCGACGGGCACGACGGGATCGTCGGCGGAGGCGATGATCGTGGTCGGAACGCCCAGCTCGCACAGGGAGTCGCCCAGCAGCGTGTACTGGCGGAAATAATCCCGGTACGTGGGATACTCGGGGAAATAGGGCATCAGGGCCTCCGTCAGCTCCATGCACGTCTTCGCGCGCAGGAACGGGCCGAACCGGTATTTGCCCGGGAAGAGGGATTCCTTTTTCCGCAGGGACCGCTTCCACTTGTTCAGGAAGTAGCTGCGGTAGAGAAAGAATCCGCTGTCGATGAGCAGGGTCGATTTGTAAGGGTCGAGCGCCGGGCTGATGCTGATGACGTGGCGGAGGCTGGGGATGGGGCGGCTGACCTGGAGCCGCGAGACGCGCAGGCCGAAATTACCGCCGAGCGAAAAGCCGATGATGAAGAAGGGCCGGCCGCCGCCGAGTTCAGCAATGCGGGACAGGGCCTGAAAGACCTCCTCGAGCCGCGCGCCGTGAAAAAGGTCCTCGTTGAGATGGTGGCTGTTGCCGTGGTCGCGGAGATTCAGGCGGAACACGTCGTATCCGCAACGGTAGAGGAACCGTCCTGTCGTGAGGATGTAGGTGGATTCGGAGCTGCCCTCCCAGCCGTGCAGCAGGACCACCAGCCCCGGGGCCTTGCCCTCCCGCTGCGGGGAGTGGAACCCGAGAAGACGGGCGCCGTCACCGGCGTCTACGACGGACTCCCGGGAGGCGCGAAGCATCGGATTGTCGCCAAGGGCCCGGATCTTCATGCTGGCAAACATGGACTGCAGGTGGCGATGCCGCGCCCAGGGCTCAGGAAGAAAGCAATCGTCGGTCATGAATCCAGCAGCGAGCGCATTCCTCGCAGCTTGCTGCGGGGGATGCGAGCGAATCCTGTTGAAGATCCCCTCCTTGGGGATCGAAGATTCTCCGGAGCTTTGCTCCGGAGAGCTTCAATGCTCCGTCCGTTGTCGACCGGAAACCGGGGCAAGCCCCCGCCTCGGGTCGGGCCGGCGGGATGAGGAACGTCACGGGGGCCAGCCCGGAAAAGAGGGAAAAGCGGCTTACAGGCGGCGTCGAGGCCTGCGCTAGCGTGACACTGCACATCTGCCGTTGCCCTTGTTTCTATAAAGCGCGGCGTCGGCGTCCTTAACGAGACATCCGGCGCCCAGATGGGGGGAATAGCTGGACACGCCGCAAGAAATCGTCACTTCGGCCGCAGATGCGCCCCCATCAAGAAATCGATGATTCGAAACCGCATGAATGAGCTTGCCGGATACCTCCTCGGCCTGCACTTTGCCGGTCTCCGGCAACAGAATCGCAAATTCATCTCCCCCGTAACGAAAAGGCATATCCGTCTTTCGTGTCGATTTTCTCAGTAATTCACCCAAGTTCTGCAGGATTTTGTCACCGTTCTGATGGCCATGGGTGTCATTGTAGAGCTTGAAGTCATTGATATCGATCATGATGAATGAGAGTGCATGGTTGTACCGTTCCGCACGATTGCATTCTTCGACCAGGGCCATGTCCAACTTGCGTCTATTATACAGACCGGTCAATCCATCGATGACGGCCAGTGAGGAAAGTTTGCGGTTGTGGTCAATCACTTCTTCTGAATATTGCTTAAGCCTGAGAACTTTTTCGACGAGTTCGCAGGACAGGCTGTCGAAGGCATTTCTCAGCGTCTCAATTTCATTGTCATTCACGGATTGCAGGTTCGTTTCGAGTATTGAGGCCGATCTGCCCCTTATCTCTCTAGACAAGGTTTCCAGCGAACTGATGCGGCGAGACATCAGGAAGAAGCTTAGACCGCAAACAGATAGCATGGCCGCAAAGCCAAAAGTGAAGACATGCATCAAGGCGTTGATCTGTTCTGGAATAAGCATAGGGATGACGTATTCATAAATGATGAACGTCATCAACAGCAACGGCAGAATCGTAGACAGACCAAAAAAGACCAAGAATGTTTTTCTTGCTGACTCATTGACCAATGAAAAGAAAGACGTCATTTCATCTCTCCCTAAATCATGAAGCTCTTGACCAGTTGAGCCTATTCCGAGGCATTGTTTCAGGATACTCAGAGAATAAGGTCCGGTCGTAGTGCTTTACCACATCTGGGCTTAGAAGTCCTCAACTAGATGCTCGTGGGTGGGAGCGGTGCTTCCGGTACGGGTGTGTCTGTGCCGAGCGTCTCCGCAACAGCTCGAACGATATCAAGCATGACAAGGCGACGGGCCATCTTTGCGGACCGTTCGTGCGGCTAGACTTATGCTCCGGATACACCTATGCGGACTTGGGAAAGTCGGCATGGCGGATCTTCGTCTCCCATGCCTGAACGGCCATTTGTATGGGGTCCCAGGGGCTGGAGAGCGGAGGTGTATAACTGAGATCAAGGTCGTTCAGGGACTCCACGGTCATGCCGTTATGAATGGATGCCGCTACCGTGTCAATGCGTTTGGAAATCTCGGTACCGTATGCTCCGATGATCTGCGCACCCAAAAGCTTGTGGGTTTTTTGATCGCCGGTTATCCGAATTCTCATTTTTTTTGCGTGCGGGTAGTAGGCCTTGTGATCCCAGGCATCAATGTCCGCCGAGAGAGGGGAAAATCCTTCTTTCAGCGCTTCATCATCCTTCAGACCGGTTCGCGCTGCCACCAGATCGAAAATCTTGACGGACTGTGTTCCCAGCGTCCCGGGATATTCCCGGTTTCCCCCGATCGCGTTTTCACCGGCGATCCTGCCTTGTTTGTGGGCGGTGGTGCCCAAAGGCAGGTAGGTGTTTTCCCCGAGCAGCCTGTGATAGGTCTCCGCGCAATCGCCGGCTGCGTAGATATCGGTGAGAGAGGTTTCCATCCGTCGGTTCACGCGGACTGCGCCCTTGACGCCTGTCTCAGCGCCGGCGGATCGAGCAAGATGGGACTCCGGCCGGCTGCCGACAGCCATCAGCACCATGTCAGCGGTGATGGTGTCGGCTGCCACGGAACACACAGAAAGCCGATTTCCGGTGGATTCGATCCGCTCCACCGCAAATCCGGTGAAGACCCGGACGCCTTGCCGCTCCAGTTCGGTCCGTACCATGTCTCCCAGTGCTCGATCAAAGGTTGTCAGAACAGAAGGTAAGAATTCGATCACCGAAACGGAAAGCCCTCGACGGATCATGGCGTCGGCCATTTCCATGCCGATATAACCCGCACCGATGATGACGATCGAGTTCGGACGACGAACCGTGAGGTATTCCTGAAAGGCAAAACTGTCCGTCATCCATCTTAGGGAAAAGACTCCCGGAAGATCGATGCCAGGGAGGTGCGGCACTTGAGAGGCTCCACCGGTGCCGATCACCAGTTTGTCATAGGAAAAAGTCTTGCTGCGGCCTTCCGGATCGGTGGCAAGAATGCGCTTTTGTTCCGGGATGATCTCCGTAACGCGATGATCGGGAACCAGTTGGATGCCTTCTCTTTCAATGTCATCCGTGGTTCGATGGGCCAAGGTCTTCCAGTCAGAAACCTCACCGCTCAGGTAAAACGGAAGTCCGCAGATGCTGAAATTGGGATACCGGTCCGCCAGGATCAGTGTGACTGCGGTATTAGGCGAAAGTTCCTTGGCGCGTAGGCTGGCGCTGATTCCAGCATCACTGCCGCCGATCACCACCAATCTGTTGATCATTGTTTCCCTCGTGAACGGTGCAAAAAACCAGAACCTACTGTGGTCGGATCCACCTTTATCGTATCAGGCTTTTGGAGGAAATAACAACAATGACCTCAGGCTGAATCCTATCAAGAGAGCATGCAATCTGCCGTGGGTGTTCTGGACAAGGTGGAAAATCTTAGCCCTGAGACACAAGAAGAGGGGTTAGCCCATGAGCTAACCCCTCGGAATTCTTGGTGGCGGCGCAGGGACTTGAACCCCGGACACTACGGATATGAGCCGTATGCTCTAACCAGCTGAGCTACGCCGCCGGTCGTTTTGAGGAACACCCCTTTATACTGGTTTCCCCGCCTTGTCAATCGTCAAAGCCGGGTTATCGTCCCCCCTCGGGAGCGGCCGGCTGGGGTTGGTTGAACTTGAAGTAAACGACGACGCTTCTCCCCTGCAGCATGCCGCCGGTGGCCATGACGATCGCCATGACGATCTCCTGCTGGCCGTCGTTGTCGATGTCGTAGACCTGGTAGTCGGCGACATCCCCGTCGATCTTGCGCGTCTTCCAGTTTTCGTACAGTCCCAGGCCGTCCCATTCAAGGTTGTAGACCTCGCTCGATGTGAACAGCTTGACCGATCTCATCAGGCGTCCCGACGCGGAAAGGTTCTTGACGATGATGATTTCCTTCTTCCCGTCTTTGTTGAGATCGTAGGTCAGGATGCGGAGGTTGATGAAGGCGCTCATCTTCTCCCGGTCCGGGCCGATGTCGTGGTCGGAAATCTCGAACATGGTGTTGCAGCCGCCGAAGGTTTCATCGCTCTTGTAGAGCAGTTCAGGACTGCCGCCGAAGATCCTTACCTTTCCAAGAGGTTTGTCCGTCTGTTCGAGTACGAGCAGGTGGTCGTATTCGTCCAGGGCGATGATCTTTTCGCTGGAGCCTGTGATGAGTTCGTCGATGGTCAGGCCGTAGATGGAAAGGCCCAGGGGGATCTTCATCCGCCTCCCTTCCTGGTACTTTCCATTGTTCCAGACGATCTCGTGGATCGGCGTGTTGAAAACGCTGTCGGTGCCGAATTGCTGTCCCAGGAGGATGGGGCCGTCCACCCGGTTGATCACGCGGAGGCACCAGGGGAGATCGGCAATCTTGACGAACTTCTTGTCCCGGTATTCCAGGACAAAACTCCGGATGGAACTGCGGGAAAGGCTGGTGACGAAGATCTCCTTGATTCCGTTTCCGTTGATGTCGGCCACGTCGACGGCGATGTAATCCTCGTGGGCACTTCCCTTGATCGTTTCGATGTGTTTGAATTCCTTGCCCTTGAGCTGGTAGATGATGACGTTGTGGTCGTCGATCATGACGGTTTCGTTGAGTTTGTCACCGTTGACATCCCCTATGTCCATCCCCTTGAATTCCGTCGGGAATTTCTGGCTCATCCAGAATCCCCTGCGGTCCACGACCTGGTCGGAGTTGATGTAATCGGGATTGATGGCGGCGGTGAACGTTCCCTTGCGGCTCTTCCTCATGCCCGAGATGATTTCGGATTCCTTCGAGAGGGCCGGAGCGGTCTGGGCGGTCTGCGGTGCGGCGGGCTGCGCCTCGGCGGTCTGCAAAGCCCCCGGAGCGACGCCGAGGATGTGTGCGTCGATCCTCTGCGCGAAGTCGTTGATCTTCGGGATGACCTCGTCCATGCCCTGGGACTGGGTGAAAAGGCTCACGGTCGACTTGTAGGCTGCGACGTCGACGAGCTTCCCGTCAATGCTGATGCTGTTGCCGATTTTTGTGATGCTGCCCCATACGACGTAATCCGCGTTGAGCTTTTTCCCCACTGCGTAGACATCGGATAGGGAGAGCTCTTTTGCCCCGGTGTCCCGGAGCGCGGCTGCGACGGCGTCCTTGCCGACCACCTCGATTTTGTCCGCAACGTAGATGCGGGAAGACAGCATGTCCAGAATGCCTTGGCGCACGTAGTCGATATTCTCACCGCTGTGGACCGAAAAGGGCAGGACGGCAACGGTGTTTTTTTCCTTGGCCGAACAGGGGACGGCCGCGAGAAAAAGAATCACCACGGGCAGCAGGCGTTTGGCCCATTTGATCATAGTCTGAGACCTCATTTCGTGAAGTGGAGGCACCTTAACACGGAAAAACGGCGAATACAAGCGATCATGGCCGGTCGGGGCGTTCGCGCCTTCGGCGGGATGCTACTCCTTCCTCGCGGGCCGTCCGGGATGTACCGACACGAGGCCTCCGGAATCGGCGTCCGGGGGCATTGCGGGATGTGCCTTGCAACCGGGAGGGGACTGCGGAGACGCAGCAGCCGGACGTTCTGAACAGCTTGTCAGATCTTTCCCGTCAGACGGTACCACACCAGACCGAGATATTCATAGACCGCCCCCTCGGAGTTCCGCAGATGGGCGGCGGCCGGCAGAAACTTCGTGTGAAACGGGGACTTTGTCCTCAAAATGCGGAAATCCGTAGGGGCGGCCACGGGGTTCATGCCGCTCTTGCGGAAAACGGCCATGGAGCGGGGCATATGGCTGGCGGAGGTCACCAGGATGAAGGGATCTGATCGGACGATGGGTCGGATGAGCCGGGCCTGTGCGAATGTATCCTTCGAATCCTTTTCCAGGAGCAGGATCTGCCGCGGCACGCCCATGGCTTCGGCCAGGATGGCCATGACTTCCGCGTCGGATTCCTCCTCGAGATAGGTCCCGCCCGAAAGCAGGAGGCGCGATCCCGGCAGATTCCGGAAAAGCCTGACGGCCTCCATCAGGCGGATCATGGTTTCGCGGCTCACGCGGCTTGTCATCGGAACTTCCGTATCCCAGACGTGGCCTCCGCCGAGAACGACGATCCAGCGGATTCTGCTCGGATCGATGTCCGTCCTCGCCGATGCGGGCGACGAAATCTTCAGAGGCGGATAGAGCGATTCGAGGGGCCGCAGCAGGTGGCTTGAGACAAAGGGTGTGCTGAGTGCATAGAGGATCAGCGTCGCGGAAAGCGCCAGCAGGAGGCCGAGGCGCTTCCTTTTCCCGAAAAACAGAAATCCGATGCCCAGAAGAATGAAGGCGATGCACCACGCAAAAGGCAGGAAAAAAGGCGACACGATTTTCTTCAGCGCAAAGCCCAAGATGTTGTTCTCCTATCGGAAGCGGAACGGTCCCTCGGCGGCGATCTCCGAAAGGCCCTTGCGTCCCGAGGGGAATTCCCGCTCCCTCAGCGATTCGGAAAGATCTTCGGCATTCCCGGGCTTCCCGACAGCGATCATGGCTTCGACCTGATAGAGATCGGGGACGTCGAGGAGTTTCCGTGCGAGGTCATAGTCGAAGCCCTGCATGCCGTGGACGACAAGCCCCATGTCGGATCCCTGCAGGGCGAGGTTTTCCCAGGCGGCCCCGGCGTCATAGGAATGGGTGCGGGACGGCTTTTCGTTGGAATCGAAGGTCGTTTTCGATATGACCACAATGAGGACCGCGGCCTTGGCCGCCCATACCTTGTTGGATTCCCGCAGGAGCGAGAAGAAAGTCGGCCAGTGTTCGGAGTTGCTTCTTGCGTAAAGGAAACGCCACGGCTGGTTGTTGTTCGAGGAGGGCGCCCAGCGCGCCGCCTCGAAAAGCGATTTCAGGGTCTCCGCGGAGATTTCTTCCCCGGTCATGGCGCGCGGAGACCAGCGGCGCGGAAAGATCGCATCCACGTCGGCTGAGGGCTGTCGATACCGGTCGATGTCCATCCGCCCGCTCCTTCGCAAAAGGGCCGTCCCGGCCGCAGCGCAGATCGTTTTCCGCACCGCCGGTTTCTGGTAGCTTATGTCCGCAGGGTTGGATTGTCAATCTTCGAATCCGGCTTCGAACCCGGCCGTCACCGCCTGCCATCCAGGAGAGGGGCAGACCGCCCGCCTGCAAATTTCTTGACTCCGGCCTTGCGGTCATAATAGATTGCCGCTATGTGTCCGCCGACGAAGAAGAGGAAGGAGAGTCCGCGTTGATTCCCCGATACGCCCGTGAAAAGATGAGCGCCGTCTGGAGCCAGCAAAACCGCTACCAGGCGTGGCTCGACATCGAGCTCCTCGCATGCGAGGCCCTCGCCCGCCTGGGGAAGATCCCCCCGGCCGCCCTGAGGAACATCAAGGAGAGGGCCGGCTTCGATGCCGCCCGGATCGACGAGATCGAAAAGGTCACCAAGCACGACGTCATCGCCTTCCTGACCTCCGTGACGGAGCGGGTGGGGGAGGACGGGCGGTTCATCCACATGGGGCTGACCTCCTCGGATATCCTGGACACCTCGCTCGCCGTCCTTCTGAGACAGGCGGCGGAGCTCCTTCTGGAGGATGTGGACCGGACGCTGAATGCACTGAAGATGCGGGCGATGGAGCACCGGCGCACCCTCATGATCGGCCGCACCCACGGGATCCATGCGGAGCCGATCACCTTCGGGCTGAAGCTGGCCGTCTGGTACGACGAGATGCGCCGCAACCGGGAAAGGCTCGAGCGGGCCAGGGAGAGGATCAGCTGCGGCAAGATCTCCGGCGCGGTGGGGACGTTTTCGTTCATCGACCCTTCCGTGGAGGAATACGTCTGCGAAAAGCTGGGCCTGAAACCGGCGCCCGCGTCGTCGCAGATCGTGCAGCGGGACCGGCACGCGGAGTATTTCTGTACGCTCGCCGTGATCGCGTCTTCGCTCGACAAGTTCTCGCAGGAGATCCGCCTCCTGCAGCGCACGGAAGTGCGCGAGGCGGAGGAATTCTTTTCCCCCGGGCAGAAGGGCTCTTCGGCCATGCCGCACAAACGGAATCCCGTGCTGTCCGAAAACCTCTCCGGCCTCTCCCGTCTGATGCGATCCTACGCCGTTGCCTCCCTCGAAGACGTCGCGTTGTGGCATGAGCGCGACATCAGCCATTCTTCGGTGGAAAGGGTCATCGGACCGGACGCCACGATCCTCCTGGACTTCATGCTGGCGCGTTTCGCGGGCATGATCGAGAAGCTCGTGGTCTATCCGGAGCGGATGATGTCCAACCTGCAGATGACCCGCGGCGTCGTCTTTTCGCAGATGATCCTGCTCAAGATGGTCGAAAAGGGAATATCGCGCGAGAGGGCCTATGCCATCGTCCAGACGAATGCCATGAAGTCATGGGCGGAGGGCCTGGAGTTCAAGGCCCTTCTGCAGTCCGACGCCGAAGTGACGGACCGCCTCTCCTCAGCCGAGATCGACGAGGCCTTCCGCATCGAGAATTTCCTGATCCATGTCGACTTCATATTCCGCAGGGTTTTCGGAGAGGATCATGAATAGACGCCTTTGGTCGCTGTGGCTGGGTCTTTTCGTTTCCCTGATTTCGGGATGCGGCTATCTCCAGGGATACCTGGACATTGCCCGGGACCGGGGTGTCTCGAAGGAATACCTCGCGGTCCTCGACGCCTGGACGCGCTCGCAGGTCGTATACTCACAGTTCGAAACCAAAGTGAAGATCACCGCGACCTTCAAGGGCAGCGCCTACCAGGCGGCCTCCACGGCCGAATATGCCCGGCTCTACGAGATGGACGAGGAAGCGAAGAAAGGCCGTGCGGAAATGCTGAAGTCACTGGAGGGCGATTTCTCGGAAATCTTCTTCTACGCCTACGTCCCCGAGAAGGAATACAACGACTTCGAGAAGCTGCGCTCGGTCTGGAGCGTCTTTGTTCTGGACGGGCAGGACAACAGAATCGCGCCGCTGGAATTGCGGAAGATCGAGAAGATCACCCCGGTGATCCTGGATTTCTACCCCTACGTCAACCCCCACCACGGCAACTGCTACAGCCTGAAGATCCCCCCGGTGTCGGACGAGGAGTTCCGGAAGACGAAGCTGGTGTTTACGGGCGTGCTGGGCAGGGTCGAACTCACCTGGAAATGAGGCAGCTGAAAGAGCTTTGCTGCTTCTGAATGAGTTCTTGCACAAAATCACCCGCCAGGCTGTTCAAAAATGCCCGGATGCAAGGCGCCCGATGCTTCGACAAGCTCAGCATGACAAATCCATCAGCCTGTCCTGGGCCTGCCGAAGGGTCGAACGGCATAGGATGAGGGGAACGCGGCAGACGGGTATTTTTCAACAGCCTCTTCCTGCTAGCGGCTGTCTCTTGAAATCAGCGTATCTTTCAGCCACTGCCGGTCGTCCCGTTCCGGATAATCGATGTTGTAGTGAAGCCCTCGGCTTTCCTTGCGCATCTTGGCGCAGCGAACGATGATCTGGGCCACGACGGCGATGTTGCGCAGTTCGATCAGGTCCCTCGTGACGATGAAGTTGCGGTAGTACTCGTCGATTTCCCGGTTGATGAGGTCCACACGCCGTTCCGCGCGATCGAGCCGCTTGTTCGAACGGACGATCCCCACGTAGTTCCACATGCACCGGCGGATTTCGTCCCAGTTGTGTGAGACGACGATGGATTCGTCGCTTTCCGTGGCGCCCCGCGGATCCCAGGCGGGGATCGCAAGCTCTTCGTCCCCGACGTCCGCGAGCCGTTCCGCGATGCGGCGGACAGCACGGTGGGAGAAGACGACGGCCTCCAGGAGGGAATTGCTGGCGAGCCGGTTCGCCCCGTGAAGACCGGTGCAGGAGACTTCCCCGCAGGCGAAAAGACGGTCGATCGTCGTCTCGCCGAATGCGTTCACCGAGACGCCGCCGCACTGGTAGTGCGCTGCAGGAACGACGGGGATGGGATCCTTCGTGATGTCGATCCCGAACCGGAGGCACTCCCGGTAGATGTTGGGAAAGCGGTTGACGAGGAAGTCTTTGTCGCGGTGCGTGATGTCCAGAAGGACGTATTCGTCCCCGGATTTCTTGAGCTCCGTGTCGATCGCCTTGGCGACGACGTCGCGCGGTGCGAGGCTCTTCATGGGATGGTATTTTTCCATGAAGGGAATCCCGTTCTTCAGGCGCAGGACCCCGCCCTCGCCGCGCACGGTTTCGCTGATCAGGAAGGACTTTGCCGCCGGATGGTACAGGCAGGTCGGATGGAACTGCGTGAATTCCATGTTCGCGATGAGGGCGCCGGCGCGGTACGCCATGGCGACGCCGTCGCCGGTCGCGATGTCGGGGTTGGAGGTGATGAGATAGACCTTTCCGGTCCCGCCGGTGGCGAGGAGGACGAACTTGGCGCGGAAGGTGTGGATCTCGTTGCGTTCGATATCCAGGACATAGGCGCCAAGGCACTGGTCGGCGACCCCCTTCCGCTGGCCGGTGATGAAGGATTTCATGATCAGGTCGATGGCGATATGGTTCTCGAAGATCGAAATGTTGGGGTGACGGCTGGCCTTCTCGTTGATCGCACGCTCGATCTCCCGGCCGGTGAGGTCTTTCGCATGCAGGACGCGCCGCATCGAGTGGCCGCCCTCGCGGCCGAGATCGAATTCGGAAGACGATCCCTCCTGCGCCCTGCTGAACCGGACGCCCCATTCCACGAGCTCACGAATCCGCTCGGGCGCCTCGCTGACGACGAAGCGCACGACGTCTTCCTTGCAGAGGCCGGCGCCGCAGGTAAGGGTGTCCCGGATGTGGTACTCGAACCGGTCCTCCTTGTCGCAGACGGCTGCGATGCCTCCCTGGGCGTAGTTCGTATTGGATTCCGTCCGCTCCTTCTTGGTGACGACCGCTACGGTGCCCAATTCGGCGGCCTTGATCGAAAAACTGAATCCGGCGATGCCGCTTCCGAGAACCAGAAAATCCGTCTTGATCTCCATGGAAGATCGTCCTTTCCCCGGCGTGGAGTGAAATTCGGTTTACAAAGACAAGGCGTTTCTATATAGTCTCTTGCGCTTTTTTACAAAAGAAAATTTCTGTCTGGAATCTATGCTGATCCTGGGAATCGAGTCCTCCTGCGACGAAACCGCCGCCGCCGTGGTTCGCGACGGGCGGGGGCTTCTCTCCAACGTCATCGCATCACAGATCGCCGCGCACAGCCGCTTCGGCGGCGTCGTGCCCGAGATCGCCTCCCGCAAGCACATCGAGGCCGTCCTGCCGGTCATCGAGCAGGCCCTGGAAGAGGGAGGGGTGCGCCTCGGAGACATTGAAGGAATCGCGGTCACCCGCGGGCCCGGGCTGATCGGGTCGCTGCTCGTGGGCATCTCCGTCGGAAAGGCCCTGGCCTTTGCGCGCAACATTCCGATCGTCGGCGTCAACCATCTCGACGGCCACATGGCGGCGGTCTTTCTGACGGATTCCCGGCCGGCTTTCCCTTTCGTGGCGCTGGTGGTTTCCGGAGGGCACACCACGACCTACGCGGTGGAGGACTTCGGACGCAGCCGCATCATGGGGCAGACGCGGGACGATGCCGCCGGAGAGGCCTTCGACAAGGCGGCGAAGCTGCTCGATGCCGGCTACCCCGGCGGCGTGATCCTGGACCGTCTCTCCAGGGAAGGCGATCCCGGGAAGATCCCTTTTCCCCGCGCGATGAGGGACAGCCTGGACTTCAGTTTCAGCGGGCTCAAGACGTCCCTTCTGCATTATCTGAAGCGCCGCGGCGAAAAACCCGCCGGGAAGGAACTGGCGGATATCGCCGCCTGCTACCAGGAAGCCATCGTCGAAGTGCTGGTCGAAAAGACGTTCGCGGCGGCCCGGATCGCGGGCATCGGCAGGATCGTCGTCTGCGGCGGTGTCGCGGCCAACAGACGGCTGCGGGAGGAATTCCGGGCGAGAGCGGAGGCCGAGGGTGCGGAACTGTTTCTCCCGCCGCCCGTCCTGTGCACGGACAATGCGGCCATGATCGCCGTGGTCGGGGAACATCTTCTTGCGGGCGGGTGCCGGGACGACATCGATATGAACGCCGTTTCGAGATGGCCGGCGGACAGCGGATATGGATCTTGTCAGAACGAAGCTTAAGGAATTTCATCAGCGGTTCCTGAGCCTGCGCGGCGAACCGAGGGCCGTCGCCCTGGGCATGGCCCTCGGGGTATTCGTCGGCGTCACGCCGACGATACCCTTTCATACCCTGCTGATCGTCGCGTTCGGCCTGATTCTGCGCTGGAACATCGCGTCGGCGTACCTCGGATCGTGGCTCATCTCCAATCCCCTGACCATCCCCATCTTCTATTATGCGCAGTACGAAATCGGCACCTTCTGTCTGGGAACCGGAAAAACCGGGCTTGTCCTGGCGGACTATTCCCTGGTGAGTCTGGCATCCGCAGGCTGGCAGATCCTCTGCCCGCTCCTGCTCGGCGGTCTGATCACGGCGCCGCTTTTTGCCGTCCCCGCATACTTCATCACGTTGCGGCTGGCGCGATCCTTGAGAAGAACGCAGGAATGAAGTCGGCAAGGGAAATTCTGCATTCCTACGGCATTCATCCGAGACGGCGGTACAGCCAGTCTTTTCTGGAGGACCGCGCCGTCATGGAGCGGATCCTCGGTCTTGCCGCGATCGGGGCGGACGAGACGGTGCTGGAGATCGGCTCCGGAGTCGGGCTGCTCACGGAACGGATCGCCGAGCGCGCCGCCAGGGTCCTGGCGGTCGAAATCGATCCTTCACTCGTCGAAATCCTGAACCGGCGCCTCGGACGGAAGGGAAATGTCGAGATCGTGAGCCGGGACATCCTGAAGGTCGATCTGTCCGAATGGTCCGGCAGAGGGAACGCCGGCAAGCTGAAGGTCATCGGGAACATCCCCTACAGCATCTCCAGCCCCATCCTCTTTCATCTCCTTGCTCATCGGCGCTCCATCTCATCGGCGACCGTCATGATGCAGCGGGAAGTCGCGGACCGGCTGACGGCTTCCTGCGGCTGCAAGGAATACGGGATTCCGACCGTCCTCTTCGCCGTTCATGCCTCGATCAGCGGCGGAATCGAGGTGCCGCCTTCGTGTTTCTTTCCGCCGCCGCGTGTCCACTCGACGGTACTGCGGTTCGATTTCGCGGCGGAGCCGAACACGCCGCTTTCCGACGAGAATTTTTTCGCGCGCGTCGTCCGGACCTCTTTCGCCATGCGCCGGAAGACGCTGTTCAATTGCCTGAGGGGAAGCGAGGCGGCCCCGGAAAGCGACGAAGAACTGCGGAGGGCGCTGGACGCGGCGGGGATCGTCGGGAAGCGGCGTGCCGAGACGCTCACGCCGGAGGAGTTCGGCCGGCTGAGCAACGTCCTCCGGGAGGGAAGGCGCCATGCAGCAAAAAGGTAGTCCGCGCCGGGAATTCGCCAGGCTCGTGAAAGAAATCCTCTCCCGGGGCGAAAGGTCACCCGGGGCGCTCGTGGCCGCGGCGGCGCGCGCGCTTCTGGGAAGGCCCTATCGCGCGGCGCCTCTGGAGAGGGGAGGGGCGGAGCGCCTCGTGGTGGACTTCACATCCTTCGATTGCGTCACGCTTGTGGAAACCGCCGTTGCGCTGGCCCTGACGGCCTCCTCGCCCCGTCCGGACTTCGACCGCTTCGCGGCCCGCCTGCGGAAGATCCGGTACCGGAAGGGCCGCCTCGCGGGCTACGCCTCGCGGCTTCACTACTTTTCGGACTGGCTCGCCGATAACGAGGCGAAGATGATCCTTCACGACCGGACGCGCGGCCTGGGCGGCGTCGCCTGCCGCAGGAAGATCGATCGCATGAGCGCCCACCGGGAACGCTATCCGGCCCTGAAGGATCCGGCGGCCTTTCGCAGCATCCGCGCCGTCGAGAGGCGTTTGTCGGCGAGGTCGTGGTACTGCCTGGAAAAGAGACAGCTCAGGAGGGCGGAAAAGGCCATCCGGGAAGGTGACATCGTCGCGATCGCAAGCGGTGAAGAAGGCCTCGATGTCTGCCACGTCGGAATCGCCGTGCGACACCGGGGCAGGGTCCGCCTGCTGCACGCCTCTTCTGCGGCAGGATGCGTGATCGCTTCCGATGAAACGCTGTATTCCTACCTGCAGGCGAAGAAGCACCGCGCGGGTGTCCTGGTCGCCGGAGTGGTCGGAGAGAAGGCTCGGCATTCCCTGCGGTGACGAGGACGGTTTCGCGATCGTCCGTTCGGGGAATTCTTCTCAGAAACTGTAGGACAATCCCCCCAGATACACATCCGTGTCGCGGTGGTAATCGGTGACGATGCGGCTCCAGATCGCGCGCAGCGCAACGCGCGGCGAGAGTCGCCAGGCGGCCATGGCGCTGATGTTGCCGGCGAGCGCCGTCATCCGGCTTCCGTCCTCGTTGCCGTATTCGTCGCGGGCGACATAGGGACCGAAGCCCATCCCGAGTTCGAGGCGGTCCGAGAAGAACGGCTGCAGGACCCACAATTGGGAAGTGATGCCGTAACGGCCGAGGGGGCGATGATCGCCTTCGCCGAGGAACGTGACCGTCCAATCCACGTGACGGCCGAAATGCCGCCGGTATTCGATGGCTCCGGCGACATCGGTCTCGGACTTTGCGCTGTTGAGGGTTGCGTAGCCGAAATAAAGGGCGATCTCGTCGGCGGGCCTCTCGAAATCCCGGGCCGGGTGCGGGCGCGACTCCGCCGCTGTCGGCGCATCGAGGAGATAACCGATGCCCGCCGTGGCCGCGAGCGTGTCGAAACTGTCCCGGACGGTGATGTAATTGAGGCGCACTTGAAAGAGAAGGGGACTCAGCCCGTACCAGGTGGCCGTTGCGCTGGTGACCACGCCCAGTCCATGGGCATCCTCGTAGCGATCCGTGAGGGGGACGACCCTGGTGTCAAAATAAACCAGGGGACCGATGCCCAGGGCGAGGGAAAACTGCGAAGCGGGGATCTTCGTCTTCCCCCAGATCTGCGCGGCGAGGCTGTCGCGGTAATGGTACGGTTGGTGCCCCTCGTTGAGGTAGGTCAGGCTGAGGGCCGCGGATTCGTCGAGGTGGTGTACGTAGGAGATGGACCACTGGCCCGAGAGATTGTGCGTCTCCGTGTCCATCGCCGCGCCACCGTGGACGAACAATTCCTCCGCAGCCACCGGGGACGCGAGAAGGACCATGATCAGCATCGCCGAGAGCGTCTTTTTCACACCATTCACCCGCTTCGTTCGTTTCCCGATGCGGCTTCGCGTGCCGCAGAGGCCGCCGACTCATGAAGAATACCCTATCCCGAGGATAGGGGCAATCAGTCATTGGCGGGTTTCGGGCTTCGAAAATCCGCAGCAGGTTCCGGACGAGGTACTTCTATTCCGGGAGAGGCTTCTCGAAGTGGTGATGATCGCGGTAGGCGTCGAAGTGCCCGCCCCACTGCCATCCGCGCCGGAGAAATTCCGACAGCACGGGACCGCCTTCGGCGATGACGCCGGGTTCGCCGGAATGATAAGCCGCGCCTTCGGGAACCGTCCGGCCGTCGGGATGGACGAGGGGATTGAGGAAGGGGTTGATGTCCACGGCAAGCCCCAGTGCATGGTGGGACAGGCGCGACGTTCCGGCGACGCAGCGGTAATGGAAGGCCGTGGAGTTGTTGTCCTTCATGGACGCGTCGTCAGACCACCCGTAGAGGACGATCGGCCGCGCCTTGGCGACCGGGAATCGCAGGTCCATGAGGACGCGGAAGATTTCGCTGACTTCATCGGCGATCCGGCGGTGAATCAGGAGCTGTCCCTGGCGGGCGAGGCCGTCGAAACCGAGATAACGGACATCGATCAACCGGAGCGAAGCGAGGACGTCGGCGGGGGCGGGAGAACCCGCAACGGCCTGTGCGAAGGACAGGCCGCTGTCGATGACGGCACGGGGCCCGCTGTCGGCCCGCGCGCTCAACGTCCTTCTCCGTCCGGCAGAAGACGTTTCGCAATCCCGAGGGTCCGGCGGGGCGGCAGGGCGACCTCGCGCAGAATCTGCAGCAGGCGGGGCTTGTCGATCCGAAAAAAATCGTTTTCCCTGGGTACGACGACGAGGCCGCTCATTTCGAATGCGCCGGGGGTGACGAGCAGGCGTTCTCCCTCCTCGCGGTGGAAGATGTCCGGACGGTGTTTCCGGCGGGGAAAGACCACCAGGCGCCAGAACTTCCCGTCGTGGCGGCCGAGGGCATTGAACATCGGTTCTTCGCCTTCCGCCCCGGCGGGGGGCAGGGCCTCCCGCAGTCTGTCGAGGACCTTCAGGAGCGACGGCAAATCGCCGCTCGTGAGGACAACGGCGCCGTAGCCGAAATTCCGGAAGATCGATACGGACACCCCTTCCGCGCGTCCGACGAACGGCCCGGCGCCTGCAGCGGCGGAAAGGGGAAGAATGCCCGACGGAATGACCTGGAAGTGGAGATGATCAGGGGCGGAGGCGCCGCAACGGGGGCCGTTGTACAGAACGTCCCATCTCCGCCCGAGGTCGCGGCACAGGAGCAGATAGTCCTTGGCCGATGCGAAAAACGCCTGGGGACGGTGCCGGCGGGAGGCGACGGTAAAGTGGTGCATGACAATCGGAGCGGGATTGCAGAGGATCAGAAAATCTTCCCGATAGAGGATCGTCTTCTGGCTCCGGGGCAGATGACGGCGGCAGAGGAAACAGGGGCGGTGCGCGACGGCCTTGCCGACGGCTGCGGTGGAACTGGCGATGCGGCCGGGATTGCGCTGGACGGTGAGCGAAAGGCCCCGTTCCCGGAAGGACTTCGTCACGACGAGGCCCAGCATCCGGACCGCTTCGCGGAGCCGCCGCCAATGAGCGGTCTGGTCGGAGAAGAGGCCTAGGCACAGATCGCTCAGGGGCGTTTCGGAGAAACCGTCATAGACGGCGAAGGCCCGGGCCGGCAGGCCCTTGCAGCAGATCAGGCAGGGCACGGTGGTCACCCCCATCGTAAAGGTCTCTTCCTCGCGGGGAGAGAATCCTCGCCGCAGGTACCATTCGTAGGCGTTTCGGTTGGGTCTCATCACGCCGAGCCAGATCTCCCGGAAGCCCGACCTGCGCGCGTGTTCGTCGGCAAGGGCCATCAGGGTGCGGCCGACACCGCGCCCCTTCCGGTCGGGAGACACGTAGATGGAACGCAGATACATGCGGGCGGGTCGGGGTCTGAAATCCGCGGCGGGCAAGGGCGCCGGGCCGACTCCAAGCCTCAGAAATCCGATGATCCGCCCGTCTTCCTCGGCGACCACGCAGCGGTTGTGGTTGCCGGCGATGATTTCGCGCAGCCTTGCGGGGGGATAGTGCTCGTCGAGCCCCTTCCGGATGTCTTCGGGCGGTATGAAGACACCGTAGGTGTCGGTCCAGGACCGCCTGAGAAGACGGCGGATGGGACCGGCATCCGCCGGAGCCGCCTCGCGTATGCGGACGCTGTTCGGCGGTCGTCTGGGGGACGTTTTCCCGGTCATGGCGGCGTCATCCGGCGGTGGAAGGGGGAGGAGGCAGCCTCCGGCCTTTCATCTGCCTGCGGGCCTGGATCTCCACGGTGCGCAGGAAGTCCTTGTAGGCGTTGTTCTCGTTCCGCTTCTCGTCGGGCAGCTGGTGATCCGTGTTGCCGCTCCAGCGGCGGCAGAGATAGAGGTTCTCGAAGATCCTGCCGACGCGGTACTCGCGGGAAAGCCTCATACCGACGGCGTAATCCTCGCCGTAACCGACGTTCGGAAAAGGCAGCTCCCGCAGGAGGGCGGTCTGGTAAGCGCGGGGCGCTCCGAGTCCGTTCACGCGCAGGAGGTTGTTGTGGCCGTTGGTCTTCGTCCATTCCCGGTGTCGGACCAGGCCGGGCGGGAGTTCCTTGAGCGTGAAATCCACGACCGTGTAGGAACCCACGACCATTCCGCAGTCCTCCTCCGCGAAGGCACGGACGATCTTCTGCAGGACCTCTTCCGAGGCGTACAGATCGTCGGAGTCCAGCTGAACGGCATAACGCCCGCAAAGGGGCGAACGGACGGCCTCGTTCCAGCAGCCGCCGATCTGCAGGTTCGTTCCGGAAGGCTTCAAACAATGGAGACGGTCGCTCCCTGCGGCCAGACCGGCGAGCACCTCGCTCGTTCCGTCGGTGGAAAAGTTGTCCACGACCAGAACGTTGAAGGGGAAATCCGTCCGCTGGGATAGGGCGCTGGCGACGGCATCGGCGATGGTTGTTTTCCTGTTTCGCACGGGAATGACGACGCTTGCCGTGACGGGGAAGGCCGTTCCGGATTCCGGGACCGGCCTGAACTTCGGCGGCAGCCACGCCCCGATAGTCTTCAGATGGGCCGCGGCGATGTGCTCTCGCTCGCGCTGAAAGCTGGCAGATGCGGGATCGACGTATCCGAAGTGGGTCTCGGAGAGCTGGGGGGCTGCGGGGCCGTCTTCCCGGAAAGACGCGGTGAAGAGAATCTCGGGAATCCGGACGACGGGGAAATCGGCGGCGATCTTCAGGCGGAGGTCATAAAGGGCGGCCGTCTTCCAATCCCGCACGGGGCCGTACCTGTCCACGGAACTCTGCGCGGCATGCGTGGAGACGAAGAGGACCGGGCCGAAATCGAAGTCGTCCCGGATGCTGCCGGCCTGATAATCGATCAGCCGCCGGTCCCGGGCTGCGCCTTCCGCAACCCCCGCGGCGCGGGGAAGCAGCTCGCGGAAATCGGAGTAGAGGATGCCAGCCCGCGTCGCTTCGGCGACTTCGAGGAATCTCTCCAGGCATCGGGCGTCGGGACGGATGGCGGCGGCCTCGGTCACGAACCATGCGTAGCGCGAGCGAATCTTCTTCAGGAGTCCGTGCAGGATGTTTCCGCTCTGGACGCCCCGGCCCTTGACGACCTCGCATTTCCTCGGAACGGCGAGGAAGGGGCCGGAGTAGAGGAGAAAGATCTTTTCGACCAGGTCGGATTCGACGAAGGGGCGGAGGGAATCGTCGGGATCCGTCTGGCCGCCATAGGGAAGAATGACGGAGACCATGGGCGTTTGTAGATAAAAATCGGCGATCTGTCGAGAAGAAATTACAGGTCCAGGATGCGCATGGTTCCCCAGTTCCCGCGCCGCGTCTCGTCGCGGAGCGCGCGGGTCAGCAGAAGCAGAAAGTCCCGGCGCGGGATCATCTTTGCCCCGAGCATCTCCAGATGCCGCGAGGGCATCTGGCAGTCGATGAGGGAAAAACCGCGCCGTCCGAGTGCCGCCGTGAGGGTGATGAGGGCCGCCTTGGAGGCGTTGCTCACCTTCGAGAACATGGATTCTCCGAAGAAGCAGCCGCCCAGGGAGACGCCGTAGAGGCCGCCCACGAGCCCCCGGTCCGTCCACGTCTCGACGGAGTGTGCGTACCCGAGCTCATGAAGGCGGCAGTACGCCTCGATCATCTCAGAGGTGATCCAGGTCCCGGAGGAGGCGGGGCGGCGCTCGCCGCAGGATTCCATAACGGAGCGGAAAGCGCGGTCGCAGACGATCTCGAAGGGTTTCTTTTTCAGGAACTGCCTCATGCTGCGATGGACCTGCAGATCGGGGGGAAGGAGAACGCAGCGCGGGTCGGGAGACCACCAGAGGATCGGCTCGCCCTCCGAATACCACGGAAAAATTCCCTGGGCATAGGCGCAGAGGAGCCGCTCGGGGGTGAGATCGCCGCCCACGGCGAGGAGCCCCTCTTCGGAGGACAAGTCGGGCGGAGGAAAAACCGGCTCAGGGCCGAGACGGAATACGGGCATGGTTCGACGTCCATTTGCCGGCCGGAGGAAGTCTTTCCCCCACCATCAGAATGCGTGCTCCGGTGCCGGGAATGTTCCGGATCGGACTTCGGTGAGATAGGCCTCCACGGCTGCACGGATCTGCGTGCCGAGATTCCCGTAGTGCTTCACGAAACGCGGGGAGAGCTTTTCGTACATGCCCAGCATGTCGTTCACGACGAGGACCTGCCCGTCGCAGGAGGAACCCGCGCCGATCCCGATCGTGGGGATGCCGATCGACGCCGTGATGGTCGCCGCGAGGGAGGCCGGCACGCATTCCAGAACGACGCTGAAGGCGCCCGCCGTCTCGACGATCTTTGCATCCTCGAGGATCCTCCGCGCCGCTTCCTCGTCCTTGCCCTGTACCTTGTAGCCGCCGAAACGGTGGACGGACTGGGGCGTCAGGCCCAGGTGGGCCATCAGGGGGATTCCGGCGTCCGTGATCTTGCGAATGGCATCCGCCACCTCGCGGCCCCCTTCCAGCTTGACGGCCTGCGCGCCCGCCTCCTGGAGAAAGCGCCCGGCGTTCCGCAGCGCCTCTTCAGGGGACACCTGATAGGACAGGAAGGGCATGTCGGCGACGACCATGGCGCGGCGCGCCCCCCGGCAGACGGCACGCGTATGGTGAAGCATGTCCGCCATGGTCACGGGCAAGGTGCTCTCGTACCCCAGGACGACCATTCCCAGCGAATCGCCGACGAGCAGGACGTCCGTGCCGCATTCGTCGAGCAGGGAAGCCATGGGATAGTCGTAAGCCGTCAGGACGGTGATCTTCTGACCCTTCTGCTTCATTTCACGAAGCGTGGCGTTGGTGATTTTCTGCATCCGGCCTTGCTTGCTCATGGGATCACTCCTTGGAAAGTGCCTCGACGACAGCGGCCAGCTGATCCGTTGCGGCGGGGTTCTTGCGGGCCGCCACATCCGCGGTGAGGAGGCCCAGCTGACGATACAGGGGCAGCAGATCCGGGCAGCAACGCCCCATTGCGTCCAGATGGCGTTTCACGGTGCCGACGTCGCAGCGCTCGATGGGGCCGGAGAGCGAGGCGACGGTTCCCCGAGTTTCGATGTTGCGCATGGTTCCCGCGATCAGGGGCCAGAAGGCCCTGATGGCGTCGGCGTCGGTGAGTCCGAAGGATCCGCAGACGCGGCGGACAGCGTCGACAAGCGCCACGAGATAATTCGAGGCCATGCAGGCGGCCGCGTGGTAGAGGGGTTTGTCCCGGTCGGAGACATCGATCGGGAATCCTCTCAGTGCTGTCACAACGGCGTTCGCTTCCTCCTTCAGACCGTCCTCGACGGTCAGGCCGAACGCGCTGCCCGGAAGGGAGCGGCGTGCGGCGTCGACGTCGGGAAAACTCTGGAGCGGGTGGATGCAGCCGGTGAGGGCTCCGCATCGGCGCGCAGTCTCAAGGAGATCGAGCCCGCAGGCGCCGCTTGTGTGAAGGACGCGTTTGCCGCGGCAGACGGCGCCCGCTGCGGCGAGTTGTCGGCAGACGCCCTCGATATGATCATCGGGAGTTGTGAGGAAGATGAGGTCGGCGAGGACGGCGGCCTCCTCGGCACTGCCGCACGGCCTCGCTCCGGTATGGCGGGCGGCGCGCTCCATGGCGGCAGGACGGACGTCATGAACGGCTGCAACGGGGTAGCCGGCGTCGTGGAGAGAGCAGGCAAGCGCCGTGCCGACTTTTCCCATGCCGATGAAGGCGGTGCAAGGACGTACGGGCAAAGAAGTTCTCACGGGGTACAATCCCAAAAAAAAGGGCCTTCGGACATATGCCGGAAGGCCCTGTTGGTTCAGTTCCATCGTGGGGAGCGACCCTTCCGTCTCGGTCCAAATCCGGATCCAAGCGGTTGGGACACTGCCTATCACAGGGAACGGACGACGTCAACGGGAATTGTGCGGGCATTCGTCTGCCCGTCAGCAGGGACGGGGGGGTAACGTCAAGATGTTTGTGTCAGGTTTAAGAGGAAGGGGCCTCCGGTTTTGCTTTTAAAGTTTTCATGGGCGAAGATGGCATAGAGGATTCTGTCCATGCTGGTTTTATCGGAGAAGACGCCCATGGGCCTGGTTCGTCTTCGGAGTTCGCAGAATCTCCGTTCAATGAGATTGGTGGTTCGGATCTTCTTCCAGAGATTTCTGTCTTGAATCTGGAAGAAGGCCAAGAGTTCTTCTTCGCATTCCTTGAGGGAAGCGAGGGCCTTGGGGTAGAGATTGCCCCATTTGGAGGCGAAGTGTTTCAGAGCGGTTCGTGCCTGTCTGATTCCTTCGGCATTGCTGACGGCAGCCAGGTCCTTCTTGGCCGCTTTCTGATCCGCTTTTCGGATATGGTTCAGGACGTTTCGGGTTTTGTGAGCCCAACAGCGTTGGACAGGGATGCCCGGATAGACGAAGGGTAAGGCGGCCAACAACCCCTTACCCCCATCCGTGATGATCAACTCCATGCCTTCCGCCTTCAGCCCCCTCTTGTACAGATCGGACAGGAAGGCATCCCATGCGGCCTGCGACTCGCCGTGGGCAATTGTGAAGTCGATGACCTCCTTCTTCCCCTCTGGGGTCATGCCCAAGGCCACCAGGACCACTCGCTTGACGGACCCCATCCCCGTTTTCCGCTTCAACACCACTCCGTCCAAGAAAAGAAACCGATACGACCGACGGATCGGCCGCCGGTGAAAGGCCGAAACAGCCGCATCCAGGATCCGGGATACCCGGCTGACTGTTGTGGCGCTCACCGCTTCCCCCAGAACCGGCAGCAACGCATGACTCACCTTCCTCGTCGATAAACCCAACGCAAAACAAGACAAAATCATCTGATTCACCTGAACCGCCCGCCGATTGTACGCATGGAGCACACCTACACCCGATATCGTCCGTGTCCGGGGAACCCTCAGCAATAAGTCCCCTAACTCCGTCAAAAAGTGACGACTGAAATAACCGTTCCGACGATCCGACTCTTCCCGATACGCCATCCCTGCCAGATGCTTATCGATCCGATCCCACATCCGGTCCTCCAATATCTTGCTCAATGAATCTCGCGCCAAACTCCGATAATCCGTCTCCTCATCTCCATATAAACCCATCTCCTTGATTATACGAAACGCCTGTGGCAAACTCCGAACTACTTGTTCCATGGGGTATCTCCTTTCTTCATCGGTCTTCGCAAACCGGGAGATACCCCTTCTTCTATCCCTGACACAAGATCTGATACATCACC
>ERZ795058.62-NODE-62-length-162189-cov-12.455568_pt1 | contig 162189 bp, 140 predicted proteins | sample MGYA00375142_ERZ795058 | MGnify/ENA primary metagenome ERZ795058 (study PRJEB30187, sample SAMN05720210) | activated sludge metagenome | isolation source: anaerobic digester from wastewater treatment plant | place: Japan | collected 2015-04-20 ... | reverse complement strand
GTGGATATGCGGACCATTACCATGGATGTTCCTCCGCAGGACGTTATTACGAAGGACAACGTTTCCATTAAAGTCAGTGCGGTTGTTTATTTCCGGGTGATGGATGCCAATTCCGCCGTGACGAATGTGGAAAATTATCTTTACGCCACATCGCAGCTTGCTCAAACCACCTTGAGAAGTGTCTGCGGCCAGATGGAACTCGATGAAATACTTTCCGAACGGGAAAAAATTAATATGAATCTTCAGGAAATTCTCGACCGCAGCACTGAACCCTGGGGCATTAAGGTGTCGCTGGTAGAAGTCAAACATATTGACCTCCCGGAAGAGATGAAACGGTCTATGGCAAAGCAGGCGGAAGCGGAAAGAGAACGAAGAGCCAAGGTCATCAATGCCGAAGGCGAATTTCAAGCAGCGCAGAAGCTGATCGAAGCGGCTGCTTTGATGGAAACCCAGCCAATGTCCTTACAGCTTCGCTATTTGCAGACATTGAATCAGATAGCTTCGGAAAATAATTCCACAACGGTATTTCCGATACCGATTGATTTGTTTAAACCTTTTTTGAAAGATAAATAATTTCCGGAAAAAAGCAGAGACGCTTTAAATAACCAATAAACGAAAAGGAGATTCTTGCATGAGCGATAAGAAACAGAATGTGATTACGGGCGGAACGGTTTTAATTACGTTGGGAATTTTGATTTATCTGAGCAAGTCCGGAAGTTTCCCGTTCGGCCAGACCTGGCCGGTTTTGTTGATTGTCATCGGTATCTGCACGCTAATACAAAAGTTCAGAGATCTCGGCGGATGGATTATAACGCTTGCCGGGACGGGGTTTCTCTTTTATGAGTTCTACGGATTCGATGTTTCCCAGTATTCGAAATATGTGTTGCCCGGTATTATCATTTTGCTGGGCATTTTTGTGCTCCTCAGAAGAAAGAAAGGATAATACATTCGTTGTCAATTGCAAAAAAAATTAAATCATCGATTTCGAATTCTTCGATGATTAGAAAGATGTTTGAACAAGGCGCCGTGATGAAAAGAAAATACGGCGCCGATAAAGTCTTTGATTTCAGCCTGGGGAATCCCAACGTCGAGCCTCCGGCAGTCTTCAAGAGGGAATTGATTCGTCTGGCCGCAAAGCCATTGCCCCTCAAGCACGGATACGCGCCGAACGCCGGTTTTGCGGATACACGGCAGGCTATTGCCAAGCAGGTCAGTAAAACCTGCGATCTGAATTTAAGCGCCGACCATATTGTCATGTCCTGCGGCGCAGCCGGTGCGTTGAATGTTATTTTCAAATCATTACTGGATGCCAACGATGAAGTCATCGTCCCCATGCCTTATTTCGTCGAATATCCATTTTACATCGACAACTACGGAGGCGTAACAAAATTCGTCAGAACCAGAAAAGATTTTTCTCTGGACATCGAGGCGATCTCAAAGGCCATCAACAAAAAGACAAAAGCGGTGTTAATCAATTCACCGAATAACCCGACGGGAAAGGTTTACAGTTCAAAAAACATTCAGGCGCTTGCCGCCCTTTTGAAGAAAAAGGGCAAAGCGTTTCATAAAACCATTTACCTGGTTTCCGACGAACCCTATAATGAAATCGTTTATGACCGGGTAATAGTCCCCAGCGTGCTGAAATCCTACACGAACAGTATCGTTGCCTGTTCCTATTCCAAGACGCTTTCTCTGCCGGGGGAAAGAATCGGCTATATTGCCGTCAATCCGGAAATTGACGATTGCCGGGATTTAATCAGTGCTCTGATTTTATGCACCCGGATTCTGGGATTTGTTCACGCACCGGCATTGATGCAGAGAATTGTCGTGAAACTGCAAAATGCAGCGGTGGATGTAAACGTGTATCAGAACAAGCGCGATCTGCTGTGCAAAGGGTTGTCAAAAGCCGGTTATAAATTTGCCAAACCGCAAGGGGCCTTTTATCTGTTTGTCAAAAGCCCGCTACCGGATGATGTTGCATTCACTAAAATTCTTTTGCAGAAAAATATCCTGGTTGTTCCGGGAAGCGGTTTCGGCGCTGCCGGATATTTCAGGATCGCCTACTGCGTTGATGACAAAACAATTGTCAATTCCATGCGGGGATTTACAGAAGCGATCAGGGAAACTTCCGGCAAATAGCATATGCAATTCTGATCAATGACAAAGTCAAACAAAAGCCTTCTTTTGATGCGTAATTAGGGGTCAGGTTTTTTTCATCCGGTTATAATTCCAGACGACTTGGCCATTCATCGCCAGATTTAATCCAGTATTGAGCACACACAGGCCCAGCACAATCACAGGAATACGACCCGTGCTGATCGTCAAAAACTGCGTGAGGAATAAAAGCACGCCCCACGTGATGACATAGGGCAGGGTGTAGTTCATCATGATTCCGCGTGCAGACTTTTTCACTTTCACCGTTCGGCCGTAAAAATATCCGCCACACAGCCCGGCCAGAAAGATGAGCAACCAGCTCCAGAATCCCAGTGGATTCCGGGACAACATTGTAAAGACCACAAGTGCCATAAACGCCACAATCTGCCCGAAAAGAATCCACTTCGGCTTGACGAATTTTTCCTTGCGCCAGGTCAAAAGCATCAACACCACGCCCAGCACAAACAGGAGCAGGAAAAAGTACGAAACAATTTTCAGGAAAACAGCCCACATAATTTAAAATTCCCTCGTCTTCATGATTAAGCTTTCACCCTGTGCAGTTTAGCCAGCTGCGCGCCGAGCATATTGGCTACATCGTCCTTGGACATATTCAACTGGCTTTTCAATAACGCTTCGGCTTTTGCCGGAGGCAGGCCTTTGGTTTCCACCTGTTTAAAAATGTCCACCGCCTTCGTCAGGCGCGGATCCACGGCAACCTCAATGCCCTGGTTCTGCAGCGCGGCCACCCGTGTTTCGATCAGATTGCTGTATTGTTTAGTGGTCTGCCGCATGCCGTCGGCGACAAGCTGTTCGGCTTTACCGGGATCCAGTTTTGTGATGCTTTCCGCTTCCTGGTAAAGATGCGTGGACTTGTAGGAAGCTACCATTCCCGCCTGTTCCGGATCCGTAAACCGGCCGCCGGATTTCTGCAGAATGACTTCCAAATCCTGCTGCGAGGCGCCGTAGGATTCCGCTCCCACGCGATGTCCCGCTACATGGTCCATCTCATGCGCGAGTTTGTCGGCTTCGGCCTGAAAGGCTTTAAACTTTTCAGGATCCGTCGGAATCGGCTCTCCCGTTACCTTGCTGTAGAGTTCCCGATTATAAATTTCCTGGGCGTCTTTGAGGGGAACATCCTTGGTCAGATTATCCCCCGGCTTCACCTGAATGAAGCTTCCCGGCTTATTAGGATCGGGCACGATCTCACCGGGTTTCGCTTTTACTTTGACGGTAAAATCAAGATCGCTGCCAACCTTCGGTTTGGACGTGGGATTCGTGGGCTTGACAATCTCCACATCTTTGGGATCCAGCCCATAGCGCTGAGCGATTTTTTCCTTTACCACCTTATCCACATCATCCGTGATAAGCTGTTTCATTTGCTGATTATACGCATGTTTTACGGTATCATCCGCCCTATTGAGCGCTCCGATGGCGTGCTTGTCTTTCTGGCATTCCACAAGAGCTTGCTTGATTTCAGAGGGCTTGCCGCTTTTGATCGCTTCGGCCAGTTTGTCCGCTTTCTGCTGGCCTGCCTGGCGGCCCACTTCCCAGACCTGCACACGGGCCGGGTCATCGAGCTTCGGGGTAATGCGTGCCGCGTCTGCCGCCATGTCTGCTGCATTTGCGGCTTTGGCTGCATCCGATACCGTATCGGCTGTTTTGAGCGCATCCATACCGGCTTCAACGCCGGCAGCCGCCGTTTTGGTTCCACCCGAGGCAAAGTTCAAAGCAGTGTCTACTGCTCCGAATAACGCGCGGCTGACACGCTCTCCCACTGGCACATTAGGATCAAGAACTTTTTTCCAGTTGTCAATGCCCACGACCGATTCCGCAAAGGCAACCGGATCGGAAACAATGGCAACCGCCACATTTCCGGCAACGTCCGCGGCCTTGATGGCTATGCTCCCGGCGTCTTTGACGACATCACCAACCTTAACAGAAGATTCCAACGGATGGAGAATCAGATCTTTGGCCGTATCCACCGCCGCCTTGCCCACGGCTTTCCAGTTGTCTCCATTGGTTAAATCAGAAACAGTATCCCCGGCGGCTGTAATCAATGCGCCGGTTGTGTCTCTTATCCCGCGGGCGGCATCTAGTGCCATATCGCCCAACTCACCGGGAAGGGCGTCTAAATCCCTGTTCACTCCTTCGACATAATTGTCCCAGGTGTCACTAAGCTGCGTGGCAAATGAGTTGTCCAGTTCCCGCTGTCTTTCCAGCTCAGTCAGGCGCTCTCTCAACTGTTCGATTCTTTCAAGTTCGGCCTGCTTTTCCCGGATCTCGGCAAGCTTTTCCTGCGATTCGGCAATCCTGTCGGTAATGACTTTGATGTCTTTATCCGTGTTTGATTTATATTCATCCCAGGCCGCGACGCGCTGGGCTTCCATGGTTTTTCCGTCTTCCGGAGTCACCCAGCCCCAGCGATCCGACCAGACCATACCCCGGCGCATCATGGAGCGCATGGCATCGTAATCAGATTTATCCATCCAGTATGGACCGCCCTTGTCCCACGGCGGCTTATACCAGACTTTGCCCTGATACTCGAAGCCCGACGGAACGGGATCGGGGATAACTGTTTCCACAACACGGGATTCCTGAATAACGGTCTCGGGTACGAGTGCTTCCGGCTCTTTCGGGATGACCTCCACTTCCTGCACAGCCCCGGTCTCAGGTACAGAAGATTCAGTCTCTGTCACCTCACCCCCGGAGGAACTGAAAAGACCCTCCAGCGCTCCGCGAATATCTCCCGGACTCTGAAGGCCACCCATTCCCCAAAGCTGCACCAATACCCCCAAGGTCAACACCATGGACACGCCGGCCACAGCTATAAGCGCCTTCTCCGGGGAAACAGAGGCATAATCGGCAACCTCATTTTTAGATCCTAAAGAATCAACATCTTTTCCTGAACCGGGTGTTGGGGTAATTTCAGGCCAGGGATAAGGCTCGGGTTCCAGCATTTGCTTGACCTGCCGTACATCGAGCGCACGGACACGTTTGAGAATTTCCTCAGGCGAGGTCAGGAAATCCAAGCCGATTTCTCTGTTGATGTACATATTCATCACGAAATGACCATCGCGGATGAGATACTTTCGTGATTCATACAAAAGGCCCTTTCCATCCGGACGCTCCGTGTCGATGCTGATCTGAAGTGCCTCATCACCGAGCGAAACCGGAGTCGGGCCAGAAACATGTTGCGAACTGTTGGGAATTACCTTGAAACCCGGACGAAGTCGTTCATAATGTTTTTGAGCGTCTTCCGTATGAAGGAAAAAGTAGTAATCAATATGGCCTGTGCTGTTTCTTGAGCCTCCACCGATGCCGCCGGGATATTCCGACCACGCATTCGTATACACATGAAAAGTGGCCATACTGCTCTGCCCGAACCATGACGCATTCATATGCGGCATTTTTACCGCTGCGTTTCCGGTGATGATCAGGTTCGACAAAATCGGCGGAACCTTCAAGGGCGAACCCGATTTGCCGTCTCTTGGAGATGACACCGGCTCCAGATCAATAACAATTTGCTGCTGCAATCCCTTAAGTGGATTAACAATCAGTTTTTGCTCGGATTGCCAGTAATGTCTCTCCCATCCCACTACTCGATAGATGCCCGGAGGCAAAAGTGGTTTGGTGTTATCCGGATGAAACCAGTCCGCGGCCAGGTCGGACTGATAATAAACGCGGCCTTTTATGGGTTCGCCGGTTTTGGCGTCCTTGAGTATAAATGTAAACAGGACCCAGTTTTCCTTTCCTTTATCGCGATAATCAGAGGCGTCCGCGATAGCATGGGAAACAAAAAGCAATAGGATGATTAACAAAATGAGAACCGGAGTGAAAACGCGAAATGCGTATAGCACGCTCTGCACTGCAAATGCCTTCGCCTTCATGCATTCAACCGAAAAATCATTTTTACAGCGCACGACCGCAACCTCCACAGAATCTGGCTTCGGGCTTGATGCGATTCCCGCAGGCCGGGCAGAAATTTTTCTTCTTGCCCGTGGGCGCACTTTTATAATCAGGCGCGGTTGCTTGCCGCATAATTTCTTGTTGCTTTTGGCGGGGTGCCATCCACCGTTTGATTCCGCAGCGCTGTCGGGCTTCGGCAAATAGATCCCAGAATTCGTTATCCACCGGCATGAAAGACGCGCAGTGCTTGACAATCTGATGCGCCGTGACCGGATCACCGCAATCCAGAAAGAGACGGGCGGCCGGAATCAAAACAAGACATTGACCGGAAATTACCGGCTGCTGCAGAAGAAAGCGGTACTGACGCATGGCCTCTTCCTTGCGGCCGGCACTTTGGAGCGAAAGTGCGTAATTGGATCGAAGGGCTAGATTGGCCGGATCAAGGGCCAGTCCCAATTCAAAATAGTGTGCGGCGTGATCATGGAATCCTTCCTCGCCCAGACGGATTCCTTCGATGGCAGCAAGCCGCGAGAATGCATCTTTGTAGAAAATCTTTTCTTCGGGCTTTTCGATTAAATACTGCTCCAGCTCATCCAGAAGCAAATCGAGGGCGACACCCTGTGGATTAAATATTATTTCATCACGGCCTTTGCGGACAGGAAAAGGAATCGGCGGGAGATTGAGCTTTTTGCAGACACTTTCGGCTAACGCAAAAAACTGTATATTCGGCATACGTTTATTCTTTTAGAAAATGTTTTTTCTGTGCGTAATTATAGAAAAAAATGTTTTTGTGTGTCAAGAAGATTCAAGACATAAAAAATGTCGGTTTGGCCTGAGTTTTTCGGGGAATGACGATCGTATTACACCATGAATATTTGAATATTTTTGAGGCAATTTGTTACTTTTAAACTCATTGACACGTGAAATCATTCAATTTATAATTTTATCATCCATGATTAATGTCTGTAAAAAAAGGAGATTCGGATGTCAGAGTTATTTGAAAAGGTCAAGCTGGGCATAAGTAAAAGTGTCGCAAAGGCAAGCGTCAAGTCCAAAGAGTTTCTTGATGTAACAAAACTGAAAAATCAAATATCTTCTCTTCAAAATAAGAAGCAGGATGCGCTGGAGGAATTGGGCAATATTGCTTATGCAATGTTTTTGAAGAACAACATTGATACAGATATCATTAAAAATAAGGGCAATGAGATTTCGAAGATCGATGAGCAGATAAAGAATCTGCAAAATGAGATTGTTGAGGTGCAGAAGAGGGCTCAGGACTCTTTAAGGGAAGATGTCCCGTCCGCGAATACATGCGCATGTGGAGCCGTTATCCCCGAGGGTGCAAAGTTTTGTGGCGTCTGCGGCAGCAAAGTGGAAACGGCATCAATGTCTGGCGAACATCCCAAAGATCCAATTTTAGAAAGCAGATGTAAACAATGTCAGACAGAACTGGAACCGGGGGCTAAGTTCTGCGCGATGTGTGGCGCAAAAGTATCATAAAATAAATCCTTTTTTAAAAGGCGTTAAGGAAGGCAAAATGTTCATGAAAAATGGCGCCATAAGAAAACCTTACAACCTATGAAGTATTGTTTCCCGCTCTTTTTCTTAAGTAACGTATAATGCTATCGTTACTTATATTTTAAAAATCATCGTGAAATTTTTTTACAATAATACAATATCGGGGAGGGTATCGTAAAATGACGCACAATGAAAATCGAATTGTAATCATAGCGGCGCTGATTGTCGGGATATGTTTTTTAATGGGCATTGCGATCGGAGGATACTTCATCGGCAAAGGCGGCACGCGTTTTAAATCGGATACGCGGACCGTCACGGTGAAAGGACTTGTGGAAAAAGTGGTAAAGGCCGATCAGTCGATCTGGGTATTGCGTTTCCGCAGGGCGAGCGAGGATATCAAAGATGCGCAAACCAAAATCAGCGCCGACAGGGATGCCGGAATTGCCTTTCTCAAAAAACAGGGATTTAAGGATGAAGAGATCAGCCGTCAACCGACCCGCACCATCGATAAACTGGCGCGGGAGTATGATCAAAGTCAGGCAACCGAACGATATCGTTACGTCGTAACCAGCTCTCTGGTTGTAACAACCTCGAATATCGATCTCGTCATTAAAGCTTTAGGCGACACCGAGGAATTGCTGAAATCCGGCGTTGTTCTGGACGGACAGGACGAAGGAACGGCTAATCCCCGCTACGTGATCACGAAATTCAATGAATTAAGGCCGCAGCTTCTTGCCGAGGCGACAAAAAACGCGCGTATGACGGCGCAGCAATTTGCCTCCGATTCGGGAGCGCGTGTCGGTAAAATCCGTTCGGCCAATCAGGGGAATATTCAGATTTTCGGCAGCGACGGCAATGATGAGTCCGCTCCATACAGTCCGACAAGCACGCCTGTCAAAAAGATACGTGTCGTCAGCACTTTTGAATTTGAGTTGATATAGCCGGATGTAGTATTAAAAAAATGTATTATGAAACAGTTTCATAAAGGAAAATACCATTGAGAGCAATATTATTAAGATGATGAGGAGTTGAGAAAATGAAAAAATGTTCCGCCTGCGGAGAGGTTCAGGAAGCAAATGCCATTTTTTGCACGAATTGCGGACAACGTCTTGCAGAAGATTCCAACGTAAAAAAATGCCCTTCCTGTGGAACATCCAATAAACCTGAAGACGCCTTCTGCAGCGACTGTGGAAGCCGTCTGGAAGGGCCGAAAGCCCACGCGTCGGAATCCTCACCCGTGGCAACACAGCTTTTGGCGTTAAACAACGAATTTTTGTCTGTCCGGGAATCCTCTGCGGGGCAGTTTGAATTTTCTTCCGAAACGGGAGCTCGATCTGCGGTTCAACACGTGAAGATAAAATACACCGCTTTAGCGATACTTGACCCGCTAACGAAACAAATAACGTTCTGGGAAAAGATGGTAGAAAGTTCCGCCGGAATGACGGCAGGCGTTTTCGCAGAAAAGACCGTTCAAAAGGGAATCGATGTCGGAAAGAAAATTCATGGACAATTATTGTTCGGCGGTAAGTATGGTTTTGAATACGGAAAGCTCAAGGATGTTGTGAAAGATATTGCCGCCAAACACGGCTGGAATTTTAAATTGAATATTTTTAAGCCCAAATCAAAAACAGAAACGACGGGTTTGATAAATAAAATTCCTTTCATCAAAGTCCTGGGGCCAATCTTTGCTATTTTGCTGATCATGGCTATTGGACTGATCGCTTATTTCACTTTATCCGGCGATTCTTCAAAGACAACATCACAAGCCGCTCTGGAAAGTCATGATTCAGGCAAAGCGGGAAAGGCTGGCAGCATTATTTTTGGAAAAAGCAAAACAGAGGATGACTCATCTAAGCAAATTATCCAAACTGACAAGGACACGTATCGAAGCGGCGAAAAAATTCAGGTACATTATTATAACGCGCCCGGACATTCCAGGGATTGGATATGCATCGTGCCTGTCGGCTCAAGAAACACCGACGCTGGAGATTACCAATACATTCCCCGGCGTGGACAGGGTGTCTTGACGTTTCGATCTCCGGGACCGGGACGATACGAAGCGCGGGCGTTTTACAGGTACAGTCCCGGTCGTTACAGGATTACTGCGCGCTATAAATTTACCGTGGAGGGCTGAAGATCCTTCTAATATAATGATAGGTAATGCTTGATCAAAAGACAGAAAAGTGTTATAAATTAAATAATTATTTCCCGAATACAAACCTTTTTATTAAATTCGTCTGAACTTTATGGAGAAATTTGCCAATTATATCCTGAGTGAAAAGATACACGAAACCAGAAATTCTGTCATTTTTCGAGGCTATAAAGAGACAGAAGGTCTGCCCTTAATCATAAAGCTTCTAAAAACCATCAATCCGACGTCATCAGAAATTGCACGTTTCAAACAGGAATATAATCTCGTCAAATCTCTTGATGTCGATAACATTGTTAAAATAGTTGATCTGGTGGATTATGATAACCAGTATGCCATTATTGAAGAAGATTTCGGAGGCATTTCCCTGAAGGATTCTTTAAAGGGTAAAGAACTCGACCTGCAATCTTTACTGCGGATTTCCTCCAAGGTCTCCGAGACCCTGGGGCTCATTCATAAAAACAATATTATTCATCTGGATATCAAGCCCGATAATATTTTAATTAATCCGGAAAGGGATGAGGTCAAAGTTGCGGACTTCGGTATTTCCGCTGTTCTGACTCATGCCAATGACGAACTGTACAATCCGGACGTGATCGAAGGAACCCTGTCCTACATGTCGCCGGAGCAGACGGGCAGGATGAACCGGGGCGTGGATTATCGAACGGACATCTATTCGCTGGGTGTCACCTTTTATGAAATGCTGACCGGCGAGGTTCCGTTTAAATCCAAAGATCCTATGGAATTGATTCATTCGCATATCGCGAGACAGCCGTTGCCGCCGGACCATCTAAACCCGTCCATACCGCCGGTGCTGTCTTCCATTATATTAAGAATGTTGTCGAAGAATCCCGAGGAGAGATATCAGAATTGTCTGGGAATCATGGCGGATCTGGATGAATGCCTCAGACAACTCCACCAGAAAGGACAGGTTGACGATTTTCCGATTGCCACCAAAGATATTTCAATCCGGTTTAATATTCCGCGCACCCTTGTGGATCGCGACCATGAACGGATTGAACTGATGAGGTGCTTTGAAAGAACCTGCAAGGGATTAAGCGAGTTCATGCTGGTGACCGGCCAGCCGGGCATCGGAAAATCGGCGCTGGTCAATGAGATTTACAAACCGATTATTGCCAGAAAAGGGTATTTTATTTTCGGCAAATATGACCAGTTTCGCAAGGATGTTCCGTACAGCGCCATCATCCAGTCATTCCAGGGGCTCATCCGTCAAATCATTTCTGAAAGCGAAGAAAAAATTCAGGTCTGGAGGGAAAAACTGCTTGATGCACTGGGTCCCAACGGCAAAGTCATCACGGACGTCCTTCCGGAACTGGAGATGATCATTCACAAGCAACCGGAATTGACTGTGCTTGGCCCGGAAGAATCCGTTAACAGGTTCAATCTCGTCTTTCAGAAATTCATCAATGTTTTTACAACAGAAGAACATCCTCTGGTTCTTTTTCTTGACGATCTCCAGTGGGCCGATCAGGCAAGCTTGAAACTGCTGGAAAATCTGATGACCACTTATGAAACCAGGTATTTGTTTCTAATCGGGGCGTATCGCGATAATGAAACGAACGATGCGCATCCGCTGACGCTCGCGCTGGATCATATCCGCAAAAAAGGCAAGAAAATAAACAGCATTGTCCTGGGACCTCTGAATCTGACCGGCATCAACATGATCATCATGAATGTTCTGTTGTGCAATGCGGAAAAATCAATGCCGCTTGCCGAACTCATCAACAGGAAAACTGCCGGCAACCCCTTTTTCGTCATTCAGTTTCTGAAAAATATTTATGATAATCATCTGCTTCAACTGAATCCTTCCACCGGATGGGAATGGGATATCGACAAAATACGCCAGATGCAGGTTACCGAAAACGTGATTGAATTCATGGCGGAAAAAATATCGCATTTTCCGAAGAACACCCGGGAGATATTAAAAATCTGCGCCTGTATCGGCAACCGATTTGATCTGGAGCTGTTGTCGGTTGTTTCCGGAAAATCCATAGACGAAACACTGTCTGATCTGACTTCGGCAATCCAGGAAGATATGATCAGTCTTCACGGAAATATGTATAAATTCATGCATGACCGGATTCAGGAAGCCGCCTATTCCATGATTCCCGAGGAGGAAAAAAGCGCGATGCACTATCGCATCGGCGGCAATGTTCTCAAAAAAACCGATGAAAAGAATCTTCATGAAAAAATATTCTATATTGTCGATCAGCTCAACAGAGGCATCAGGTGCGTCAGCGGAACAGATGAAGAAATCATGCTGGCCAGATTGAATCTGCAGGCGGCGCAGAAATCGAAAAAATCCACAGCGTACGGTTCTGCTTCATTTTATTTGAAAACGGCCATGGGGCTTTTGCCCGAATACGCTTGGAAAAGCCATTACGAACTGACCTATGCCATATACAAGGAAGCCATTGAATGTGAATATCTCAACCTCAATTTCAGCGAAGCCGAAAAAATATTTCATGCGGTTGTGAATAATGCCCGGTCGAATATTGACAAGGCCAATGTTTACACGCTGATGATCATTCTATATACAACACAGGGAAACTACGATGCGGCACTGCATGTCGGCATGGAAGGAATGAAAATGCTCGGCATCCATCTGCCGGATAACGTCAGCGATGTCCGGGTGGGCTGGGAACTGCTGAAACTCCGCTTAAAGTTCGGTCGTCGGAAAATAGAAGATTTGATTGATTTGCAATACATTCCCATGCCCAATACGTTGGATGAAGCAAAACAGATGGCCGCGGAGTATCTGAGGGTGCATCCCGGAAAATCACTGGCATCTCCGGAAATCAACCTCTGGGAAATGCTTTCGTACGCGTATCTGGCCATTCATACCGGGACTGTGGCCTTTTACGCTAATCCCAATCTGTTTGCTTTTATCGCCATCAACGGTGTTTACAGGCTGCTGGACTACGAGATCAATTTTGAATATTCGCCGTTTGCCTATATCGCCCTGGGGTCTATTGTGGGATCCTCTCTGGGCTTCTATCAGCACGGATACCGGTTCGGGGTAGCGGCATTAAAAACCAACGAAAAAATCGCCGATACAAAGAATCGATGCCGGATAGAATTCGCATTTCCGATGTTTATCCAGCACTGGAAGAAACACGCCCGCAAAGACCTTGATTATTTCAGAAACGCTTATAAAAACGGCATTGAAAACGGCGATCTTATTTTCAGCGGTCATAATGTTAATCTGATCGGCATGACCCGAATCATGCTGGGGGACAACCTCGACGATATTCTGGAAGAATACGGAAAATACAGGGATTTTCAGCTCGGCGGCAAAGATCCTTTTATCGCGCGCAACTACATGGAAAATACGCGCATGTGCCTGTGTCTGAAAGGCCGGACCGAAAGCAGAGGAAGTTTGAACGGGGACGGCTTTGATGCAAAGGAGCAGGCCGGTTATTACAAGTCTGAAAATAATTTGCTGGGCACTTTTTACTTCTCGTTGGTCCGGTTGAGAATCAATTATCTGTTCGGCAATTATTCGGCGTGCAGGGATCTTCTTCCCGAGATGCGAAGGATTGTTCAAAAAAAGACGGCGCTGGGGAATCTTCACATCCCGGAATTCTATCTTTATTCGTCATTGACTATGACGGCATCTTATCCCGAGGCGGATCCGATGACAAAAGCCCGGTATAAAATGTCGTTGAGGGCCAATCAGATGAAAATGCTCATATGGGCCAAAGCTTGTCCGGAAAATTTTCAGCATAAATATGATTTTGTGGCGGCGGAGATGATGAAAAACAAAGGGCGCTTCCGGGAGGCGCAGAAACTCTATCATAAAGCGATTGAAGGCGCCCGGGAAAATGGATACAGGCAGGAAGAGGCCATTGCCTGCGAACGTCTGGCGCTTTTGTATCTTGATCACAGATGCAGGGATGAAGCGGGATTTTTCATGCAGAAGGCACATAAAGGCTACCTGGGCTGGGGCGCTTCGGAGAAAGCCAGAGATCTGGAGGAAAAATATCCGTCGCTTGTCCCACTGGAACAGAAACAATGGGGCACGGGAACCGTCACGGTGAGCGGTCCTTCAGGATCGATGACCATCAGCGGCGCAACCGAAACCACCGGCAGCACAAAAATGCTTGATCTGTCAACAGCCATGAGAGTCTCCCAGATCATTGCCAGTGAAATCATGCTCGACCGTCTGCTGCAGAAAATCATGCATGAGTCCATTACGAATGCCGGAGCGCAACGCGGTTATTTGCTTTTGGAATCGGATGGCGATCTGACCATTGAAGCCAGTCAGGATGTAGACAAAGGTGAGAGCCAGGTGATGCAATCCCTGTCCCTGAAAGATTGCCCCGATATCTGTCACTCCATTGTCAATTATGTCTATCACAGCGGCGAAGATATTGTTCTGGGCAATGCCGTAAAGGAAGGTCTTTTCACCAACGACCCGTACGTTATCCGCGTGCGTTTAAAATCCATTCTGTGCACGCCGATTATGAGCAAAGGCAAAATATCCGGCATCCTTTACATGGAAAACAATATCAGTGAAAACGCCTTTACGCCGGAACGACTGGAAGTGCTACGAAGTTTTTCCGTTCAGGCCGCCATATCCATCGAAAACGCGAGGCTTTTCGAACTGGCCACGACCGACGGTATGACCAAGTTGTATGTCCATCGCTATTTTCAGCTTCTGCTCGATCAGGAAATAAAACGGTCGCGCCGTCAGGACAGGAAGTTTTCACTCGTGATGATGGATATTGACAATTTCAAATCTTTCAACGACACCTACGGGCATCAGCTGGGTGACAGGGTTTTGAAAGATGTTGCTGCGGCGGCAAGGAAAGCATCGCGTTCCGAAGATGTGGCGGCCCGTTACGGCGGGGAAGAGTTTGTCATGATTCTGCCGGATACCGATTCAAAACAGGCCGTGATTCTGGCCGAGAGAATCCGGGCCGGCGTTGCGGCAATAGAAATCCCTCATGACCATCAGAAATTGCATGTCACGATCAGTCTGGGCGTGTCGACGTATCCCGATCATTCTGAAATCAAGGAAGAACTGATTCGCGCGGCGGATGCCGCCCTGTATGAGTCAAAGCACAGGGGAAAAAACTGTGTCAGTGTGTTCGAGAAGAAAAACGAAATCAATCTTCAATAGCTCCTGCGCAATAAGGAAAATCTTGTGTCATCAATCCGCGGTTCTGCACGACCGGATCGAATTGTGATTGATACGCCGGGAGCAAGTTTGTCCAAGGATGCGTTCAGTATTTAATGTCGAAATCCAAAAACAGGCCGGAGCAGGGTTCTTCCTGAATAAGAACTTCTTCCACGCGCGCATTCGGCGGCCCCTGGCGGCACCACGCCAGCATTATGTCCACGTGATCGTCTTCACCTTCAAAGACGGCTTCCACGCTTCCGTCTGACCGGTTGCGCACCCAGCCGGTGAGATTCAACCCTCTGGCCGTTTCCTGGGTGGCCGCCCGGAAAAAAACTCCCTGAACTCTGCCTCTGACATGAACATGAATTTGTTTCAATGTTACCTGCCTATCAGTTTTAAAAATTCATTTTCGCTGATGATTTGAATTCCGGAAGATCTTGCCTTGTCCAGTTTTGAACCGGGATCGCTCCCGGCGACGACATAGGTCGTTTTCTTCGTTACACTGGAATGAATTGTGCCTCCCAGATTTTCAACAATCGTTTGGGCTTCGTTTCTGCCCATGTTCTCCATGGTACCGGTAAAAACAAACGATTTCCCCTGCAAAGGTGCGCTCGTCTGAACTTCTTTTTTCTGCGGATTTATGCCGGCCTTGAAAAATTTATTCAGGACATTGATATTTTTTTGTTCATGAAAAAAATCAACGATGCTTTCGGCTATTTCCGGGCCGATTTCATGGATGGCCGTTAATTCGTCCTGGGTTGTCGAAATAAGATTCTTTATGCTGCCGTAATGATTTGCCAGAAGCTTGGCGGTGCGTTCTCCGACGTGGCGGATACCCAATGCATAGATGAATTTATCCAGAGAAGGATTTTTCGATCCGGCGATGGCTTCTATTAAATTTTGAGCTGATTTTTCCGCCTGCCGGTCAAGATCGACGAGCTGTTCTTTAGTCAGAAAATAAAGATCCGCAGGATCGGCAATCAGCTTGGCGTCAAAAAGCTGCGCAGAAACTTTTTCCCCGAGCCCTTCAATATCCATCGCGCCGCGAGACGCGAAATGGCGGATATGTTCTTTTAACTGGGCCGGGCAGGATATGTTCACGCAACGGTGGGCCACTTCTCCTTCATACCGGACCACTTCGGAGCCGCATTCGGGGCAGTGGGCGGGCATCTTAAATTGTTTCGTATCGGAGGATCTTTTCTCCGGAACAATCCGGACAACTTCGGGAATGACATCTCCGGCGCGTTGAATAACCACGGTATCTCCGACGCGCACGTCTTTTTTAAGGACCTCATCTTCATTATGCATAGTGGCGCGGCTGACCATGACACCGCCGACATTGACCGGCTCCATAATGGCGACGGGTGTCAGAGTTCCCATGCGTCCGACACCGACGATGATGTCTTTGACCACCGTCATAGCCTGTGCCGCCGGAAATTTGCAGGCGAGCGCCCAGCGCGGATTGCGCGAGACATTGCCGAGTATCTTTTGTAAAGATAGGTCATCAACCTTGAGAACAACGCCGTCGATCTCATAGGGCAGTTTTTCCCGTTGAGCGGCAATGCGCTCAAAATAATGAATGCAGGCTTCGATATTCGATGCTTTTTCAATCACGCGATTCACAGGGAACCCCCAGCCGTCAAGGATTTGCAGTGCTTCCCAGTGCGTTGAAAAATCAATGCCCTTTGCCTCGCCGATGCCATACAGGAAGATATTGAGGGGGCGGCGTGCCGTAATTCTTGAATCAAGCTGACGCAGCGATCCGGCGGCCGCATTGCGGGGATTGGCAAAGGGTTCCTCACCGTCTTGGGTACGGCGCTGATTGAGTTTTTCAAAGGGGTCTTTTTCAATATAAACTTCGCCGCGAATTTCAATGAAAGAAGGAAGCTGATATTCCGATGTTTTTTTCATAAACAAGGGCAGGGAAGAGATCGTTTTGAGATTTTGCGAAACATCTTCGCCGGTCGTACCGTCACCGCGTGTCGCTCCCTGCTTGAAAACGCCGTTTTCGTAGATCAAATTAACCGCGAGGCCATCCAGCTTCGGTTCGGCGATATAGCCTATATCGTTAACTCCGGCCAGTCTTTTAAGGCGCTGGTCAAATTCGATAATTTCGCCTTCGGAAAAAGCGTTGGCCAGACTGAACATCGGCGATGGATGATGGAAGGGGGCAAATTTACTCAAAGGGGCTGCGCCGACTCTTTGAGAGGGAGAAGACGGTGAAAATGCCTCAGGGTAACGATTTTCCAGGTCCTGAAGCTCACGCATCAACCGATCGTATTCGGCATCGGAAATTTCAGGCGAATCCTGTTGATAATAACGCCTGTTATGGTATTCGATCGTTTTTCTCAGATCGATAATTCTTTTTAAATCCGATGATTTATCCATTATTTAACAAGTGTCAGATAAGATTTTGTTTTTATCTTTTTTTGCGGTTTTTCCGCTTTTGCAGAAGATTTTTTATGCAATAAATTATCGTTAAAAATTGCGTTTTTAGCTCTCACGGCATTGATAATCGAGAAGATGATAACCGCTTTTTCCCATTCGGCGGAAGGCGAAAAGTTTTCGACCTTATTTTTATATTGAGCCCAGAGCGAGGTCAGCGAAGCCTCGTCAAAATGCAGGATATTTTCAGCTATTTTGTTCAGAGTTTTTTCCAGATTGTTCATGATCGAAATATTAACTTTACTTGCCGGTAATGTCAAATTAAAGCTTTATTCCTTTAATGAAATCATATTTGGATAGCACACAGGATAATTCAACCAAAGTGTTTCAGTTCGCTTCATTCCTGAATATTGAATATCATTCTTGGCGTGTTTCACTAATTTTAAAGCTTGTTTTTTTTGCCGCAAGCAGTTAAATGACGCCATGGTTTTTACGTTATGGAAGGCAAAAAAATAAAAATAGGAGTCATATCCGATACGCATCTTGATGATTATGATCCGAAGATGCAAAAACGTATTGCCGGCTATTTTGACGATGCGGACATGATTTTGCATGCCGGCGATATGGTGGATTTGAATGTTTTAAAGATGTTTGGAGATAAGGACGTCAAAGCCGTCTGCGGTAACATGGATAGTTCTTCCGTGAGGAAAACATATCCGGATCATTTGCTTTTTGAAATTAAGGGATTTAAAATTTTACTGACTCATGGCTGGGGATCACCCTGGGGGCTGGAAGAAAAGATAGCCGCCCGGTTCAAGAATGTCCATTGTATCGTTTACGGGCACACGCACAGGCCGTCCAATCATCTAGAAAACAACGTACTTTTCTTTAATCCCGGTTCGGCGGCGGACAGCTTTTTCAATTCTTCAAAAACCATCGGCATATTAGAAATTGACAAACAGATAACGGGTAGGATAATAAAAATATAAATTAAAAAAACGGCGAGTTTCAAATATGGAAACAATTTTTGCGCCTTGGCGTATGGAATATATCAGAGGGGAAAAAGTCAACGGTTGCGTCTTCTGCAAGTGTTCCGTCCGATGTGACGAGTATATTTTGTTTGAAGGCAAAACCGCTTACGTGATGATGAACAAATACCCTTATGTGAACGGACATCTGATGATCATCCCCCAGCGGCATGTCGGGCAAATTGAAGATTTGACGCAGGAGGAGAAAAAAGAGATCTTTGATCTTCTGGACGCTTCCGTTAAAGTGCTCAAAGAGGCAATGAACCCCAACGGATTCAATATCGGCATCAATATCGGCAAAGCCGCCGGGGCAGGCGTCGAAGAACATTTTCACGTGCATGTCATTCCGCGATGGGAGGGCGATACAAATTTCATGAGCGTCGTTACCAATGTCCGGGTCATTCCGGAAGCACTCGATGAAACCGTTGCCAGCCTTACGCCTCTTTTTAAAAAATATTGCAGGGAGGCATAGAATGAGAGTCGTTTATCTGATCCTAGTCATTCTTTTTTCTTTTCTAATTGTTACGTTTTCTCTGCAGAATTCGGCCAGAGTTCAATTGCAGTACTATCACTATCTCAACATCGACGTACCTACCTATATGATCATCTTCGCATCTCTTCTGATCGGCGTTATTATCACGGCGTTTTGGGGCATCGTGGAACGTTTTCGCCTCAACCGCACAATCAACCGCCTAAATAAACTGGTCCGCGATTTGCGCAGGGAGATTCAGGCCACCGAAAAACCGCTGATGATCAATGATGTCAAAACACCCCAGCCATAACAAAGGTCCAGCTGAAACGGAGGTCCGGTTTATCACGGATGCCAGTCTGGCTGGTCTGGCCAAATGGCTAAGGGTTCTGGGGTATGACACGACCGTCTTTCACCAGACCGCCGGACGTTCCATGATGCGCTGTGCGGACAAGGAAAACAGAATTCTGTTGACCAGAAGAGCGGACATGGTTGAGCGGCAGTTCTCCGGCAGTCTTTTTTTAATTAAAGATCTTGAGGTCGGCAAGCAACTCAAGGCGGTCATCGAGCGATTCGCCTTGAAAATCGACAGGGATAAAATGTTCGGGATTTGTCTGATCTGCAATGAAAAACTGCTTCCGGTTTCGCGGGAAAAGGTACGGGATCTGGTTCCGCCTTATGTCTTTGAAAACTGTTCCCGGTACAATGAATGTCCCCGTTGCAAAAAAATCTACTGGATGGGAACGCATTCCCGAAACGCCTTCCGCTTCATGGAACAGCACATTCCGAATCATCTCCCTTGATTTTTTCGATGGCGTGTTTCAGCGCCGGCAGGACAACCGCAAGATTCTCACGGACGCTTTTGGGACTTCCGGGAAGATTTAATATCAGGCTTTTTCCGCGAATTCCCGCCACGGCGCGGGAAATCATGGCATGGGGCGTAACGCGCATGCTCTCATGGCGCATGGCTTCCGCCATGCCGGGGATTTGTTTGTCAATGACGTCCAGTGTCGCATCGGGCGTCACATCGCGGGGGCTGACACCGGTGCCTCCGGTGGTGAGAATCAAATCCAACTGTTTGACATCTGAACAATCGATGATTGTTTTTCTGATCTGGTCTTTTTCATCCGGAATGATGATGGTGTGCCTGATTTCAATGGCGGCGCCTGCCAGCATTTCTGCTATGGCAGGGCCGCTTAAATCGTCACGTTGGCCTTGAGAGCCTTTGTCACTGACTGTTATAATTCCGGCACTGATCATGAGCTGATTCCTGTGATTATTCTTCTTCCTTATCTTTCTTATACGCGGCAATGATTTTTTCAGCGATGAAAGCGGGAACTTCCTCGTAATGAGAATGCGTGTACGTGAAATTGCCTCTGCCGCTGGTCATGGATCTGAGATCCGGTGCGTACTTTAAAATTTCAGCGAGCGGAACCTGGCCTTTGATAATCTGGTTGGAACCTTTGGCATCCATGCCCTGAACGCGGCCGCGTCGGCTGTTGAGGTCTCCGATCACATCCCCCATGTATTCGTCGGGAACTTCGATTTCGATATTGACGATGGGTTCCAGAAGAATCGGTTGACAATCCATGACCCCCTTTTGAAAAGCCATGGAACCGGCGATTTTAAAGGCCATTTCCGACGAGTCTACTGTGTGATAAGAACCGAATGTAAGATTTATTTTAAAATCCACTACCGGATAACCGGCGATCACGCCTTTGGCCGCCGCTTCCACAATGCCTTTTTCAACGGCCGGACGATATTGTCCCGGAATAACGCCACCGACTATTTTGTCATGAAACTCAAAACCGCCTCCGCGGGGCAGGGGTTCGATATCGATCCAGCAATCGCCGAACTGTCCGCGTCCGCCGGATTGCTTCTTGTATTTTCCCTGTACGTTGGTTTTTCCCTTAATCGTTTCTTTATAGGGGATCTTAGGCGTGTTCAGATTGACTTCAACGCCGAATTTTCTTTTCATTTTTTCGATGGTGACTTCAATATGCACCTGTCCCATGCCGGAGAGAATCATTTCCTTGGTTTCAACATTCCGGGTGAACTGAATGGTCGGGTCTTCTTCCGTCAGCCGGTGAATGGAGGAAGCAATCTTGTCTTCATCGCCGCGCGATTTCGGTTCGATCGCAAACGACATGATCGGCGGAGGAACAGGGACTTTCTCGAAAATGATGGGAGATTTTTCATTGCAGAGGGTATCGCCTGTTGTTGTTTCCTTTAATTTGGCCACGCCGGCGATATCGCCGGGAATCAATTCTTCCGTTTGTTTCTGGTTTTTCCCTTCGAGGAAAAAGATATGCCCGAACTTTTCCGTCATTTTCCGGGTTGAATTATAAACCGGCGAATCGGAATGAAGCTTTCCGGAATAAACACGGAAGAGAGTCAGCCTCCCGGCGTAAGGATCGGCAATCGTCTTGAAAACGATAGCCGAGAAGGGCGTATCTTCATTGGGCTGGCGTTCTTCAACGTTGTCCGTTCCCGGTTTCGTTCCCTTGATTGCACCGCGATCGACAGGCGATGCGAAAGCATCCACGCACAGGTCCAGAAGCATGGAGATGCCGATGCCTTTAACCGCGGAGCCGCAAATGACCGGAATGAAACTTCCCGACGCAACGCCTTTTTTCAATCCGGCTTTTAACTCTTCATCGGAAAGTTCACCGCTTTCCAGATATTTATTCATCAGTTCATCATCGGATTCGGCAATGTCTTCCACCATGGAATCGTGCAGGAGCTTTACGTCGTCTTTCATGTCCGCGGGAACATCGACGGCTTTGCCGATGCCCTTATTGTCGCTGAACAGGTAAGCTTTCATGCCGATTAAATCAACAATGCCGTTAAATTGATCTTCGGAACCGATGGGAAGACAGACGGGGGTTGCTTTTCTCTTTAATTTATTCTTGATGCTGTCGAGCGCGGCGTTGAAATTAGCGCGTTCCCGATCCAGTCTGTTAATGAAAATAATACGGGGTAGTTTGAACTCATCGGCAAGTTCCCAAACTTTTTGTGTCTGGAACTCAACACCGCCGACAGCGTCAACCACGACGACAGCATTTTCCACAACGCTCATGGAGCATTTTATATCATAGGCGAAATTGGAGTCACCCGGCGTATCAATAAAATTGATTTTGTGCTTTTGCCATTCGGCAAAATTTGCCGCGGAACTGATGGAGCCCCGCCGTTTTTGTTCTTCAGGCTCATAGTCCATGCAGGAGGTTGCATCATCAACGCGCCCTAATCGTTCACTTTTCCCTGAAACATACAATATGGATTCACAAAGAGATGTCTTTCCGGTTCCGCCGTGACCGACCACAGCTAAATTTCTGATTGATTTTGTTTCGTATTTTGCCATGAAAACTCCTTTCAATGCTTTAAAAAGACAATTCAAATTGAATTTGGGCTGTTTAACGTATAAGGGAAGTAAAATCAAGACAAATTTGATATTTGCTATTCCAGAGACTTGATGAACCGTTCAGGGAAGTGCTTGAATATGATGAAAATAATCAAGGGGTGATGGAATTCATGTGGTCGTGAGCTCAATGTTAGGTTGCATGAGCTAAATACAGACTTGTCTCCTTTCTTGCTTTCACGATTTGTCGGCTTTAAAGGTCGAGATTAAAAATTTAACCCCATATTTTTCCGACATAAGGCAATGAAATATATATCCAATCTATTATGGATAAAATAGCTTATTCCGCAAAAAATGATTTGCCGTTCAATCCGGAGACGTTGTTGATAAAAGATTGAAATTTAAAAAGGCAGAATCATTAATGATCCTGCCTTTGAAATACTTCTCATATTTCCCTTGAAGATGAACCGTATTTTACATTACTTTAGCTTTAAGTTCATTCAACTCATCTCTCATGTCGGTAATTGTTTTCTGCTGCGCTTGCACTACTTTTGTTAGTACTGCCACGATATCCATAGCGTATAGTCCTTTACGGTCGTTTGTGGCAACAAGATGCGGAACATCTTCGGCAATGAAGCCTACACGTTGTTCCTGAGGACATTCCTTGTATGTAAACGTAACAGGATTAAGCGCCGTGACTGCTTTCACAGCATCTTCCTTGTTTAGGTAGTTAATATTATCCTTGAAGTGTTTGCTGCAAGCATCTGGAGGAGGAACGCCTTTTGAAAGTGCTTCCTCATTATACGTGAACGTAACGGGATTGAGCCCTTGAAGCGCTTCTAGGGCATCTTCGGATTTCAACTCCTGAATATTATCTTTATGCTGTCTGCTGGACGGTTGTGGAGGAACTCCTTTTGAATTTTTCAAAGTTATCTCCTTTCATGTCTTATTATTTTTAATATGTTAAACTTTAATATTTATCAAAAAAAGGGGGCCGAGTATTTGTTTGGCTCTTGGCTCATGCCAACAGTTTCGAATTCTTGGGCCTTTAGAAGCATATTTCTGTTCCTGATTATATTCTGCTTTGTTTTTGTGATCACGCTTTCCACAATACGGGTAGAGAGTGACAGCAGCGCCTAATCATTAAAAGCTATTTTTTGAAAACCTGTGATGTCTTTTGGATTTTTAATATGATATTTTAATAAACAATTTCATATTTTTTGTCAATTCTTTTTTTAACTCAGAATCCTTCTTTTGCATCGGGTTTAGCGCCGAATCTATTGTATGTCGGATGCGGTGTGCAGAGAAATGCGGGAACAGGGCGAGAGAAATATGAGGAAGTTCATATTATGTGGACCTTTTGCCGTTATTCGCTTGAATATCTAAACCTTTTACTATAAAGACGCGTTGATGATTGATTATGCAAAAGAACTGAATCCGGAACAGTATCGTGTGGTCATGGAAGAGGGCGGTCCGCTGCTGGTTCTGGCCGGGGCCGGAAGCGGAAAAACCCGAACGCTTACTTATCGAGTCGCCCGCCTGCTGGAAAGCGGCGTTGCGCAGGAAAACATTTTACTGGCCACTTTCACCAATAAGGCCTCTCATGCCATGCTCAACCGGGTGGAGAGCCTGATTCACGCCGAGACGAGAAATATCATGGGCGGCACATTTCACCATGTTGCCCATCTGATTTTGAGAAGGCATGCGCATTACCTTGGCTATAAAACAAATTTTTCGATTGTGGACAGTGAGGATGCCCGACAGATCATTTCCACCTGTATGGCCGAATTAAAAATAAACCCGAAATTAAGCAAGTTCCCCAAGAGTAATATCGTAGGGGACATCATCAGCCTGTCTGTCAACACGGAAACTACCGTCGAAAATGTTCTGATGTCACGATACCCGTTTTTTCTCCATCTAATGGATGAAATTATTCAAGTTGCTTCTCTTTATGAACAAAAGAAGAGGGAGCTGGCCGTCATGGATTTTGACGATTTATTAAGCAATTGTCGCATGCTCCTTCAGGAAAACGCTGATGTTCTGAAAAATCTTTCCGGCCGGTTTCAGTATGTCCTGGTGGATGAATATCAGGATACCAATCTTATTCAGGCGGATCTGATCGATCTGCTGGCCTCTACGCACAAAAACCTGATGGTGGTCGGAGACGATTCCCAGAGTATTTACTCCTTTCGTGGTGCCGATTTCAACAACATCATTAATTTCCCCCATCGTTATCCGGACTGCAAAATATTCAAGCTGGAAACAAACTATCGCAGTACGCCGGAAATACTGCATCTGGCAAATTTAAGCATCACCAATAACGAAAAACAATTTCCCAAGGAACTCAAGGCTGTGCGCAAAAACGGCATGAGGCCGGTGATTGTTTCCGCGCAGAATGTTGTTAAACAGGCGGATTTTGTGGCCCAGCGGGTTACGGAACTGATGCGGGGCGGCGTGCCGCTCCGGGAAATCGCCGTGCTTTACCGGGCGCATTATCATTCGATGGAAATGCAGATGGAATTTGTCCGGCGCGACATTCCTTTCGATATGCGTTCGGGCATTCGTTTTTTTGAACAGGCGCATATTAAAGACGTAACGTCCTACATGAGGGTTCTGGTCAATCCCCGCGACGAACTGGCCTGGCGTAGGTTGCTGATCATGTATCCCAAGGTGGGCAAGGCCACCTTCAATAAAATATGGCATTATCTGAAGAAGGAAGACAATCCGCTGAATGCTGTCTTGAGTGAGGACTTCATCAAGGCGATGTCCAAATCCGCAAAACCCGGTCTGGAAGAATGCCGGAAAACGATCCGGCAGCTTCTCGATCTTCCTGAAAATGAACGGATTCCGGAAAGGATTATCGATGTGTTGTTAAACAGAGGCGGCTACCGGGTTTATCTTCAGGATAACTATTCCGATGCATCATCCAGAGAGGAAGATTTAATTCAGCTCGGAAATTTTTCCGCCCAGTTTCTGCAGATGGAGGACTTCCTCAACGAACTGGCGCTTCTGACCAATATGGCCAAAGAAGAGAACATCGGGGAAGAGGACGATGAAGACAAGGTTGCCTTAAGCACCATTCATCAGGCCAAGGGGCTGGAGTGGTCGTATGTTTTTCTGATCTGGTGCGCGGATGGCATGATTCCGTTGCAGAAGGCGTTGAAAGAGCAGGACGGCGAGGAAGAGGAAAGAAGGCTCTTCTATGTGGCGGTGACCCGGGCCAAAGATCAACTCTATTTATGCTATCCTGCCCTGGATTATACGCGTTCCTCAGGAGTTCTCAATATGGCTCCCTCCCGGTTTATCCGGGAAATCGCGCCTCTTTCAGAATACGATGCGGACCGGCCTTTTGAACAGTGGATGTTATGTGATGATTATTAAGAAATTGCACATTCAAAAAAGAGCAATATGTTTTTAAAAATCCTATCATCCTGGTCACTCTGGAATCCGAAAAAGCCGTCCGTAAAGTGAATGATCTGGGGCGGCGTTATCAAGCTTTTTATGTTGTAATTCCCGGGGTGTCCATTATATAAGTTGATACCGTTGTAACGTGGAGGGGGGAAATATGCGCGTTATTATAGTGGGCGCCGGAGAGGTCGGATACCACATTGCCAAAAAACTTTCCGATGAAAAAAGAGACGTTGTCTTAATTGACAAGGATCCGGGCAAGATCAGACGGATCAACGAAAACCTTGATGTCCAGGCTTTTCTTGGATCGGGCACAAGTCCCAAAATGTTGCGGCAGGCAGGCATTCAGGATGCGCAACTTCTTGTGGCCGCAACCGATATGGACGAAGTCAATCTCATTGCGTGCCTGCTGGCGCGCAACCTGAACAGATATGCGGTAAAAATAGCGCGTGTCAGAAATCAGGAATACCTTCAGGAAAAATCATTATTCAGCAAAGATCTTCTGGGCGTGGATCTGATCATCAATACCCAGTCCATGATGGTCGAGACCATTCTCAACCTTATGGATATTCCGGGCGCATCGGAGGTGATTGATTTTCTGGGGGGCGCCGTCAAGTTGGTCAGCTTTCTGATTTTCGAGGATTCCCCGCTGGCGGGTAAAAAACTCAGCGAGCTGAGCAATCAGGAAGGAAAATTGCTGGTTGGCGCAATCGTCAGGGGACATAAAATCCTTATTCCCAATGGCAATGATACCATTCAACCCATGGACCTGGTTTATTTTGTCATCAAAAAATCGGAATTAGACCAGACACTCTCCCGTCTTCACATGCCTGCCAAGCCGATGAGAAATGTGATCATTGTCGGAGCGGGAGGAACGGGCATGGCCGTGGCCAAAGCGCTCGATCAAAGACGTTTGAATGTCAAATTGATTGATCAGGACGGGGCCAAGTGCAAGGAAGCCAACAGGCTTCTTGAAAAAGTCGTTGTGATCAAGGGAGACGGCGGTGACCGGGACTTGCTTATCGAAGAGAATGCCCGCGCAATGGACATGCTGATTGCCGTAACCGACGATGAAGAAAGCAATGTCCTGATCTCGCTTTTGGCAAAGGAATTGGGAACAGCACGCACCATCACCAGGGTCAGCAAACTCAGTTACATGCATGTCGTCTCCAACGTCGGATTGGATACGGTCATCAATCCCCGCATGGCTGCCGTCCGCGCCATTCTGCAGTACATCCGGCGGGGCAAAATCATTTCCGTGGCTCCTTTAAGGGAAGAGCAGGCTGAGGCCATTGAAGCGGAAGCTTTAGAAACATCCGATATTGTCAATGTTCCCTTATCGAAGGTTGACTTTCCTCCCGGCGCAATCATCGGCGCTATTTTACGCGGGGATGCAATTGTTATCCCCACCGGCAGTACCGTGGTGCTTCCTCATGACCACCTGATTATCTTTGCCGTGCAAAAAGTCATCAACAAAGTGGAGAAACTTCTTACCGTCAAGCTGGAGTACTTTTGATGAAAACCGGTTTAATCGTCTACATGATTGCACTGCTGGTATTCTATCTCGGCGTTTCCATGTTTCTGCCGCTGTTTGTAGCGCTTGTGTATCAAGACGGCAGCGCCTTCGCTTTTTTTGTTTCCATCCTGATTGCATGTTGCCTGGGAGGCGTTGTCTATCTTTTTACAAGGGGTCAAAAAGATTTTCATTTGACGCATCGGGACGGCTTGGCCATTGTCACCTTTGGATGGATCGCCGCGGGGTTTATCGGGACGCTGCCGTATCTCCTTTCGGGATCGATTCCGGACTTTACAATGGCTTACTTCGAATCCGTCTCCGGGTTTACAACGACCGGGGCGAGCATTCTCAAGGACGTGCAACATTTGCCGCCCGCAGTACTTTTCTGGCGCGCTCAAACGCAGTGGATGGGCGGCATGGGGATTATCGTGTTATCCATCGCCATTCTTCCGTTCCTGGGGATCGGCGGCATGGAACTCTATAAGGCTGAGACGCCGAGTCCCGTTGTGGACAAATTAACGCCGCGGATTTCCAGCACAGCCAAATTGCTCTGGAAAATTTACATTTTTCTCACGCTTTTTCTGATTATTTTACTGTTGCTGGGCGGTATGCCGCTTTATGATTCCATCTGCCACAGTTTTGCTGCGATGCCGACGGGTGGATTTTCGACGAAAAACGTCAGTGTCGGATATTACCAGAGCAGTTATATCGATTATGTCATTCTCCTGTTCATGTTCATTGCCGGCGTGAACTTCTCGCTGCATTATAAACTGGTCAGCGGGCATCCGAAACAATTTTTCCGGGATCCGGAATTTCGCGTTTACCTTTACATCACCGTGATTGCCATTCTCGTCGTGTCTGCCAATATTTACGGGACGGTTTATCCCCGGATACAGGATGCTTTACGCTATGCATCATTCCAGGTTGTTTCCATCATGACAACCACCGGATTTGTAACCGCAGACTTTGAACAATGGCCTGTCTTTTCGCAATTGATACTCTTTGTCTTTATGTTTCTGGGAGGGATGGCCGGGTCAACCGCGGGCGGTATCAAGATCATGAGGATCATCCTGCTTGTCAAGCATTGTTATCTGGAAATATTCAGAATTATTCATCCTCATGCCACGACGATGGTCAAACTCGGCAGGACGCCGGTTTCCCAGACAATCATGAGAAGCATTTGGGGCTTCTTTATTCTCTATCTGGTCATTTTCATGATCGGAGCTATTGCACTGGCGGCTCTCGGCCTGGATATCATTTCAGCGCTGACCGCTATGGCAACCTGTTTAGGTAACGTCGGGCCGGGGTTGGGCAGTGTCGGCCCCATGGACAATTATTCGGTTATTCCCGTGACAGGCCAGTGGATTCTGATTGTGTCGATGCTGCTGGGACGTCTGGAAATTTACACCATTATTGTTCTGCTGATGCCTGCCTTCTGGCGCAAATAATGCCCGGCTGAAAGCGTTCGGTTCGCGAGGCCGTTGCGTTTTGTTTGAAAGATAAACATCTCTATCTGACGGAGCCGCGCCGGAGCAATGTTTCACGTCTTTACAAGACGCGGTTATGATCAATGGTGGCCATGCTTGGCTTTGGATTTCATTTCTTTGTATTCTTCATGCAGCGCGATGTGATCCATGTCCTCCATATCTTCCGCTCTCTTGACCCAGTCTTCGAATTTAATATCCACACCGAAAATACCCACCATCTCATCGTCAGTATTAAAAATAGGGGCGGAAACCGTGAAGCATAAAACACCGGTCATTTTGGAAATGAAGAAATCGGAGACGTAGACCTCGCCGGTGCGCAGGGGATTGATAAACCACTGCCTGTCGGACTGGTCGGTTCCCACGCCGTAATTTTCATATTTGGCGCGATCGGCGATATCGGTAATATTTCGTGTCGTTTTCCGGCCGTTCATATCCACAACGTAGGCAAATTGAACGGAAGGATATTCGTCGACGAATTTCTGCATCAGAGGTTCCTGTTTTGCCGTATCCATGGTTTTCATCAAGGGTTGTTCAATGATGTGCGTAACGGCGGCAACAGCGGCTTTTTCTGCAATGTATTTGATCTTTTCCAGCTCGGACATGAAGCGTTCCGGCAGGTAAAGACGGACTTTCTTTTCCATTTCTTCAGGCGATATGGAAGTAATGCGTCCGGATTCATACTGTTCCATAACCCACTTGTGAATTTTGGAAACACCGGGATGCCTCTTGTCCACCGTTTTATTGCCTTCCAGATTAAAACGCTGGTTGATCCAGAACGCAATACCGGCGTTGCCGGATTTGTCCGTGATGGTCGTGGTGATCGGTCGTTTTAAAATTTTTCGCGTATCAAAGATATTGTAAATTTCTTCGCATTTGATGAGACCGTCGGCATGGACACCGGCGCTGGTGACATTGAAGCCCGACCCGACAAACGGATAATTATGGGGTATCTTCACGCCGATTTCCTTTTCGAAATAGTCCGCAATATCGGTGATGACGGTGGTGTCGATACCGTTTCTTCCTTTCAGGGCGATATATTCTATAATTAACCCTTCAATCGGGGGATTACCGGTTCTTTCGCCAAGACCCAGCAGCGTGGAATTGGCGGCGCTGCAACCGAAAAGCCAGGCGGTGGTTGCATTGATCATGGCCTTGTGAAAGTCGTTGTGTCCGTGCCATTCCAGCAGATGGCCGGGAACGCCGGCGTCATGAATAAATGCATGGACAAGCTTGTCGACGCTGCGGGGAAGGGCGGCGCCGGGATAGGTGATACCGTAACCCATCGTGTCGCAGAGCCTGATTTTGATGTCGATGCCGCTTTCCTCCCGAAGCTTCATCAACTGCTGGGCAAAAGGAATGCAAAAACCGTAAATGTCGGCGCGGGTGACATCTTCAAAGTGGCAACGGGGAATAATGCCAAGGTCCAGAATGGTTTTGACAATTCCCAGATAATCATTCATGGCCTGGCTTCGTTTTTTGTTGAGTTTCAGAAAGATGTGGTAATCCGAGACGGAAGTCAGAATGCCCGTTTCCTTCAGGCCGAACTGCTTGACCAGGGGAACATCGTCCTTGGATGCCCTGATCCAGCTGGTGATTTCCGGATAACGCAGATTGAGGGCCATGCATTTTTCCACGGCATCTTTGTCCTTCTTGCTGTAGAGAAAAAATTCCGATTGACGGATGACCCCGTTGGGCCCGCCCAGCCTGCTCAATAACTGGAATATGGAGGCAATTTGTTCGGCGGTATAGGGAGGGCGGGACTGCTGCCCGTCGCGGAAGGTCGTATCCGTAATGAAAATTTCCTGCGCCGGTTCCATGGGAACGGTTTGATGGTCGAAAACAATTTTACTGACTTCCGAATAAGGGAATATCTCTTTGTACAAATTGGGTTGGTCCACATCGACCAATGCCGCTTTTTTGATTTTACTTTTTTGCGCAGCCGTCGGTTTGTTCTCCTTCTTTATTTTAGCCATGTATATCTCCGGTATTGAATGTGTTCATTCCTGGTTTTGTAAGTCAGCGCGGCTCATACGAACGGTACAGACGCGCTGATTCTGCGTATGGGCATTTTGCTTAAACGATTTTTATCGATAACTCCATTAATTGTTCAATGCTGACTTTTGACGGCGCATCGGTCATCAAACAGGCGGCTTTCTGGGTTTTCGGGAAGGCAATGACATCGCGGATCGATTCCGCCCCGGTCATGATCATGGTCAGCCTGTCCAGACCGAACGCCAGACCGCCGTGAGGCGGTGCTCCGTATTCGAGGGCATCCAGCAGGAAACCGAATTTCAGCCGGGCGTCCTCGTCGCTGAGTTTCAGTGCGCTGAAGACCTGAGATTGAACATCTTTGTGGTGGATACGAATGCTGCCCCCGCCGATTTCCGAACCGTTGAGCACAAGGTCGTAAGCCCTGGCGCGAACCTTCCCCGGATCGGCGGTTAAAAGCGGCAGATCCTCCAGAAAGGGCGACGTGAACGGATGATGTGTGGAGACAAAACGTTTTTCCGTTTCCGAATATTCCATCAGGGGAAATTCCGTAATCCAGGTGAAGGCCAGCGCTTTGGGATCAATCAGTCCCAGTTTTTTGCCCAGATGAAGCCGCAAATTCCCCAGGGCATCGGAAGCAACTTTGGGTTTGTCTGCGATGAAGAAGATAATATCGCCCTCCCTGGCGTCCAGGGCATTACCGATGGCCTGCACTTCGTCGGGCTTAAGATATTTAAAAACAGGCGATGTCCAGTCGGCGGCGTTGATCTTGGCCCAGGCCAAACCGTTGGCGCCGTAAACGGCCACAACATCTTTCAAGCCGTCAAGGTCTTTCCGGGAAAGTACGGAGGCCTGTTGCGCTTTGATGGCTTTGACGACGCCGCCGCCGGAAGAAGCGACTTCCGCAAAAAGCTTAAAGCCGGAATCTTTGACGATGGACGTCAAATCCACAATTTCCATGCCGAACCGCACGTCGGGATTGTCTTTTCCGTAGCGGCTGACGGCATCGGCATACGTCAGACGGGGCAGGGGAAGGGCGAGGTCGATATCCAGGCAGCTCTTGAAAATAGCTTTCATCAGCCCTTCCATCATCTGCATGATGTCGTCTTCGGTAATGAAAGACATTTCCACGTCAATCTGCGTGAATTCCGGCTGCCGGTCGGCGCGCAAATCCTCATCCCGGAAACATTTGACGATCTGGTAATAACGGTCGAAACCGGAAATCATCAGCAACTGCTTGAAGATTTGCGGCGACTGCGGCAGCGCGTAAAACATGCCCTTGTAAATTCGGCTCGGCACCAGATAATCGCGCGCTCCTTCCGGAGTGCTTTTTCCCAGAAACGGAGTCTCCACTTCAATAAAACCGTTTTCTTCGAAATAGCGCCGCGCCGCCGCCGCCATTCTGCTGCGCAGAAAAAGATTTTTTTGTATCGCCGGACGGCGCAAATCCAGATAACGGTATTTCAAACGGATATTTTCAGAAATTTCTTCATCATCGAAGGAGAAGGGCGGCGTTTTGGACTCGTTCATGATGTCCAAATCGGAGACGAGGACTTCGACTTCCCCGCTTTTCAGGGACGGATTTTCCATGCCGTCCGGTCGCCTGCGCACCTTACCTTTGACGGCCAGAACAAATTCAGAACGGATTCGATGGGCTTCCTTATGGGCTTTTGCGTTATCGGGATTAAAAACCACCTGCACCATGCCTTCGCGATCCCGTAAATCGACGAAAATAACGCCGCCGTGATCGCGCCGGCGATGCGTCCAGCCCATCAAAACGACGTCCTGGCCGATCAGTGAAGCATCAAGATTTCCGCAGTAGTGTGTCCGTTTATCAGTCGTTAAAAATTCAGCCAAAACTTTTTACCTCTCCTTGATGATTTTTATTATGGATTCATGCAGGCCATTCATGGGAATATCCTGCTGTTGTTTTGTCTGCATGTTGCGCAAGACAACCTGTTTTTCTTCAATTTCCTTGTCGCCGAAAATGAGAGCATAGGCGCTGTTGAGCTTATCCGCTCGTTTCATCTGGGACTTGAGACTCTTGTCCGAGTAATCCATCTCCGCGGATAAGCCGCAAACTCTGAGCCGGTTGGTCAAACCGAAGGCGATATGCTGTGCATTCGCGCCCAGCGCCGCAATGAAAAGATCGGTTGTATAGGTATCCTTCCGGTTTTCCGGCAGGCAGGCGACCAGACGCTCAAAACCGACGGCAAAGCCTATTCCGGTTACGTCCGGCCCCCCCAGAAAGCTGACCAGGCCGTTGTAACGCCCTCCGCCGGCAACGGCGTTCTGGGCGCCCAGGATGCCGGTGGTGACTTCAAAGGCCGTCCGGGTGTAGTAATCCAGCCCGCGGACCATTCTGGCGTTGATGACAAACGGTGTCTGCAAATCGGCAAGAAACGATTGAACCTGTGCGAAATGCTGCGTGCAGTCCGAACACAAGAAATCAATGATCTGAGGCGCACCGGCAAGGGTTTCGGCGCAGGAGGGAACCTTGCAGTCGAAGACCCGCAGGGGATTGGTGTGAATGCGCCGCTGACAATCCGGGCACAGACGGCTTTGCCTGTCCTTCAGGAAATCGATCACCGCCTTGGAAAATTCGGGACGGCAGGCGCTGCAGCCCAGGGAATTGATTTCCAGTTGCAGATTGCGCAAACCCGCGCTGTTCAGGAAATGCATCAACATGAAAATCACTTCCGCGTCGGTTTGGGGTTTGTCATCGCCGAAAACTTCCACATCGATTTGATTAAACTGGCGGAATCGACCTTTTTGCGGCCTTTCGCGGCGGAACATCGGACCGAATGTAAATAACTTTGTAACGGGTTCGTTTGCGGACATGTTGTGTTCGATGTAAGCCCGGATGACCGACGCGGTGGCTTCCGGTCGCAGGGTGATCTGGTCATTGTCCCGGTCGGTGAAGGTGTACATTTCCTTTTCGACAATATCGGTGGTCTCGCCGATGCTTCGCTTGAAAAGTTCTGTTTTTTCCAGAATGGGGACGCGTATTTCCCGGAAACCGAAAGAATCAAAAATTGTTCGGGCCAGGGATTCGATTCTGCAGAAAGCAAGCGCATCGTCCGGCAGGATATCTTTAAAACCTCGAATTGCTGTAATTTTTTCCATAATCCCAACCAAATTTTTAAGGGTGCATTACTAACACATTCATGTCTTCTTGGCAACGAGAAAATAGGTTGAAGCAGGGGAAGGGGCAATGGATGCAATGAGAAAGAAATCAACGCTTTCGCACCGCACAAACGATTGCATCCTGGACGCATACATTTGTGTGACGGGAGGCGCTTCTTAACTCAAAACAAAGTGCTTTTCGCGGAAGAGCTTTATGCAGGCATCCACAACGTTTTCGTCATAAAGCACGCCTTTGTTTTTGGTGATTTCTTCCAGAGCAAAATCAATGCCCAGGCCGGGCCGGTAAGGCCTGTGGGACGAAATGGCTTCGACGACGTCGGCAACGGCCAGTATTCGCGATTCCAGAAGAATATCGTAGCCTTGCAGCTTTTGGGGATAACCGGTTCCATTCATTCTTTCATGGTGCTGCAAAATGGCATCGGCAACAGGCCAGGGGAATTCAATATCCTTGAGAATGTTGTAACCGGATTGGGAATGTGTTTTTATCAGTTCAAACTCAAGATTGGTGAGCTTGGTCGGTTTACTGAGGATCTCCGAAGGCACGGATAATTTCCCGATGTCGTGAATAATTGCGGCCGTCTCGATGAATTCCACAACGTCCATGCATAATCCCATTTCCTCAGCAATGGCCCGGGCCAGAATCGACACCCGTTTTTGATGACCCGTTGTATACGGATCCCGGGTTTCCACCATGGAGGCAATAGCGCTTACGGTTGCATCGAGCGTTTTCTTGATTTTTATAAAACTTTGGGAGCGTTCCTCTTCGAGTTGTTTGCTGACCGTTATGTCCTTTAAAAAATTCAGCGCGGCACGCTTTTTCTCCCATTCGATTACGGTGGTGTTTAGCTCCACCCATTTCACGGATTTGTCGCGGCAAACGATCCTGAAAGAGTAAACAGACGGTATGGCATCGCCTTTGATTCTTCTGTCGTGATAACCCCTGACCATGCCGATATCGTCCGGATGGATAAGATCGCTGAAATTCATGGAGGTCAGTTCTTCCATGGGATAGCCTGTATTGTTTATGGCCACGGTATTGGCAAAAAGGATTTTCATGTTCTGCGTGATCAAAATGGCTTCATTGGCGTTTTCCACAACGACGCGATAGCGCTTCTCGCTTTCCCGCAGGTTTTTTTCGGCCTGCTTGCGTTCGGTGATATCGTTGTAAAGGGCTTGAAATTGCATTTGGCCGTTCCACAAAACCTGCTTGCGGAAAACCTCCAGGTGGCGAATGGTCCCGTCCTTGCGGACAATGCTGACTTCATAATTCGGCGGAACATATTCGCCGTGTTTTCTCATTTCAATCCGTTTTTCGTATTCGACAAAGGTTTCCGGCGTATATCTCTGCAGATGGGAAATGGATTTCAACTCATCGATGCTATCGTAGCCGAACATGTTTAAAATTTCCCGGTTGGCATACAATAACTCACCGTCGGACGTGACAATACGTACGCCCAGCGGAGATTCATCGAGCGAATTGCGGAAATTATTTTCGCTTCTTTTGAGCATGTCTTCCATGCTTTTTTTATCCCGCCTGATTTTTGCTTCGGCGATTTCCCGTTTCACGGCGACAGAAAGCTTGGCGAGCTTGTCTTTCATGACATAGTCGTGAGCGCCGGCCTTCATGACCTCGACGGCCGTTTCCTCGCCGATGGCGCCGGAAACGACAATAAAGGGAATATTCGGATTGATTTCCTGAGCCAGTTTCAGGGCGGCCGGCGCACTGAAGCCGGGCATCTTGTAATCGCACAGGATCACGTCCCATGTTTTTTTCTCCAGAGCGTTTTTCATAGCATCATGCGTATCCACTCGTTCCCATTCAGGCTGATAACCTCCGCTGCGCAGTTTCCGTAAAACCAGATTGGTATCGTCATCGGAATCATCCACAATCAGGACGCGAAGCACTTCATTCATATTCGTTTCTCCCTTAATTTATGCAATGCAATCATCTTTTGTCTTCCGTCATCCAACGGCCTTCTTCCAAATGTGTTTTATGCAGGCGGGGGATAGCCCAGCGTAAAATAAAAAGTGGCGCCTTGATGGGGAACGCTTTCCGCCCAGACGGTTCCTCCGTGACGGCTGATGATTCGCCTGACCGTGGCCAGCCCGATTCCCGTTCCGGGAAATTCTTCGATGTTGTGCAAGCGTTGGAACGGAGCGAAAATTTTATCCACATACTCCATGTCGAAACCGGCGCCGTTATCCCGAACGAAATATACTTTTTTCCCGTTCTGCTGCGTTGAGCCGAATTCAATTTCAGCGTCCGTCTTCTTGCCCGTAAATTTCCAGGCGTTGCCCAGGAGATTTTCAAGTACAATTTTTATTAATCTCGAATCGGCGTAATCGGTGAGGGAATCCGGCATGGTCACCTTTACGGGACGGTCGGGATGGGCTTTGCGAAGTTCATCAACGACCGTCAACGCAATATTGGAGAGGTTGATATCGGCTTTATCAATTTCCGTGCGCGTTATTCTGGAGAGTTTCAGCATGTCGTCGATCAGCTCGCTCATGATTTCGGTCGCTCTCCTGATTCGGCTGATATAATCTTTGGCCTGATTATCCAGCTTATCGCTGTAGTCCTCAACCAGCGCAAGGCTGAATCCCTCGATTGTTCTTAACGGCGCCCGCAGGTCATGCGATACGGAATAAGAAAACGCCTCCAGCTCTCTGGTGCGCTCCTGAACCTTTTCTTCCAGGGATTCGTTCAGCCTGACAATTTCCATCTCTGCTTTTTTGCGTTCGCTGATATCTAAGCCAATGCCGAGAAGATAATCCTGGCCCGAGACGGTAAGTTTGACGCCGGTAAAAAACATAAAAAGATGATCCCCGTTTTTAGTGATCATACGTGCCTCGGCGGAAGAATATCCCTTGGTCATAACGTCGGATATGCCTTTTTTAATGTTTGATGTATCGGGTTCCAGGCCGCCGAACCAATCCATAACATATTTTCCCTGTAGTTCATCTCCGGAATAGCCTGTTAACACTTCAAACTGCCTGTTCCACTGCACCAGATGTCCGGTGTCGTTATAGAGATAAAGAATGCCGGGAACGCTTTCGAGAATGGCTTTGTTCATTAACAGGGTCCGTTTTAATTCTTCTTCGGCCTGTTTGAGGGAGGTGATATCTTCCAGCATGCCGAGTTGGCAATAAGCTTTGCCCTCGGCATCAGGAACAAAGAAACCGCGATCCCTGATCCATACATAATGCCCTTTTCTGTGTTTCATGCGGTATTGCGACTCCCAGAAGCCGCAGGCTTTTTCGGCTGCCTCCAGAGATTGAATCGTTGCATCCCTGTCGTCAGGATGCAGGAGGATTTCCCATTGTCCGAAGCCGCCGCTGATTTCTCCCATATCGTATCCGAGGACGTTTGCGATACTGGACCCCCAGATAATCCGGCCGGTGGATAAAGTATATTCATAAGCCACTTGTCCGGAGGCCGCCACAATCAGTTCATACCGCCGCATCCACGTTTGCAGGGATTCCTCCATTTTCTTGCGTTCTGTTACATCCATCCCGAATGCTAAAATGCCGGCAAACCTGCCTTTTTCAATAATCGTGCTGTTTCTCCACGAAATCAGACGTTCTTCACCCGATTTTGTCACGATGGGATTTTCCATGGATTCCGGCAAATCGTTGCTGAATTTCCATTTTTTGAATGCCTCCCAGACATAGGGATAACGGTTTTTCGGAACGATCAGATCAAACCAGTTTAAACCGGCAATGTCTCCGGCCCGGTAACCGGTAATCTTTTCTCCGGCTTCGTTCAATGAAACGACGTTGCCTTCGGTATCGAGAACCACAATCAATGCATTGGCCGTTCTGAGCAGTTTTTCAGCGTAATTTCTCGACTCCAGTAACTCCTGTTGAATTCTTTTTCGCTCGGTGATGTCATGAAGGCTGACGGTAATAAATTCGATAACATCATTGTTGACGACATTACTTCCCGATATTTCAAAGGTGAGCCAGGTTCCGTCTTTATGGCGGATGCGAGTTTCCGTTTTTTGAACGGGCACATTTTTATCCGTAAACAGAATCTGGAAGCATCTCATTAAATCCTCCAGATCATCAGGGTGTACGTTAAGAAACGTATCCTGGCCGATTCGCTCCTCCTGTTTGTACCCCAGGAGTTTTTCCACGGCGGGATTTTCATAAAGCATTGTGCCGTTTTTATCCACCAGCGCAATAATGTCCGAGGATTGCTCGGCAAATGAACGGAAACGCTTTTCTTCCCGGAGCAGTTTTTCTTCTGCAACTTTTCTTTCGGTGATGTCGGTACCCACACCCAGGATATGATGTTTACCGCCGATATCGAATCTGACCCCTGTGTAAAGCATGGGAATCAATCGTCCGTCTTTCGTTTGAAGGTTGGCCTCCACGTTGGAAGCCGATCCACGGGTCATGATGGTATCGATGCCCGCCTTGATGTTTAATAAATCGTTTTGCCGGTCCTTAAACCAGTCCAGAACAAAACTGTCTTGGATTTCATGGGCGTCATAGCCGGTCAGGATTTCGAATTGTTTGTTCCAGTGTACCAGACGTCCGTTTTCATCGATCAGATAAAGACTCCCCGGAATGCTTTTGAGAATGGCTTCGTTATAGGCTTGAGCCTGTTTTAATTCTCTTTCCGCCTGTTTGCGTTCGGTTACGTCGTGAATAATAGAATGCAAAACGTAAGAGCCATTCCTTCTGACCCTGCTGGAATATACCTCGACGTCTCTGATGGACCCGTCGGCGCGGCGATGACGGAATTCAAAATGGACCTTATGTTCCTGCATAACCTTATCCATCTCGTGCTTGATTTCGTCAGGGGAAAGAATATTGATTTGCGAGATTTTCATCTGCTTCATTTCTTCCCGCGTCCAGCCGTAATAGTTGGCTGCAGCGAAATTTGCATCCAGAATCGCTCCTGTTTCGGGATCCATAATGAGTTTGACCGCCGAATGGTCTTCAAAGAGTCTGCGATAATTATCCTGCGTTGCCTTGAGACTTTCCTGAATGTTTTTTTGATCGGTGATATCCGCATTGAACCCGTGCCAGACAATGGTGCCGTCGGGCAGCTTTTCAGGTGTTGATTGGCCCAGCATCCATTTAACAGTGCCGTCGGGCAACTGCACCCGGTATTCGTGCTTCCAGTCGGTCATATGTTGAGTGGAATATTCGATGGAGTTTAAAAAATCGTCAACGTCTTCCGGATGTACGGCATGTAAGATCGGAGAATAATCATGAGCGACATCTTCCGGAAAACAGCCGAAAATAGTTCTAATTGCATCGGTGGAAAACGGCAGGCAATACGTCCCGTCCGGTTTTTTTACAAACTGGTAGATCATTCCGGGCACATGGGCGGATAATTTTTTGAATAAAAGATCGCGCTGTTTCAGGGCCTCTTCCGCCTGCTTGCGCTCGGAAATATCGCGGATGATCATACTCGTCAAGGGGGTGCCTTTGCGATCCGTGAAAATCACGGAGGAAATTTCTCCCTCGAATTTCGATCCGTCTTTGCGCACAAAGGTCAATTCACCCCTAAACCGGCCGGTTTGCTTGCGTTCTTCAAGAGCGGCCGGCAAACGCGGATCACTCAGATCCATCAGGCCGCTTCTGCCGGCTCGGCGGATATCTTCTTCGGTGCGGTCGAACATTTTGCAGGCAGCGGCATTGGCCGAAAGGACATCTCCGTCGGGGATGGTCAGCAAAATGGCATCCGTGCTGTTGTCGACAATGGAATGGTATTTCTTTTCGCTTTCTATTAACTCATCCTCCATGCGTTTGCGTTGCGTGATGTCTCTCGACAAACCATGAAGACCGGTCAGTTTCCCCTGCTCATTTCGAAGCCCGCTGACGGTTGTTTCCAGCCAGCGGGTCGAGCCGTTTTTGTGATAATATTCAAGAGTCAGCGTGACGTTTTTTTCCGGATTACTTTTCCCCTGTTTTTCATCAGAAAGTTCACGATCCATGATGTTTACGGCTGCCGCTAAGGATTCAGGCGTCAGTTGCTCTTCAACCGTCTGGCGCAATCTTTCTTTCGGGGTGAAGCCGAGCACTTTCTTGACGGACGGGCTGACATACGTTGTTCTCATGCTCATATCCATCGTCCAGACAATGTCGCTCATTTTTTCCGTGAGCATTCTGTACAGACTTTCGCTTTCGCGCAATGCAGCTTCTGCCTGTTTTCGCTCGGAGATGTCTTCAATATGGACCATTACCAGATCGGGGGGCACAAAACTGTAAGAGGCCTTGATATAGGTTCCGGGAATAAAGCGTTCCGAGAATAATTCTTTTTTGATGGTTGTTTTTTTCGCAAAGCAGTCCTGTATGTCCTTTAAAATATCCGGTCGTTTTTTGTATAACTGGCGCGCTGTCTTGTTGATAAATTTTTTAACCAGACCCTGGGAGAGGGCGAAGGCCATTTTATTGAAATCGATCAGGACGAAGTCTTTATCCTGTTTCTGCCAGATGAATATTGCCAGGGGGCTTCCCTGATATTGCGCTTTAAGCCGCATTTCACTGGCATTGACAATTTCCCAGGCCTGTTTGAGTTCGGTAACGTCGTTAATAATATGGACAAAGCCGATGATGGCGGTATTTTTTTCATCGAAAACAGGATAAGCGGTGACGTTAAAGGTTCGTCCTTTGGTCTTAAGCTCCATCTTTTCCGGTTTCCGGGACCTCGACGATTTGACGATCGGGCATCCCGGAACCGGTTTTGCCGTCCCGTGAATAATTTCCCAGCAGTATTTCCCGACGATTTTTTTTCCGGATACGGCAAACAGGTCCTGCATGGCCCGATTGGAACGAAGGATACGCTGGTTTTTGTCAAGCAGACAGATGGCATCGGTGACCGCATCAAAGGCCGTTTGCCATTCACGGGCGATGACTTCATGAATATCCCGGTCGAGAGAAAAAGATTTTTTCGATTCTGTTTTGGCCGGTTTGCTTTTTGAGGAGTTTGATGCCTCCTTTTTTAAAGCCGGCGAAGATTTGGATGAGGATTTTGTTTTGCTGCTCGTTTTTTTGTTTATAAGGATGCTTTTTTGTGAGGTCTTTGATTTTTTTTTCATGGCGTAATATCCCTTTTGTCGATTGTGTAATGTGAAGGTTTTTCAGCAAAGAACGCCGCCGGCACAATGTGATCAAAGAACGGGTTTCCTCAAGGTCCTAAAAAAGAAAGCACTAACAAAAAACGGGATAAGTACATCATTTACTTGAAAATAATTATAGGCTGATAATTTATAAAGTCAACGGATTTGTTGTTTTTCGGGAATGTCGGCAGTCTTTTGAAAAAAGGTTTCCGTGCGCAGATGATGTCCGTCAGTTTTAAAGGTTACCGCACCGTCGCAATCGGTGCGAAAAATATACACCCCGGCTTGCCGGTATCTCTGCAAAACGGAAGGATGAGGATGCCTGAAGACGTTCGATCGTCCCGCGCTGACAACGGCAAAACGGCAGCCGACGGCCCGGATGAAATCGCTGCTGCTGGAATGATTGGATCCGTGATGCGGCACAACCAGGACATCGCTTCTTAAATCGGCGCCGGAGCGGACAAGAATATTTTCCACCTTCGAAGATATGTCGCCGGGGAACAAAAAACTGACATGGCCGTAAGTTATTTTCATCACCATCGATAAATCGTTTTCGTCGTTATGGGAAAGCGCCTTCCCGCCTGGATCGACATGATCGGGGGGCCAGAGAATTTTAATCCGGACGCCGTTTACGTTTTTCTCGCCGGCGGTTACTCCAAGCAAAAGGGTTTTGATCCGGTTTGTTTTAACGGCGCTCTCCCATTCCGGGTAGATGTCCGGATTTACGGGTAATGCCGTTTTCCAGATTTGTGAGACGTTGAAGTGGTTCAGAATATAAATCAGTCCCAGCAGGTGATCGGGATGCGGATGGCTCAGAACGACCGTTTCAATGCGCCGTATTCTTTGCTTGTGCAGAAAAGGTGCGACAATGCCTTTTCCAACGTCGAAAGAACTTTTGGAAAAACCGCCGCCGTCAATCATCATGTTTGTACCTTTCGGAAACTGCACAAGTGCGGAGTTGCCCTGTCCGACGTCGATGACCGTTACGGTCAGGTCATTGGAGATCCTCTCGCGGAGTGTCAGATAAGCTGCGTTGGCGCCGATCATGACAACAATGAAAATCAAGGCATAATTGATGAAGGCAAAGCGGCTGGATGAAAAGTGTAAACGATTTTTTTTCTTCCTGATTTCGTCAATCCATTGCACCGCAAAAAAAATCAATAAGTAAAATAAGGCGATTTCCATCAGCGACGGTTTAGACAGGGAAACCGACGACCAGGTAAAATCGGCAAGATGATTGATGATGTTGACTGAAATCCGGGTGGCGAAGGCCGCCAGTTGGACAAAGAATCCGGCAACGACCTCGGAAAAAAAGGCGCTCAGAATAAAAAACATGGCCAAGGCGAGGGTCAGGGTGCCCAGAAGAGGAACGGCAATAAGATTAGCCGCAATCGTCACCAGCGACACACGGTCGAAATAAAATACGGTCAGAGGAAGCGTGCCCAGTGTGGCGGCAATACAGACCATAATGGTCATGTAGAGATACCGGAAGGGACTTTGCAGCCATGACGGAAGCGGGAGGTTTTTATGCTGAATCAATCCGTTCAGTCGCGGCGTGATATAGATGATGGCCAGAACGGAAACGAAGGAAAGCTGAAATGAAATATCAAAAAGCGCTTCGGGCGCAACCGCCAGAATCATCAGACCGGCAATCGCCAAGGTATTGTAAAGCTCTTTTTGCCTTCCGAAGATCAGCGCGAGCAGAAAAACGAATGCCATGAACGTCGCCCGCATTACCGTAACCCCCATGCCCGCGATAACGGCATACAGCAGGACGATCACGAAAGAAAATCCTGCCGCAATTTTGACGATGTTGAATTTGAGCATCAGGTATTCCGATGATTTTAAAATCAGAAAAATCAGCACAAAAAAAGAAGCGGCCACCATGCCGACGTGCAGGCCGGAAATGGAAAGAATATGCGACGTTCCGGTCTTGCTGAAATTGTCCCTGATAACGGACGGGATTTCATTTTGATTGCCGAGCGTCATCGCTTCGATAATGCTTTTTTCCGGCATCGGGGCATGGTTGCCGATGATGCGTTTGAGATAAAGCCGGAAGGATTCGATCATTCTATGAACGCCGAACGAAGGTTGTTTTCTCAACAGAATGATATCAGAGGCGTCGTGGATATATCCGGAAATATAAATGCCCTGCAGGTTCATCAGGCGCTTGTAGTTCAACGCTCCCGGATTGTTGAAATTCTCTATTTTCCTTAAAGACGACTGAAAACGGATGAAGTCTCCTAAGTAAAAGGTCAGGCCGGAGGGAATGGACAGACGGACAGCCCCGAAGACCGGACGATATGTTTTATCTTTTAGAATGCGCAGAGGTTGCACGATGAGAACATTTTTATCGGCATAGGCGACGGGACTTTCAGAAACAAAGCCTTCAACGGTGATTTTTCCCTCGTTCGCATAAGAAAGAATGTGGGGCCGGCTTTCGGGAAAGTGAAACGCCTTTTGGATGTTGAAAAAGCCCAAAAGAAAGACGGCCAGAAAGATAAAGACAAAACCGGCCGGCAGCCATTTTTTCCGGAGACTGACCAGGATAAGGATTAGGGTGACAACGGCAGCGGCGCACAAGCTGTAAAACGGAATGATCCAATAACTGCCGGCAAGGATGCCCGCAATCATGGCGATCAAGAGAAGAATCAACGGTCGGCGCATAATCGTTTTTGACTTTCAACCGCATGCATGAAATATATTAGCGAAAAGTGCTAAAATATTATAATATATTTCGCAAATGTTTTTTTTGAGGAATCTGCATGACGACATCGAATAGGGACGAGTCCGCAAACGGGAAGAATAAACGCAGGATTTTATCGTTAATCATCTCCAGGATAGCGATTACCACGCTTCTGCTTGCAATTACTGTTTTTATCGATACCCGTAGGCAGTTGTTCGGCATCCCCTATGCCGCGATTAACGTTTTTTACTTCATCGTTGTTGTTATTTATTTATTTTCCTCTCTGTACATCGTTTTGTACAAACTCAAGATCAATTACCTCTATAATTTATACCTGCAGATAGCGATCGATATTGTTACCGTTACGTTTCTGATTTTCATGTTCGGCAACACCCAGATTGATTACTCCCTTTTTTATACGCTGATCATTATTTATTCAGCGCTCTTTCTGGGACGGAAAGGAGGCCTGATTGTCGCCTCCATTTCCAGTATATTTTACGGGATATTTCTGAACCTCGAGTTTTATAAATTGATGCCGAGCCAGTCTCTCATTAAACTGGATTACGACATGAACGCGGCCGATGCGCTGACCAACCTTGTCGTGCGCATCACTTCTTTTTATGTTCTGGCTTTTCTGGCCAGCTTCATTATCGAACAGGAAAAAAAGACCTCCAGCCTGCTGGAGGAAAAGGAATCGGAATTCAATCAACTGGATTTGCTTTTCCGAAGCATTGTGGAATCGGTTTACAGCGGGGTCATGACGGTGAATCTGAATAACATCATCAAAACATTCAATACGGCGGCTGAAGAAATCACCGGGTTTCCCCGCACCAGGGTTCAGGGGCTCAATATTCAAAACATCTTTCCCGAATTTCTGCCCTATCTGAACAAGGAAACCATTGACGAACAAGCCAAGGCGAGAATTGAAATCATTATTCAAGGCAGAAAAAAAGAAAAAATCAATCTGGGTGTGTCCGTATCCCCGCTGATCGGAAAATCCGAAAAACAGATAGGCAATATCCTGATTTTCCAAAATATTACGCAAATCAAGCAAATGGAAAAGGCTCTGGAGAAAAACAAAAATATGGCTTTAATCGGGGAGATGGCCGCAGGCTGGGCGCATGAGGTCAGAAATCCGCTGGCGGCGATTACCGGTTCAATTGAGCTGTTGAAGCAGGGACTGAATCCGGACGGAACCAATAAGCGCCTCATGGAAATTGTCCTGCGGGGCAAGGATCAACTGGAAAATTTTGTGCGGAATTTTTTGATGCTGGCCAGGACCGTTCCGGCAGCCCGGGAAATGGTGGATATCAACCGGATCATCGATGAGATTCAGGAAGCTCTCCAGATTGACAAGGACTGGAACGACACAATAAAAATCAAAAAAATATTATCCGGAGACGTCAGCGTTTATGCCAACAAAGAGCAAATAAGACAAGTTTTGAATAACATCATCAACAATGCAGTCGAGGCCATGGAAGAGGGCGGTTTGCTGTCCATTGGAACCCGAGTGGTCCAGACGTCGGGTAAGAAAAAATATGCGGAAATTGTCGTATCCGATACCGGATGCGGTATCAAAGAAGAGGATTTAAATAAAATATTCGAGCCTTTCTTTACCAAAAAAACAAGGGGGACCGGTTTAGGGCTGGCCATCGTCAATCATCTGGTTGAAGGCTATAAGGGAAAAATTGAAATAGAAAGCACGGAAGGCAAAGGAACCCGGTGCCGTTTACTGTTGCCGGTTGAAAAGGATGAAAATTTGTGATTTAGAATTTGACAATGCGTTGTTGAGACAATGAGGTCGATATGGCAAAGATTTTGATTGTTGATGATGATCAGGGCATGAGGGAAATGCTTGAAATCATGCTGCAGAAAGAAGGGTATGATGTCACCAGCATCGGCGATCCCGTGAAAGCAGTCGATTTATGCCGGAAAAAAAATTTCGATATGGTGATCACCGATTTAAAGATGCCTAAGATCGACGGAATTGAATTTCTCAAAAGCGTCAAGGATCAGAGGCCGGAGACCATCGTTATTCTCATCACCGCCTATGCTTCCGGAGAGACGGCGATCAACGCGATGAAAGAAGGCGCGTACGATTATGTGGAAAAGGGACGCAGTCTCGACGAACTCAAAAAGGTTGTGCGTGCCGCGTTGATGAATAAAGGCCTGATCAGCGACGATCCCGCGGAGCAAAAATGCACCGGCGCCACGGAATCAAACCATGCCTTTTGCGGCATGATCGGCACAAGCCGGGAAATGCTCAAAATATTCAACACGATTAAAAAGGTTTCCGACACGCCGGCGAACATTCTGATTCTCGGGGAAAGCGGGACGGGCAAGGAACTGGTTGCCCGCGCCATTCATGAAAATTCTTCCCGGTCTAAAATGCCGTTTGTCGCGATCAACAGCGGCGGCATACCGGAAAATCTTCTGGAAAGCGAGCTCTTCGGATACATGAAAGGGTCTTTTACGGGAGCTTATGCCGACCGGCAGGGGTATTTTGAAATGGCCCGCGGCGGAACGATTTTTCTCGATGAAATCGGAGAACTATCGCCGTCTCTGCAGGTCAAATTGCTGCGGGTGGTTCAGGAAAAGACATTCCGTCGCATCGGCGGTGCGGAAGACATTAAAGTGGATGTGCGCATTATTTCCGCGACCAATAAAAATCTTCAGGAAAGGGTGAAGAAAGGGGACTTTCGCGAAGACCTTTATTATCGCCTGAACGTTATACCGATCTTGATCCCTCCGCTGAGGGAAAGACGGGAGGATATCCCGCTGCTGATTGATACCTTCATCGAGAAATACTCAAAAATGTTCGGGAAAGAAATCAGAACCATTTCTTCGTACGCGGTGGAGCTTTTATTGAATTACGACTTTCCGGGCAATATCCGCGAACTGCAGAATATCATCGAACGCGGCGTTGCCATGGAAAGCTCCAACATTATTCTGCCGGAAAGCCTGACTTTCGGAGCCCCAAAATTCGATGTGGATATTTCAGACCAGGGCATTGATTTGAACGCGGAACTGGACAAAATCGAGAAAACAATCATTGAAAAGGCATTGCAGAAAACAAAGGGATCGAAGAAGAAAGCCGCCGAGCTTTTAAATGTTACGTTTGATTCCCTGCGGCATCGTATCGAAAAACTGGGTGTGGAATCGTAAATGGTGGTATTAAGAAAAATTATACCGAAACCTTCTTTTTGCTTGACTTTTCAATAGCGTTTGCTCTATATGACTCCACATTGGGAGTTTAATGAATATGTTAAGGATTTATTTTTTTAAAAAGGCAGTCTTTTTTTTCTTTTTTAGCTTTATACGTAAAGTCTGCCTGATAGTATCATGACCATCCGTAAGTGGTAATGAACCGTGGGCAGATAAAAAGCCCACGGTTTTTTTTTGCCGTCATCAGGACGGCCGTTTTAAAAAAAGAAAGAAGGGGAGGGGAATAAAAATGAAAAGCAGAATTTTAATAGCGATTTTATCAGCAGTTTTTTTGATCGCCGGTACCGGAAGCTTGCAGGCCAAAACCATCAAGGTCGGAGCGGCGATCAATTTGACCGGTCCGGCTTCAACCTGGGGGCAGTTTCACGAAAAGGGACAGCGCGATTATTTCCGTTACGTCAACGAGGTGAAAGGCGGCGTTTATGGAAACAAAATTGAAATGATCACGGTGGATACCGCTTACAAAGTACCGGAAGCGCAGGCCGCGGTAAATAAATTCGTTCTGCAGGACAAAGTGGATATGATTGCCACATGGGGAGCCGGCGAAGGCCTGGCGGCTAAGCCGATCATCCAGAGATACAAGGTTCCAGCCATCAATTATTCCACCAGTTGGGAGATTTTGGAGAAACCCGTTGATTATATGTACCTGCCGTTCGGCAGTTACAAGATGGATTGCCATGCGGTTTTTGAGTATATTAAGTCCATTCATAAAGGGAAAGATGCTCCCAAAGTCGGTCTTCTAACCTACAACAACGCCTACGGCCGTTCCATCCATGCGCCGAGCAAAGCATACGCGAAACAACTGGGCATCAATCTGGTCGCCGTTGAGGAATTTCCTCCGAAAACGGTTGATCTGAATACGGAACTTCTCCGTCTGCAGAAGGCGGGCGCGCAGTATATTTTTATGCAAATGCTTCCGTCCGCAATTATCACGGCGTTCAAAAGCGCCGACCGCATCAATTACAATCCGGTATTCCTGGGCACCTGGACATCGACGGATCCCGACTTTTTCAAAATGGGCAAGGGACTGATTCGCGACCGGCTGGTCATTCAGTTTCCCGGAGGATTGCCTTCCGACAAGTCCAAGGGAATGGCCGTCATGCAAGAACTGTGGAAACGGTATAAAACCGTCAGCAAATTTGATGCGTCCTACTGGGAAGGCGTTGTTGTCGGCATGATTATGGAACGTGCCTTTATGCGTGCTTATGAGAAAAGTAAAAACATTAATCCGGCAACAATCAATGCGGCGATGGAATCATTCAGAAACGAAGATTTCGGCGGTTTGGTTCCGGCCATTACCTATACAAAAGACAATCATGGCGCTTCGTTTACTGCGCGGATGGTTAAAGTGAAGGAAGACGGAACGTATATTCCGCTGACGAATTTCTACGTTCCCGGCAGAGATAAAATCAAGCTGCTGGGCAGTAAATAAATCATGATGGCACCAGGCGTGATCAGAACCTTGATTCTGATCACGCCGTTTTCTAAAGAAGAGGTTTGAATGAAAGCGTTTCGCAGCCGGCCGTCGATTATGATCAACCGGCGGGAAGAGAACAAGAAAGCCGAACTGGCTATTCAGAACCTGCGCCTGAGTTTCGGCGGTGTTGTTGCCGTCAAAGATGTTGATCTGCAGGTTCATACCGGTGAATTGATGGCGATTATCGGTCCCAACGGAGCGGGGAAAACGAGCCTGCTCAACTGCATCACCGGTTTTTACCGCGCTCAGCAGGGTAAAATCGTCTTCAACGGGAAAGAGATCACCCGTCTGCATACGCACGAACTTGTCGGCGTGGGCATCGGCAGAACTTTTCAGAATATCGAGCTTTTTCCGGGCATGACCGTTCTGGCCAATATGACACTGGCGAGGCATATTCATTGCCGGTACAGTTTCATAAAATCATTTCTCTTTTCCAAATCAGTCCGGGATGAAGAAATCCGTCACCGGCAGGTCCTTGAAGAGATCATCGATTTTCTGGAAATGCAATCCATCCGGAAGCAGGCGGTCGGTTCTCTGCCTTACGGCATGCAGAAGAGAGTTGAACTGGGACGCGCGCTGGCTTTGGAGCCGAAGCTGCTGGTCCTGGATGAGCCGTTTGCCGGCATGAACATGGAAGAGAAGGAGGATATGGTGCGCTTCCTTCTGGAGCTGAATCAGCAATGGGGCTTGACGATGATCCTGGTTGAACATGATATGTCCATCGTCATGAGTATTTCCCAGCGGATCATGGTTTTGAATTTCGGAGAGAAGCTGGGTGAAGGAAACGCTGAAGAAATCAGCGCAAATCCTGAAGTTATAAAGGCTTATCTCGGCGAGTCCGAAGCAATGTAAATATTTTAAGGCGTTTTAATTTTGAGCAAGGGAACATCACATATCACGAAACGCAATCTGACATTGCCGCAGGTGTTAATGGAAAATGCCGCCGTGTACGGTGATGCAAAAACGGCTATCCGGGAAAAGGCATACGGTATCTGGCAGAAATACACCTGGGCGGATTACGGTCGCTATGTTCGGATGACGGCGGCCGGATTGGCAGCACTGAATCTCAGGCGCGGTGAAAATCTGTGCATGGTCGTCCATAATCATCCGGAATGGCTCTTTTCGGAACTGGCCGCGCATGTCCTGGGGGCAACAACGCTGAATTTGTTTACATCATCCATTGCCGACGAACTGGCGTTTTCAATCAAAAGGATCAACTCACCCGTTGTGGTGGTTCAGGATCAGGAACAGGTGGATAAACTTCTGGAGATCAAAGAAAAACTTCCTCAGACCCAAAAGGTTGTTTATATCGATCCCACGGGCATGGCTTCTTATCAGGACGATCCCTGGCTGATCAGTTACGCCGGACTCTTAAAACTGGGCGAACAATATCTTGAAGAACATCCCGGCTTTATTGACTCCGAAATCAATCGGGGACGCCCCGATGATATTGCCGTTATGATCCAGACATCGGGGACCACAGGCGTTCCCAAGCTGGCCATGCTGTCCCATCGCAACCTCCTGACCATGGCCAGGCAATGGATTGAAGAAACCAGGATCAAACCGGAGGAAAACTGGTTGTCCATGTCGCCGCCGGCCTGGATCGTCGATCAGATGTGGGGCATGGGTGTGGCGCTTGACGGCGCCATGTGCATGAACTTCCCGGAAACGGCGGAAACCGTTCTGGAAGATTTCAGAGAAATCGGACCTTCGATGATCATTACATCGTCGCGGTTCTGGGAAGACATGGCTTCGCGCATCCGCGTAAAAATTTCCGATGCCGGTTGGCTGAAGAAGACATTATTTTATCTGGGCGAAAAAATCGGCAAATCGGTGGTGGAAAAACAGTCGCACCGACAACCGGTCGGATGGCCGTTGCAGGTTTTGCACAGCGTCATGTCCGTGATTGTTTACAGGCCGCTTCTGGATCGTCTGGGATGTTCACATTTCCGCAGCGCCTTTACCGGCGGACATCCGATCAGTCCCGATGTCATTCATTTCTTCCGGGCCATCGGTCTGAATTTAAAACAATGCTACGGTTTGACGGAATCGTGCGGCATTTTCCAGATCCAGCCGGATCATGAAGTCAAACTGGAAACCGTCGGCAAACCCATGGTGCTGACCGAGGTGAAAATCGCCGGGGATCAGGAAGTGCTGGTCAAATCCGAAGCGAATTTTTCAGGCTATCACAATGATTATGAATCAACGCAAAACGCGTTTGAAAACGGCTGGCTCAAAACCGGCGATGCCGGATATATCGACCATGACGGTCATCTGTTGATTATCGGCCGCAAGGAAGATATTATCCGCAATAAAAGCGGCGAGGCTTTCTCGCCTGATTTTATCGAGACGCGTCTTAAATTCAGTCCGTATATCAAGGAAGCTGTGACATTCGGCGAAGCCCGTCCTTACATTGCGGCGATGATCAACATTGATATGGGCAATGTCGGCAACTGGGCGGAGGAAAGAATGATTCCTTATACGACGTACATGGATCTCTCCCAGCAGTCGGCGGTGGAAGAATTGATTTTGAAGGAAGTCATTGCGGTGAATGAGCAGCTTCCCGAGGTCATGAAGATTAAAAAGTTTGTTCTGCTTTACAAACTGCTGGATGCGGATGATGAGGAACTGACCCGCACCGGCAAAGTTCGCCGCCGCTTCGTTTACGGTTTGTATCTGAAGATCATAGAGGCGATGTATAACAATTTGAAAAATGTTCAGGTTACGGGAAAAGTGAAGTACCGCGATGGAAGGATCGGCGAGATAGAAACAACGATTAATGTTATTAATGTAAATTAAGGGACTTATTAGAGATGGAATTTTTTCTGCAATTATTGGTCAACGGCGTTTGCATCGGACTGCTCTACGGCATTTCCGCGATGGGCTTTGTCATGATTTTTAAATCGTCAAGTGTGTTGAATTTTGCCCACGGTGAACTTCTGGCGCTGGGAGCGTTTTTCTTTCTGTCGCTGGTCACGTGGGCGCAGTTGCCGGTTTACGTAGCTTTTATTCTGACCATGATCGGCTGTTTTATCCTTGGTTTTCTCATCGAAAGATTCTTCCTGCGGCCGTTAATCGGCGAGAAACTCATTTTCGTGGTTATGCTGACTGTGGGACTGGCGGCAATGTTCAAAGGTTTTATTCTGCTCGTATGGGGCGGAAATTTGCACACCTATCCGGAATTCCTGCCGCCATCCATGGCGATGCAGTTCGGTTCCATTTATGTCGCGCCTGCCTACTCGGCAACCCTGATTATCAGCGTTGTTTTTCTGGTATTGTTCGGACTGTTTTTTAAAAAATCATCCCAGGGAATTTATATGCGCTCCGTGGCCGATAACCAGAAAGCCGCGCTTTCTCTTGGCGTTCATGTTCGCCGGGTGTTTGCGCTTTCCTGGGCGATTGCCGCGCTGGTGGCCTGTATGAGCGGCATTGTTCTGGGCATCATCAACGGCGTCAATGTGCATGATCTGAGCTCCATCGGACTCAAGGTTTTCCCGGTTGTTATTCTGGGCGGCCTGGACAGCATCGGCGGCGCCATTATCGGCGGAATCATCATCGGCCTTCTGGAAACCTTTACCGGCGGCTACCTGTCGCCGTCTTTGCGCGATGTTGTTCCTTATATCGTGCTGGTGTTTATTTTAATGGTCAAGCCTTACGGGTTGTTTGGTTTGGTGGAAATTGAAAGAGTGTAGGACGTACGAAAAATGAAAAAATTATCTTTTCATCCCTGCGGCAATTACCGGGAAACCTACGAGCAGGAACTGAATATTTTTGAAACCGATTTCGGTCGTTTCTGGATGATTGTCTTCCTGGGCGTTCTTTTCTTCGTTGCGCCGTTTGTTCTTAGCCCCTACATGCTCTACATTCTCAACACCATCGGCATCGCGGCCATTGCCGCCATCGGCCTGAATATTCTGATCGGTTACACGGGGCAGATTTCTCTGGGACACGGCGCCTTTTTCGGCGTCGGAGCTTACGCCGCAGCGATTCTGGCCACAAGACTCGGCGTCGGATTTTATATTGCGATCCCTGCGGCGGGCATCATTACCGCGCTGGTCGGCATGATTTTCGGCATTCCGTCAGGCCGTCTTAAAGGTCTTTATCTGACCATTGCAACGCTGGCCGGACAATTCATTATCGAATACGTTTTGATTCAGTGGGAAAGCCTCACCAAAGGAACCATGGGGATTACGCTGCCTTCGCCCGAAATATTCGGATGGCAGATAACCGGCGACAGGGCGTTCTTCTTCCTTGTTTTTATCAGCCTGATCTGCATGACATGGTTTGCGGTAAACATTATACGCAGCAAGTACGGCCGGGCGTTTATCGCCATTCGCGACAACGACCGCGCCGCGGAAGGGATGGGCATCCCGATTTTCAAATACAAACTGTTGTCGTTCGGCATCAGCTCTTTTTACGCCGGCTTTGCCGGAGCTTTATGGGCTTATTACATGGTCAGTATTACGACAGAACCTTTCAATCTGGGACTTTCCGTTGAATACATCGCCATGGTCATTATCGGGGGCATGGGTAATATTCCCGGCGCGATTTTCGGCGCGACATTCATTACACTGCTCAACGAATTATTACGGTTCTTAACCGGCGTGTTAATGAACGTACCGGCAATTACCAGTCTGGGCTTGAATATGGCTCCGCTAAAAGAATTTGTTTTCGGTCTGGCGATTGTTTTGTTTATTTTGATTGAACCGAAGGGGCTGGCGGAAATCTGGCGCATCATACGTTCCAGTTTCCGTCTCTGGCCTTTTTCATATTAGAAAATCTTGCAATTTGCTGAAAGCAAATGCTTAGATTTTCTTATCCCGCAAAGCGAAGCGGGGCTGATAAAGTGAGAGAATTGAGAAGCTATCCATTAGTCATTCCGGTGAAAACCGGAATCCAGGCGTCGTCCCGGTGAAGGCTGGGAACCAGATGATGGTTGAAAATACTGGATACCGGCCTGCGCCGGTATGACAAAATTGATGAATTGACCTGGTTGTTAAGGGGTTCAAGGTGTTTATATGGCAGAATGTCTTCTACAATTGAATAACATATCAGTTGTATATTCAGATGTTATACAGGTTTTAAAAGGCGTTTCTTTAAGTGTTGAAAAGGGCCACATTGTCTCTCTTCTGGGCAGTAACGGCGCCGGTAAGACAACAACGCTTAAAGCCATTTCAGGACTGCTTAAACCGGAAAACGGCGAAGTGACCGACGGGACCATCATTTACAACGGTGTCAACATTCAGAACCAGGCGCCGGAGTTCATTACCCGTCAAGGGATTATTCAGGTTCTGGAGGGCCGGCAGCCTTTTAAATATCTGACCATTGAAGAGAACCTGCGCGTTGGCACTGCCACCCGATTCGGCAAACCTTATAAGCAGGATCTGGAAATGGTCTATAATTACTTCCCGGCACTGGTCAAAAGAAGAAAAGCTCTGGCCGGATACTGTAGCGGCGGCGAGTTGCAGATGCTGGTTATCGGCCGGGCATTGATGGCGCATCCACAGCTTCTTCTTTTAGACGAACCATCCCTTGGTCTTGCACCGCTGGTCGTTCAAGAAATCTTCCGCATCATAAAAAAAATTAACGAGGACCAGCACGCAACAATTATTCTGGTGGAACAAAACGCCCGCATGGCCCTGCAAGTCGCTCACTACGGCTACGTCATGGAAAACGGCAAGATCATGATGGAAGGCACATCTAAAGAATTGTCCGACAATCCGGATATCAAAGAATTCTATCTGGGCATGGCCGCATCAGGGATTGCCAAATCTTACAAAGATGTAAAATCGTATAGAAGAAGAAAACGTTGGTTATAATAAATTTGAGATGCGAGAAACGATCTTAAATGGAGATAAACATAATGATGCCAATAATACTTTTTATTGTTTTCATGATTTGGATATTTGTAATTGATTCAATAATGATTGGTCCCCAATATATGATAAGATGGAGACGGTCGAGTCAAAAAAACTCGACCGAACTCTTTGGTTTATGACGATAATTGCTTATAATAGTTACAGGCTTTGAAGAACAAAGAGTAGTGAGTGAAATGGATTTATTAGAAGAGCTTAAGAAAATAACTCAAAACTTGGATAAAGCCGGGATAGATTATGCTTTATGCGGGGGACTGGCTATTGCCATTTATGCGAGACCGCGCGCGACTCTGGATATTGATATTATGGTTCAGCCTGATTATTTTTCAGAAACAAAAAAGCTTGCAAAGGAACTTGGCTATACCATGAGTTCCGCAATGATGGAATTTAATGATGGCGCTGTTAAATTGCAAAGGTTAAGCAAAGTCGATAAAGCAACTGGTGAATATTTTGTATTGGATTTGCTCATCGTAACTCCGGAAACTAAAAAAGCTTGGGATGATCGGGTTAACATAGAATGGGAAGGGACCCCCTTGAAAGTTATTTCTCCGCAAGGTCTTATTTTGCTTAAATCGTTGCGCAACAGCGGGCAGGACCAGGAAGATATTGAATATCTGAGGAGTTTGGAAAATGAAGATTGACATGAGTCCGGAAGCTGTTACCAAACGTTTAAGACTTGTTAATGAACTAAGAAAAGTGTGTCTTTCACTGGCTAATTCCAGCGCAGGCAGGGAAGTAATGAAAAAGAATCCGAAAAACAAAATAGTTCAAAGAACAGCACAGGCGCTTGGTCGAAAATAATAATTGAAAAGGAAATCTATGAGTAACGTATTTGATAAAAAGGAATCGTGGGGGAAGAGGAGGAGGAAGAACCAGCAGGATAAGGCGCTGGTAGAGATGGTGAAGATTGGTTACGAAAAGTCGGCGCGCGTCAAGAAGATGCTGGATGATGCCGGTATTAATCCTACCTCAATCAAATCGCGTGAAGATCTGGAGCGCCTGCCGGTTACATCGCGGGAGAGATTGGTTGAAATGGAACAGCAGAATCCTCCTTATGCCGGGCTGGAAAATCCGGATATTCATATCGACCGTATTTTTACGTCTCCCGGACCGGTATATGAGCCTCATCTTTCCGAAACCGATTATTTATGGGCGCGGGCGTTCTTTGCGGCAGGTATCAGGCCAGACGATGTTGCTCTCAACGCTTTTTCGTATCATCTGGTCGCCGCAGGTTTGACATTTCATAGCGGTCTGCGCCGGGTCGGCGCGACAGTTGTTCCTTCCGGGGCATCTTCTTCGCAGATTCAGGTGCAGTTAATCAAAGATTTGAAGGTTACCGCTTATGTGGGCACGCCCAGTTTCTTAAAAGCCATTATCGAAAAATCAAAGGAAATGGGTTTTGATTTCAAAAAAGATTTTGGGGTGAAGAAGGCGTGCTTTGCCGCAGAGCCGCTTTTTCCGGATTTGCGCAGGACGTTTGAAAATGATTATGGCATAGATACATATCAGATGTACGGTGCGACGGAAGTGGGCGACGTTGCCTATGAATGTTCCGAGAAAAAAGGATGGCATATCTGCGAGGAAACTATCGTGGAAATCGTCGATCCGGCAACCGGCAAAAATGTTCCCGAAGGTGAACTGGGCGAAGTGGTTGTCACCAGGCTCAACAATATTTTCTTCCTGCTTCGTTTCGGCACGGGCGATTTGTCGCGACTGATTACGGAATCCTGTCCCTGCGGACGAACGTCATACCGCCTGGCCGGAATCGCGGGTAGAGTAGGGGACGCCGTAAAAGTCCGCGGATTATTTGTTGCTCCCAGTCAGTTGAAAATGCTTCAGGCCAAATTCAATAATCTTCCGCTACAGGCGGTTGTCAGCCGAACCGGTCATGACGATGTCCTGAAATTGCGCATTGAAAAAATATCTCCGGAAATCGGCAGCGCTTCCTGGGAGGAAAATTTCAAGAAAGCGTTCCGGGAAATCTGCACGGTGGGAATCAATAATCTAGAGTATTTAAATGCCGGTGAAATCAAGCCGGAGGAGAAGATGATTCTGGATCAGCGGCAGTACTAATTTCCAACATGGTTTCTTTGCCCAGTCTGTAGGCGTCGATAATCGAGAGGAGCCAGAGAAAAATCATAAAAAATAAAATGATCAAAATGCAGGACGGATTCAGTGAATGCATCACCTTAACGGATAAATGGAAAAGTCTGCCGAGCGATAACGTTGATTTGTCGACCGGTGTAACTTTCAAAACGGCCAGGGTTTCCTGAACGACTAAAAGTAGAATGGATAGAATTCCGGCGGCCATGCCGGTGATGATCAGAAGGCCTCGCCTGTATTTTTTCAGATAAATCTCTCCCCATCCGGGAAACACCAGCGCGTTAAATAATGCTGCTTTGGTAGTCACGTTCATCATGCAACCATCAGACGATTCTTGTTAAAGGTCATGAAACAATATTGACATCTTTGATTTTTAACTGGATGTCCGCCGAACCGTTCCAGTTGTTGATCTGCGGCGTAAAGACAATATCGAGACTGGCTCCGTCCAGAGCGGAGAGATGTTTCCCCATGTTGAACCAGATCGAATCGCGGGAGGTTCCATTGCTGTTGATGCTCATTTTTAGATGATTGTTTCCGACGACAACAAGAGATGATGCTTTAACATTGTGGGCGAGAAGCAGCGGTTCAGGATTCCTGCTGCCGAAGGGAGCCAGAGCCTCCATCTGGGCCAGTAAAGCCGGGTCGATATCCTCAAGTCCACATTCTGTATCAATCGTTATTTGAGAAGCGATTTCAGAAAATTCGGCAATGTCCCCGGTCAGTTCGTCGAGGACAGCGGAAAACTTTTCGATATTGGCTTCTTCGATGGATATACCCGCGGCATGGTAGTGGCCGCCGAATGAAAGCAGTAAGTGTTCGCATTGCTGAATGCCTTTGTAGATGTTGAAACCGGAAATGCTGCGCCCCGAACCCTTACCCACGCCGTTGATGATACTGATGACAAAAGCCGGGCGATTAAAAAGTTCAACCAGACGCGACGCCACGATTCCAATCACCCCCGGATGCCATTTATCGGAGGCGAAAACGAGGGAATTCATTTTTTCCAGGGAACGGTTTTTGCCGATCATTTCCAGAATGTCGCTCAATATTTTTTTCTCCATCAACTGGCGATGGCGATTGTAGGAATCAAGCTTTTCGGCCAGAGGCCGCGCTTCCGACAGATCGTCGGTCAGAAGCAATTTAACGGCGTCGGAGGGGGAGGCGATGCGTCCGGCGGCGTTGATCCGGGGAATCAGGGAAAAGGAAGCCTTGAAAGAATCGATGACCTGATTATCCACCCCGCTGACTTCCTTGAGCGCCTTGATGCCCGGGCGGCGGCCCTCGGTGATCAACTCCAGGCCGATTTTGGTGAAGATTCGGTTTTCGTCCGTCAATGGAGCGATGTCGCCAATCGTTCCCAACGTAACGATATCCAGATATTCTCTGAGATTCGGATAATGGTTGTCTTTCCAGAAGCCTTCCTTGTTCAAAGTGCCGCGCAGAGCGATGAGAAAGTTAAACGCGATGCCCACGCCGGCAAGACCTTTGAAAGGGTAAGGGCAATCGTCGCGATTGGGGTTGATGGCCGCTGCTGCGGGCGGCAGTCCGCCCGATATTTCATGATGGTCCAGAACAATCGTATCAATGCCCAGGGACCGGGCATAGGCAATCTGTTCCACATCGGAGATTCCGCAATCGACCGTAATAATCAGGCTGACGCCGTTTTTTTTGAACTCGTTGATTGCCGATTCTTTTAAGCCGTAGCCTTCCTGAATTCTGTCGGGAATGTAATAATCGAGGACGGGCGTTATTTCTCTTATGAATTTATAAAGAATGACGACCGATGTTATCCCGTCGGCGTCGTAATCGCCGTAAATCATGATCTTTTCATTGTTGTGAATGGCTTTCAGCAGGCGGGCAACACCCTGGCGCATATCTTTCATCAGGAAAGGACTGTGTAGATCGTTTAAAGACGGTTGAAGATAATGGCGGGCCTTATCGACATCGCGAATACCTCTGTTGAGGAGAATCTGCGCAATAATCGGATGAATGCCAAACTCTTTGCTTAAGAGAGCCCCGTCATTTTTATTGCCGGCTTCCTCGATTTTCCATTTCAGCGATGGCAATTTTCTTTGTGTTGTCATTGTGCCGTTTCTTTTCCCGTTACTTATGATTTATAATATCAATGTCTTTCCGGGTGTCAAGGTTTTGGTATCTTTTATAAAAAATAATGTTTTTTACTGCTGATTCGTGCTTTTGCAGTTCCGAAGCATATTTTTTAAACTCATTCATTTTGCCGAGAGGAATGTTCTGCTCTTCGTTTTTCGTTTCCAGATAAACACGAAATTCGGATCCTGTAAAACTGTATTTTTCTTTTCGGTAGCGGAAAGGCTTTTTAAATATATAATTTTGAGGCAATTTTTTTATTTTAAAGCCCGGCGGAAACTGATAGGTATTATTCTCCATTGCATACATGGATTGGGTCAGGCTGATGGGGTACCGCCGGATGCTGGCGGCTGTGATGTCCCGGTATGCATCCAGCGGGATAATATTGGAAAGGACCATGGTTTCCTCGTCGAGAACCTGTGCCAGATTTCTAATCATGCCGGAAAGTTTTATTGTAAACGGCGTTCGGGTGTCTGAAAAGCTTCCCAGTTCAAGGTCTCTGATTTCAATTCCGCGGTTCTCAAAGAATTTTTTTCGTTGCTCCGGAGGAGCATATTTGAAGGAATACCGGATGGCTTCGGCCGCTTTGCCGAAAAAATTATAAACATAATCAATAGCGGCGTTGCCTTCCGTATCGATCTTATAGCGAATCGCCAGATGATAGTAATCTTTCTTGTCGTTTAACGGCGGGGTCGTGACGAAACGGTATGAGCCGTCATCGTTGATCAGAAAGATTCTGGTGGGCAGCATGAACGGAGGCGAATCGTACGATGACGTTTCATTGGTGGCATCCAGCCAGAAGGATTTGCCTTTCAGCGGGACGACGGCAATAATATGATTAAAGGCGTTCATGGATGGAATCGTTTCATCGAAATATTTTCCGTTGGCCGGAACAAGAGCCGGCAAGCCTTGAATGCTGGCAATTTTAAGCATGGTCAGAAGCAGAACGGTTTTGTCTTTGCAGTCGCCGTAACGCTTTTCGAACACTTCAAACGCCTGATGGGGCTTGTGGGTATGCGGTCCCAGGAGCACGGCGATGTACCGGATATTCTGGGATACGAAATTAAAAATGGCGTTGATTTTGTCCTCATCCGTTTTTTGATCGGCAATAAGCTCGCGGGTGAAATTTTCCAGTTCGGCGCTGGACTTCATTTGTTCTTTGAAAAGTTTGATGTACCACTGGGAAATGATGTCCCAGTTGCTTAGCGTCCAGAAAGAAATCTGGGGAAATGTGTCGCGATCGAGCAGGGAGGGCATCCGGGATTCGGGAATAATTTCCTTCTGTTTCTTGTTAATGAAAACATATTTTATTTTGTTTCCCAACGAAGTGATTTGGGGTGTGATGTCGGTTCTGAAATTTTCATATTGCAGTTTTGTGCCGGCCGGCAGGACGATTTCCATGATGTCTTCTTCGATGGGGAAAAAGTTCTGGCAAAAAAACGTTTCCGAGTAGTCCATGGATAAAACGGGTTTTAAATTTTCAATTTCATAGGCTATTTCTATAATGCAGCCGTCCTCAACCGCGGGCATGGTGAACTTCTTCACTTTGATGTCGGTGTAGAATTCATAACCGGCGTACTCCGAAGAATCGATGATATCTTTTCTGTCCAGAGCGATTATTTTTCCGTCCGGTTTGATGGTATTGGCAAAAATAATTTTCACTTTCTGATAGCCTTCCCGGTACGAAATTGATTTCGAGGCGAAGCTGCGGCCGCGTTCGTTGAATATTTTAATGCGATCCAGGTTTCTGCTGATGCTTCGGCCGTCTTCAAAGAATTCCACATAACTGTAGGAATACAGTAAATCGGCCCCGGCGTTCGGATGTTCCTCCGCCCGGGGAGCGTTCTGCAAGAAAGAGGCAACATCGCTTTCCGATATGCTTTTGATGAAGGGATGGATGGGGGAGCAGGAAACAATGAATAATAATAACAAAATCGATGTATTTCGGACAAGGCGCATAAAAAATCCTTGATTTTTTATTGATCATACAGTCTTTATCTGATGACGTCAAACGATAACTGAAGCCAAGAGACCATGAGCGGATGATGAGCAAGTATTTTCAGCTGGATCGCAAGAATATCGTCGCAGTGCAATTTATTATCGAGGGGTACGAGGGCCTGGCTACCGTAACGACCATCGATGCCGCCGTGGCGGTGATTCAGATTTCCATCATGCCCGATTTTCTGCGCGAGATGAATTGCTTGCTCGATGAATTGAGTAAAAAATATCACATGAAAGAACTAGTTGATGACCGGATCCGATAACCGGTCATGGCTGCTTATCATATATGTTCATGCTGACTCATACATATTTCCTGCAGAAAATTCTGGGTTCCGCGGAGATAAAAAATGTGGAACCGGATATTTTTGTATACAATATCGCCCCGGATTTGCTGGCGATTCATCCGGATATAACCTCCGCCAGAACGCATAAATTAAGAAGACTGCAAACCCTTCCTGTTGAGTATCCGAAAGCGGCCTATGTCATCTATCATCTGCTGATTGATGATCTTTCGCATTACGGATATATCTGTACCGAAGACGGCGATGCATTCGATATCCATTCCCGGGGCTATTCCTACCGGAAAGGCAATCCTCTTATCCGAGTCATACAGGATATACATGGCATTGCGGGCAAAGAAATTTCGTGTCGCGACGCCGTTTATCAGTCCCATTTGATCATCGAAATGATATACGATCTGGTAATCGTAAGGCATCTCCGCACGTTTAAGACTGTTGAGGTGATGGTCGACGCCATAAAATACACGGTTGAAAACAGGATGGAAGAATTTACAGAAACCCTGCGATGGCTCTACGGCCTGGAAGTAAATCAGATTCGAGAGGTGATGAGAAGCGCCCTGTTGTTCATCACGCAAGAATCGATGGAGCAAATGATGACCATCCAAGGCCGAATGCATCTTTATCAAGATAAATTCGGCCTTCCCTGCAATGATCTATTGCTTAATAATGAATTGAACCGTTTGTTTGAGCAGGCGATGGATTTGATTGACGATGATGAGCTGTTTTTCAATGAAACAGCCGATGTAATAAAAGAATCTCAAATAATTTCTTTTATCAGGTAGCTTTCTTGACAAATCCTGAGCGAATACAACGTGTGCAAACCTTGATTCTCTTTATTGATCCGGTTTTTTCATCTACACAACGCAGGTTCTGCAGGTTGGGATACCAGACCGCCTTCTTTTTATTATTTGCATGGCTCACGGCATTACCGACAGACGGCTTTTTGCCGCATACTTCACAAACACGAGACATTTTTACAATCCTCCAGAAAATGTGCGTCGTTACTAAACCATAAGACAGTATTTTGCAAGCATTTTTTCGCCAATCATGAAAGATAAATGTCAATCGTCCTTTGTTGTGAATAAAAAACAAATTATCCGGCTGAAAGACGATGAAAATATTTTCTTAACTATCCGATATTATTAATATTCGATTAATTTTTCATCGAGGCCGGCTGGCCGGTCGTCTCCAGAACCCTTAACCAGATATCCCCGCGGGGATCGATTTTTCTGCCGGAGGCGACTGCGGCCAACGGAAGATGAACATACTCATCCTTCATCAAACCGACCAGGATTCCGGTTTTTCCGGCCATTCCCGCGTGCACGGCGTATTGTCCCAGCATATTGCAGTAAATGTCATCCGAAGCGTTTGCCGGAACCGAACGAATCAGATAGCTTGGCTCAATATATTTCAGATTGATCTCCATGCTGATTTTTTTAAAATAATTTTCGATGACGTTTTTCAGATGCGATCCGATATCGAGCAGACGAGCATTGCCTGAAGCATCTTTTTCTGCGGAGCGGTCCGTTGTGCCGAGCAAATCCTGACCGGCGCCTTCGGCGACAATGATGACAGCGTGCCCTCTGGAAATCATGCGTTTTTTTAAAAAACCCAAAAAGCCGTTTTTGCCTTCAAGATCAAAAGGCACCTCGGGAATGAGGACAAAATTGGCATCGCTTTGTGCCAGCGCTGCGTGGGCTGCGATGTGTCCGGAGTGGCGTCCCATAATTTTGATCAGCCCGATGCCGTTGACCATGCCCCGGGCTTCCACGTGGGCGCTTTTAATCGCATCGGCCGCTTTCTCAATCGCGGTATCAAATCCGAACGACTTCTGAATCAGATGGAGATCATTGTCTATGGTTTTGGGAATGCCGATCACGGCAATTTTAAAATTTCGTCTGGTAATTTCCGCTGTAATTTTTTCCGCCGCTCGGATGGTGCCGTCACCGCCGATACAGAACAGGATGTTGATGTTTAATCTGTGAAGATAGTCAACGATGATTTGCACATCCTGCGGACCGCGCGATGTGGACAGGATGCTGCCTCCGAAGCTGCTGATGTCTTTCACAACATCCGGCGACAGAGAGATCAGTGGATGCCCGCAATGAGGATTTAATCCCTGGAGCCCGTATTTGACGCCAACAATCTTCTTGACGTGATAATTGAAGTACAGCGCTGTAGTGATCGAGCGGATCACGTCGTTGATACCCGGGCAAAGGCCGCCGCAGGTAACGATAGCCGCTCTGGTGTCGGCAGGATTAAAAAAAATCTTTTCGCGGGGGCCGGCCAACTCGACGGAAAGCGGTTGTCCTTTTTTATCGGTCAGCGAACGATAGTTGTCCAGATGAGTGTTAAACAGGGCTCTTTTGCCGTCCCGGGTAAACTTGCCCGTTTGAAGGGGAGAGACAATCATTCTTTTGCCGAGATTGGAAATGGAAAAAACGTCTTTCATAAATTACTTCCTTTGTGAAATCAGAAGATTCGCGGTATTGAGTCCGGAAAGAATTTCCGCTTCAAAACCGGCATCCGCCAGTAAGGACGCTCCGGTAAGATAAATGTTGGCGTACCGGGTTTTACTGCCTTTAGCGGAAAAACCCGTAAAAAAAGAATTTTTGATCTGATAGCGCGGGATGATGGTGCCTCGCAGCTTAAGCGATAGCTTCATGGATTCGTCCGGATCGAAAAACAAAATGTTTTCTTTTAAAAACGGGAAGAAATGGTCAAGTTGATTCATGATGTTTTCGGAAATAGTCTTCAGGTTATCCTTTGACCAGATTTCCTGATGATCGGGGAGGAAAACGGTGGCGCTCAGAAGAATTTTTGCAGCGGGATCCTTCATCCTCTCTTCTTTTGCCGACGATTCCAGAATGATCAGGTTGTTGTGGGCATAAAGCTCCCTGGCCGGATTGCAGATAATTGCCGAATGTCTGGCCAGCTTTTCGGGCAGCCCTGCCGGATTGACGCCCAGAAAAATGGAAAAGGGGAAATACGCCGTTTTTGCCGGCCGAAGAAAATCGCCAAAACTGAAAGTTTTCTTGTGGTCGAACAATTGGCCGATGTTTTGCCATTTTGTGCTGACGATTAAATGGCGGCTTTCGATTTTTTCGGTGTTGCCGTTATCGTCCGTATAATTCAGTTCAATGACCTTGTCTTTATGGATCGACAGGCAATCGCATCCGGATAAATAAAGACCGTCGGACGCTTTTATTTTACGGATCAGCGAATCGACCAGGTCCTGTTTGCCCTGAGCAAAGGAGAAGGTGCCGCGCAACGGCGTGCAGGATTGCCATGATGAAAAAAAAGAATTTAACGGATCCGTTTTGAAAGAAAGAAGGGCATGCTGAGCCTGAATAACTTTCCGGAAGGATGGGTTTTGCGACATCAGACGTTTCAAACGGATGGTGTTGAACATGCTTTCGACGAAACGGGGAATCAGTTTGAGATAATCGAAAAAATCCTTCATTTTTTTCGGTTGAATGCCGGGATGTTCTGAAATCCATTGTCCGGCTGCGTTTGAATTTTTCTCTGCTACATCGTAGAATAATCGAAGATCGCCCTCGAGATGAGGAAACTCTCTGGCGAGCTCTTTCAGAAGTTCTTCTTTGTCATGGAAAAAGTCTATCCTTTGCGATGGGAGAATAATCTGATAGGCCGGATTCAGCAGGCGCACCTCCGGATAAATTCCCAGATTTTTTAATGACAGATAGGCGATCTGGTTTTCGGCAAACCCGGACACCGGCGTGATCGTGCCGTCAAACGTGAGATCTCCGGCAACAGATGAGCCGGCGGTTCCTTTTTCGGAGAAGAGGGCCGTCTTCAAACCGTTGATGGCGCAGAACGCTGCGGCTACATGGGAAGAAAGATCATCGCCTATGACAATCAGATCATACATGGATTCTGTCCTTAAACGTCATTGCCGGATCATCAGAAAAAAGACATTAGACCGGAGAAAAACGGCTATGGGTGAATGAAAACTTTTCTTCCCCGGATTTCAAGTTTGCCGTCGGCAAAAAGCTGAATCGCCTGCGGATAGATTTTATGTTCTTCCTTTAAAATTCGAGCCGCCAGGGTGTCCTCGGTGTCATCATCGCGCACCGGCACGGCTCGTTGTATAATGATCGGGCCGGTATCGACGCCCTCATCCACGAAATGAACCGTACAGCCGGAAACTTTCACGCCGTACGTCACGGCCTGCCGCTGTCCGTGCAGACCGGGAAAAGAAGGAAGAAGGGCCGGATGGATATTCATGATCCTCCCGGGAAAAGCCTGAAGAAATCGAGGCGAGATGATACGCATAAAACCGGCCAGCGTTACCAGCTCGACGTCATGTTTTATCAACGTGTTGATAAGTTCAGAATCAAATTCCTCTTTATTTTTAAAATCGCTGTTTTTCAGCACACAAAAAGGGAGGCCGTGTTTTTTTGCCCGGATGATGCCGTAAGCATCAGGGTTATTGCTGATGACAATTTGGATGACCGCCCGAAGAGACCCCTGCTCGATGTGATCAATAATGGATTGCAGGTTGGACCCGTTTCCTGAAATCAGAATTCCCAGTTTCAATGCATCCGCCATTTGCTTTCCCTAGCTTTCAGAAATGATGACCTGCGGCTTTTTATCTTCCCTGATTTCAATCAGGCCGAGCGGGTACGCTTTCTCACCGAGAATTTCCAGATATTCGAGCACCGCCGGACAGTCTTTGTCGGAAACGATAATCATCATACCGATGCCCATGTTGAATACGCGGAACATTTCTTTTTCATCAATGTTGCCGATTTCACGAATGATGTTGAAAATCGGCGGGACAGGCCAACTGCCCTTGCCGATTACGGCACGGCAGGCCTGGGGGATAATTCTCGGAATGTTTTCGTAGAATCCGCCTCCGGTGACATGGACCAGGCCTTTGAGGGTGAATTTTTTAAAGAGATTCAGCAGGGCTTTAACATAAATGCGGGTCGGTTCGAGCATTTCCAGACCGACGGTTTTTTCCAGTCCGGGAAGCTTATCGTTGACGTTTAGCTTTCCTTTTTCCAGAAGAACCTTCCGCGCCAGTGAAAATCCGTTGCTGTGCAGTCCGCTGGACGCCAGCCCGATAATACGGTCGTTGACACTGATGGTTGATCCGGTGATTAATTTGTCCGATTCAACGACTCCGACACAGAATCCAGCCAGATCGTATTCTCCGGGAGCATAAAAACCGGGCATCTCCGCGGTTTCGCCGCCCAGAAGGGTACAGCCTGCCTGTCGGCATCCTTCCGTAATTCCCTCGATAATGCTGACGCTTTTTTCGAGCTCGATTTTTCCGGTAGCGAGATAATCGAGAAAGAAAAGCGGCTCGGCTCCCTGCACAACCACGTCATTTACCGACATCGCGACGAGGTCGATGCCGATGGTATCGTGTTTGTCGAGCAGGTGGGCGATACGCAGCTTGGTGCCCACACCGTCGGTGGAAGATACCAGCACCGGATTTTTCAGGTCAACGGAATTTAGACGGAAAAGGCCGCCGAATCCGCCGATACCGGAGACAACCTCCTTCCGCGCCGTTGTTTTGACGGATGTTTTAATTCGTTCCACAAATTCGTTGGCGATGTCGATATCCACGCCGGCATCTTTATAGGTTATATTGTCTGTCATAGCTCCTCTGAGTGATCTTAAATTTCATATGGAAGTTCTTTCGGGGTGAGTTTTTAACGTAATTCAACGCTTAAGTCAATCATTCCTTGCGCAAATAAAATATATTTGTTAACAAAAATATCCGGATTCATCAGAAATGATTCAGGTTTGACAGATTTGCGGCGTGGAGATTTAAATGGATGCCTTAAACGAAATTCTCCAAAAAATTGATCAACCCCTGAACTTTGCTTTCCGCGATAATTACAAAAATCTTTCCAACATCAAAGATCTGGGCAGAACGCTCATAACGCTTTTGTCGAAACTTGATTCTTTTGCCGCATCGTTCGGCCGTGAGGAAATTAATCATGAGATCGGAGCATTACGGGAAATCTTTTCCGATTACGACCGGCAAAAGCTGGAATTAAAAAAAAGAAAAATTGAAAACGCCGTCAAAATCGTCGAAAAACTCAAAACCATCATCCATTTTTTGAACATATCCGTTCCCGAACGGAATGCCGATCAAAAAACCATTGAGAAGATATCGGATTTAAAAGAAGCCCTGGAAAAACTGAATCTGCCGGTTCAGTATTTGAAAGGTGTGGGCCCGAAAATGGCGTCCCGCTTCGCCAATAAAAAAATCGCCACCGTGGAAGATCTGCTTTTCTTTCTGCCGCGGACTTATGAAGACCGCAGGGAAATCAGAAAAATCAACCGTCTCGAAGCCGAAAAAGTCCAATCGGCTGTGGGCAACGTGATCAGCTGTCAATATCGCTATTACGGAAGAAAAAAAATCCTGGAAACGGTGATCAGCGACAGCACGGCCAATCTGACCGCGAAGTGGTTTAAAGGGCAGATGGCGTATCTCCTGGGTGTTTTCAAAAAAGGAACCAGGGTTATTTTTACGGGCGACGTAAGACCGGATTACGTCGGAAAACAGATGATTCATCCGGATTATGAAATTCTTGACGAGAAGGATGAAGAAAATCTTCTGAATTTCAAAAGAATCGTGCCCGTGTATTCCGAAACGGAGGGCCTTTATCAGAAATATTATCGCAAGGTCATGAATGCCGCACTCATGAATTATTCCCGCTATGTTGCCTCTCCGATTCCGGACAGTATATGTGAAAAGCGACATTTGCTGAATGTCCATGAAGCGTTGTGGTCTGTTCATTTTCCCGGCAGTCAGGAGGACATTGATCAATTCATCTCCAGCCGTTCCGAGGCTCACCGGCGTTTGATTTACGATGAATTTTTCTTTTTTCAGTTGGGCATGGCTGTCAAAAAATCGGGAAGAATTCTGGATCAAGGCCTTTCATTCAAAACCGATGGCACAATGCTGGATAAATTTTATTCCAGTTTAAAGTTCGATTTAACCGCCGCTCAAAAAAGAGTCATTGAAGAAATCCTCAACGATATGTCGAAAGACACGGCGATGAACCGCCTCCTTCAGGGAGACGTTGGAAGCGGCAAGACCATTGTTTCAATGGCAGCCATGATTACCGCTTGTGAGAATTCTTATCAGGCGGCCATAATGGCGCCGACGGAAATTCTGGCCAAACAGCATTTTGAAAATATCCGTTTGTGGGCTGAGCCATTGGGATTGAAAACGGTTTTGCTTACCGGCAGCATGGCCAATGCATCACGGGGCGAAACCCTGCGCCGGATTCAAAACGGCGAGGCGGGCATCATTATCGGCACTCACGCTTTGATTCAGGAAGGTGTTGATTTTCATAAACTGGGGCTGGTTGTCATTGACGAGCAACACCGTTTCGGCGTTATTCAGAGAGCGACATTGCGATCCAAGGGCATCAACGCTGACGTGCTGGTCATGACGGCAACCCCGATTCCGAGAACCCTGGCGATGACCGTATACGGCGATCTGGATGTCTCTGTGATCAATGAAATGCCTCCGGGGAAAAAGCCCGTGCACACTGTTGTTTTGCCGGAAAGCAAACGGGACAAAGTTTATCAGGCCATCCGCGCGGAACTGGCGAAAGGGCATCAGGCATTCATTGTTTATCCGCTGGTGGAAGAGTCGGAAACGCTGGATTTGAAAGACGCCACCAATATGTCCAGGCATTTGCAGCAGGACGTTTTTCCGGATTACCGCGTGGGATTAATCCACGGGAAAATGAAGGAAAAGGAAAAAGATGAAATTATGCGGGAATTTATGGAGAACAAAATTCATATTCTCGTTTCGACAACGGTCATCGAAGTGGGCATCGATGTTCCGAGAGCCTCATTAATGGTTATCGAGCATGCCGAACGCTTCGGACTTTCGCAACTGCATCAGTTACGCGGCAGGGTAGGGCGGCGCGATATTCTCTCCAGCTGCATTCTGTTGGCCAATTATAAATGTTCAGCAGATGCGCGCAAAAGATTAAAAGTGATGGAAACAACAACGGACGGATTTACCATTGCGGAAGAAGATCTTGCTATCCGCGGTCCCGGCGATTTTCTGGGAACGAGACAATCCGGGCTGCCGGATTTCCGCATTGCCAGTATTATTCGCGATGCCCGTATTTTGAGCGAGGCCAAGGAGGACGCTTTCGCTTTGGCTGCGCGCGATCCGTTTCTGGACAGAGTTGAACATCAAATTCTGAAGGAGGTCTTAATCTGGAAATGGCAGGGGAAACTGGATTTGGCCAGAACGGGGTAATAAGCAAAGAAACAGGGCAAGGGGATTCATTACATTGTTGTGATGAAAGGGAAAGAGCTGATTCCCAATCCTTATAAATTCCCGCCGAAGACCCGACCTAAGCGGCCGCTTTTGAGCAAAGACGGTTCTGTGTTGATTTATGAAAAATCCATGTCAGCAGGTAAATTCTTTCTCTATTCCCCGGATGGGAATCATAAGCTTGCGGGTTCAGGTGGACTTTGTTCAGCCAAGTCTTTTTGACTTGGCTGTATTCAAACACAGATAAATAGTCGAGTCCAAAAGACTCGACTGAACTTAGGGGGCTGTTAAGCGCTTTAGCCAAGTTGGTATATCATGAATAATGTGTCTGGCGGCTCAAAGCAATCAAAGCATATTCTTTTTTTTTAAATCATTTCTTGGGCACCAATGTCAGTATTTTCGTGTACTGTGTTTTTATATTTTCTTCCTTAAACGGAAAATTCTGATACTGTCCTAACCGGAATGCCGTGATGCCGTCATCGTAGTGCGGGCTTGACGGATTATCCAACTGCCCTGTGCTGTTAATGCCGACGAAAGGTTCATCGCTTCCGAAATCTACAATGATCCGCATGGCCGGAATCATCCAGGTTCCGAAATCTTTCCCGGGATGATAAGCTGAAACGTTCAGCGTGGTGTGGTCGCCGGGCGCCGGATAGGGACCTCTGTCTACATAACCGGAGAGGAATTTGACGCCGGTCTTGTTGATGAAATCCATATAATCGGCAAACAATGTGGCATCAGTCCTCCAATGATAGGTATGCAGTTTTCCCCATTGCCACTTGTCGGGATTTTTTCCGCAGCGCTTTTCCAGAATGCCGATGGCATCCAGAACCGTTTTGGCCAGAATCAGGTCGCGTTCTTCTTTCTGAGGTGTGGTTACGTCATCCCAGAGGGGGCTTCTTTTCCCTCTGTCCGTCAAATGGTCGTGCAGTGCGGAATAGGCCAGCAGGAAGGTATGCAGCAGTGATTGATAGGCACGTGTATTTTTCCCTCCCAGTTCGTCAGCGAAAAGATTGTCGCTCAGCGAAAACAGAAAAGCGCCGCAGAAAGCCGCCCCGGCGGAATCGAGGCGCATATTTCCGTCAAAATCTCTGAGCAGTGCCATCGCTTGATGAGCCGCCGTTGATTTTTCAGAGTTTTGCCAGACAGAACTCATGGTGTCCAGCGTTTTTTGTTCCAGCAACGCCGTTTTGATTACGTTGACAAACCTGGAATAGGTATCAAGCTGCATAGCTTTTGCATCATCCAGGGTGTAATTTTTTGCATTTTTCAGCAGCTGTTCGATACGTTCGCCTCTGTCGGGATAGTACCAGGACGAGGACAGAATATAAGGAAAATCAGCAGGAACTGTCCGATGATTAGCGGTGCCCACATAGCCCTTCGCGGGGTTTTTCAAAGACGGATGTTTTGACGGTGAAAGAAATCCGTTCCAATCGTATTCACCCGTCCAACCGGGAGAGGGACAGAGACCGCGACCTTTTTTCCGCAACGGGAAACGGCCCGTAACCTGCCAGGCGATATTTTTACGATCCGCCATGACAAGGTTCAGTGGAATGACGGACGTTTCCTGAGAAGTGTATTTAAGAATCTCATCGACCGATTTTGCGAGCATGATGTTGAAAAAAACGTCCATGGACCTGTCCGTTTCATTGCCTGCCCAACTATACGCGATTCCCAATGAAGGATTAAGCGGCATGGGAACCAGTTCATGACGGGGCTTATCGGTCAAAATATCATTGAGCAAAACGCCGTGGAGAGTTTCATAAAAGGTTCGGGTAACAGCCTTTTTTTGTCCTTTAATCCGGAAGCTTTCCTCCCTGCTGTTTGCCTTCAACCATTTATTCTTATAAAGAAAATAGAGACCGTCCGGTTTCTGTTGCAGCTTTTCCAGAAAGATATCCTGATTGTCCGCCATGACCATCGTCATGCCGATACCGATGTGCCTGTTGTATCCGGCAACAATGCCGGGAACACCGGCGATGCCAATACCGGCTCCGTCAATCTCCGGACATTTCAGATGCATCATGTGCCAGATGGAGGGCATGGTCAACGGCAGATGCGTATCATTGGCCACGATGGGTTTCCCTGATTTGGTCAGTTTTCCGGAGACCGCCCAGTTATTGGAAGCCGCCGCGGCAGGAAGAAGCAGTGTGTTGGTCAAATTAGCTATGACGCCCAGTTGTTCAATATTTTGAGCAGCCTCTGAAAGATTGATTCCTTTCAGTTTTTTCATTTCTTCAAAGGGCAGGGGTTCATCGGGGTAAATGGGAAAAAGCCAGGCTAACTTTTCCGGTGCGACAACCTGCGCCACGTTGAGCAGGTTGATTTCTTCCTGGAGATTTTGACTCAGGCCCAGCGTTAGAACAAGAAATACATACATGGAGTCGATGGGTCTCCAGGGATCGGGTTGGTGTCCGGCCAACTTCAGAGTCGTGGGCAGAGGGACGTTGGCGAGATACGCGTTTACGCCGTCGCTGTAGATATTTAACAGTCGTCTCAGGTCGGAGGATGCCGACAGGTAAAGGGTCTGGGCGACCTGATTGAGATTCAGCGCCCGCAGATAAATATCCATTTCCAGCGTGGCCCTGCCCAGAAGTTCGGAGAGCCTTCCCTGGCTCACAAGCCTGAATCCTTCCATCTGTGTAAAGCGGTCACAAGCGCTGATATATCCCATGGCAAAGATAAGATCGTCCATGCTCTGCGCTTCAATGTAAGGAATGCCCAGATTGTCGCGTTTGACAGTGACGTTATCGGACAAACCGGGAAGAACCTGTTCTCCTTCCATGGGAGGCAGGGATTTTTTGTAGGAGACGTTCAGCAAAGGCGTGCAGCCGCTGATGACTATGCATAAGATCGATGCGAAAAGAATTGCCGATTTAAAACGCAAATGAACGACAAAAGATTGAATCCTCATGAAGCTCTCCTTATTTGCAGTTTGCTTTTTATTGCGTTGATATCCGGTTTTTTTGTGAAGAGTAACCTACCACATCGAAGATCATAAAAGCAAGCTGACGATCAATATGATGAAGCTTGACTTCAATAACAATGCAGGATAATTTTAATGAAAAGGCGTTTCAAACGGATGGAGCTGCATGATGGGCGTGAGAATAGGCATCATTGGTATCGGCGGGGTAGGCGGATATTTCGGCGGGAAACTGGCGCGTGAGTACGAAAAATCGGACGAATATGAAATCATATTTATCGCCCGCGGGGAACATTTAAAAGCGATTCAAAAAAACGGCCTGCAACTTTTTACGCGTGAAGGCGATTGTGTTGTCCGGCCGAGAATAGCCACAAACAATCCCGATGAGGCGGGAATGTTTGATGTGGTGTTCTTTTGCACCAAAAGTTATTCATTGGAAAATTCGGCTGAAGCGTTCATCTCCTGCATCGGCAGACAAACCGTGGTGATTCCGTTGCTCAACGGTGTTAACAGCTCGCAACGGCTGCGCCGTGTCCTGCCGCATGCGATAGTCTTAGGCGGCAGCGTTTATATCATTTCCCATAGTGACGGACCGGGAATCATTAAGCAGGAAGGAGGCGCGTGCAAGCTGACGTTCGGAACCGATCATGATCCGGCAGACGATTATCGATATATCCTTGATATTTTACTTCAGGCAAAGATCAACGCGGTATTAACGGACGACATTTCCGGCGTGCTCTGGATAAAATATTTGTTAATGTGTCCGCTGGGGTCTCTGACATCGGCCACCGGCAAAACATACGGGCAGATATGGGAAAATCCTGAATTACGGCAAAAAGCAAGGGCGATGATGATGGAGGTGGTTGCCGTCGCCGCCGCACATCATGTCGTTATACAGGAGCATGAAGTGGATAAAGCGATGGCGATGATTGCCGGGTTCGGATATCATTCCAGAACATCCATGCAGCTGGATTTCGAAAAAGGCCGGCAGACGGAAATTGACGCACTGACGGCTTATCTTTGCGGGGCCGGTCGGGATTATGGCGTGCCTACGCCGTTACATGATGACGTTTATGCGCAATTAAAATCAATCAAAGAGCCGAAGGAATAAACCCATGACAATTAAAGTTGCAGCCATTCAACTGGCCACTGCCGTGGCCGAATCAGAGGAAAACATAAGGCGCTGTGAGCGCCTTTCCCTGCAGGCGGTAAACGAAGGAGCACAATGGATTGCCTTGCCTGAATTTTTCAATACGGGCGTCAGCTGGAATCCGAATATTGCCCGGGCTATTCAATCTGCGGACGGCGAGGCGGCAACATTTCTTTGCGGCTTTTCAAAAAAATACCGCGTTTTGATCGGGGGATCATTTTTATGCCGATTGCCCGACGGGCAAGTCCGCAACCGGTATCAATGTTATGCGCAAGGCCGGCTCGTCGGTCAGCATGATAAAGATATTCCAACCATGTGGGAAAATTATTTTTATGAAGGCGGCGATCCCGGGGATATCGGCGTGCTCGGCTTATACGAAAATGTCAGAGTCGGCGCGGCGGTCTGCTGGGAATTTATGCGAACGATGACGGCCCGCCGGCTGCAAAACAAGGTGGATGTGGTCATCGGCGGATCATGCTGGTGGAGCATACCGACTAATTTTCCGCTTTTTTTGCAGAAACTCTGGGAACCGGACAACAAACGCAATGCGTTGGAGGTGCTCCGGGATAACGCGCGTATTTTAGGCGTACCGGTGATTCATGCCGCACATTGCGGGGAAATTGAATGTGCCATGCCGGGACTGCCCATGAGCTATACAGGGTTTTACGAAGGCAATGCCGTTATTCTTGATGCGGAAGGGCGGATACTTGCGCACCGTAAACCGGAAGAAGGCGAAGGGGTTGTCAGTGCGGAAATTCTAATGATGCCAAAACAGGACTCAAGAGAGATTCCCCAAGGTTACTGGTTGAGAAAAAGGGGAATCTTGCCGTTTTTTGCCTGGCACCATCAACGCTGGCTGGGACGGCGATGGTATGCCCGCCATGTGCGCGGTAATTAGAATAATCCCCCTATATGATTTTTAATCCAACGAGAGGAGGAAACATTGAAAAAGCTCATCTGGGTAATACCGTCGGTTTTATTTTTTTTGTTTGCCGGGTGTTCGGCGGGTTTACATAGCATTGAAACGGTACAACTGGCCAAAACAGTCAGGAGCTGGGATGGCGAAACGCTGCCGCAATACCTCCAGGGTCAGCCGGAGGTTACAATTCTGCGCATCAGAATTCCTGCCGGTTCAAAACTGGAAATGCATCATCATCCGGTGATTAACGCGGGCGTTTTGCTCAAGGGAGAATTGACGGTTGTGGCGGACGATAACAAAACTTTGCATCTCAGAGCCGGAGATTCCATTGTGGAACTGGTCAACAAGAAACATTACGGGAAAAATGAAGGCAAGGAAGCGGCCGAGATTATTGTTTTCTATGCCGGTGTTGAAAATAAACCGATCACGGTCAAGTAATGGGGCTTTTGCAAAATATCCGGTTTTTAATCGGTTTACTTCATGTCTGGGTAATTCATTAATTATTTTAAGCATTCATGATGGATATTTCATTGACAAAGCCGATCCATTTGTTATAGGAAATTAACGGAAAAAGATTAACAATTAACGGGAATTATATAAAATTATAAAATAATTTCAGGTGCATATAATGAAAGAAATCCCTATCGGTCTTATCGGATTCGGAACCATCGGAACGGGCGTGGTCAAACTGTTGCGGCAAAATGAAGAGCTGATTACAAAAAAACTGGGCGCCAGGCTTGTTATAAAGAAAATTGCCGATATTGATATCACGACACCCCGTGAAGTGAGGGTCCATAAGGGGCTCTTGACGCGGGATGCGCGGGAGATCATCAACGATAAAGACATTCCGATTATCATTGAACTGATGGGCGGGTACGAGCCGGCGCGCACGTTTGTTCTCGAAGCTGTTGCCAACGGCAAGCATGTGGTTACCGCCAACAAAGCGCTTCTGGCGACCCACGGCAATGAAATATTCCCGGCGGCTCAGAAAAATGCGGTCAATATCGGTTTTGAAGCGAGTGTCGGCGGAACCATTCCAATCATCAAGACCTTGAAGGAAAGCCTGGTTGCCAACAGAATCATTTCCGTCATGGGCATCATGAACGGCACCTGCAACTACATCCTGAGCAAGATGACGGATGACGACAAGCCGTTCGACATGGTTTTGAAAGAGGCGCAGAAGCTGGGCTTTGCAGAAGCCGATCCGACCTTTGATATCGAAGGGATCGATACCGCGCACAAAATGGCCATTATTCTCTCACTGGCCTATGGCAGGAAAGTGAATCTCAAGGATATATATCTGGAAGGTATCACCAAAATCAGCCGTGAAGATATTTCGTTTGCGAAGGAACTGGGCTACCGGATCAAATTGCTGGCCATCGCAATGCTCAGAAACAATGCGGTAGAAGCGAGAATTCATCCGACGATGATTCCGTCAAAATGTCTTCTGGCAAATGTGAATCAGAATTACAATGCCTTTCATATCATGGGCGATGCCTCAGGCCCCGTCTTTCTTTTCGGTCAGGGAGCGGGCATGATGCCCACCGCCAGCGCGGTTTTTAGCGATGTTATGGACAGTGCAAGAGATGTTCTGAGCGGAAAAAACGGCCGAGGGCCCTTGCGGTCGATCAACGAGTCGGCCATGATGCCAATCCGGCTGATTCCCATGGATCATGTGGAGACAAAATATTATTTCCGTTTTACCGCGGTTGACCGTCCCGGCGTGCTTTCCAGGATATCGGGTATTCTCGGGAAATACAATATCAGCATTGAAGCCTGCATTCAGAAAGCCAGAGTGAAAAGGGGAGCGGTGCCCATTGTGATGACAACGTACAAAGCCAAGGAAAGTGATGTGCAGAAAGCACTCAAGAGAATAAGCAAACTGGACATCCTCCAGGGTGAAACCATCCTGATCAGAATTGAGGACGATTTAAATTAAATTATTCAAAAAAGAGATTTCTCAGAAAGGTGATATGAAGTACGTAATATTGCTGGGTGATGGTATGGCGGATTATCCGACCGATAAGCTGGGAGGAAAAACACCGCTGGAATGCGCATTCACTCCGTTCATGGATCAGATTGCCGCAGAAGGAACACTGGGCCTTGTCGATACGGTGCCCGAAGGAATTCATCCCGGAAGTGATGTGGCCACATTGAGCGTTCTGGGGTATGATCCCCGGGAAAATTATACCGGCCGCGGACCGCTGGAAGCGGCAAGCATGGGAATTGATCTCGGTCCAGATGATGTCGCGTATCGCTGCAATCTGGTTACCATCGGCGATCAGGATGGTCCGGAAGCGTTTATGGATGATTTTACCGCCGGGCACATCTCCAGCGAAGAAGCGGAAATAATCATTCGCGATATCCATCGGCACATCGGTTCCGATCATCTGGAGTTCTTTCCCGGCGTGGGGTATCGTCATCTGCTGGTCTGGCGCAACGCCCCGGCCAATCCGGACACAACACCGCCGCATGATATTACGGGAAAGCCCGTGGCTGAATATCTGCCGCGCGGAAATGCTGCCGCCGATGTCAATGCCATTATCAGGCGGGCGGCCGACCTTTTAAAAAATCATCCGGTCAATGCGAAAAGACGCCAGGCGGGCAAAAAAGAGGCTAATGCCATCTGGCTGTGGGGGCAGGGGAAGAAGCCGCGGATTGTCCCTCTGACTCAGAAGTATTCCCTATCGGGAGGCATGATTTCCGCCGTTGATCTGCTTAAAGGCATTGGAACGATCGCCGGGTTGAAAGTTTGTCCGGTGCAGGGGGCAACCGGTTATATTGATACCAATTACGAAGGTAAAGCAAAAATGGCTCTGGATGTATTGAATTTCATGGACTTTGTTTTTGTCCATCTTGAAGCCCCTGATGAAATGGGACACGAAGGCAATGCCGAAGGCAAAATCCGTGCGATTGAACTTTTTGACGAAAAAATCGTCGGGCCTATTTTGACGAAAATAGGCGCATTCGGCCACTATAGGATTATTGTTTTAAGCGATCATCCGACACCGTTGGATCTCAGGACCCATGTCAGCGATCCGAGCCCTTTTGCGGTATTGTCTTCGGAAAAAAAAGAGAACAGGGCCCCGGGAATGAGCTTTAATGAGATAAACGCCAAAGCCGGCAATCTTCTGATTTCTCCGGGGCATTTGCTGATGGAAAAATTTATCAAGGACTGGAAGAGCGTTGTCGGTTAACAATGTAACAAAAATCAGGGTGCTTTTTGCCGATACGGATGCCATGGGGGTGGTCTATCACACGAACTACATCAAGTGGTTTGAACTCGGCAGAAACGAACTGATGCGGCAGCTGGGTGTTCCTTACAGCGAATTGACAAAGTTGAATTTGAACCTTCCGTTGATTAAGGTCGGCTGCGAATACCTGAAGTTTGCCACATACGATCAGCTTTTGGCGGTGGAAACAGAATTTGCCTATATCCGGAAAGCGACGGTTGGTTTCAATTCCAAGATATGGGATGAAGATCAAAAACATCTTCTGGCGGAAGGCTATACGGTTCACGCTTGCACCAATCACGAGGGCAAGCTTCGCAGAATACCTCAATTGCTTTTGGAATTGGTCAAAAAATATAATATCAACACAGAGGAGGCATATGGCTGAGAAATTAACAAAACAGGATTTGGAAGGACCGGATGCTTTTCAAAACACCGTGGAACTGGTCAAGGATTACATTTCTGAAAACAAAAAGCGTTTTTACTCCATTGTGACGGCTGTCATTCTGGCATCAATGATTGCCTTTGGTATCTATATGTACTGGAGCAACTATCAGGACTCCGCCAGAGCGATGTATGCCCGGACGCAATCGAGCGCTTCCGGAAGTGAAACACAGGATATGACCGGGAACAATATCCGGATTTTCCAGGAACTGATCGAGAAATATCCGCACAGCTGGAGCGCAAGGATGGCGCATTACCGGCTGGGGAATATTTATTACAGCCTCGGTGAATATGACAAGGCCATCGCCCACCACAAAAATTTCGTTTCTTCCCGGATTTCCGACCACGCCGGAATTAAATTTCTCGCTCTGTCGTCAATCGGATATTGTTACGAAGCCAGAAAAGATTACAAATCCGCGCTCGAATATTTTCAAAAAGCGCAAAAGGGCAACAACATCGGATTTGAATCAGTGGGGTTCAGCAATGTCGCCCGAATTTATGAACTGATGAATGATAGAAAGAATGCGCTGGAAAATTACAAGAAAGCCCTGGAGAAAACAGCGGATTCCTCAAAAGCCGTCTTCATCAAATATAAAATTTCTTCTCTCAGTTGATTTGGAGGTTTGATTATTGAAAGTATTGATGTCAGGTAATGAAGCCATTGCGCGCGGCGCATACGAGGCAGGCATAAGGTTTGCAACAGCTTATCCGGGAACGCCCAGTACGGAAATTCTGGAAAATTTCTGTAAATATGACGGGGTTTATGCCGAGTGGTCGACCAATGAAAAGGTTGCCGTTGAGGTTGCCATCGGCGCGGCCCTCGCCGGAGAAAAGGCAATGGCGGTCATGAAGCATGTTGGCGTCAACGTCGCCGCCGATCCTGTTTTTACCGTCAGTTATACCGGAACGAACGGAGCCCTGGTGATTGTTACTGCCGATGATCCTTCATTGCACAGCTCCCAGAATGAACAGGATAACCGCAATTACGCCCGTTTCGCCAAAATCCCGATGCTGGAGCCGGCCGATGCCGCTGAAGCGAAACACTACATTAAAATGGCTTTTGAAATCAGCGCGCGGTTTGATACGCCGGTTTTCTTTCGAACCACCACGCGGGTATCTCACTCAAAATCCGTTGTCACTCTGGAAGAACCGGCTGTATACGAAGACAAGACGGGATTTGTCTATAACGCGGAAAAATATGTGATGGTTCCGCACTGTGCCAGAATCCGGAGAGCCGAGGTGGAAAAGCGCCAGCAGGCACTCAAGGAGTTTGCTGAAACGTTTCCGGAAAATAAGGTCGAAATTACCAATGCGGAAGCAGGCATTATTACCGCCGGAATGCCTTACAATTACGCCAAGGAAGTTTTTCCGGGATATTCTTATCTGAAGCTGGGCATGGTTTACCCGCTTCCGGAAAAAATGATTCGTGATTTTGCTTCTAAAGTTAAAAAACTATACGTTATCGAAGAGCTCGATCCTTTTCTGGAAGAACAGATCAAAGCCATGGGCATAGCAGTCACCGGCAAGGAAATTTTTCCTTATACCAGCGAATTTGATCCGGGAGTCATCCGAAATGCGATTGAAAAGCAATCCATCAAAAAAGTGTCCGATTACAAGGTGCCTTTGGCGGCGCGACCGCCGAATCTTTGTCCGGGTTGTCCGCATCGCGGATTGTTTTATGCCTTAAAAAAACATAAGGTTTATGTTCATGGGGATATCGGCTGCTACACGCTGTCTTACATGAAACCTTTGGAGGGGCTGCATTCCTGCATCTGCATGGGCGCCAGTATCGGTATGGCTCACGGCATGAGCAAGGCGCTCAAGGAAAAAGGGAAGGGCAAGGTTGTGGGCGTCATCGGCGATTCCACGTTTCTGCATTCGGGAATAACCCCGCTTTTGGATATGGCTTACAATCAAAGTGACGCGTTGATCATTATCCTGGACAATAGCACGACGGCCATGACCGGTATGCAGGAGCATCCGGGGACCGGCTATACGCTGATGGGGATAGAGACAAAGCAAGTGAAGCTGGAAAATCTGGTTTCCGTTCTGGGCATTGAACATGTCAGGGTTGTCGATCCCATCGATCAGAAAGCAACAACGTCCGCCATAAAAGAAGAGCTGACAAAACCGGGTCCTTCTGTGATTATTGCAAGACGACCCTGCGCGCTATTCAAGAGAAGCCATATAAAACCCAAACCGGCCTTGAAAGTCGACCCGGACAAATGTGAAGGATGCCGGGTCTGCATCGGGCTGAATTGTCCGCCGATTTCCTGGAAAAAAGGGGCAACTAAAAAAGGCTCCAAGCGAAAGGGCGTTTCTTATATTGATGCAACATTATGCAACGGTTGCGGATTATGCGCACAGGTTTGTAAATTCAACGCTATAAGTTAATTTAAAGGAATTATCTAAATGTCTGAAAATGAAGTAAAAAACATATTATTCGCCGGAGTCGGCGGGCAGGGTATCCTGCGGGCAAGCGACATTATCTGTGAAGTCATCATGGAAGCCGGTTTTGACGTAAAAAAAAGCGAGGTTCACGGCATGGCCCAACGCGGAGGATGCGTAACGAGCCACGTCCGGTACGGGAAGAAGGTCTATTCTCCGCTTGCGGAGCCCGGAAGCATACAGACACTTGTATCTTTTGAGAAAATGGAATCTCTGCGATATCTTTCGTTTCTCAGAAAAGACGCCGCCATTGTCGTGAATACGGAGGAAGTCTATCCTCCTGCCGTCAACATGGGTGAGAGCCCTTATCCTGATGATGCCGTTGAATTTTTGCAAAATAATTACAAAACGGTCATCAGTTTTGACGCGTCAAAACTGGCCCAGAAGGCTGGTAACATAAAAACGGCCAATGTTATCCTTCTGGGCGCCTTATCCAACCACATGAATATCGACAAATCCATTTGGGAACGTGTCATTAAAAAGTCGTTTCCGGAAAAGTTAATAAAAGTGAATCTGGAAGCTTTTCAAATGGGAATTCATGCTTAATATAAAACCTGATGCTTTCATCAAATATATTTAAATAATAAGAGGTAAAACATATGGCGGAAGATTATTATCAGGTCCTGGGTGTGGAAAAAAAGGCATCAGCTGATGATATTAAGAAAGCCTATAGAAAACTGGCTCTTAAATGGCATCCGGACAAGAACCCCAATAACAAAACGGCGGAGGAAAAATTCAAAAAAATCAGTGAAGCTTATGCGGTTCTGAGCGATCCAGAAAAACGCAATCAATACGATCAATTCGGTTCGGCCGATCAATTCCGACAGCGGTATTCGCAGGAGGATATTTTCCGTAATTTCGATCTTGATGAAATACTCAGAAGCTTCGGCTTTGGAGGTATCAAAGGGGGCAGGGCAACCTTCAGAACAAACAGAAAAAGGGGGGGGTACGAAGGAGAATATGACGATCCTTTTGCCGGCCTGTTCGGCGGTGCAATGGGCGGAAACCGAGCACGTTACGCAAATATGCCGCAAAAAGGACAGGATGCCGAATATAACTTATCAATTACGTTAGAAGAATCCGTTTTAGGGGCGGAAAAAAAGATTTCTTTTCAACTGGAAAATCGCATAGAAGATATTAATGTCAAAATTCCAGCAGGAATCAGCGCCGGTAAAAAATTAAGGCTGCCCGGCAAAGGTCTGTCCGGCTTTAATGGTGGTCCCAGCGGTGACTTATATTTGAATATTAATGTTCTGCCGCATCCAATTTTTGCCCGCGACGGCAACGATCTCCATATCGAAAAAACGATTAAATTTACTCAAGCCGCTCTTGGAACGACCATCGATGTTCCCACCCTAGACGGAACAACCAAGCGGATCAAGATCGCTCCCGGTACTCAAAATAATACGAAGATCCGGATGAAAGGATTCGGTGTGCCCGGATTAAAGGGAGCATTGAAGGGCGATCAGTTCGTAAAAATAAATGTTGATGTTCCCCGTAGACTGACGGACCGTCAAATAAAAATTATACAGCAACTCGCCGATGATGGATTATAAAAGCCACACCGAATAAAACATCTAATAATCATAGCTAAATCAATCACGATAAATATAGAGACTTGGATTATGCGGCTATTTAATCAAAATTATTATGTCTTATAAGATATGTTATGTAAACATAACGGTATGGGGAAATATACAACCATCCGGTCGATTAAAAAAAGTCTCTGATCCCATTGAATCACTTTAACCCTTCTTCTAAAATAAATTTTTGAACGCCGGAATGACTATAGAATTATAATGAGTTGTGATGTTTTATCTAAAGAAGTCGAACGGATCCTATGATACCCATTTCTTTTTTGCAGATGATGACAATTCCCCTGATACCGGGGATATTCATTCCGAAATCCAAAGCGGACTTAATATCAGAGTTGTTTTTTACCCTGTTGCCTATCGCAGAAGCTGCCGAATCAGCCAGGGTGGCTGATGGAGAAAGAACGCACACGGCATCAGCACTTCCGAAACTTAATGAAGGTCCCACCGAAGCGGATGATGTGCAAATTCCCACAGGCGTTTCTTCGGGCTTGATTTCTAAATGAACTTTATGGCTTAAAGGAGATTCTCCGGCAAAAATTGATACGGTCAATGTATCCTGAGATTGCAGAAAAATATCCCCGCCATTTTCAATAATGATGTTTTTTGTAGAGCTTAAAAGGTCACGTCCGACAAATTCGGATATCGCGCCTGCTACGCCCGCCATCGGACCAACGCCGCATATTTTAGATTTATCGATCATATCCCGGACAATTGCAGGGGCAAGATGGTCTTCATCAACCGGCAAAAGAGACGTTCTGAAATCGGAATGATTTTGGATATAGATTTGTAAAGAGTGACGATGATTGGCAAGCGATTGGAAGGCCTGATCTGAAAGATCGGTGTCGGATCGGATGAACAGATCGCTTTCGGAAATTTTTACATTATAAGAAATGAGATGATCGTTCTTTATGAGCGATCTGTATGTTCTCTCCTCGTATGGCGGCATCTGACGTCAATCCCCTCATGAAAAAATTGTAGCACCCTGCCCCAGTATATTATCCGCCTCTTTTTTCAACCTCTCATTAATATCCAGGCGCAAATCATCTCCCAGATAAACGATCGTTTCACTTTTTCCGTTCATAATATGCATATAACTTTCATATTTTCCCTGAAATTTCCGAATTGAAGAGATAAAGGATGAAATATCTTCAGCGGACATCCTGTCGGCGTCAACCATAAAACGAACCTGTTTGTAGGGATTTTTCAAGGCTTCCGCCAGGGGAGTCACTTCTTGGGCAATTAAAGAAATTTTCTGGTTTTCTTCAGTGCCGGATATATCAAGAGTTCCTTTAACAATCACCGGTTCTTCTTCATGAAGAATATTATAGGATGTCTTGTATAAATCACCAAAAAATATAGCGTTTATTGATCCATGCAAATCTTCCAGAGTGACATACGACATGGTGTCGTTTCGTTTTGTTTTCCGTTCGTTTATGGCGCTGACCACTCCGGCAACGGTCACGGTTTCCTTGTCGCGACGGATCAGCAGATTTTCCGAATCGCTGTCTGTAACCAGTTTAAGACGATCAGTATACGGAAGCAATGGGTGTCCCGTGATATAAAAACCCAGCGCTTCTCTTTCGAGGGACAGCAGCTTTTTGTGATCCCATTCCGGCATGTCAGGAAGTTCATAAGCGCTTAATCCGTTTTCAAAAGATGATGAGCCGGATTCCAGCTGATCAAAGAAACTTGACTGGTTGCTTGATTTCTCCTTCTGGTTGCGTTGGGCAACCTCCATCGCTTCTTCATAACTATGCATTAATTGACTGCGTTTATGTCCCATGGAATCGAATGCGCCGCATTTGATCAGGCTTTCAATGACCCGCTTGTTGACTTTACGCAGATCGACACGATTGAGAAAATCAATAAAGGATAGGAATTTTGCTGTTTCTCGCACGTCGATGACAGATTCAATCGCCGCCTCCCCGACATTCTTAACGGCGGTCAGACCGAAGCGAATATTCTCACCGGAAATACTGAACCCCTTTTCCGATTCATTAATGTCAGGCGGCAGGATGTTGATGCCCATGTCCTTGCAGCTCGTCATGTGTTTAATGATTTTGTCCCGGTTGTCTTTTTCGCTCGTCAACAAAGCGGCCATAAATTCGACCGGATAATGGGCCTTGAGATAGGCTGTCTGATACGTGATCATTGCATAGGCGGCGCTGTGGGATTTATTAAAACCGTATTCGGCGAATTTTTCCATCTGATCCCAGATAATTCTGGCCTTGTTATCGTCGATCTTCTGTTTTTTGGCGCCTTCCATAAACCGCGGTTTTTCTTTTTCCATATCCGCGACTTTTTTCTTTCCCATCACCTTGCGCAGGGTATCCGCCTGTGACATCGTGTAACCGCCGATCGCATTGGCAATCTGCATGACCTGCTCCTGATAAAGAATAATGCCGTACGTTTCTTTCAGGATCGGCTCAAGCTGCGGAAGCTCATATGTGATTTGCTGTTTGCCGTGCTTGCGGGCAATAAAATCCGGGATCATCTTCATGGGACCCGGACGATACGCGGCAATCAGCGCGATCACGTCTTCGATGCGATCGGGTTTGAAATTGATCAGCAGATCCTTCATCCCCTCGCTTTCCAGCTGAAAAACACCGTCGGTTTCTCCCTTCATGAGCAGTTTGTATGTGTCGGGATCATCCAGCGGCAGGTTGTTAATATCCACCTCCGTGTCTTTATAGTCGCGGATGAACTGGAGAGTGTTCTTGATAACGGTTAATGTTTTCAAGCCCAGGAAATCGAATTTCGTCAGCCCGACCGTTTCAATGTCTTTCATGGTGTATTGAGAAACGATATCGTCCTTCGGGGAAAAGAGTGGGACTCGTTCCATCAGCGGAGCGTCCGAGATCACCACACCTGCGGCATGTACGGAAGAATGACGGTTCAAGCCTTCCAGAATGAGTGATAATTTCAAGAGTTTGTCGATTTGCGGATTCTTTTTCCGTTCTTCCTCAAAACGGGGCTCCATTTTGAAGGCTTCGTTCAGGGTAATGTTGGGCGGAATAGAGGGAACCAGTTTGGCAATCCGGTCTGCGTCGCCGTAAGGAATGTTCAAGGCACGGCCGACATCCCGGATCACACCTTTGGCCAGCATTTTACCGAATGTGCATATCTGGGTTACCTTGTCCTTTCCGTATTTTTCCGTCACATATTTTATAACTTCGCCCCGGCGTTCCTGACAGAAATCAATATCGATATCCGGCATACTGATGCGGTCCGGATTCAGGAATCGTTCAAAGAATAGGCCATACCGAAGAGGATCGATATCCGTAATCCGGATGGCAAAAGCCACGAGAGATCCTGCCGCAGACCCCCGGCCCGGACCGACGGGAATATCGTTGTGCTTGGCATGTTTAATAAAATCAGAAACGATGAGAAAATATCCGGCAAACCCCATTTTTTTGATGATTTCCAGCTCTTCGTGGAGACGCTTGCTATATTTTTTGCGGATGCTGTTTTCCTCTCCCGTTGAATATTTCAGGATGCTCGGCATGCGTTTTTCAAGACCTTCAACGGCCTTGCGCTCCAGATAAGCCTCCAGGGTTTCCTCCGGATGCTTCACTTCAAATTTCGGCAGATAGAATTTCCCGAATTCGAAAGTCATGTTGCATCGCTCGGCTATTTTGACCGTGTTTTCCAGCGCTTCGGGAACAGACTCGAAAAGCTCGCACATTTCCTCCGGTGATCGGACATAAAACTGATCCGTTGCCATGGTCATGCGATCTTTGTCTTCAATGGTTTTGCCGGTTTGGACGCATAAAAGCACATTGTGGGCTTCCGCATGGTCCCGTTCCAGATAATGACAGTCATTGGTGGCAATCAACGGAATGGAAAGTTCCTTGCTCAGCTCAATCAGCCCCTGATTGGCGATCTTTTGCTCGGGAATTCCGTTTTCCATGATTTCCAGATAAAAATTCTCTTCTCCGAAAATTTCCAGGTATTCCCGGGCGGCTCTTCTCGCCTCTTCCATGTTTCCCCGGACAAGCCATGAGGCGATCTCTCCATGCAGGCAGGCGCTCGAAGCAATCAGGCCGTCCGCACATTCCCGCAGCAGGGCCTTATCCACGCGGGGACGGTAGTAAAATCCTTCAATATGTGCGAGCGAGTTTAATTTAATCAGGTTTTTATACCCCTGCTTGTTTTTGACTAGAACAACCAGATGGCGCGTTGATTCGCCGATGGACGACGGGGTTTTGTCTTTACGGTCTTTCGGGGCGACGTAAAGTTCAGTGCCGATGATGGGTTTAATCCCGTTTTTAAACGCCTGTTGATAAAAATCTATCGCTCCGAACATGTTCCCGTGATCCGTAATGGCAACGGCGGGCATGGCATATGCTTTAACTTTTTTGAAAAGCTCATCCAAACGGATCATCCCGTCCAGAAGACTGTATTGCGTATGAAGATGAAGATGCACAAACTGAGAGTGTTTCATAATTGCCGTACTTGGGAAATAATGAAAAAATAAAAAAAGCAGAAAGCAACTGACTTAATCCAACCAGTAGTTGGGCGCTTCCTTAGTGATGATCACGTCATGGACATGGCTTTCTCTAAGACCGGCCTGCGTAATTTTTACAAAACGCGCTTTTTTAATCATGTCCGGAATGGTTCTGCAACCGACGTATCCCATGCCCGCTTTCAGGCCGCCGATCAACTGAAGAATACTCGCCGATAAGGAACCGCGGAACGGCACACGCCCTTCTATGCCTTCCGGAACCGTTTTTAAGGGCGCTTCAATATCGTCGAGATAATAGCGGTCACGACTACCCATTTTCATGGCTTCAAGCGATCCCATGCCCCGGTACACTTTATAACTTCTTCCCTGAAACAGAATGGTTTCGCCAGGACTTTCCTCCGTGCCGGCAAATAATCCGCCGATCATGACACAGTGAGCGCCGGCACCGATGGCTTTCACGATATCTCCGGAATATTTGATGCCGCCATCGGCAATGACCGGAACCCCTTTTTTCGAGGCTATTTTGTAGGCGTCTCTGATTGCAGACATCTGTGCAACACCCACTCCGGCAATGATACGCGTGGTGCAGATGGACCCCGGTCCAACGCCGACTTTCACAGCGTCCACGCCGGCATCCATCAATGCCTTCGCCCCGTCCGCCGTCGCCACATTACCGGCGATCAGTTCACATTTGGGAAAATCGGATTTGGTCGCTTTCACGGCCTTGATGACACCTGCGGAATGTCCGTGCGACGTGTCAATCGCAATAACGTCGACGCCTGCGGCCAGCAAAGCTTCAACTCTGGCTTCGCGATCGATGATCCCTACTGCGGCACCGACCCTTAATCGGCCGAGCGAATCTTTACAGGCATTGGGATAGCGTCTGATCTTTTCAATGTCCTTGATGGTGATCAATCCCTTCAATCGGTATTCATCATCAACAACCAGCAGTTTCTCGATGCGGTGTTCATGCAGAAGTTTTTTGGATTTTTCCAGAGAAATATTGGACGATACCGTGACAAGATTTTTTTTCGTCATGACATTCGATACCGGTTGATCCAGATTTTCTTCAAAACGGAGATCCCGATTGGTGAGGATGCCTACCAGTTTTCCTTTCTTCACGACCGGGACGCCGGAAATCGAATACTGATTCATGAGTTTCAAAGCATCGCTCACTTTCCGGTCCGGATCAATGGTGATGGGATCGACAATCATGCCGCTTTCCGATTTCTTGACTTTATCCACTTCAATGGCCTGCTGTTCAATACTCATATTCCGGTGGATGATGCCGATGCCGCCTTCACGGGCCATGCAAATTGCTGTGCGCGATTCGGTCACCGTGTCCATGGCCGCCGAAACGATGGGAATTTTTAAAGATATGTTTTTGGTTAACGATGTGGTTGTATCGACATCTTTCGGCAGTATATTGGACGCTGCCGGCACCAGCAGAACATCGTCAAACGTTAAAGATTCCTTAATTGTGTCATCGAGCATTTTTCCCTCCATTGATAATAAATCCCGGTTGCTTGTTAATAATATAGAGCCTCAACGCTCTTGTGAGAAAATTTTATTCCCCGTAACGCTGCAGAATGCCTGTGGCGTCATCATGGTCCGTCTGTCTCAGCACCATTTAATCATCAGGATGGCCTTGTCGGGCAGGCGTCCGAATCCTGAACTTGACGGATAAAATATTTTTGACCGTTCAGGGGAATAAAGAAACGGCTGCCGTCTTCCGATGATTCGATGAATTCAGCCAGTTGATAATACGCCTTGCGCGAGAATCGGGCGGTGAATTTTCCGATCTTAACACGGCAGTACAGCACGTTTTCCTTGCCTGACCGCAGACTGTTCATGTCGAGGATTTCGCACGTATCATCGTTTAACAGAATTTCGATCTGATCCCGGCGGTTGTCCGCATTTTTTGTTTTGAAAACGGCCAGGACAACAAACACCGTATCTTCCACGGCCAGATAACAACATTCCGGACCGAGCTTAATCAGATACCGGCCCGAATCATCAATCCGGAGATGTTCGTAAAAGATACTCAAAATATCCTTGCGAAACATGTGCGCGCCTTTATAATACCAGAGACCGTCTTTGTCTATTCTTATTTCGAAATTATCCATTTTTAAAACATCTTTCTGCTGTCCAGTATGATGGTCACCGGACCATCGTTGACCAGGTCTATTTTCATCATTTCCTGAAATTTTCCCGTGGCCAGACCGGGAATGAATGTTTTCGCCTGACGAACAAAATAGTCATAGAGCCTGCAGGCTTGAACAGGTTCTTCCGCAGCGTCAAACGAAGGCCGCCTTCCTTTGACGCAATTCCCCAGCAAGGTGAACTGCGAGACAACCATCATGTCTCCTTGGGTGTCGAGAAGAGAGAGGTTCATTTTGTCCTGATCATCTTCAAAAATTCTGAGGTTGACGGCTTTTTCCAGAATATAATCGGCATCCGCCTCGGTGTCCGATTTCTCAACACCCAGTAATATAAGAATTCCTTCGTTGATGGAGGAGAATACCTGACGATTAATGCTGACACAGGCGCGGTCAACTCTCTGAATGACTGCTCGCATTGACTCTTCCGTAAACAATTTTTATATATTTATCAATAAATCGTTATTCATTCAAGTTATTTCTGGAAAGAAAACCCTTCTTCTTTTTATTTCAGGAAATTCATTTTACTTGACAGCTATAATTTTTGTTGTTAAGGACACAAACTTTAAATAACCGAGACGTTGGTGAAAATATCCTTGATAGTTTTTCCCCGTAACGTCAAATACTCGAATTATATAAGGGGGATGCATCCATGATTTGCAAGACGGTTAAAGCGGGCTTTGACTGCGTTTTTATGACTAAAAACGGCTGCAGTTATACCAACGGCAGTTGTCAGGTTGTTGTTGAACAATGTGAAGGTTGCGGAAAAATATTTGAATATGAATCGGCCAGATATTGTAAGGTTTATCCCGATCCTGCAGGGAAGTGGCTGATTGGAAGGTGCCCGACAGCTACGCACGTAAAAATTGAAATCAAAGAAGCTCAAAAGATTAATCCGCTCAAGGCCTCCAAACGCGCCAGCAAAAAAGCTTAAAAACGAAAAGATGAAAAAAGCCGGCTTTTGAAAGCCGGCTTTTTTATATTAACTGACAATCTCCCTGATGTGTTGTAATTCCTGTTTGATCCGTATCAAGAAGAGTTTTTGTTTTTCGCTGTTTTTCTCTTCAGGCTCATCCGTATTGCGTAATTTTTGAAGCTGTTTTTTTGCGCCGTCAATGGTGAAGCGTTGTGCGTAGAGAAGATTTTTAATGGTCAGCAATTCCTGCACATCCTTTTTTCTGTACAGCCTTTGAGCGGTTTTCGTTCTCATGGGATTGACTGTTTTGAATTCAGTCTCCCAGTACCGGATGACATAGGGTTCCACATTGAGAATTTTGCTTACTTCGCCGATGCGAAAATAAGCTTTATCGGGAATGATCGTTTCCATAACGTTCTCAAAGTCTTTAAGGCTGAAGTAAAACCAAAAAATTATTTCAAATACGCCGTGCTTATGAAATCAACCGGACCGGCTAATGTCCAAATTTAATTCAGGGCTTTGCGCAGCACCTGTGAGGATTTGAACGTCAGCACCCTTCTTGCCGTAATGGAAATTTCCTGCCCTGTCTGAGGATTACGTCCGCGGCGGGCTCTCTTCTCCTTGACCATAAAATTGCCGAAGCCGGATATCTTGACTTTTTCGCCATTGGCCAGACAATCCTTGATAAGATCAAAAACCGCTTCAACGATATCTGAAGAATCTTTTTTGGAAAAACCGAGTTTCTCATGAACATTCTGAATAATATCAATCTTCGTCATATTTTACCTCCATTTTATTTACTTAGTGAATATTTTATGATCTTAGTTTTGCACCGGTCACATTGACGGTTTTCTGCACGATTCTGTCGTGAACGGCACTTGCTTCGGCGTCAGTCAATGTTCTGTCGTTGGCGCGGTAAGAAAATCGCAATCCCAGACTCTTTGTTCCTTCCGGAATTCCTTTGCCCTTATATACATCAAAAATACTTACATTTTCAAGCAATTCTTCCATCTGGCTCAAGACAATGTCTATCATTTGCTCTGCTTCCATCGGATCGGGAATGACAAACGCAGCATCGCGGATAACAGCCGGAAATTTCGACACTTCGTTAAAGGATAGGCTGTTTTGCTCACAAACCCTGCTGAGAATATCGATATTCATTTCAAATACATAAATTGTATTGCGGATATCCAGTTTTTCCAGAACATCCGGATGTATTTCTCCGACAGCACCGATTACGGTTTCATATAAAACTATGTGACAGGCTTTTCCCGGATGCAAAAAGGACTCGTCCGTCGTTGCTGCGTAGCGGCAGTTCTGAATCTTGAAGTCACAAAAGATATTTTCCAGAGCTCCTTTTAAAGTATAAAAGTCCACCGTCTGTTCGGAGTTCCAGAAATCATCTCTGATCTTTCCCGTGATGAGTCCCGCAATCATGGTTTTCTCTTCGGGCAATTCCCCTTCCCGTCGATGCAAAAATATCCGGCCGATTTCAAAAAGTTTCAAATCGAATGCGCCGTTATTGAAATTTCTTTTGGCCGTATCCAGCAACCCGTAAATCAGATTTGTCCGCATCGTGGAGAGCTCTTCTCCCAGCGGATTTTTGATTCTGACTGTATTTCGTCTTTCATCTGTTGCGGGCAGGGAAAGCATATCCGCGGCAGAGGGTGTACCGAAACTATAATTGACAATTTCCGTAAACCCACTTCCCGTCAACAGTTGACGAAGTCTTTCTTCCATATCCAGACGGGCAATAACGTCCAGTTCGTTGACGGATACGTCGGGCAGCGTAACAGGTACTCGATCGTAACCGTAGAGTCTGACGATTTCCTCAATCAGATCGATTTCTCTTTCAAGATCTACCCTGCAGGTCGGAGGCGTCACCAGATATCTGCCCTTCCCTTCCGGTTTCACCGTCATGTCGAGCCGCCGCAATATTTTCAAAACATCCCGGGCGGCGATTTTTGTGCCGATAATTTTGCGGATCCTGTCGAGCCGCAAAGGAATATCTCCGGCTGAAGAAATTTTCCGAGGATATTCATCGATATAATTTTTACAGATAGAACCTCCGGACAGATCGACCATAAGCTGGGCGGCACGGTCAAGGGCTCTGACCACACCGTCGGGATCGATTCCCCGTTCAAAACGAAATGCAGCATCCGTCGACATGCCCAGTTTTCTCGAGGAAGAACGAATCGAGGTCGGACGAAAATACGCACTTTCCAAAAGCACCGTTTGCGTGTCTTCTTTGACTTCGGAATTCAGCCCCCCCATAATGCCGCCAATGGCCACCGGTTTGATGCCGTCGCAGATTAAAACGGTATCGGCGGGAAGCGTGCGTATCTTGCCGTCAAGCGAAATAAATTCTTCGTTTTCAAGGGACCGCCGGACAACGATTCTTCCCTCTTCCAGAAAACGGAAATCAAACGCGTGCAGCGGCTGACCCGTTTCCAGCATTACAAAATTGGTGATATCCACGATATTGTTGATCGACCGCAGTCCTGCGGACTCCAGACGAAGCCTCATCCATCTGGGCGACGGAGCGATGGCGATATTTTTGATCACGCGGGCGGTATAACGCGGGCAAAGATCGGAATCGATAATTGTTACGGAGGTTACGGAATGGATATCCGGAGCCTTTTCGTGAATCCGGACGGCAGGCCATTTGATTTTTCTTCCGGTCAGGGCGGCGACTTCTCTGGCGATGCCGATCATGCTCAGACAATCCGGACGATTGGGCGTTACGTTGACATCCAAAACCGTATCCTTGAGGTTCAGAGCCTCTTCCAACGGTTGACCGAGTACAAGATCCGGGGAGAGTTGCATGATGCCCGTGGCATCGATTCCTATTTCCAGTTCGGCTTCGGAACAGAGCATGCCGTCCGATTTTTCACCGCGAAGAACCGAGGATTTGATCGTATAGCCTCCCGGAATCACCGCGCCGACTTTCGCCAGCGGAACGATATTTCCCGGTGCAATATTTTTGGCTCCACAGACGATTCGATAAAGGTCCTTTCCGTCATGCACATCGCACAAAGACAGACGGTCGGCGGACGGATGCGGGCCGACCGATATGATTTTTGCCACCACAACGCCGCTGAAGGACGGACCGACTTTTTTTATTTCGTCCACTTCCAGCCCGGCCATCGTCAGTTTGTCTGCCAGGTCCTTCGCCGTTAATTGCACATCGACATAATCTTTAAGCCACGTGAGACCGACCAGCATAAAGAAAAAATCTCCTAAAATTGTTTGAGGAAACGGATATCGTTTTCGAAAAATAAACGGATATCGGAAATGCCGTATTTCAACATGGCAATACGTTCCAGCCCCAGTCCAAAAGCAAATCCGGAATATTCGTCCGGATCATAGTCGACATTTCTGAAAACCGCCGGATCGACCATGCCCGATCCGAGAATTTCCAGCCAGCCGCTTTGTCCACAAACCCTGCATCCTTTGCCGCCGCACATCACACAGCGGATGTCCACTTCCGCAGACGGTTCTGTAAACGGGAAAAAACTGGGGCGGAAACGCAGCATGGTTGAACTGCCGAAGATCTTCTTCAAGAACGCCGACAGGATTCCCTTCAGATCGCCGAAGGTCACGTTTTTATCCACCAGCAGACCTTCGATCTGATGAAACATCGGCGTGTGCGACACATCGGAATCGCGGCGGTACACTTTTCCGGGAGATAAGATTCTCAACGGCGGCTTGATCTTTTCCATGACCCTGATTTGAACAGGCGACGTGTGCGTCCTTAAAACGATGTTCTCATCAATATAAAAGGTATCCTGCATGTCCCGCGCGGGATGATCTTTCGGTATATTCAGTGCTTCAAAATTATAATAATCCAGTTCGATTTCCGGTCCTTCCACGATGGAAAAACCGAATGACGAGAAAACGGAACAGATTTCTCTGCGGATCTGAACCACAGGATGCACACGTCCGCAGTTGACGGATCGTCCCGGCAGCGTGACATCAATTTTTTCCTTGAAGAGCGCTTGTTCTTTATTCCGGCTTGTGTACTGCTCAATGGCCTGATCAAGCCTGGCATTCAGAGAATTTTTCAACTCGTTGCAGCGTTTACCGAAAAGCGGCTTTTCTTCATCAGGCACCCGGGAGATGTTTCTTAAAAGACCGGTTAGAAGGCCTTTTCTGCCCAGATATTTCGTCTTGACAGTCAAGACCTGCTCCTCGGACGTGGCGGTACTTAATTCCGACAAAGCATCGCTTTCCAGTTGTTGAAGCTCTTTCATCATAGCAGTAGTTTACTTGCCTTTGGCAATGGTCACGACCTGCGCAAATCCCTGAGGATCATTGACGGCCAGTTCCGCCAGAATTTTACGATCCAGTTCAATACCGGATTTTTTCATCCCGTCGATCAGGCGGCTGTACGTAATGTTGTTATCGCTTGCGGCGGCATTGATGCGCGCAATCCATAACTGGCGGAATTCCCGCTTTCTCGCCCGGCGGTCACGGTACGCGTATTTCATCGCCTTGTTAACCGCTTCCGTAGCCGTTCGAAGCAAGCGGCTGCGGGCGCCAAAGAACCCTTTGGCCAGTTTCAAAACCTTTTTTCTTCTTTTACGAGCGTTGACGCTCCTTTTTATCCTGGACATTTCTTTTTCTCCTCATTTACAGATAACTCGTAAATTATCCCCGGTCCATTACATGTAGGGAATAAGTTTTTTAATTTCTCTTGCGTTTGCCGAATCAACAATCGTTGATTTTCTTAACGTCCTTTTTCTCTTTGTCGTTTTTTTCGTGAGGATGTGACTGGCAAACGCTTTGCTGCGTTTAATCTTCCCTTTGGCGGTCAGTGAAAAGCGTTTTGCAGCTCCTCGGTGTGTTTTTAATTTTGGCATGTGATCACCTTTCCATATTTATTGTTTTTTTGGTGAAAGAATCATCACCATATTGCGTCCTTCCAGACGGGGCTCCTGATCCATGATACACTCATTGGCGAGTTCATCCCGTATTTTTCCCATCAGCTTTCTGCCGATATCGGTAAATGCGATTTCTCTGCCTCTGAACATCATGGAGACCTTTACTTTATCATGATTCTTCAAAAACTTTTTGATGTGTTTCATCTTGACCTGCACATCATGTTCTTCCGTTTTCGGTTTTAATTTAATTTCCTTAACCTGAATTACGGTCTGGCTCTTTTTGGCATCATGCAGTTTCTTGTTCTGCTTGTAGCGATACTTCCCGTAATCCATTATTTTACAGACCGGGGTATCGGCAGATGCGGAAACCTCCACCAAATCCAGACCGGCTTCTTCCGCCTTGGCAAGTGCCTCTTCCAGGGAAATAACGCCCAACTGTTTACCGTCTTCACTGATGACGCGAACATTGGCCGATTTGATTTCTCTGTTGATTCTTAAATCCTTTACTATAGGTCACCTCCTGAAATTAAATTTATCTTATCCGAATGTCGTTTATTATTTATTTTGATCACAAGTTTGATGTACTAATGTAATGAACTGATCAACGGGCATGGCGCCCATGTTCTTTCCGTCGCGTGTGCGGGGTGCAACGGCGCCCGCGTCCATTTCCTTGTCGCCGATAACAAGCATATAGGGAATTTTCTGCAGCTGAGCCTGTCGTATCTTATACCCCAGTTTCTCATTGTCAAAATATCGCTCGGAGCGGATGCCGGATGCGATCAGCTTATCATGCACTGTCTGAGCGTAAGGGATATGCTTGTCGGTGACCGTCAGCAAAACGCACTGGGTCGGCGACAGCCAGACGGGAAACGCGCCGGCGTAATGTTCGATGAGCACCCCCATGAAACGCTCAATCGCGCCGAGAATCACCCGGTGCAGCATGACCGGACGATGCTTTTCTCCGTCCGGTCCGATATAGCTTAAATCGAATCTTTCCGGAAGCGTGAAGTCGCATTGGATCGTGGCGCACTGCCATTTTCTTTTCAGGGCGTCTTTGAGCTTGAAATCGATCTTCGGGCCGTAGAAAGCACCGTCGCCGGCATTCACATCATAGGCAATGTGATTGTCCTTGAGCGCGTTTTCCAGCGCAGAGGTGGCCAGATCCCAATCGGCGTCGGTGCCGATTGATTTTTCCGGCCGGGTGCTTAATTCCACCTCATATTCAAATCCGAAAATTCCCATGGCATGGCTGACAAAATCGGCAATGCCCCGGATTTCCGAATTCAGCTGTTCGGGTGTGCATAAAATATGAGCATCATCCTGGGTGAATTGTCGCACTCTCAGCAAACCGTGCAGAACCCCCGTCTTTTCATGACGATGCACCGTGCCCAGTTCAAAATAACGCAGCGGCAAATCCCGATAACTTCTGATTTTTGATTTATAGATCAGCATATGGGACAGACAGTTCATCGGCTTGATACCGTAAACCTGCTCATCCACTTCAGTAAAATACATATTTTCCCGGTAATGGTCAAAATGCCCGGATTTTTTCCAGAGATCCACCTTGAGGATCTGCGGTCCCATGACCATATCGTATCCGCGTTTGAGATGTTCCTTTCTTTCCCATTCCTCAATCAGATAACGCAGCAGCATCCCCTTGGGATGGAAAATAATCAGGCCTGCTCCGGCTTCATCGTTGACCTGAAACAGATCCAGTTCCCTGCCCAGACGCCGATGATCTCTTTTACGGGCTTCTTCCAGCAGGGTCAAATATCCCTGAAGCTCATTTTCAGTAGCAAAACCAGTTCCGTAGATACGCTGCAGCATTTTGTTGTTTTCATTGCCTCGCCAGTAGGCTCCGGCAACGCTGAGCAGCTTGAAGGCTTTGATCATTCCCGTTGACGGGATGTGGGGGCCGCGGCATAAATCAACATAGCCGCCCTGTTTATAAAGGCTGACCGTCTTGACGTCATGAGACAGATCGTTGATTAATTCAACTTTGTAATTTTCTTCTCTTTCCTCGAATAACGCAACGGCTGCTTCACGGGACAGTTCTTCCCGGACAAAAGGATTATCCGCCTTTGTGATTTCTTTCATCCGTTTTTCGATTTTCGGAAAATCATCCGTCGTGAAGGTTTCATGATATTCAAAATCGTAGTAAAAGCCGTCTTCGATGGACGGGCCGATACTCACTTTCGCACCCGGAAATACATCCTGAACAGCCTGAGCCATGACGTGAGATATACTGTGCCTCAAGATAGACAACCCTTCAGCGGAGGACAGGTCGATGAGATCAATTGTGGCGTCTCGGTCAAGCGGACGGCTGAGATCAGCCGGGATGCCGTTGATTTTTACGGCCACGGTATGGGCCAGAGCTTCCTTTTTCCAGGCACTGACGGCTTCAGCCGCCGGCGTTGACCGGTTGAAGGATAATTCCTGATGATCTGGAAAAGTAATTTTTATAGTCATATCATTCGTCAAAGCACCTTAACTTCATTTTAAAAGGGCATCACTGTCTTGCTGATGCCCTTTGTTATTATGAAATCAAGACGTAATTTATATAAAAATGGTAGGCAAGCAGGGATTTGAACCCTGGACATCCACCGCGTCAGGATGGCGCTCTCCCCCTGAGCTACTTGCCTACGGTAAAAACCGGATTTTTTTAACGACGTGTTGATAGCAGCAAAATATTGCCGTGTCAAGCTAAATGTCTTATTTATTAGCCTATTTTTCTGAGCTGTGATTTAAAAACTTTATTCCCTTGAATATATATACCAATCCGGAGACAACCGTAAAAAAAGCGGTGCCCCACGAAAGAACGTTAATGAAATCAATGCGCATTAATTCAAATGGAAATATTTTAACAAAAAGAGCAATGAAAACGGTCCCTATTTGTAAAGCTGTTGTGATTTTGCTGATAAAAACCGGTTTAATTTCATACGTTACCGACATCATCGTTAATGTGATGATACCGATGACAATGATCAGATCCCTGCTGATGACAATGACAGTCAGCCATCCCGGAATCAATCCGAAAATGGACAAGGCAATAAAACTCGTCGATAAAAGAATTTTATCAGCAAGCGGATCCAGAAAAGCGCCCAGTTCGGTTTGCTTCTTCAAGAGTCTGGCCAGCGCACCGTCCAGTGCATCCGTGATACCGGCGATGGAAAATGCAATCAACGCGTTTGCATATTCTTCCTGAATGAGGAATATGACAATCACCGGGACCAGTATAATTCTGAGCAAAGATATCAGATTGGGAATATTCATCGCATAGTCATTTCAAAAATAATTTGCCGGTCTTTTCGTAATCTCTGTTCTGCTTTGCTTAATGAATAAAGTTCGGCCCGTCGGGCAATGTTTCCATTATTTTTTTCAGAATTTTATTGATCAGCGGTTCAACCGCTTCATGCGCCTTGATTTCCAGTCTCTTTTGGCCCAACGCAAAACTCGTTTCTGCGGCATGTGTCTGCGTTTTCCAAACAACGTCATCCGTTTCTGTGCGGCGCAACACACAACTCACGTCAGCGGTTGTCGACGCATAAAACAATTTATATTGCGTATTTTTTTTCAAGGAGCAGGACATGACCGTTTCCGCGTCTATCTTATCCGTCAGAGCCTGCGGCGGCATGGAAGATGTCTTGTCGTCGGCATTGCCGGGCGCCTGGCCCAGGCGTTGATCCACGTCTTCCGGGGATATCTTGGGGTAGCCCTTAAAAAAAATTTCTTCGAAAATCCTGGTACGGAGGAACTGAGCGTCTTTAACGTCCGCATCCGTGGCGGTTTCTATCGGAAGGATGGCAATGGATTTTATGCTGAGTTTTGCCGTCTCATCCTTGATTGATTTTTGCGTATTGCCGAAGCATCCGCTCAGAATCAGCATCCCCAGAACAAGAAAAACGATATTTTTGAAATAGGTCATATCCTCTTTAAACTCTATTCGTCATGACGGTTCATTTTTGATTTTTTCAATTTCTTCCTTGATCACTCTTTCCGCTATTTCCGGAACGATCCTGCGGACAATACGTTCCACGATCTCGTCGGCTCTTTTGAGAATGTCTTCGTAGATTTTATCCCCGATCTGATGATCTTCAATGACATCCACCAGAGTATACACGTCCTTTGCTATGGAGCCGTTTTCGTAACTCCGTCCGTCAACAACAATCACTTCCTGATTATTTTCAGCATTATCAGGCAACTCATCCTTAAGATCATGGATGATTTTATCGTCATCGGTTATGGAATTTGCATCCATCGTCATCTCCTTGTCCAGACGCTTAACCAAACACGGTAAATTTGCAGCGTGTTGGTTTGTTATCATAGAGCATAAAACAGTTCAAGATATATATCATAATCGGACGGCATGAAAAAATACCATCAATATGCTATTTTAATTGTTGACATTCCCGAATTATTTCATATTAATATTCGCCAAATAAATTGTGAATTGAAAAAATGACGAAACGGATACTGATTACAGGTGGTGCAGGTTTTATCGGTTCTCACCTTTGCGACAAACTTCTGGCACAGGGGCATGACGTCATCTGTCTGGATAATTTTTTCACAGGCGATAAAAATAATATTGCTCATCTTCTGGGACATAAACGTTTTGAGCTGATCCGTCATGACATCATCAATCCTGTTTATCTGGAAGTGGAAGAAATATACAATCTTGCCTGTCCCGCGTCTCCGGTTCATTACCAGTACAATCCCATTAAAACGATCAAAACCAACGTCATGGGAGTAATTAATGTTCTCGGCATCGCCAAGAGGACAAAAGCCAAAATTCTTCAGGCGTCCACATCGGAGGTGTACGGCGATCCGGACGTCCATCCGCAGAACGAATCCTACTGGGGGAAAGTGAATCCGGTCGGCATCCGCAGTTGCTATGATGAAGGCAAAAGAGCGGCAGAATGCCTGATGATGGATTATCGTCGGCAAAACGGCGTCAACACGAAAATCGTCCGCATCTTCAACACCTACGGTCCGCGGATGGCGTTGCATGACGGCCGCGTGGTAAGCAATTTTGTCATTCAGGCCCTGCAGAACAAAGTCATCACTGTCTACGGCGACGGTTCTCACACGCGATCATTCTGTTTTGTCGACGATATGATTACCGGGCTCATCCGGATGATGAATGCCCCCGACGATTTTTACGGTCCGGTCAATCTCGGCAACCCGGAAGAATTTACCATTCTGGAACTCGCGCAAACCGTTATCCGGCTTACAAACAGCCGCTCCAGAATAGAATTCCTGCCCCTGCCTCAAGACGATCCTGTTCAACGCAGGCCGGATATCTCGCTGGCAAAAGCCGGCATCGGCTGGTGGCCTCAAATCAGTCTCGAGGAGGGGTTGCTCAAAACCATTGACTATTTTCGTCAGGTATTAAAAAATACATAAACGCACAGAGGTAAGAAATAAATGGCTATCAGAAAAAAAATCCTTTGCATCGGAGCCGGTTATGTCGGCGGCCCTTCCATGGCGATGATCGCCCACAAATGCCCCGATTACCGGGTGACCGTCGTGGATATTAATCCTGAACGGATTGATGCGTGGAATTCGGAGCAGTTGCCCGTTTTCGAACCCGGTCTCGATACGATTGTAAAAAAAACCCGCGGCAAAAATTTATTTTTCAGAAAAGACATTGAAAATCAAATCCGGGACAATGACATTATTTTCGTCAGCGTCAACACCCCGACGAAAAGCTACGGCGCCGGAGCACACATGGCGGCCGATCTGCAATATGTGGAAAAAACTGCGCGCCAGATTTTAAAGAACTCGCAATCGTCAAAAATCGTAATCGAAAAAAGCACCTTGCCGGTAAAAACCGCGCTGGCGATGGAAAAGATTTTATCCTCCCGAAAAGGGAAGATCCGGTTTGATGTTCTCTCCAATCCCGAATTCATGGCCGAAGGCACCGCCGTGAAAGATCTGGAAAATCCCGACCGCGTTTTGATCGGCTCGCGCGAGACCCCTGGCGGATTAAAGGCGAGAGATCACCTCATCAAAATTTACACGCGTTGGGTTCCCTTAAACAGGATCATCACCTCCAGCATCTGGAGCAGCGAATTGTCCAAACTGGTCGCAAACGCCTTCCTCGCGCAGCGGGTGTCCTCCATCAATTCCATATCTGCGTTATGCGAAAAAACAGACGCCGACATCGATGAAGTCGCCAGGGCGGTCGGCATGGATAAACGAATCGGCGATAGATTTCTCAAGGCCGGCATCGGTTTCGGCGGATCCTGTTTTAAAAAAGACATTCTGAATCTGGTGTATTTGTGCAATCATTACGGATTGCGTGACGTCGCCGCCTACTGGGAAAATGTCCTCCGCATCAACGAATATCAGCGGGAGCGTTTTGTAAATCATATTCTTCACAGCATGTTCGGAACGCTGTCGGAGAAAAAGATCTGCATCCTGGGTTTTGCTTTCAAGGCCGATACAGGCGATACGAGGGAAAGCCCCGCTTTTTATATTACGCAAAAACTGGTGGCGGAACAGGCCGACGTTGTTATTTCCGATCCCCGGGCATTGAAAAATGCCGCCGCAGATCTGTCGGGAATCAAAGGAAATGTAAAATTTGTCGACGATCCTTACAGAGCTGCCGCGGACTGTCACGCGGTGCTCATTTTAACGGACTGGGATTTATACCGCAGACTGGATTACCGGAAAATATATCGCTCCATGATCAAGCCGGCCTTTCTTTTTGACGGCCGCAACATTCTGGATCATCAGCAGTGCTTCTCCATCGGGTTCAATGTTTATCCCATCGGAAAACGGGCGCTGACGCATTTTTAAAATAGTTTACGGGCAGGCGTCAACAAAATCGAAGGCATTTTTTATCAGATTAATTTCATTGGCCTGAACGGCCAGGGTGACCGCCACGACATCAAAACGTGCTTTCTTGTCGGACATTTTTTTGGCTTGAAGATACCACAAGGCCAATTGAGACAATTTTTTTTGCTTTTGGATGCCGACAGCCTGTTCGGGATATCCCAGAGCATGCGATTTTCTTGTTTTGACCTCAACAAAAACGATCTCCTGATGATCCCGGGCGATAATGTCAATCTCCCCCAGAGGACAGCGGAAATTGGTTTCCAGGATCTGATAACCGTTGCCGGTCAGAAAATCAGCAGCCAGCCGCTCCCCTTTTTTCCCGGTAATGATTTTTGTCATGTTTTGCATTTAACCGTTAAACTCAAATGATGCCTGATGAAGATTTTTAACATGAAATGATTTCCGGTGAATTTTACAGATGCCGTATGTTCTGATGGCGTTGAGATGCTCCCGGGTTCCGTAGCCTTTATTTTTCCGGAAATTATATTGCGGAAACTGACGATGATACATTTCCATAATCCGATCCCGTGTCACTTTGGCGATAATTGAGGCAGCAGCAATGGAGACGCTGAGGCTGTCTCCTCTAACCAGAGGCTTCTGGGGCGTGATGATCGGCACAGGATACAAACCGTCGACGAGCAGATAATCGGGCGAAACATCGAGTTCGAGAACAGAGTCGCGCATGGCCTGTAAAGACGCCTGCAGAATATTCACTTGATCGATTGTTTCAACGTCAACGACCTTCATCCCGATGGCCAGGGCATCGTTTTCAATGACGTTGTATAATTTTTCTCTTTTTGGAGAGGAAAGTGTTTTAGAATCTTTTATCTCAGAATGGATATAATCGGGAGGAAACACGACTGCAGCCGCAACGACCGGACCGGCCAACGGCCCTCTGCCCACCTCATCAACACCGGCAATAAAATGATATCCTTCTTTGCGGGCAATTTTTTCAAAAGTATCCATTTCGGAAGATACATCCCCGATCCAAGAGCTTGCGTACCTGTGAAGGCACGCCGCTCTCGGGCAGAACAATTTTTATGATTTGGCCGCGTCTTTAATTCTGGCTTTTTTGCCCCGTAATTCCCTTAAATAATAGAGGCGCGAGCGGCGCACCTTACCCCGGCTGACAACATCAATTTGATCGATGATCGGTGAATGCAAGGGAAACGTTCTTTCAACACCGACACCGTAGGAGATTTTTCTGACCGTAAAATTGGCCCGGCTGTTTCCGTGTCTTTTACGGATGACGACACCTTCAAACGCCTGAATCCTCTGTTTCTGGCCTTCAATAATTCTGACATAAACTTTGACGGTATCCCCTGTTTTAAAAGCGGGGATATCCCCTCTGGTTTGTTCTTTCTCAGTCAATTCCAAAATATTCATGTTTTCCTCCCGCAAATTTTGCTTAAAAAATCAATCTCTCATGATTCTGTCCATAATAACGGCTACGGCGGACCGTACCGACAGATGATTATAACCGGCCATCCCCTTGATCGGCTCTAACCTAAAATCCGACTCGTGAATCAGTTTTTCGGAGATTCCGGATCCTGTGCCAAAAAGAAGCATATAAACGTCATTTTCCTTTTTCAGGCAATCTTTCAATTCGGCAAACGTTAAAACATCGCCTTGAGCAGAACCGGCACCCGTCGCCACGCTCTTCGGTTTACGCCCTGTCCGACGGACGATGTCATCAACAACGTTCTGCAAACTCTCTCTGATATGGATCAGGCTGAAAGCGTTTTGACGATGAGGATTATATTGCGCACCGAATCCTTCCTGCCAGTGATTGACAATGTCCTGCGCCAGACGGCGTTGTCTTGCTGCCGGGTTGACGATATAAAAACCGGCGGCGCCATACGTTTTGGCAACCCGGGCAATGTCGTGAATGTCCATATTGGCAATGGCCGTCGTGACAATCCGGCCGTTTTTATCGTATACCGGATAATGTAAAAGAGCGATGTAAAGCATTTCCTTTGCCGTGTGACATCATTGATCCCGCACATTCAAGCGGAAACCCATACATTAAATATTTCTGAAAATCAAGGTTTTATATATCTTCCATCTTAATTTTTTCAAGCAGTTTTCTGTCCTGATCGGAGAGCTTCATTTTTTTGAGCAAATCGGGTCGCTTCCGCCGGGTTTTCCTCAACGATTCTGTTTTGCGCCACATCTCGATTTCAGAATGATTTCCGGAAAGCAATACCTCCGGCACCTTCCAGCCCTTATAGACGGCCGGCCGTGTGTATTGGGGGTACTCCAGAAGATTCTGTGAAAAAGATTCGGTGAATGTCGATTCCGGATTGCCAAGGAATTCCGGCAGAAGACGGGAAACCGCATCAATCAGCACCATTGCCGGCAACTCCCCTCCGGTCAGAATATAATCGCCGATAGAAATTTCACGGTCCACCAGGTGCTGTCTGATGCGTTCATCAACGCCCTCATAGCGCCCGCAGATGATGATGATCCTTTTTTTTTCAGAAAGTTCCGTTGCGATCTGCTGATTAAGAACCTCCCCCTGAGGCGTCATCAGAATAACAGTCGGTTCTTCTTGGTGTTTCTTTCTGATGGCCGACAACGCCTTTTCCACCGGCTCCAGCTTCATCACCATACCGCACCCGCCGCCGTAGGGAGCGTCATCGGTCATATTATGTCTGCCGCTGGTCCATTTGCGTATGTCATGACATTCTACATGAATAATCCCTTTTTCCTGCGCTTTTTTCAGAAGACTGTAGCCAAGGGGCGACGTAAACATGTCCGGGAAAATGGAAAGAATGTCAAAATGTATCACGTTTACAATCCATCCGGAATTTTGACGGTCATAATCCGCTGTTCAAGATCTATCCGTTTTATAACGCCGGAAATTGCCGGCAGGAGGATTTCCTCTTTTGCCTTCCGGCAGACATATACATCATTACTCCCCGTGGGGAAAACCGATTCGATTTTTCCGAGGTAATCTCCCGCGTCGCTGTAAACATCAAGGCCGATGATTTCGTGAACGTAATACTCCCCGGCCGGAAGTTTTTTTAAAACATCTTTAGAAAAATAAACCCGGCCGCCGATCAGATGCCCGGCCGAGTTTACGTCGTTAATCCCCTCGAGTTCTATAAATAACGCGTTGCGGGATTGTTCCATTTTGTTCAGGCAAAAACGATTTTTTTGCCCCGGAGTTTTTTCAATATACACAACATCGGGTTTTGATATTTTATTTCCGCTTTTAAGATAAGATAAAATTTTCAAACACCCGCAAAGACCGCGGGTTTTGACAATCTCTCCAACTTCAAAGAGATCCATGGTCTGCCTATTCGATTATTTCTAAAACAGCTCGCTTATGCGCCTTGGCGGAAGCCGCGCTTAAAATCATCCGGATCGCCTTGGCGGTCCTTCCCTGTTTGCCGATGACTTTACCGAGATCTTCTTTGGCCACGCGCAGTTCAATAACAGATGTTTGTTCGCCGATGATTTCAGTAACTTCCACCTTATCCGGATAATCTACCAAAGCCTGAGATATATATTTGATCAATTCCTTCATCGTCATAACCTCCGCTGAGTTTAATTAAGTCCTTCTAGAAATAATTTCCGATACAGAACACACCCCAAACATTGTGATTAAAAAATTATTTGATCTTGGCTTCTATCCCCTTTGCCTTCAGCAAGTTAGCGACTGTCAGAGTTGCCTTGGCACCCTTTTGCAACCATTTACGAATGCGTTCTTCCTTGACAAGGACTTCCGCAGGATTTTTCTTGGGATCGTAATTGCCTAAAATTTCCAGAAATCTTCCATCGCGGGGAAATTCGCTGTCCGCTGCCACAATTCGATAAAAAGGTTTGCCTTTGGCACCCATCCGGGCGAGTCTAATTTTAACAGCCATTGATTTGTCCTATTACCTCCTTAAAATAATAATTTTTCTATTTTTTTATCATACTTTAATTTATATTAAAAGGGAAAATTCCGCATCAGAGATTTTATTCCATCTTTTTTATTAAATTTTTTCATCATTTTTCTTATTTCCATGTAATTTTTCAGTAAAAGATTCACATCCTGAACGGTGGTTCCGCTGCCCATAGCGATTCTTTTGCGCCGCCTGCCGTCGATAATCAGATAATTGTGCCTCTCCTTTCGGGTCATGGAATCGATGATCGCGGTAATTTTGACCAGTTGTTTATCATCCGGCTCCATATCTTTGAGGGCTTTCATTTTTCCCAGGCCGGGAATCATTCCCATAATATCCTTGATGGATCCCATTTTTTTAATCTGCACCAGCTGGTTGCGAAAGTCCTCCAACGAAAAACTGTTCTTGCGGATGCTTTTTTCGAGCTCCAGAGCCGTTTTTTTATCGATATTGGCCTGCGCCTTTTCCACCAGGGAAAGAATGTCGCCCATTCCCAGAATACGCGAGGCCATTCTTTCGGGATGAAAAACTTCCAGATTGTCAATTTTTTCTCCCACCCCGACAAATTTGATCGGCTTTCCGATCACCGATTTCAAGGACAAAGCGCTGCCGCCACGGGCATCGCCGTCCATTTTGGTCATAATCACGCCGTCGATTCCGATCAATTCGTTGAATTTGACTCCCACATTGACGGCATCCTGTCCGGTCATAGCGTCGGCGACATAAATAATTTCAGCGGGATTGACCCTGCTTTTAATTTTTTGGAGTTCTTCCATGAGGAGATTGTCGATATGCAGCCGGCCCGCCGTGTCGATCAGCAGCACTTCATACCCGTTTTTTTTCGCAAATTCCACGGCCTGAGCGCAAATCTCCACGGGGTCTTTCAGGTTTTTATCTTCAAATACGCCGGTGTGGATCTGTTTACCAAGCAGCGCCAGCTGTTCGATTGCCGCCGGACGATAAACGTCCGCAGAAACCAGACATATTTTTTTCTTTTCCTGGGATAACAGCAAGGCCAGCTTGGCGGCAGTGGTTGTTTTACCGCAGCCCTGCAGGCCGACCAGCATAATGACCGACGGAATGCGCGCTCCGAATTTTATTGTGGCGCTGCTGCCGCCCATGAGTTCCACCAGCCGGTCATGAACGATCTTGACGATCTGCTGGCCGGGGGTGATGCTTTCGAGGACTTCCCGGCCCACGGCCTTGACACGCACATCTTCGATGAAATCTTTGGCCACTTTAAAATTGACATCCGCTTCCAGGAGGGCCATGCGGATTTCCTTGAGCGAGGCATTGATATTTTCCTCGTTTAAAACGCCGCGCCCTTTAAGTTTTTTAAAAATATTATCCAGTTTTTCAGAAAGACTTTCGAACATAACCCTTCAACCATTTCATCCTTATTATTTTAGTTTGTCCTGCCATCTACTTTTTTGATTATGCAATGCATGCCCGTCCTGGCATTGATTTTTTTGACGGCCTGTTGCGCCTGACTTTTTTCTTTAAATCCCGTTGCAAAAACCCGGAACATGCTTCCCTGCCCTTTCACGTCAATTTTGACAATTTTGGTTTGAAAACCCAGGGCGGCGATTTTCCCGGTGATCCGATACGCCGTTGATTTGTCCTTCAGCGAAGCCACCTGCACGATAAATTTGGCCTGATCGGGACGGGATTCCGTTACGCCTGCCGGCGATGGAGAGGATTCCTTTAAAGCGGCCATTTCCTTTTTGGCGGGCTCTTCTTTAGAGGGTGTGATTGCTTCAGGTTTTATCGGCACCGCCGTTTCAATATGAAATTTGCCCTTCAAAAGTTCTTCTTCATTGATCGCTTTGGCTTCCGGCGTCGTTTTTTCGGGAAATGTTTCCGTTTCGTCCAACCCCTTCTTTTTCATGAGCGTATCATGATAAGTCAGGTCGATGTTATCTTCGGCGGGAAGAGGTCCGGGGGCTCCGGTTTGCGCGACGTTTTGCTCGGCCATTTTAATCTTGGCCGGACGCCAGACCATCGCCAGCGCTTTTTGCGGCAGAGACGCGATTTCTCCCGGGTACGTTTCGATATTTTTCCCGATATCAACGCCCAGAAGAAACGCCGCGCATAAAAGCCCGGTCATCCCTCCAAGAATAATCAAGACGCCCGTCTTCCCTATTTTTAATTCAAATTTTTTCGTATTTTGCGTAGCCATGAATCTTTTCAAACCGGGAAAATGACATTTTCCAAAATTTCAGCGTGTTATTACAGTCAAACAACCGGTTGATTTTCCCGGATTTTAAAAAAGTTACATTTCTTCCGGAGCGTTTACCCCCAGAATATTCAAAGCGTTCTGTAAAACAATTTTAACCATCTTCACCAGAAAAAGTCTTGCCGCCGTCAGCGTGGCATCGTCGGAGACGACTTTATATTTATTATAATAACTATGAAAAACACCGGCCAGTTCGTTGAGGTAAAATGTAATGCGGTGCGGTTCCAGAGCGCTTGCCGCTCCGGAAATCAATTCCGGATAACGGACAAGCATCTTGATCAAAATCATTTCATCCTTTTCTTTGAGCACGGCGGATTCGATGTCGCTGTAAACGGGCAGAGCGATATCGCGTTCTTTTGCCGTCCGAATAATGCTGCAAATCCGGGCATGGGCATACTGGACATAATAAACCGGATTTTCGCTGGACTTTTTTTTGGCCAGTTCCAGATCAAAATCCAGATGGCTGTCGGAACGCCGCATCAGAAAATTGTAACGGGCGGCATCCCTTCCGACTTCATCGAGGACTTCGCGCAACGTTACAAATTCTCCGGAGCGGGTGGACATGGCCACCGGTTCTCCGGCCCGCAAAAGATTTACCAGTTGCACCAGAATGATTTTCAGGGATAGCTTATCGTATCCCAAGGCCTGAATGCCCGCCCAGAGCCTCGGCATGTAGCCGTGGTGATCGGCGCCCCAGACATCAATCAGCATATCAAAGCCGCGCGAAAATTTATGATGATGATACGCGATGTCCGCAGCAAAATACGTCGGATCTCCGTTTTGGCGGATCACGACCCGGTCCTTTTCGTCGCCGAAGGCTGTTGATTTAAACCAGAGCGTTTCACCTTCGGAATAAATAAAGCCTTTCCGGCGCAAATCATTGAGCAATTGATTTACGCCGTCATCTTTATACAATTCCTTTTCACTGAAATATTCATCAAAAACAACGCCGAAATCCTTTAAATCGACCTTGATTTCGTCAAGAATGGTTTTTCCTGCCACGGCGGTAAAATAGGGAATGGCGACCGACTCTTCGGACTCAAGATATTTTTCCCCTTCCTGACGAAGAATATCCCGGGCAATCTCTTTGATATAGTCGCCCTGATAACAGTTTTCAGGAAATTCAATGGGGTATCCGCAAATCTCCCGGTAGCGCAGCAGCACCGATCTGCCCAGATTATTCATCTGATTCCCGGCATCGTTAATGTAATATTCGCGGGAAACGCCATAACCGGCTGCATGTAACAAACTGGCGATGACATCGCCGACCACCGCGCCGCGAGCATGCCCGATATGCAGCGGTCCCGTGGGATTGGCACTGACAAATTCCACCTGAACTTTTTTCCCCTGGCCCGAATCCAGGCGTCCGTAGCGATCGTTTTGTTCTTCAATGACCTTCATGGCCCGGTGCCAGACGTTTTCCTTAAGAAAGAAATTAATAAAACCGGGGCCGGCAATCTGGGCCTTATCGATGATCTGATCATCATCGACGATGTTTTCCAGAATCGTCTGCGCGATTTTCCGCGGATTCTGCTTCATCTGCGACGCCAGAATCATGGCGGCATTGGCGGCATAATCGCCGTGCTCGCGGTTGGCGGGCGGTTCGACTTCCGGATAAGGCAGATGGACATCGGGAAGCTCTCCTTTCTGCCGAGCATGATTCAGAGCGTTTTCTATAATGTTGATGATTTTATTTTTCATAATTTTTGCAACCTGTAAAAAAATGACAAGCAGCTTTCATTATCACGTGCCGCCTGTCATCGCAAGCCCAACCATATTTTTCTTAATGATTTAATAAATGATTAAAATGTAATATCCTTATCATCGGGAATGAGTGTGCTGTCATCGGTTTTGCCGGTCTTTTAGCGCCTCATCCGTCGGCATTTATTCATTTTAAAAAAATCTGTAACGTGATGGCGGCAAATCCGGTAATGATTCCGAATTTGCCGCCATGTCAGTTATTTTTATGTGATATCTCTGTCCTGTGTTACGTCATATGGATCTTTACTGCAAACGCCGGTCCCGCCAATAAAGGACATTGGTCATACTGGAATTCTTTGCCGCTTTCCCCATTGTCTGGGTCAGCGCTCCTGTGCCGGCACCGCCGCTGGCTGTGGCATAAATATCCGCATCCTTGTATTGAGGAGCATAGGAAATCAGGATGGAGGAACCGATGCCATGTCCCATATAACTGGTTCTGGTGCCGATATCACTTGGGTCGTCGGGATTTGCGTCTCCTCCCGCACCGGTTTTGTAGTTGAGTTTATAGAGAAACGCATCGCCGGATCTGCCGCAGGCGCTGTCTTCCTCTTGATCGGGCACATAGGTGGCGTAATATACCATTCCGCCGAAAATTGCCGGATCCGAGATCATCTTTTCTCCGATGGGATTGGAAATGACTGTGCTATCCGAACGCGTCAGAGGATTGGTGGAAAGATTAATGTACCAGCCGTGCTTTTCGCTGGAATCGGTATAACGGGAAGACGTGATGTTTTCCAGCTGTGAGGATGAATACGTTGCGGTAAAATTCGGATCCTCCTTGACCGCGTAGAGCCTGTTCTTTGTTTCGCTGGTGTCCGGATTGGCTTCCGTCGGTTTATAAGTCGGATCATTGTTTTCGCCGGTTCCGAAGAATATCCACAGATTGTGGTTATCGTCGTAGGTTGCCTGCGCCATCGTAAAGATCTGTTTATGGGCATTGCTTGGCGTTGCCATGTTTGCCCCTCTTTCGGCATTGGTCGACGTAAACATAAGGCTTCCCGTCCAGTCGGAGGTTGTGCAGGAGGTACAGGGAGAAGAGGTGTAATCTGACCTTCCGCATTCGGAACAATTTGCATCTTTTGTACAGAGCCGGAACCGCCATACGTTGCCGCCCAGATCTCCGACATAAACGGTATCGATAAACTGGTCATTATCCAGATCCAGAGGCAACGGAGAGGCCGGGAAAGAATAAATCATATTGGCGTTATTGGCGCGCGTATAGCTCCAGATGATATTGCCGTTTCTCAAATCGACGACATAGAAACCCTTCCCTGCGCTGCCTGTAGCCGGAGTGTCACAACTGCCGGAACATGTTGCGGCGCTGTAACCGCCGCCGACAAATCCGACCCATCTTTCCTCGCCGCCGACTTTAATACGTCCCGTCTGCATCTTGCTCCAGGGCTGGCCCAGATAGAGCGCCTGCGACGATGTCGGCATCAAATGCCATAAATAGGTTGGCGTTGTGGAAGTCGAATTGGTCACATTCATCGCATGAAGGCCGCAGTAGTAAGGATAATTGGTAGCGTCATACGTGGCGCTGAAATCGGATGCGCTGGCGGAGTAACAGTTGGATGATCTGCTCCAGAGATAATTTCCGGAGCCCTGCCCCAGCGTAAAGGTCACGATGGTTTTCCAATCCGATGCGCTCTTGCTTGTTCCGCTGCTCCAGGAAGCCGGAAGCCAGACATCCGAGACCTGCAGGGGACCGTCAATGAAGAAATCGTGGGCGGAAAGCGATGCGCGGTCGTCATGGGAATTATGGGCGATGGGGGCAATTTTCTGCAAAAGATTCGGCGGAATGAAGCTCCATAACTCTTCACCGCCGGAGGCACACTCTGCTCCGTTTCCTGCACGGAAGGCGTGCAACTGTCCGTCATTGCCGCCGACGATCACCACCTGATTGCCGTTCATTGCCGTTCGTTCATGAGTACTGCGGTAGCTATTAAAAGAGGTTGATGAGCACTCCCTCGGATCGAAGAAAAATTTTGAAGGCGTCTTGACAGCGACAGGGTTGGTGTGAAAGAGATCGCCCAATTTCCAGTTTTCCAGATTGTATGCGGGTTCGCCCCTGTAAAATCCAACCACTTCATTTCGTCTGGCGTCGGTGGCAACAGCCAGATCGGCAGCCGTGATGTTGGCGGTATCGAACGACGTCATAGAGCCGTTTTTCAGTGTCCACATGTTCCTGTCGGCAGCGGGTCTTTCTCTTAATTGCACCCCGGCATCCCAGCATTGCGGCGTAATGATGGCGCCGTCGTCACCGATCTGATATTTCTTTAAATGCCCGGTCCAGAAAGGTTCTTTGCTTGCCCCGGAATTGTTTTTCGGGTCGAAGGACACTTCATAGATATAGTTTTCTTCCTGAACGCGAGCTGCGGCCACCGAGGCCTGCGAGGAGAAGGAGTAATTTGCCTCGTGAATCATGGCCAAAGCGGTTCTGATCGCGTTGACCAGTTCTTGGGGATTTGCCGCCATGAAGGCATACCCGCGCAGTGTTTTGCCAAGGGGATCTGTGCCGCTGGTACAGGGGTTGTCGCCAACCGTAACCGCATTTGTATCGCCGGATTGTGTATCATTGGGATTTCGCGTCTGCCCGTAATAGGCCGCCCAGTTTAGAGTATCCTGTAGAGCGGCCGGCATGTTGTCGCCGAATCCCACCACATACGTCTTAAACCCGGCCTCTGCCGCTTTTTTGGCGTAATATACGGGGGACCTACGTTGCGGTGTACAGGTCATCGATCCTCTGCCGCAATAATAATCTCCGCCATACCCGGGACAGGAAAAGGTATCTTCACCGTCCGTAATCAGGATAATGGATTTCTGGCGGCAGGAAGCCGCGGGGTCAAGTCCCTTATGATAGGAAAGAAATTTCCTTGCTTCTTTCACAGCATCTCCGATGGGGGTGCCACCTTTTTTGTCGTAGCCTGCAACACATTCTTTTGCGGGTTCGCTCGACGCGCAGGCGGAAACGCCTTCCGCGCAGGTTGCATTGTTGCAGTAGATACTTGCATAGGGCGTTGTCGTCGTGTTATCAGCTTGCGTCATGCTCCAGGACAATTTGATACATCCGTAGTTCCATGGATCGGTATGAGAGGTGTCATTATCCTCGCTGCCGCAATCGTAATACCGCATGAAACCTATCCGCATGCCCAGACTGGTGACATCGGTTGAGGCGATGCTGTTGTCGCTGGTATCATCAAAAAGCTCGAATATGGCGCGTTTGGCAATGGCAATTCTGGAACAATCTGTTCTGGTTCCCGTATCGTTATCGTTGTAAAACGGACCGTCGCAACTGGCCGTATCGCTGTATTTGTAAGAAGAGCCCGGGTAACACTCTTTGTTGCAGTTCTGGCAGATGGTTGTATGTCCGGGGCCGGAGGTTTTGTAGAACGGGCCGGTGGCGCAGTCGGTTTCCGTATAAACGATTGCCGGCGTCGCGCATGCGGAGGTTGCTGAACATTCTGTCATGTGACCTTCCCCCGGCGTTTTATAGAAGGGACCGGTGGAGCAATCGCTGGCCGTGTAACCCGGCGTAAAGGCCAAACACTGCCTGTATTTTCGGCATGGCGTAGAGTGTCCTGCTCCGGAGGTTTTATAAAATGGTCCTGTTGAGCAGTTTGTTTCGGTGTAGACTGTGTCTGGAAAATAGGTAGCCACAGAACATTCTCTATACCCATACCAATAAGGACGGGTTTTATGAAAAGGTTGCGTTGTACTTGAACAGCTTGCGCTGTACGTCACCCATACGGTTGAATAGATATTAAGATAATCCGCTCCCGGTGCCAGAGAAAAAGGACCGTCAATGCTGCAGTTTGTCCCCAGTACCCAGGGATTTGAGGTCGGCATACCGCCGCCTTCAGGAGGCGTGGTGGTATACGGGCCATCGGATACACAACTGGCGGCCTCTACATAAAGGGTCGATGGCGCGTTGCTCACAATCGGATTTGCATAATAAGGCTCTGGGCAGGAGCTTCCGCAGGAATAAAACTTCGGATTGTCTCCCTGCGGTATCCACGCCATACTTCCGGAAAGATCCAGAACAATCAGCGCATCCGGCTCTGTTACCGCAGTCCACAAATCTTCATCGGCTGCCCGTGAAATGCCGGCGGATAAAATAATTATAAAAGCGACGATCATAAACAAAAACTTTTTTCCTCGCATAATCTTACCTCCTTTAATTTCCTCCTATCGCTACCGGACCGAATCCCACACCGACATCGACTTTTGCTTCGGCGTCATGGGACGTGTTTCTTCCCACAACCGTTGAATCGTAACGCATAAATCCGTACCCCAGAGCGCTTGATCCGCCGGCGCTCAGACCGTAACCCGCCGCTGGAACCGGCGGCTGGGCGCTGGGCCTTGGTATGCAAACCGCAAATTCCGTATTGGGATCTGTACCGCCTGTAATATCTATAAAATCGTATAAGTCATAGTCGAAAGCATCCGTTCCGCATAGGTTGCCCGAACCGTCGGTGGCCGCGGTGTAATTCTCGGTTGTTGTCCAGTTATCGGGATCGGCATCGGCAATGATTTTGGAAATGCCGCTTTCCGCCGCCGCCAGAGACTTTTTATTCCCGATGACGGCGGAGGTGGTAAAAAGATCGCCGGTGGACATGTTGATGACCAACATGCCGAGCGCCAACAGGATCAGACAGGCAATCAGAGCGGCGACCAGCGCAAATCCTTTTTCGTTTTTGAAATAATTTTTCATATTATAAACATCTCACTCTATGTAAATCAGGGCAAAATGGTTTCGGGGAATGACGCTGGTTGAATAAATAATTCGTCGTCGCGTATTGGATCCGACATCGGCATTCGAGGTATCGGCGACCAACGTAATTTCTATCCGTCGGATTGCCGGGATGCCGATCAGCGGATCGGCTGGATTGGCAACCACATTGGCCGAGATATCCGTACCGGACCCGTCAAAATACCGAAAAACGGGTATGCCCGCGTTGTTGTTTTCGACCAGAACCGTCTTGATGTTTTGATTTGCGTTTGTATCTCCCAGAAACGCCTGGGCTCCTCCGCAGTTGGTTGACCGGGTGATGTAACGGTTTGCCGAATCATAACGGTACCGGATGATTTCATTAGGATCATCGATGCTGCCGTCGCCGTTGATGTCCATTTCGATGGCGATGGCGTTTGCGGCTGCCTGTCTGATACCCCGGTAAGACTCATTTGTAAACGCAATGCCTCCGCAATCCGAATCAAAATTATTCACATCGATCCAGATGTTATCCCTCGACAGCGGATTGAATGAAGCCATTCTGATTTCGGCGGCCATCAACTCCAGAGCGCTTCGCGCGTCCTGCTGCGCAACGACCCTTCGTTCAAGACCGGAAGATGACCGCTGCGCGATGTTCACGGTCGAATAGATCGCCACCAGCACCAGGCTGCCGACAAACAATGCGACAATCAGTTCCACCAATGTAAATCCGTGTTTATTCCGCATCATCTTCTAACATCCGAATTTGTAAATTTCCTGTCTCGTAATGGACAGGCTTTCTGAAATTCCCCTTGTGTTGCCCGGCCACGTTACCGTTACAGTAACAACAAACGTCTGCGGATCCACATTCGTCTGTACGATGTTGACATCAACCGTATAGGTAATATCCCCCTGAATGGCATCGGCCTCGCCGCTGGTTGTAACGGTTTGCTGTACCTGGTTGCCGGTGGTGACGGCATTGCAGGGATTCGAAATCCTCACCTGATAATCTTCCAGGGTATTATATAAAACTTCCGCAGCCCGCCCGGCAAAATCGGATTTGGCCATTGCTTTCCAGCCGGATGGTTGAAGCGCCAGAATAGACAGGACAGCCACCGAGGTCAGGAAAATCGCGATGAGCACCTCAACCATGCCCATGCCTTTGTTATTGCATGTTGTATGTAACATGAGTTTTACCTGTAATATTGCTTGTTATTATTGCTTGCGACCCCCTGCTGTTTTCCAACTCGATCCGTCCATTGGAAATTGTGCCCCTTGTCTGAAATTCTATATCATTTCCATTATGGGTTGTGCTTTTTATGTTAATGCCGGCACGCAATCCTAGCTCCTCGGGTTTCTTGGTTTGCAGGACTGTGAAAACTGTAGAAGCGCCACTGCAACTGGCGGTGTTTGCCCGCTCCAATGTATAGCTGTTTCCCGCTCCGGCGACATTGATTGTCATCTGGAAACAAACCCCTTCCGCAATGGCCCTTTGCTTCATTTTCGCAATGTCCGATGTAATTTCTCTGGACAGCGTGCGCAAATCAGCATTGTTGACATAACGGCTCCAGCCGAAAGAGGCAATCGTTCCCACAATACCGAGAATGGCAATCACGATCAGCAATTCTACCAAGCTCAGCCCTCTATTCATCGGGTTTTTTAACGTTTTCATCATAAAATGCATCTTCAAAATAATTACAGCAATTGATATGCCATTTTCCTGAAATTCCTTATGATTTCAATATTCCGCCCTCTCGATTCGTATTTACTGATGTATTATCAATTACTACAACATCTCCCGGGCAATTTCCAGATATAATTCTTAATATCAATACGTTGTCTTTTTCACCATCTTTGGGCCTTTTTCGCTTTTTTAAAAACTAATAACCCATTAAAAATAAATTCATGTAACATTGGCCGAAGAAAATATAGGCAATGGCGGCGGCGGATAAAAACGGACCGAAGGGGATTGCGTATTTCGTATCCTGTTTATGAATGACCATTGCCGCGATACCGATGACGGCCCCCGTCAGCGAGCTGAAAAGAAGAATGAATATCAGGGATTTCCAGCCCAGAAATGCTCCGATCATGGCCAATAGCTTGATGTCGCCGCCGCCCATGCCTTCGCGTTTTGCAATAAATTCATAACCCAGCGCAATGACGAAAAGCACGCCGCCGCCGATTAAAAATCCGAGAAATGCTTCCAGCCACGGGATTTTCACGATAAATACGGCCCCCAAAAAAAACAGCGGAATTCCCGGCAAAGTCAGTATGTCCGGAATAATCTGATGATCGAGATCGATGAAGGTAATGGCCATCAAAACGGCTGTAAAAATGAAAAAGACAAAGAAATTTAATGATAAACCGAATTTCATAAATAAAGCAACCGACAGCAGTGCCATCGTGAGCTCCACCAGCGGATAACGCCAGGCAATTCTGCTTTCGCAGTCACGGCATTTGCCGCCCAGCAAGATGAAGCTGATAATGGGAATATTATCATAGAAACGAATCGGGTGCAGACAATAGGGACATCTTGAGGCGGGTGCGACGATGGACTTTTCAGCCGGCAGCCTGAAGATACAGACGTTCAGAAAACTGCCGATCGCAGCTCCGAAAACAAAAGCCAGAGTGTTCATTACGAAACTCATCATGCTTCCTGTTCATGCATGTTTTTTAGTCCTAACATTCTCAGGGTGGTTTTTATGAAACGGCTGGACTTGCGGGAAGTTGCCAGGCGGTTCTGCCACCCTATCCTCTTATTGAAGACTTAGGTCAGTAACTTTGCGTCCCGTCTTTTCAGTACGGTTTGCCCTTTTCAAGCTTTGTATTATTTTAAGACAAAAAATAATCAAAGTCAAGGTATAATTTTCTGCAACAATTCATTAAATTATTGAATATTTTTCAAAACGCCGCTCTTATTTTCCCTGCTTTTTTCCTGTTTTGAAATGATACGTCACAGTCGTTTTCGTTCTTTAAAAAATCCTGATTGTGTATGTGCTGTTTTCTTAACATGGTTTTACGGCAATGGACAACATATTTCTTTTCATTTTTCAATTAATAAGGTAATTATCCTCACATGAATGATGAATATTACATGAAAATAGCCATCGGCCTCGCCCGCAAGGCGCGGGGTTGCGTCAGCCCGAATCCCATGGTCGGGGCTGTCCTCGTTAAAAACGGACGGATCATCGGTAAAGGCTATCATCAGTGCTTTGGCGGATATCATGCCGAAATCAACGCGATTCAAAATGCCGCAGGCCGCGTTGGAGGTTCGACCCTTTACGTGACGCTGGAGCCCTGTTGTCATGAAGGGAAAACACCGCCCTGCGTTGACGCAATCATTCATAATAAAATCGCCCGTGTTGTTATCGGAACAATCGATTCCAATCCCCTGGTGTGCCGCGAAGGCGTGAATCGTCTTATCCACAGCGGCATCGACGTCAAGACGGGCATTCTGGAAGAAGAATGCCGTCTGCTCAATGAAACTTTTTTTCATTACATGGAAACGGGACTGCCCTTTGTTACAATTAAATACGCTCAAACGCTGGATGGACGCATTGCAACCTCAACGGGAAATTCTCAGTGGATCAGTTCGCCGGCGTCGCTGAGATTATCGCACCGCCTCAGAGCCGAACACGACGCCATTCTGGTGGGCAGACAAACGGTAGAAAGGGACAATCCCGAACTCACAGTTCGTCTTGTCCGCGGCAGGAATCCCCTTCGGGTGATTGTTGATTCGGCATTAAAAGTATCTCCCGATGCCAGAATCTTTCAGAATCTCTCTGCGGCGCCAACGCTGGTCGCAACCCTGAAAACAGCGTCCGATTCCCGATACAAAAAACTGGCCGCCCTGGGCGTGACAATGTTAACCGTCAGCGCCGACAGAGACGGCCGTGTCGATTTGAAAAAACTCTTTAAAAGACTGGCCGCAAAGGGTATTTCATCCGTGATGATCGAAGGCGGCGCCCAGATCATCACATCCGTCTTAAAACGAAATCTCGCCAATCGCCTGGTCACGGTCATTGCGCCCAAAATAATCGGCTGCGGCATTGAAGCGGTCGGCGACCTGAATATACGGCATCTGGACTTGGCAATGAAAATCACCGTCAAGAAAATATCCGTGCGCGGACATGACATCATCGTTGACGGTCGTCTGACGTAGCGGATCGATTTTTTTTAATTTACGAACGAGATTGCTTTAAAAAACTTGACTTTCTCGAAATTATACGCAAGATAGCTGGCGCAAATTTAATTTTTCAGGGAACGGACTTTGAAGGGATATATCGTTATTAACAAGGAAATCTGCAAGGAATGCCTCTTGTGTATCAATTTTTGTCCCAAGGGTCATATCGTGACCACCACGGAATATAATGCCCTGAGCTATCATCCGGTCGGCATCGATGAGACAAAGGAATGCAACGGCTGTGGAATCTGCGCCACCATGTGTCCTGAAGTCGCAATTGAGGTATATCGTGAATAAAGTATTAATGTCCGGAAATCACGTCATCGGCGAAGCCGCAATCCGTGCGGGATGCCGTTTCTATGCCGGGTACCCGATTACCCCGCAAAACGAACTTACCGAATATATGGCAGAGCACATCCGCCATGCGGAAGGCGGAATTTTTATCCAGTCTGAAAGCGAAGTGGCCGCGATCAATATGATTGCCGGAGCAAGCGCGGCCGGGTTAAGAGTGATGACCTCCTCCTCGAGTCCCGGGATTTCATTGAAACAGGAAGGCATTTCGTCCATGGCCGCCTGTGAATTGCCGGGTGTGATCGTCAATATCATGCGGGGCGGTCCGGGGCTGGGCAACATCAGACCCTCCCAGGGAGATTATTTCCAGGCCACGCGCGGCGGCGGACACGGCGATTACCGAACCATTGTCCTGGCTCCGGCAAGCGGCCAGGAACTTTCCGATTTGACCATGGAGGGTTTCGATCTTGCCGACAAATACCGGAATCCCGTTATGATTCTGGCCGACGGCATGATGGGACAAATGATGGAGCCGGTGCTTTTCAAAAAACCCAAACCTCGCAAGTACAGCGAAAAGTTCATGCTGCGGGGCGCCGGCACAGGCAAAAGCAAATTCATTCACGGTTTGATCCTGGATCCGATCGACATGGAAGAGCATAACTGGAAACTCGCGCGCAAATATGAAGTTATTACTCAAAAAGAACCTCGTTTTGAAGAACATAAGATCGAAGATGCAAAAATGGTGATCGTGGCTTACGGTACTGCAGCTCGCATCGCAAAAGGCGCCATCAAGCGGCTGCGCGCCCAGGGGGTGAAGGTCGGACTTTTCCGTCCGGTCACCTTATGGCCTTTTCCGGAACTTCGTCTGAGAAGTTTATCGGAAATCGTGAAGCATTACCTTGTTTTTGAAATGAGCACGGGGCAGATGCTGGAGGATGTGCGCCTGTCCCTGCAGGGCTACGCGGATATTAAATTTCACGGCCGTCCGGGCGGTGCGGTGCCGACACCGGCGGAACTGGCCAATGTCATCGCCAAATTCTATGAGAAAATCGACTAGGGATGCAAAGGTTGGCGGATATGGTTAAAACTGTTTTTAAACGACCGAGAAGTTTGAAGGAAAATGTTTTTCACTACTGTCCGGGATGCGGTCACAGTATTGCACACAGGATTATTGCCGAAGTCATTGATGAGCTGGATATCCGGGGCATCACCATCGGTGTTCCGCCGGCCGGTTGCGCGGTTCTGGCGTACAATTACTTCGATGTCGATATGATCGAAGCGCTGCATGGACGGGGTCCGGCCATGGCTTCAGCCATCAAACGCTCTCTGCCCGACCGGGTCGTATTTTCCTATCAGGGCGATGGCGATCTGGCAGCCATCGGCATCGCGGAAAGCTTTCACGCGGCCAATCGCGGCGAAAATATCACCATCATATTCATTAATAATGCCGTTTACGGAATGACGGGCGGACAGATGGCTCCGACCACGATGCTGGAACAAAAAACGACGACATCCCCTGCCGGCCGGCATAGAACGCTGGACGGCTATCCCGTCAAAGTCAGTGAAATTTTTTCGCAACTGGAAGGCGTTACGTATCTGGAACGATGCATGGTGAATTCGCCTCTCAATATCAACAAAACGAAAAAAGCCATTAAAAAAGCGTTTCAATGTCAACTGGACGGGTTTGGATTTTCCCTGATCGAAATTCTTTCCCCCTGCCCCACCAACTGGAAGATGACAGCCTTCAATTCCTGTAAATGGATTGATGAGGTGATGAGCAAGACGTTTCCCCCCGGGGTTTATAAAGACAATATTGCCGCGGCAAAAAAATCTGCGGAGGGGCGCTGATGCTGATTAAAACGATTTTCTCAGGATTCGGCGGCCAGGGTGTTTTGATGATGGGGGTGAGCTTCGCCCACAGCGGAATGAGCCAGGGCTATCAGGTCACCTACCTTCCGGCCTATGGAGCCGAAATGCGCGGCGGAACCGCCAACTGCACCGTGGCCATTGCCGATGAGGACATTGCGTCCCCCGTGGCGTCGGAGCCGGACTTTCTGGTGGCCATGAATTCCCCGTCGCTTTTTACGTTTCAAAATAAAATTTCCAGCGGCGGAACCATTTTTTTAAATTCCTCCATCATCAAAGAAAAACCGCATCGCAGCGATATCAAGGTGTGCTCTATGCCCTGCGCCGATATGGCACAGGATTTGGGCAATATCCGGGTATCCAATACAATCATGATGGGGGCTTTTATCAAAGTATCGGCGGTGATTCCTCCTGATGTCTACCTGAAAAGTCTCGAAACGATCATGGGCAGCAAAAAGAAATCACTCGCCGAACTGAACCGTAAAGCCTTTAATGCAGGATATGAGTACGTCAAGAACGATTGAGGACAGATAGATGCCTGTTAAACAAATTTCGGTTATTTTAAATAATGTACCCGGCTCTTTTGCCGCCTTAACGCATATTCTTGATCTGGAAGATATCAGCACCAAAGCCGTCTCTGCGGCCAGCATTGCCGATGACAGCAAGGTTCGTCTCGTAGTCAACGATCCCGATCGCGCGGCTGCCGTCCTGAAAAGCTATAATCTGAATTTCGAAGTGACGCCGGTTCTGGCGGTCGAGGTTCCCCTGCATGCCGGCGGCATGAACGCCATACTCAAACCGCTGGCCAAGGCGGAAATCAACATCCACTACCTCTACACAACCATCAATCGTTTCGGCGAAGAGACGATTGTCATTCTCGGCGTCAACAAAATTGACGAAGCCAGAGAGATTTTGGAACAAAACTGGATTCATCTTATTGATGAAGAAATTTATTCCATTCCCTGATGACGTATCATTGCATTGGTCATGCCCGTATCTTCGGAAAAAGAAAAAATGCTCCAGGACCGGATGAAAAGTCTTGGGGTCGCCGAAACGGATCTTGAAGAAACCTTTATTCGTTCTTCCGGTCCCGGCGGACAAAAAGTCAATAAAAGTTCCTCCTGCGTTTATCTGCGTCACCTTCCGACAGGGCTGTCCGTCAAGTGCCAGAAAGAACGTTCTCAATCATTAAACCGTTTTTTGGCCAGACGGTTACTGTTGGATAAAATAGAAATACAGCAGAAAGGCTTGATGGCCGAAGCCAGGCAAACGATCGAAAAAATCCGACGGCAGAAAAGGAAGCGCAGCAAACGAGCCAAAGAAAAAATTCTGACCGACAAACACCAACAGGCGGAAAAAAAGATTTTACGCGCAAAAGTGTCTGTCGAGGAATAACGGGCGGGAAAACACACGACGGGATCGGTCCCGCCGGTTGCTGTTTTGCGTCATCACCCTGCTGTCCATTTCTGATTTTCGTTTAAAGAATTTTGGATAAAAAAAGGGGAAGAAGTCCTTTGTTATTTGCTTCTTCCCCTTTTAAATATAGCGGTGTTAAATTACATTCCGATAATCTTCAACAGCGGATTCGCGAAGAGAATTACCAGAGAAATAACCAGAGCATAAATAGCGACGGATTCCGTCATGGCCATACCGACCATCATGGTCAACATGACTTTGCCCTGAGCTTCGGGGTTTCTACCGACGGCATTGCTTGCTCCGCTTGTTGCCTGACCAAGACCCAAACCGGCGCCGATTGCACCCAGTCCGATGGCAAGACCTGCTGCCAATGCAAATATGCTGGCCACGATTGCTTTCGTATAATCAACCGTTCCCGCGGGAGCCTGAGCCGCTGCTTCCGGAGCCGCAAAAACAAAAGGTGCGCTAACGATTACCATAACCATTGCCAACATGACATACATTAAACTCTTTTTCATTTAACTTTCTCCTTTTAAATTTAAAATACTGACTGCAAAAATCCCTGCTATGTTTTTTCACACCTCCTTTCGCGTTTCATCTTTTTTTGGGATCTTTGAGTGCTTCTCTTTTAACGGCACAAAAAGAAATTGTCAAGACAAATTTTCATTAATCGGGCAACTTGATTTTTTTTTGCGATACAGTATAGAATCCATTCATGAGAAAGTTAACGTCGAAACAAAAAAAAATCGCACGCCTGCTTCAGAAAGACATTCCGGTAACGAAATTCCCGTTTAAAAAATTGTCCGGCGCTCCAACGCCCGGGGCAAAAGAAATTCTGACCGCTCTTGACCAGTTTCGTGAACAAGGGCTCATCCGGAAATTCGGCGCAATCCTGCGCCATCAGAAGGCCGGATACGGACAGAACGCTTTGGTGCTTTGGTCTGTGCCGCCCTCCCAAACCGAGACAACCGGAAGGCTTTTTGCATCTTTCTCCTTCATCTCCCACTGTTATGAAAGGCATCCCGCGTTTTTGGAAAGATACAATCTCTTTACAATGCTGCATTCGGACGGGCGGAGCATTTCATCATTGATTAAGGACATGGTAAATGCTACAGGCATCGGGGATTATTTAATCCTCAAAAGCCTCAAAGAATACAAAAAAACATCTCCGGAGTATTTCTGATGAAGGAAACAACATCCGTTCAATTTTCCAAGGCGAACCGGGTGATTGCCGGCGGGGTCAATTCTCCGGTACGCGCCTGGAAATCGGTTGGCGGTCATCCCCGCTTTGTGCTGAAAGCAAAAGGCAGCAGGATTTACGATACCTTGGGAAAAGCCTATATCGATTACGTGCTCTCATGGGGACCGATGATTCTCGGCCACGCCCATCCGGACGTAACGGCAGCCGTTCGGGTAGCCTTGAAACAAGGGACCAGTTTCGGCGCCCCGACACTGCTTGAGACCGCCATTGCTGAAATGATTTCCTCAGCTCTTCCGTCGATCGAACGGATACGCATGACATCCTCCGGCACGGAAGCGGCGATGACGGCCATAAGGCTTGCCCGGGGATATACCGGACGGAAGCTCATAGTAAAATTTGACGGTTGTTATCACGGGCACAGCGATTCCGTGCTCATTAAAGCCGGTTCGGGACCGACGACACTGGGCATTCCCGGTTCCCCGGGAGTTCCTGATGATATCGCCCGGCTCACGCTGAGCCTGCCCTACAATGATACTATCGCCCTTGCAAAAACCGTAAAGCGGTATGGATCGCAACTTGCTGCCGTTATTGTTGAGCCGGTCGCCGGCAACATGGGCGTCGTTGCGCCGCGAGAAGAATTTCTGAAACAACTCAGAGTCCTGACAGCGAAAAACGGAATCGTTTTAATCTATGACGAAGTGATTACCGGATTCCGTTTTACGTTTGGCGGGTATCAGAACCTCGTCGGCATCACACCGGATTTGACCTGTCTGGGTAAAATCATCGGCGGCGGATTGCCCGTCGGAGCGATCGGAGGACGTAAAAAAATCATGGAGCGGCTGGCGCCGACCGGAGATGTCTATCAGGCGGGAACGCTTTCCGGCAACCCTGTGGCGATGATCGCCGGTTTAACAACGCTTCAGCTTTTGAAGGCAAAAAAGAAATCCTTCGCCTCTCTGGATAAAAAGACAGATCAGCTTTGCCGGGCCATGCATGAAATGTTTTTCAAAAAAGGAATTCCTGTCTGCATCAACCGTGTTTTTTCGATGTTCACCGTTTTTTTTCAGGAAGGCCCTGTCGTTGATCTTCAAACGGCATTGAAATCCGACACAAACATGTTTGCCCGGTTTTTTCGCGGCATGTTGAAAAACGGCATCTGGCTCGCGCCTTCTCAATACGAGGCGGGCTTTCTGTCTTTTGCCCACACCGAAAAAGATCTTCAGAAAACCCTTCAGGCCTGCGCAAAAACATTGAGAAATCTTTAATCGTTTCATTGACAAGCATTCCTCAATCCGGTATGAAGCGACATAAAATAATTTCAAAGATTCAGGAGTCCAGATGAAAAAAGCTTTCCTGACCGGCATTACCGGACAAGACGGTTCTTATTTAGCGGAATTTTTACTGCACAAGGGATACGAAGTGCACGGATTGATCCGACGGTCGAGCACATTCAATACCGAACGCATCGATCACCTCTACCATGATTTTCACGATCCCGAGGCCCGATTGTTTCTTCACTACGGGGATTTGAGCGTCTCCGCGCAATTGATGGATTTGCTCCATTCCGTCAAACCCGATGAAATTTACAATCTGGGCGCACAGAGTCATGTGCGCGTGAGCTTCGACATGCCCGAGTACACCGGCGACGTCACCGCGCTGGGAACTCTGAGAATTCTTGAAGCAATCCGCAAAACGGGCATTACGACAAAATTCTACCAGGCGTCATCAAGCGAAATGTTCGGGGCCGCACCGCCGCCGCAGCATGAAAAAACCGTTTTCCAGCCCCGCAGTCCGTATGCGGCCGCCAAGGTTTATTCCTATTACATCACGCAGAATTATCGGGATGCCTACGGCATTTTTGCGGCCAACGGAATTCTTTTCAATCATGAATCTCCCCGGCGCGGCGAAACATTCGTGACCAGAAAAATCACCCGTGCGGCAACCCAGATCAAACTCGGTCTCAAGGACAAGTTGTATCTGGGAAATCTCGAAGCCAAACGGGACTGGGGATTTGCCGGGGATTATGTGGAAGCAATGTGGCTGATGCTGCAGCAGAACACGCCGGACGACTTTGTCATTGCCACCGGAGAGACCCATTCCGTCCGGGAATTCGCAGAAATGGTTTTTCAAAAACTTGATCTGGATTACAAACGTTATGTGGAAATCGATAAACGGTACTTCCGTCCTACAGAGGTCGACGCTCTGCTGGGCGATTCGACAAAAGCAAAAAAAATATTGAACTGGCAACCCCGGGTGTCCTTCGAGAACCTTGTCGATATGATGATCGCATCAGACATGGAGCTTGCCCAAAAAGAAAAAACGCTCCTGGATGCGGGTTTCGTTTCCAATAATCAAAATTTCAACCATTAAGGCTTTGCCAATGCTACCTCAAAAACGGATTACCATCACCGGCGCCAGGGGATTTCTGGGAACGCATCTGCTGAAAAAATTCAAAAGCAAAGGCTGCCGGAATATCGAAATAGCCGACCTTCCGGAATATAACCTGACGGACATTAACGCGATCCGGAGAATGTATGAGGAAACGAAGCCGGATGTCGTCATTCATCTTGCTGCCAAAGTGGGAGGCATCGGGTTCAATCAGGAAAAACCGGCGGAACTTTTTTATGATAATTTAATCATGGGAGCGCAGTTGCTCCACGAAGCACACATTAGAAAAATTGAAAAATTTGTCGCCCTGGGAACCGTTTGCGCCTACCCCAAGTTTACCCCGACGCCTTTCCGCGAGGAAGACATCTGGAACGGCTATCCGGAAGAAACCAACGCCCCCTATGGACTTGCCAAAAAAATGATGCTGGTGCAATCGCAGGCTTACCGGCAACAATACGGGTTTAACTCGGTATTTTTGCTTCCGGTCAATCTGTATGGGCCGGGAGATAATTTTGATTCCCGTTCGTCGCATGTCATTCCCTCATTAATCAAAAAATGCTTTGAAGCCATCGATCGTCAATCCGATCAGCTGGAGGTGTGGGGCACAGGCTCGGCCACCCGGGAATTCTTCTATGTGGAGGATGCCGCAGAAGCCATTTATCTGGCGACGTTACTGTACGACAAAAGCGACCCTGTCAATCTCGGATCGGGGTTTGAAATTTCCATAAAAGATCTGACAACTCTGATTGCCGAATTGACCGGATTTTCCGGCCGGATTGTGTGGGATTCCTCCAAGCCCGATGGACAGCCTAAGCGTATGCTGGACACATCCAAAGCATTGAAAGAATTCGGATTTATTGCCAAAACAGATATTCGGACGGGACTCACCAAGACGATTGATTGGTATAAGAAAAATCGTCATCTGTTAAAAAAATGAACGCCGGTCATTTTTTTATTGACTTTAATGGCCGCAGGTGCTAAGGAGCCAATCAGCGAATGGATAAAGAAACGCGAAAGTATGCGATGCAAATGGCTTTTGCCAGCAGCATCGGCATTGCCATGATTCTGGCAGTTTTCGGTTGTCTTCTGCTGGGGTCGTATTTGGACAAAAAATTCGATTCCGGTCATGTTTTTACGGTTGTTTTTTTATTCATAGGGTTAGCGGCCGGATTTCGTAATTTATATGTTTTAGTTCAAAAGAATTTTACGGATGAAGAAACCATTATAAAGAGTTTAAAAAGTGAACCTCATCGTCAAAGACCCGCTCCAAAAAAGGATTGAAATCACCAACTGGATCATTCTGGCCGTTATTTTCATCCCATCCCTGTTTTTAGCTCCGTTAAAATTTTCTCTCGGCATATTGCTCGGCGGTTTTGTCAGTATTGTCAATTTTCATTGGATGGCCCGGGGGTTACGCGGTATTTTTCAAAACCTGCAAGGGAATCCCAAAGGCACTGTGATGGTAAAATATTACATCCGCCTGGCCATCATGGCCGTTGTGCTGTATCTTTTAATCGCCAATAATGTCGTTGACATCATTGGACTGCTTATCGGACTTTCCGTTGTGATAATCAATATTCTGGCAACGATGATTATCGCCCTGGCAAAAAAAAACTTTATTGAGGAGGTTGTATAAAAATAGATGGAACCCTTAATATTTTTTCACACGCAATGGCTGAAAGATGTGGGTATTGACATGACGATTGTCTTTAACACATTGTTTGTAATGGCTCTTTTAGCTTTTTTTTCCTTTTTGGCCACCAGACGTACAGAAGTTTATCCCGGAAAAACTCAAAACGTCATGGAAGTCATTATCGGCGGATTCGATGGTCTGCTGAATGAAATCATGGGACACAATGGAAGAAAGTTTTTTGCTTTGATCTCCACTCTGGGGCTCTTTATTCTTGTGTCGAACCTCATCGGAATCGTTCCCGGATTTGAATCTCCGACATCCAATATCAACACCAATGCGGCGATGGCTTTGATTGTCTTTCTTTCCACCCATGTTGTGGGCATCAAGGAACACGGCTTAAAATATTTCAAACAATTCATGGGGCCGGTATGGTGGCTGACCCCCTTAATGCTGCCGATCGAAATCATCAGCCACATTTCGCGACCGCTTTCCCTTACTTTCCGTCTTTTCGGAAATATCAAGGGTGAAGACATTGTCCTTCTGGTCGTTCTCTTTCTGGTTCCCTGGTTCGTTCCTCTTCCCGTGTTTGTGTTAATGGTTTTTACATCCGTTGTACAGACGCTCGTTTTCATGCTTCTGGCCATGATGTATATTGCCGGGGCTATGGAAGAAGGCCATTAAAAAAATTAGAAATCATTGCTCACCGGTGGCGGGAAATCATTTTAAATAATGATTTCCCGCCGTCTTTTTCTACACGCTTTCACGTCCGGGATCGGGAAATCCCATATTGTTGATATTAAAAAAGATTGTTTTTTTTAGACTCTTTTTTTCATCTAAAACTTGACGATTTGATTGTGGCGTAATATTTAAAAGAAATAAACTAAACACACCTGAAAAATGATTGATGAGAGCTCATGCAGACTTTGGGAATTAACATAGGATCGTCCAGTATCAAGCTCATCTTGCTTGAGGATGATCGGATTGTCTGGCAAAAAGTCGAACCCCATGAAGGAAACTTTGTTCACGCTCTGGAAAAAACGTTGTCCGAGCGAAGCTTCCCGCCCGGCGTATTAACCCTGGCCACGGGCACGGAAGGGAGAAATCTTTTAAATGTCAACAGCGTCATCGAGCCGCTTTGCATTGAAGAAGCGCTCCGGCATTTAAACGGCAACGTTAACGCGCTGGTTTCTCTGGGCGGCGAAGATCTTGTCGTTTACAGCATTGATGAAAATCAGCAAATCATCACAAGCTTTTCCGGAAACAAATGCGCTTCGGGCACGGGCGAGTTTTTCAAACAGCAGCTCGGCCGGATGAACATGCATCTCAACGATATTCATTCCATTCCTGAAGAAAGCCGGATTCTGAAACTGTCCTCCCGCTGTTCTGTCTTCATGAAAAGCGACTGTACCCACCGTCTGAACAAGGGGGAGGCCAGCACGGGCGACATCGTGCTTTCGTTGAGCGATGTCATGGCAACCAAGGTCATCGATTTCATTAAAAAAGCAAAAATAGCCGGCAAAAAAGTTCTGTTGGTCGGGGGCGTCACCAGGAACCCGCATCTGATCCGCTTCATCCGCCAACGCATGCCGGAAAATGATTTTATCGTCCCCGATCAGGCTGTTTACTTTGAAGCCTACGGCGCCGCCCTGCTGGCCGGCTCGATGGGCACTCCCCTGCCCGCCTTGAACGATCTTTTCAAAACCCATATGGTCCAGTTCAAGAGATTCAAAAGCTTGAAAACGGCCGAGGGGAAAGTTCATTATCTTCCATCCAAAAAATCAAAAGTCATTGCGGGAAGGGAATATATTCTCGGGGTCGACGGAGGGTCAACCACCACCAAAGCCTGTCTTATTGATATGGAAACCTCCGAGATTACGGCCTCCTTTTACGGACGCACGCATGGAGATCCGGTCAAAGCCCTGAAAAATTGCTTCTTGGAGATGCAAAAGCAGATCCGGGAGGATATCGGCGACCGAGCAATTAAAATAACCCTGGCCGCCACCACCGGATCCTCCAGAGAACTGCTGGGCGTTTTTCTGGAAACGCCCGGCGTGTATAATGAAATCATTGCTCATGCGGTGGGAACGACGTTTTATCAGGAAGACATCGACACCATCTTTGAAATCGGCGGACAGGATGCCAAGTACGTTTATCTGAAAAACAAGGTGCCGATTGACTATGCAATGAATGAAGCCTGTTCCGCCGGAACCGGTTCCTTTCTTGAAGAATCCGCGCAGGGCGATCTGAACATTCATCATGCCTGGGAAATCGGCGATATCGCGCTTGGCGCGTCGGAACCCCTGAAGTTCGGGGAGCACTGTTCCGCTTTCATCAATTCGGATGTCCGGAAAGCCATTCAGCAGGGCGCGTCGCGTGAAGACATTACGGCGGGTATCGTTACCTCCATCGTATCCAATTATCTCAACCGCGTTGTGGGCAACAGAACCGTCGGCCAAAACATCGTCCTGCAGGGAGGCGTCGCCAAGAACAAGGCGGTTCCTCTGGCTTTCGCCATGCTTCTGGACAAGAATATTCTGGTGCCTCCCGATCCGGAACTGATGGGTTGCTTCGGCGTCGGCATTCTTGCCCGACAGAAACTGCATGAGGGATTTCTCAGCAGAAGAGATTACGATATTGAAAAGATTCTGTCGACCGAGATTCTCCATGAAAAGGAATTTCAGTGCAGCGCCTGCGATAACTTCTGCCCGATACGCGTACTGAATGTCAACGGCCGCAAATATATGTTCGGCGGCCGTTGTAACAAATACGCCAACATCAGGAAGAAAAAAAGTTTCGATGAAAGCGATGTTGTCGATTATATCGAACAGCGCAACGACCTACTCTTTAATCAATGCGCTCCCCGACCGGCCGACCTGATCAGAAAAAAGGATTTCGTCGTCGGCATTCCGAAATGCTTTTCCGTCTATTCGCACTGGCCGCTTTACGCTTGGTTTTTCCATACGCTCGGTGTGGAAACCGTCCTGTCCAGCGACATCACACACGAGGGCGTTGCCCGGGTGGAAAGCACGTACTGTTTTCCGGCGGAAATTGCCCACGGTGCCGTTCAGGATATTTTCAACCGCAACGTGGATTATATTTTTCTGCCGCATTTCCGCGATATGGAAAGCTATGAAAGCAATACACCGGCCTGTTTCTGTCCGATCACGCAGAGTTTGCCTTACTATATTAAAAAAGCCTTTCCAGAAATTCCGGAGGGGAAATACCTCGCTCCCGTTGTCAGTTTTATGTACGGGACACAGAAAGCCTCCGAATCGTTTATCGCCATGGCTGTCCGGCTCGGTTTTGATCAGGAGGACGCCCGCCTGGCTTTTTCCGTTGCCCTGGAAAAGCAAATGGAATGCTTTAGGAAATTCGCCGAACTGGGTAAAATAGCAATTGAAAATTCCCGCAAATCCCAAAGACCCGTTATTGCCGTTCTGGGGCGGCCCTACAACGCGTTTACACCCGATGCGAACATGGGTATTCCGCGAAAATACACCTCCCGCGGCTTCACCGTCGTTCCTTTTGACATCCTGCCATTTGAGGATCAGGGGATTTATCCCAATATGTACTGGTACTACGGTCAGCAGGACATGAAAGCTGCCGCGCTTTTGAAAAACGAAGACAATATCTTTGTAACATACATCTCCAATTTTTCCTGCGCTCCCGATTCCTTCATGCTTCACTATCTGAAGTGGATAATGGGGATGAAACCCTTTCTGGTTCTGGAGCTGGATTCCCACACGGCCGATGCCGGCGTGGATACGCGTATCGAGGCCTTTCTGGACATCATCGAAGGTTACCGTTCCAAAATCAGCGACATCAGAGAAAGCCGGTATGATAACGGTCTAAGGTTTATCAACACTTCCGGCGAAGACATTCATATCCGAAACACCCTCACCGGCGAAAAGATTCCCATCAAAAACAATCCCCGCGTCAAGCTGCTTTTATCCAACATGGGAAGACTGTCGGTGGAAGTGCTGGCCGCCACGATCCGCGGGCTGGGTATTCATGCGGAAACCATGCCCGTGCCGGATATCTATACGCTGCAAATGGCACGCAATCACGCCTCCGGCAAGGAATGCCTGCCCTCTCATCTCGTTCTGGGCAGTACGTTGAAATATCTATCGTCGGAAAAATACCGCAAAGACGAAATTTACATTCTGTTCGTGCCAACCACAACCGGTCCCTGCCGAACCGGCCAGTATTTTGTTTTCTATGAAAATCTTTTCAAAGATCTGCGTCTGGAAAATGTCGTGGTTTTCACGCTGGACGCCGACAATTCTTATAACGAGCTGGGAACGGAATTTTCCAAATATGCCTGGTGGGCCGTACTCATCGGCGATTATATGAAGGATATTGAAACTTCGTTGCGCACCTGTGCGGCGGATCCGGTCAAGGCCGTTTCCGATTACAATATCATCTGGCAAAAACTGATCGACGTTGCGGAAAAAGATGTCACGCAATCGCTTCCCGTTCTGAAGGAGATATCCTCTTCGATCGCCAAAATCCCCTTAAAGAAAAAAATCGATGACTGCCCGAAAGTATTGATTGTCGGAGAGATTTACGTCAGGCGCGATGATTTTGCAGTAGATGAACTGATCAGGCATTTCAGCCGGCGCGGTATTATCGGCAAGGTCTCCAATGTTGCCGAGTGGGTTTACTATTGTGATTTCGTCCGCCGTCACGAACTGCAAAAACGTCTCAAACTCGTTCCCTGGTACAAAAAGTTTCTGGCTGCGGAATTTTCCGATATCGTCAAATGGAAAATCGAGCACGTCTATAAAAAGAAAGTGGAGAAAAACATCCGCGACATTCTTTCGACAACCGGCCTGGTTCCGCACGCTCCGCACAACATGGATGAAATTATGGAAAACACTGAAAAGCATTTCGTCAACAACGAACTGTATTCCGAAATCAGCATCTCCAGCGGTGTCGCAGCCACCGCCATGATGGACGGTTATGCCGGCATCGTCAACATCTCCCCGTTTGCCTGCCTGATCGGCCGGGTGATCGAGGGCGTCCTGACCCCCTGGGCCAGGGAAAGAAAATATCCGGCCATCTCCATTGAAATCGACGGGAATCTTTTTCCGCCCAATGTGATCAGCAAACTGGAGATATTCATGCTGAACGTGATGCGATTCCGGAATCAGGACGAGACGGACCATCGGACAACCCTTTAGGAATTGATCATATGCAGGAAAACGTCACAGGACTTATTTTGGCCGGCGGGAAAAATTCACGCATGGGCGTCAACAAGGCGTTTCTGGAAATAGACGGGAAGCGCCTGATGGACAGGACCCTGTCCGTTTATCGCAGAATTTTCCCAAAGATCATTATCGTAACCAATGATCCGCTGGCGTACGTGGAATTTTCCGAGGCGATGATTGTCACGGACATCTACAAAGGCAAGGGATCCCTCGGCGGAATTTATACGGGATTATTTTACGCCGCAAGCGATGACTGTTTTGTTGCCGCCTGCGACATGCCCTGCCTGAATGAAGATTTCATCCGTTACATGATCGGACGCCGGCGATCATACGACATCATCGTCCCCGAGTTATCCGAAGGATTCCAGGCCCTGCATGCCATCTATTCGCGCCGCTGTCTGGCCGTTATGAAAAAGATGATCCTTGCCGACCGATTGAAAATCGCCGGATTATTCAAAGACATGCATACGCTCAGACTCACCGAAGAAGACATCCGACCCTTTGCCGGAAATACACCCCTCTTCACGAACATCAACACCCCTCAAGATTTGCAGTCTTTTCGGAAATAATCCGGCCGGATCAGTCGGATAGCGGCGTCGGCTGAACCCATTTTTGGGTTTCTGCGCTGTAAAACCATTTATCGGGAAACCCCCGCCGATGGACAAAGACAGGATGATCCGCCCACGCCAGCAACTCTTTGTAGGCGCTGTGAATCTTCCTGAAATCTGCCGCTTTGCCGCCCAGATCGGGATGATGGATTTTCACCTGACGGCGATAGGCGCTTTTGATGACCCTGTCGAGGTCACAGGATGCGAGATCGATTTTTTTTATGTCCAGACAATTCAGCGCTGACACCTTCACCGCCGGTATTTTAACTATTTTCGGCCGCTGCGATTTGTCCGTAATCGTATAACGCTTCGCCATTTTTAACACATGCTGCGACGCAAGATAATTTCTGTGCGTTGTGTCCGACACAGCCCACCAGGCCTTTCCCAGATTGTTGGTCATAAAACTGAAATCGATGGCAGGCGTGTTTCCCGCTCTGCGCCTGATGGCATACCGGAATATCTCCCTGGACCCGTAGGGCACGACATCCAGAATGATCATGGTCTTCGAAAAATAGAAGGTTGCGTATTTCGTATTCAAGGCCTGCAGCAATCCGTTCTTCAGGTTGAGTTTCTGCCGCAGATTTTGTCGGCATTTCACCGAACAATACCGTCGTTTGCTGACCGGGTCTGTTTTTCCGCAGGACAAACAAGTATGATGATGGTTAATTTCCGAAGCGTGTGTCAACATTTCATTTCTGCAAGGCATCCGGCCGTTGAAAATACCGGATGCCTTTTACGACGTTATTTTTTAGCCGCTGCCAGATACCCCTTGGCCAGAGCCTTGTTCACATGCAAAACACCTTTATTCATTTCTTTCATCGGATAATCCGGCGTAATGACCGGCAGGACATCCGCGTCGGCCTGCGTTTTGACCACAGATCCCGCCGGCACATAACGGCCGTCGTCCACCGTGACGCCCATTAACGTCACACCCGGTTCAATAACGCAATGCTTCCCCACAAAAGATTTAAAAATCAGCGTTTTCATACCGACAAAGGTATCGTCCATGACAACCGCCGGCCCGTGAATCTGCACTTGATGCGCCAGGGAAACACGCTTCCCCACATAAACGGCATATTTTTTGCCGTCAACGTCCCTCTGGTTTTTTTCAACCGGTTTGCCGTCCAGTTCTGTTTCCAGAGCATGAATGATCACGCCGTCCTGCACATTGGAATCATCGCCGACATGCAGCGGCTGTCCTTCGTCGCCGCGTATGCAGGCTGTCGGGGCAACCATGATATTTTCACCCAGAATGACATTGCCGATAACCGCGGCCAGCGGATGGACATAGGTACCCGCACCGATGACCGGTTCGGATATTTTTGAACTGAAATCTGTTTTTACGTTTTTTTCGATCATTGTTTCCTCCCTGATTTGTTCTCGAATAATGACGGCCTGTGTCTATCAGGCCGATTTGGTTTTTTCCAGTCGGACAAGCTTTCTCCAGACCCGATCCACTGTTTTTTTTGTGCGCGCAATGCTGTCCCTGTTGTCGATCACAATATCCGCCAACGCCGTTTTTTTGCCGATCGGCATCTGACTTTTTAATCGTGCCCGGGCGTCTTCTCCGGATATGCGATTACGGGAAATCAAACGGCAGATCTGATCCTCCGGATCGGACAAAACCAGGATAGTGAGATCGAAAAGATGAGTTTTTTTCCCCTCGAATAATAGCGGCACATCCGACAAAACAATGGCATGTTTTTCTTTCCTGCCGATTTTTTCCAGGCGCAACTGCCATTCCCTGTAAACCGGTGGATGAACGAGCTTGTTTAAAACCCGGAGTTTTTTTTTGTCGGCAAAGACAATGCGGCCCAGTTTGACGCGGTCTATTTTTTGATCCGGACGGAGAATTTGCCTGCCGAAATAATCAACGACTTTCTGCCACGCGGGCTGTCCCGGTTCCTGCAGCCGATGGGCCAGCTTGTCGAAGTCTATGAGATGCGCTCCCTTTTCAACAAACATTTTCGCGACGGTTGATTTTCCGCAGGCGATACCACCTGTCAGTCCGACATTGAGCATAATTATTTTTTATTCAGTTCGTAGATAAAACGCAAACCGTCGAGGGTGAGCATCTCTTCTATTTTTTCAATGGTTTTAGTCTCGGGTGCGATAATATTGGCCAGGCCTCCCGTGGCGATGACCAGCGGTTTTGTCTCGACTTCCGTCCTGATCCTGTTGACGATTCCGTCGACAAGTCCGGCGTAACCGAACATAATTCCCGCCTGAATAGCGCTGACCGTATCTTTGGTAATCGCGGATTTGGGCCGGCTGAATTCCACACGCGGCAGTTTTGACGCTTTTTCAAAAAGCGCTTCGCTGGAAATGACAATCCCCGGAGCAATGCACCCCCCCATATATTCCCCCTTAGGGGAAACATAATCAAACGTTGTGGCCGTGCCGAAATCGACGATAATGGCTTCCTTCCGGTATTTATTGTACGCGGCCACGGCATTGACGATTCTGTCGGCGCCGACTTCTTTGGGATTATCGTAGAAGATCGGCATCCCGGTTTTAATGCCTGGTCCGACGATCAACGGCTTGACATTGAAATACTTGATACAGAGCGGTTCCAGAATATTGAGCATGGGAGGAACCACGCATGAGATAATAATGGCGGAAACCGTTTTGAAGGCTTTTTCTTTTTTCCGGCTGGACTGATACAGGTTATAAATCAGCACACCATATTCATCAATGGTATGGTCGATTTCCGTCCGTATGCGCCAGTCATGGATCAGATTTTTTCCGTCAAAAAGCCCCAGTACGGTGTTGGTATTTCCGACATCAATCACCAAAAGCATTTTCTTTCCACCTCATAATCGTTGCGTCTCCCGCAGAGACTTTAATTTCTTCATTGCCCTCAACGACAAGAATCAGGCAACCGTCATCACCCAGCCCTTTGGCTATGCCTTCTGTGCTTTCACCCTTAAACGCGATCCGGATGGGCCGTCCCATCATCGCCGCCGATTCGAGCCACTTTTTTCGGACGGGCTCAAATCCTTTTTGCAGTAGCTGTTTATACCATTTTTCAAGATTTTCATAGAGGCTAATTAACAAATCGTGACGGGAAATTTCTCCGCCCGACTCGATCAACAGAGACGTTGCCGACTCCCGAATGGTCTTTGGAAAATGGTGCACACCCGCGTTGACATTAATGCCGATACCGACAACGGCAAAATCAATTTTTTTTGATGTTATTTTTGCCTGGGACAGGATGCCGCAGACTTTTTTGGGGCCGATTATGACATCATTGGGCCACTTGAGCTTTACTCGGCCGGGACAAACGCCGTCCAGAACTTCTGCTGCGGCTACGCCTGCCATGATAGGAATCTGAGACGCCCCGGAAGATTCGCATTCCGGCCTTAAAACGATGGTTGTATAAATATTCACCCCGGGCGGTGAAATCCAGGAGCGCCGCCAGCGCCCCCTTCCGGCAGTCTGCGCATCCGCCAGAACGGCAGTGCCTTCCGGCGCACCCGCCATCGCCAGCGCGATGGCTTCGTCGTTTGTCGATACGATTTCAGGATAAAAATGAAGATGGCCGCCGAATAGTCCTGTGCCGAGGGTTTCCTGCAATCGGGCAATGTTCCAATCCATACATCAAGAGCATTCCATCAGGATGAAGACCTGATTTTGAGTGAAATGTCGGCCGCCTGCACGGAATGGGTAAGTTCCCCAACCGAGATGAAATCTACGCCGGTGGCTGCAATATCCATCACATTCTTCAGGCCGACATTGCCGGATGCTTCCAGAAGCGCGCGCCCGGCTACAAACGATACGGCTCTTTTCATGGCCGAAACGCTCATATTATCCAGCATAATGATATCGGCGCCGCACTCAAGGGCCTCCCGGACTTCATCCAGATTCCGGGTTTCTACTTCGATTTTCATGAAACGTGAAAGTTTTTTTCTTTGCGCGTTTACCGCCGCTGTGATTCCGCCTGCAGCCTCGATGTGATTATCTTTGATGAGCACACCGTCGTAAAGACCGAACCGGTGATTTTGTCCTCCGCCGGTTTTGACCGCCATTTTATCCAAAACGCGCAATCCGGGAACGGTTTTGCGTGTGTCGAGAATTCCGGCTTTCGTTTTACGAACCGCCCTGACATACCGGTGGGTCAGCGTGGCAATGCCGCACATCCGCTGAAACAGATTCAGAGCAACGCGTTCCGCCATTAGAATATGGTCCAAACGGCCGGATACTTCGGCGATGATGTCGCCTTTCTTTACCGGATATCCTTCCGGAATCCTTTTTTGGACCTTGATGTTTTTATCCAGCGTCCTGAATGTCCCGGCAAATACGTCCGTTCCGGCAACAATAAAATTCCCCTTGGCAATGGCCACCGCCCTGCCCTTTTTTCGGGCATTGACCGTCGCGCCTGTCGTAATATCGCCGGATCCGATATCCTCGGCCAATGCATTTTGAATGATTCTCACAATCCTCTGTTCCATCAGGCGGACATGCCTTTCAATTTCTTAAGAGCGTTTTCCAGAGTGGTGTGTTTTTTCTGGAAATCCTTCACCTTGTCTTCCTCTTTCTGAATGATGTCCGGCGCGGCTTTTGACATAAAATCGCGATTGGCCAGCTTTTTCGAACTCTGCTGCAGATCTTTTGATATCTTGGCCAGTTCCTTTTCCAGACGGGCTATTTCGCCGGAAAGATCAACGATGCCGACAATCGGAACGAATAGTTTTGTCGAGCCGACAACCGCCGTGGCCACACCTTTTGGTTCCACCGCATTGATTTCAACGGTTAAGGATTCCAGATTGGCCAGATTTAAAATATAGTCTTTATGTTTCTCCACCATTTTTTGGGTTTTTTCATCGACGGTGGACATCAAAACATCGAGCTTTTGCGACGGCGCAATGCGCATTTCACCCCGGATATTCCGGACGGCGGTGATCATATCCATGATCGTTTCCATTTCTTTTTCCGCCGCGTCGTTTTTCCATTCCGAACAAACCGCCGGAAACCGGCTGATCATGATTGAATTTTTATCGTCCCCGTGAAAGACCTGCCAGAGCTCTTCCGTCAAAAACGGCATGAAGGGATGCAACAATTTCAGCATAGTCGGAAAAACAACACCGAGCGTTTTCTGGGCGGCCTGTTTTTGTTCTGCGCTTCCCTTGCCGTAGAAAACCGGTTTGCTCAGTTCCAGATACCAGTCGCACAGTTCATGCCAGATAAAACGGTAAACCGCGGCGGCGGCGTCGTTAAAGCGGTATTCATCCAGGGCGGTCGTCACGTCCTCCACCGCTTTATTCAGACGGGCCTTGATCCACAAATCCGCCAGCGAATCGGCAACCTCCGCAGTTGCGGTTTCGTCAAAATCGTCCAGATTGGCAAATGTCAATTTGGAGGCGTTCCAGATTTTATTAACAAAGAATTTATAGCCCTCGATGCGTTCGGGGGAAAGGCGCACATCGCGTCCCTGAGCGGTATAGGCGGCCAGGGTGAAACGAAACGCGTCCGTTCCGTATTGATCAATCATTAAGAGCGGATCAATGATGTTGCCTTTGGATTTGCTCATCTTCTCGCCTTTTTCATCCCTGACCAGCGCATGCAGGTACACATGCTTGAAGGGAACGTCCTTCATCACGTAAAGGCCCATCATCATCATGCGTGCAACCCAGAAGAAGAGAATGTCGAATCCGGTGATTAACAACGAGGTCGGGTAAAACGTTTTCAGAGGAGCCGTTTTTTCCGGCCAGCCCAGCGTGGAAAAAGGCCAGAGCGCGGAACTGAACCAGGTATCCAGGACATCTTCGTCCTGCTTCAGAGAGGCGCCGCCGCAATCGGGACAGGTGTCGGGATCCACCGTGGACACAATCACTTTTTTACAGTTGTCGCAATACCAGACCGGAATGCGGTGCCCCCACCAGAGCTGGCGGGAAATGCACCAGTCGCGGATGTTGTTCATCCAGTCAAAATACGTTGCTTCCCATGTTTTGGGAACGATTTTCGTTTTCCCCTTGATCACCGCGGCGGTGGCCTGTTTGGCCAGAGGCTTGATTTTTACAAACCACTGCTTGGAGACCATCGGTTCGATGTCGGTTTTACAGCGGTAGCATTGTCCGACATTATGAGCGTACGGCTCGGTACCGACCAGATATCCGCCCTTTTGAAGATCGTTGACAATGTTTTTGCGGGCTTCATAACGATCCTGACCTTTATAGGCTCCGCCGTTTTCATTGATGATCCCCTTGCCGTCAATGACGGAAATGATCTCCAGATGATGTCGCTGAGCCATGGCAAAATCATTGGGATCCGATGCCGGCGTGATTTTTACGGCCCCCGATCCGAAATCCATCGTCACATAATCGTCGGCGATAACCGGTATTTTCTTATTCATCAAGGGCAGTATGACGTATTTGCCAATTAGGTTTTTGTATCGTTTGTCGTCCGGGTGAACAGCCACCGCGGTATCGCCGAGCATGGTTTCCGGCCGGGTCGTTGCCACCACAATTTCGCCTTGCCCCTCGGCGAAGGGATAACGGATGTTCCACAGGAAGCTTGCATCAGATTTGAATTCCACTTCCAGATCGGAAATGGCGGTGTGGCAGCGCGGACACCAGTTCACGATATAATCGCCCTGATAAATCATGCCTTCATTGAAGAGACGAACGAATACCTCGCGAACGGCATGGGACAATCCTTCATCCATCGTAAAGCGCTCCCGTTCCCAGTCGCAGGAACATCCCAGACGTTTCAACTGATTGATAATTACCCCGCCGTATTTCCGGCGCCATTCCCATACCCGCTCGATAAATTTCTCACGTCCCAGGTCGTGACGCGATGTTCCTTCCTTGAGCAACTGCTGTTCCACCACATTCTGGGTGGCAATGCCTGCGTGATCCGTACCGGGCATCCACAGCGTGTTGAACCCCTGCATTCTCTTGAAACGGATAATGATGTCCTGCAAGGTATTATTCAACGCATGCCCCATGTGCAGCATACCCGTCACGTTCGGCGGCGGAATGACGATGGAAAACGCCTCGGCCTCGCTTTTATCCTGAGCGTGAAAATATTTATTTTTCAACCAGTATTCATATAATCTTTTTTCGGCTGCGGCCGGTTCAAAAGCCTTGCCCAATTCTCTTTTTGCCATGCGATCATTACTCCTCATTCGGGTCTACAAACGAAAAGGGCTTCTCGCCCCTTTATTATTTATATTTTATATTTTAATAACTTATTAATCGATCTTTAAATTCTCCTTAAGCTTTTTAACCGCCAGAAGCGCTTCAACACCGGACATGGGTTTTAAGGGGGAAAACTCGCCCGTCTTTGTATTTTTTGCCTCCATGATTCCCCGTGATGTCACTGAAATAATCGGCGTAAAATAAGGCATGTCTGCGGGAACATCCGGAAATAACGAATTGGAGCTGACGTATCTGGCGGCGATATCTCTCTCTCCCGATACTTTTATCAGAATATCTTCGAGAATAATTGCGAATTCGCCGCGGGAGAGAATTTCATCCGGTTTAAAATTGCCTTTGGGATCATTTTCGAGACCGTGAACTTTTGCTTCGAGGACGGCTTCAATGCAATTTTTCAAAGGATGAAGGGCAATGTCATTGGCCAGCAGTTTCACCGGTTCTTTCTCCTGCAAAACCATGTAGGAATGAAACTGATCCATTTTTTCCATTTCTTTTGCAACGTGTTCAGCCTGGCTCATCGACGCGGCAACTTTTTCCTCTTCGGTTTGCGCCTCCTGTGCCGTTTTCGGCAAATATTTTTGATAGAGCTCTTTTATTTTTAGCTCCTCGGCCAGCATCATGGCGATATCTGCCCGGCTCACCGTTTCCTTGAGCGCGATTTGCTTCCCGGCTTGCGTGGCGGGGTGGGCTTTGTGCACCAGCTCCAGGAACTCCAACCGGTTATTGGCATCCTCGATATGACCGGCTTTCAGCTGAATGACTTTGTTGAACATTTTTGCCGCCTGGTCGAATTCCAACGCTTCCTGATAGGCAATGCCCATGAAATAGTAAACAGGCGCGTATTGAGAATCGATCATCACGGTCTCGACAAAATAATACTTTGCCTTCTCCAGCCATTTTTCATCGGATTTTTTTGCCGTGTGATAACGAATAGCCGCCGTGTTGACAAAAAGTTCTTCATCGGATGTTTTGGCGTTCAGAATTCCTTTTTCAAGATCATCCGCCGCCGCCGAGAGTTTGCCTGTGGCTATGCCGACGAGCGCCATCCCCGTATAAGCCTTGGAATAGTTGCTGTCCAGCTGGGTCGCCATTTTAAAGGCTCTAATCGCATCGGAATACTTCTCGAGTTCCAGAAGCTTCAGGCCGGCGTAGGTATGGTGCCCCGGCGTATCCAGTTGACTTACCGCAACCCGTACTTTCGGTTCGCAGCCGGCCAACGTCAGCAGGGACGCAAAAATCAACAGGGTGAAAAATATTATTCTGTCTCTTTTTCGGTTCATCATCGCCACATAGTCCAAACAGTTTGATATTATTATCTTTAGAACCAATTTAAGTCAAGCAATATTGCATTGTCCGTTATTGTCCCTCCGGCATGAATGACGAGACGGAGACTGTGAGCGAATCATCGTTCCCCGGATAAAACGGTGAAAGATTGCACAATAGACACATTATTATAAAAACTCATTCCCAGATAATGATCTGATTCCTGAAATCGATTTTATACCGCATGGTGCTTAAGACATCCATGCCGAGCAGACCGTCGTATGACGTATCACCGTCCTTATTTTCCACAACAAAAATATTCCAGTCGCGAAAGGTATTGGGGCCGATCCTGAGATAACTGAACGTCACACGATTGGCATCAATGGTTCCACCGCCGACAACCCGCCCCTGCGCCTTTGGCGCATTATTTAAATTTACCAGCAATCGGCCGGCTACATTGTCGTAGATGGTCGTGGCGGAAGCACCGGTATCCAGAACCAAACGGATGTCTGCCTCCCGGCCGTCATACCCGAGCGTTACAGGAACCAAAATACCGTTTTCTTTGACGGCGATTCTGGTTGTTTTTTTCTCGGGCGATTCCGCATTGGGCGCAATGGGTCTATCCGTCTTTGGAATCTCCGTCTCCTCCTGCGATACCATTTCGGTGCAAACCTGATCCTCCAGAGGGTAATCGGAAAACGTCTGAAGGCCGCTTCGGTCCGCACAGTGGTAATGAGTTGCCGCGCCAATATTCAACGGCAGGGCAATCAGGACGACGACAAAAAGCCTCTGAAGCCGGCACAAATACTCAACGGACGTATGGTGATCTCTTCGGGTCATTCAGTCTCCTGATTTTCATTTTGAAATATTTTAACATGTCTTCTCAGAATGTCCAGTGCATCGGGCGCAAACCAGTTGATTTCCTTATCGGCGGAAAACCAGGTCATCTGACGCCGGGCGTATTGCCACGTGTCGCGTTTAATGAAATTCACACAGTGGCGCCAGTCATATTGCCAGTTGAGGAATCCGATGATCTGTTTATAGCCCAGCGATTGCAGCGATTTCAGATTTTCTCTGTATCCTCTTGCCAGAACGCCTTTGACCTCATCCAGCAGGCCGGCCCGGATCATTGCATCTGTCCGCTTTTCAATCCTTTCCTTCAATTCGCCGCGTTCCACCCTGAGTCCAATCTTGCAGGTTGTGTAACGGTCTTCGCTGAAAGAATGTTTTTTTTGTTTCACTGTAATCGATTCGCCGGTCTGTTCCAGCACCTCCAGGGCCCGGATCACGCGGACCGAATCGTTCGGATTGATTTGCGCGGCAGCCGTGGAATCTTTTTGCCGGAGCAAATCATAAAGATAGATTTTGCCGTGCGTTTCCCGGAGGCTCCGATAATGATTTCTGATGGATGCATCGACATCCGGGGTGTCGATAATTCCCTTCAGCAATGCCCGGATATAAAGCCCCGTTCCTCCGACAACGAAGACCGGCTTCCCCTGATGAACCAGTTCCTCAATGACCGCCCGGGCGCGTGCGGCAAATAAAGCGGCGTTGAATTCCCCGTCGGGATTCACGACATCAATCAGATGATGCCTGATCCCACGGCGCTGTTCCATCGTCGGCTTGGCCGTACCGATATCGAGATAACGGTAGACCTGCATGGAATCCGCGCTGATAATCTCACCGCCGCATTCCAAAGCCAGATACACGGCCAGATCCGTTTTCCCCGTGGCGGTCGGTGAGTTGATGATAACCAGCGGCAGTTTCTTCATCTTCGGTTTTTTTACTTCCTTTTGAACAGTCTTTCGATTTCGCTTAAGGAGAACTGAATGGTGATCGGACGTCCGTGCGGACAGGTTGCATGAAACGGCGTTTCCGCAAGTTCGCGGCACAGCGCGTCCACTTCGTCCCGGGAAAGCAATCGGTTGGCTTTGATCGCCGCTTTACAGGCCAGGGAGGCCAGAAGGTTGTCGCTGCGTTCCTGCAGAGAAGGCGTTCTGTTCTGGTCGGCAAGCTGATCAACGATATCGTATATCATTTCGCTGATCTTCACTTTGGATAACATTGTCGGCACCGTCTTTACGGCAACCGCGTCCCGGCCGAAGCATTCGATTTCCAGACCGATCGTTTCGAGAAAATCAAGAGCATCGTTGAGCAAGGCCATTTGTCCCGGTGTCAGGTTGACAATTTCCGGCAGCAGCAGCGACTGACCGGCCGCCTTTTTACCGGAGTCTTTCTTTAGTTTCTCCAGAATAATGCGTTCATGCGCTGCATGCTGATCAAGCAGAATGAGGCTATCCGGTCCCTCAAAAAGAAGATAGGTGCCGTCGTACTGACCCACATATCTCATGTCGCCAAATAAAATTGTTTTATCAGGGACACCCGCATCCCCTTCTGAAGCAGCCAGCGGTTGCGACACCTGTGAGCGGTGCAATAAAATGTTTTGAATTCCCTGTTGTGCATGCGACCGGTCAGCGGGTCTGGAAGGCATGGACGGAGACGGCTCATTCACAAAAGGCTGCCGATGGAAATAATCTTTTTTTTCCGCAGGCGCCAGACGATACAGGTAATGTCCTCTGGATGTTTCGGCACGGGACAAATGATGAGCAATGGTTTTCGAGACCAGTTCATAAACGCCATGCGCATTTTTAAAGCGCACCTCCATCTTCGCAGGATGGACGTTGACATCCACGTCTTCGGGCGGCACCTCCAGAAACAGCGTCGCGGCGGGATAACGTCTGGACTCAATAATCTGCCGGTATGCCGACAATACGGCATGCGTCAGGCTGGTATCCCGTATGAATCTTTTATTCACAAACAGATAAATGCTTTTGGAATTCGATTTGGAGTATTCCGGACGCGAAATAAATCCCTTCAGGGTCATGGCGTCCTGCTGTGCATCAACTGCCATGCAATGCGCCGAAAACTCGCCGCCCATGACCATGGCAATGCGCTTGGCCGTGTCATGGACTTCCGGAGCCGCGAATATTTCCTTCCCGTTTGCCTCGACTTTGAAACGGATTTCCGGATGGGCCAGGGCCAGACGGGTAATCACATCCAGACAGGCCCCCTGTTCCGTCGCTTCCGTTTTTAAAAATTTACGGCGGGCGGGAACATGGGCAAAGATGCCGCTGACCGATATCTGCGTGCCTTCGGGCGTTCCGGCCGGATCCATGGCCCGGATCACACCGCCGTCCAGAATCGCCCGGGTGCCGGACACATCATTTTTCCGTCTGGTTAACATTTCTACTCTCGCGACGGAGGCAATGCTCGGCATCGCTTCGCCGCGAAAACCGAACGACACAACATTGAATATGTCTTCAAATTGATGAATCTTGCTGGTGGCATGTCTTTCAAAAACCAGCGGGACATCGTCGTGATCGATGCCGGAGCCGTTGTCGGTGACCCTGATGGACTGCGTACCGCCCTTTTCCAATACAACCCGGATATCGGTCGCCCCGGCGTCAATGGCGTTTTCCAGCAATTCCTTGACGATGGAAGCCGGCCGCTCTACGACTTCTCCGGCGGCAATCTTATTGGCGATGTCTTCGGACAGAACAATGATGCGCTTGGACAATATTTATTTCTCCTGATAAACTCGGTTATACTAATATTACATAAAAACAAAATCCGCAACCATGATTACCGGACAGTCATCGGCGGTTTGAACATTTTTCTTTCTTGACAAAGCGTGATGGATTTGAATAGAAAAAAAAGCTTAATCTTGCTGCAGGTGAATTGCATATGGAAAAATTTTTCGATCCCCATTCTGTTGTTGTTGTCGGCGCCTCCAATACCCCTTTTAACCTTGGAGCTACAATTTGTAACATGCTGAAGGATTATCTTCAATATCCCGGTGCAGTTTACGCGGTCAATTCGAAAGGCGAAAAGGTGAACGGCTATCCGGGTTATTCATCGATACTCGATCTTCCCGAAAGTCCGGATCTGGCCGTCATTATCGTGGCGGCCAAAAACGTCCCCAGGATCATCGGCGATTGCGCCCGTAAAGGAATCAAGCGGGTCATCATCGAAAGCGCCGGATTTTCCGAAGGCGGCAGTGACGGCAAGGCCATGCAGCGCAAAATCGACGAAATCGCCAAAGCCCACGGCATTCGGATCATGGGGCCCAACTGTCTGGGAACACTGGATACCCGCAAGAAATTCTGCTGTTTCTATGGCGTCAATCCCAGCCTGGTCGAAATGGGCCGGATATTCGAAGCACCGGGTAACATTTCCTTTATCATCCAGAGCGGCGGCGTTGTCGTGCTGGTGATTGAGTCCTTTTTTTACGATCTCGTCGGCGTGAACAAGGTTGTCAGTATCGGCAACAAATGCGATGTGGATGAAGCGGATCTGATCGATTATTTTCAGACGGATGAAACGCAGGTGATCGGGCTGTATCTGGAAAGCGTCACAAATGGTCGCAAGCTGATGGAGGCTGCCAGAAAATCGCGTAAACCGATCCTGATTTACAAAGTAGGACGCACACAGGAAGGCGCCCTGGCGGCCATGTCTCACACGGCCGGCATGGCCAACAACGACAGCATTTTCAACAGCGCCTGCAAACAGTCGGGAATGATCCGTCTGCAATCCATCGACGAACTGCATTCCATGCCTAAAATGCTGACGGAGATGCCCCTACTGAAAGGCAAAAATATTGCCATGTTCACAAATTCCGGAGCGTTTGGCAGCATCGGAGCGGATCTGCTGGTGGATGCGCATCTTCAGGTCGTGCGCCTGAAACCGGAAACGCAGGAAAAATTAAAAAAGGCGGGGCAGGTTTTCAATATCAAGAATCCGGTCGATATCGGTCCTGCCTTGCCGCAGACCTATCTCGATATTTATGAAATCCTTCTTTCCGCCGATGAAGTGGACGGCCTCCTGCCGCTGTTGAGCGTCTGGCAGACGTTTGTAATCGATACCCTTCTGGAGCTCATGAAGATGTGCAGGCATTATCAGAAACCCGCCGCCATCTATACGCCCAACGCCATAGCCAAGTCCATCGGCATCCGCGCCAAGCACCGCATCCCGATCTTTGAAACCGCCGAGCAGGCGGTGCGGGCCTTGGCAGTTTCCGGCTACCATTATGACTCCCTGCAGAAAAGATTTCCCGCCCGGGCAAAGTGATGAATTCCTGGGGCACCGGGGATGAATTTTTAAAAGAATTTACCCAGGACGTTCATCATGGCATTAGCGATAACCTGATGGCCTTGTTCATTCGGATAGCGCGAATCCTCCTGCGTAAGGTCCTGGCTGCAAAGATTGTGTTCCTCAAGGTAAGCGTTCCAGCTTCTGTGTACGGGGATGAATTCACACTTCAGATCTGAAGCAACAATCCGCAGCGACCGGTAAAAGATGTGAACGGCATCCATGTCATTGGGATTATCAAACGTATGCGATGTCGCCAGAAAAATAACCGGCTGCAATCGTTTGCGGCTCAGACGAATCATCTGCACAATATTTTCCTGAAATTCTGAACGATAAACGCACTGAAAGGCATCATCCACGCCGAAGTGAATCAGAAGAAAATCCGGCTCGTACCGGTCAATATCCTGCGGATAGGTCTCGATGCCGTCAAAAGAGGTTTCCCGGTATCGGGCGCGGTTGATCACACACACCCCTTCCGGAAGCAGCGCTTGGGTTAAAATATCAACATAGCTTTTCGTCACGCCGTAGCCGGCGGCGATGCTTCCGCCGCGAATGACCAGTTTCACGATCTTCCCCCTTTATTCTTTGTAACGTTTCTCACCGGCGAAAACGACCGGATGCGGCCCTTCAGTAATTTCGGGCCAGGTTCTTGAACTGGTTCAAACCGTCCAGATATTTCACATCCCTTTCGTAAAGTTCCTTCCATGATTTTTGCGCCTGTTGCCGACCGACCGTGCTCCTGAGGAAAGGACGCAACAGGTGTGTCCAAAACGTTACCCAGAGACCCCCTTTGATTCTCATGAGACGGGATGGTTCCCACCAGCCGAACATCTTCTGCCGATGCAGCCAGACCAGATACTGCAGTTGTTGAGTATCAAGATGCCGCGTTTTAATATTGGCTCTGAGGCCGTTGTACAGTTTGTAATCATGCAGGTTCGTCACCATGCCTCTTTCCAGCAACTGCTGGCGCACCGGTGTTTTCGGATAGGGCGTGAGAATCTGGCAATAGGGAATATCCGCGTCAAGCGATTTCAGAAAGCGATAATTATCAACGATATCGTTTTCATCATCATCGGGAAAACCGAAAATCAGTCCGGCGATCACCATGATGCCGAACTGATGGCATATCCGAACGGCTTTTCTGGAAAGATCCACGATATCGCCCTTACCGGACGCCATCAGATTTTTTTTCACGACATTTTCAATCCCCAGAAAAACGGTTTTTACGCCCGCAAGAGACATTTTCCTGACCATGGTTTCGTTCCCCGCAATGGAAATGCAATCGGCCTGAACGTGCAGGCTCAAGCCCTTGTAATTTTTTGCAATGATCGCATCGCAAAGATCGATCACCCGTTCGGGATCCAAAACCAGGTTGTCATCCACAATAAAGATGGCGCGGGTGTTATGCTTGTAATAAATATCATCGATATCCGCCGTAACCCTTTCGATGGGAAACGTCCGAAACGTCTGTCCGTACATCTCCCGCATGCTGCAAAAGGAACAGGTCCTGGTGCACCCTCGCGAGGTCTCGATAACCTCGATTTTGGAAAAAACGGCGTGATAGCCGGATGTCAAACGGCGTTTATCGCGTATGGGAATCTTCAACCTGGAAAGATCCAGCAGGGCTCCTCTTGGATTATGGCAAAACGTTCCCCGACGTTTAAAAGACAGGGAGGGAATATCCTGCAACTGATCGCTGCCTTCCAGCGCATTGACCAGACGCCGGAATGCCTCTTCCCCTTCCCCGCGGATCATGAAATCGATCAGACCGGACTCCGGCGATGCCGCAATTTCTTCATACATCAGCGTGGCGTGATAGCCGCCGATGGCGATTTTTACCTCCGGAAGCAGAAGCCGGATAAAGCGGATGATTTCAATACAGGTCTCATACTGCCAGGCCATCGCCGACAAACCAACCAGTTTCGGATGGATCTTAAGAAGCAATCTTTTCAGATACCCCGCAAGATGCCTGCGTTTCCGGATCAGATCAACCACGTAAACGTCATGGCCCTCGTCAAGGTTGGCGCCGATGCTGGCAATTCCGCAATTGGGCAGGTGAAATGCACTCTCATGCATAATCATCGGAATCGAGTCTGGCATGGACAATAATACAATCTTCATGTTTTCTCGAATCTTGTTGCAAATGCGTATTGCTGTTATTTAACACTGCTGATGCTTTTGGAAGAAGCTGTCCAACCTGGAATCGTGCTTAGCGATAGAATCGTTTATGCCGGGGCCGCTATACCTGCCATTCTTTTTCCCATTGCAGCTTGTCTTTTTCATTGATCAGTCTTTTTCCCGTAAGAAAATAATCGGAGATTTCCGAATGTTTCTGAAGGTATTCCCGATCTATCTGTTCCAGGAGATCTTTGAGGGTATAGAAGCACTCAATATAACAATTGATCTGCGCATTGGAAAGAGTTGCCCCCCACGACTGCTCAATGATTTCTTTGGTGACATAGGCAAATTTGACAATTTCCTGTTCAGTGAGATTGACTTGCATGCGTTATCCCCCGGGCAATGAGTAAAAATCTTTCCGTTTTGGATACCATAGAAACAACGGACTCATTTTTCAAGTATTATTTTGTAATAGCCATGCGCGTTGTTGTGAAGGGTAAACGGCATCAGAAGAACGGCGATGCAGTTCCTCATGGTATATACATTCAAAAGACGCAGCAGCAGTTTCGTCAGCATCGGGTATTCAAAATATCGCCGCGCCAGATATTGAAGTCGGGCAAGATTGGGCATGATGGACGCGGACAAATCTTTTTTCTCATGGATGCGGAATCCTTCCGCAACCGCCATGGCCAGCCAGCCGTCAATATCTTCGAAGTGATCGACGGCCAGTGCCTTTTCAGTCATCCGGGCCGCCTCGATTAAACGATCCGGCAAACGGTGGAAACCGCTTTGCCGGAATCCGTCGTAAACAATAAATCGCCCTCCTTTTTTCAGCACCCGGAAAACTTCGGATAATACCTGCCGCACTTTTCGGGCATGACAGATGGATTCCAGTTCAAAGACCGTATCAAAAGCACCGTCCGGAAACATGATATCTTGAAAGTCTCCGTACAGAATGGAGAGGTTGTGTATGCGGGATGCTTTTTTTCGAGCAATCGCCAGATGCTCCCCGCTGACATCGATTCCGGTAAAATGAGCGTGTGGTATTTTTTTTGCCAGATAAGCCGAATTGAATCCCTTGCCGCATCCCAGTTCCAGAACGGCGCCGGCCGGCAACGGACTGATGATCTCGACAATTTCGTTGAGGGACGTGTAAAAACCCTTTGCATTGAAGACACCGTCGGAATTGACGGCCATATGCATCGCGCCGCTGTAGGAATGCACGTACTTGTAAACGATCCGGCTTTGCCGGTAATAATCGACGACCTTTTCACAATCTATCGCCTCTCCGGTGAGGCAACGAACAGGCCAAACGGCATCGATTTTCTTTAAATAAAAATCCAGTTCGTTTAAATGAACAAGCATCGCCTTTTTCATAAAGGGCACCCGTCTGTCGTCAAGCCTGTTTTTGATCTAAACAATAAATTTTCTAAACGATCACCGGCCCAGACCTTTTTGATGATTTTCGTTCGATGTCTTTTGTGTAACCGGATATGGTTCAATGGCCTTTCCGGCAAATCTTCGAACAGCCTCGCCTGCAACGATGCCAACCGCCTTCCCGGTCATTTTTACACAGACCTGCCGGGTTTCGGTCAACTCATCAAAACGATCTTACTTTTTTGTTCCGACCTATGAACCAAAGGAGAGAAAACACGTCGGAGCGTGATTTCACGAATGACTTTTTTTCAATTTAAAATTGTTCAGGTAATCCTCTAAAGCGAGTTGCCACGGCTGCATGGCCTTGCCCGTAATTTCAATAAACGTCTTGTTGCTTAAAATACTGTACGCCGGGCGCATGGCCGGTCTTTGCAGTTCGGAAGACTTTATCGGTTCCACAACGATATGACCATATCCCGCGCTTTTTAAAATCCTGACGGCAAACTGATGCCAGCTGCAGCTTCCTCTGTTGGTCACATGGACGATACCGGTTGCGTTTTTCCGGATGAGGAAAGCAACGGCCAGTGCCAGATCTTTTGTATAGGTGGGTGAACCGACCTGATCATCGACCACAGAGAGCGTTGAGGGAGCTTCGGCGACGGCTTTGGCCCTGTTCATGGTATCGCGGATGAATTCTTTTGCCTTGGCCTTATCCAGAATGGCTTGAACAAAATTTTTCCCGTTGATTCCGTATAACCACGAGGAGCGGATCAAAAGGTAATTGTCCGACAACGTCCGCAGATAATTCTCACCGGCCAGTTTCGATGCTCCGTAGACATTGACGGGATTGCACAAAGCATCTTCCCTGTACGGTTTTCGGGCGGTTCCGTCAAAAACATAATCCGTGCTGAAATGCAGCACGCGGATTTTTTTTTGACGGCAGGCCCCGGCAATATTTTTGACCGCTTCGGCGTTGACGGCAAAACATGTTTCCCTGTCCGTTTCGCACCCGTCAACATTGGTGTAGGCAGCGGCGTTGATCACCATATCCGGCGATACATCTTTAATGGCCTGACAACAGTCATTGTCAGAAACAATATCAATATCTTCCTGATCCATCCCGATGAGTTCATGCTCGGCGGAAAGCCTCAGGAACAGATCGTTTCCCAGCATGCCCTTATGTCCCAGCAGCAATATCCTCATGTTCAGTATTTAACCTCTTTCAGGAACAAGCCGCAGGCCGGCGCTGTCGCACCCGCAATATTTCTGTTTTTGGATTCAATAATTAGCTTCATTTCCTCAGGTTGTCGTTTACCGCGTCCGACCTCTATCAGCGTGCCGATAATGTTTCGCACCATGTACTTCAGAAATCCGTGAGACTCCACTTGAATTTCAATCAGCCCTTCTTCTCCGGTCATAATTTCAATATCGACAATTGTCCGCACACGATCTTTGACATCGGTCCCTGCTGCGCAAAAACAGGAAAAATCATGCGTTCCGATGATGAGCCGGACAGCCTTCCGCATGCTCGCAATATCGAGAGGGTAACGCACATGCCAGAAATAATTACGACCGAGGACGGGTCTCAAACGCTGATTGCAAATTCGATATACGTATACCTTACTTTTGACGTCCCGCAAAGCATGAAAATCGTCAGACCGTTCTTCCAGATTTTTGACCACAATATCCGGAGGCAGCACACTGTTGACGCCCATAAAAATCTTCTGAACGGGCAATGTCGTATCACATTTGAAACTTCCGACCTGGTTCATGGCATGCACACCGGCGTCCGTGCGCCCGGAACCGATGACCGACACGTTTTGACCGGTGATTTTTTTAATCGCCTCTTCGAGCAGTTGCTGGATGGCAATCCCGTTATGCTGCCTTTGCCAGCCGCAGTAGGCAGCTCCGTCGTATTCCACCGTTATTTTAAAATTGCGCATAGCGATTCCGAGTGATGATTGTTTTCAGGCAACTGACATCATGTGTCGATTCTGACTCTCGCGTCGAGCGCCAAAACGCCGGATCCGTCGGCTAAAACACGCACCGGATTGATATCCAGTTCACGAATCTGCGGGAACTGATGCAGCAGATGGCTGACCCGCTCAATCATCGCGACATATCCCGCAATATCCCCCGCTCCCTTTCCTCTCATCCCCTGTAAAATCTTATAGGATTTTAATCGTTTGACTCCGGCTTCGATTTCATGACAATCCGCCGGACACAGCAGGTTGGCGGTATCCTGGAAAACTTCGATATAGATGCCGCCGTAACCGAAAAAGACAACCGGCCCGAAAGATTCATCGAATTTTCCGCCGATAAACATATCGTAGCCGTCACTTGCCTGCTTCATGACCCGCACGCCCTGAAAATCGGCATGAGCGTTGTAGCGGAAAAGGTTGCTTCTGATTTGATCGAATGCTTTGACGGCTTCTTCCGCATTTTGAACATCCGTGATAACGCCGCCCGCTTCCGATTTATGAACGGCATCCGGTGACACAACTTTCAACACCACCGGATAACCGATCGTATCCGCCAGAGCGAGGACCTCTTTCCCATTTTTCGCCACATCCGATGGAGCGACGTGAATGCCGAAACGGCTGAGCAGTTCCAGGGACTCTTCCCCCCGAACCCCGGCATGTCCTTTAATCCATTTCTGCGCCGCCTCGATGTCCACACCGTCAGGCAACGGGTACCCGGTCTCGCCACGCGCTTTTTTCGCGTAATAGTCGTATTGTTTTTTAAACGCGTGAACCATTTCGCTGGCGTTGTTGAAAATCGGAAAATCCAGATTTTGTTTGATCCGCGAAATGGTCGCCGAGAGACCGAAGAGACAAACCCCCAACGGCTTGCCTGACGACAGAATCGTTCCGGCCACTTCCTTGGATAAATCCGTATGGAACATTTTATAAAATACATCCTCGCCGCGCGGCATTTCCGGCCACTGCGTGACGAACACGGCGCCGTCCACATTTTCATTATGCATGACGGAGAAAAAGATTTGGGGATAAGCGTTCATGTCGTAGATATCCCCCATATCGAGGGGATTGGAAAAATTGATGACGCCGGCATTGGATGAATTTTTGAGCTTATCATAAAAATCGGCGCCCGGATCGGCAAATTCGAAACCGGAGGCCTCGCACAAATCGGCCATCATGACCGTGAAGCCGCCCGCGGGAGACATGACCATCATGCGCTTGCCGCGCATCGGCGGCAGCTCGAAAACCTTAGCCATCGAAATAAAATCGTTGAACTGATGGATCCGGATGATACCGGAACGTTCAAACGCTGCATCAATAATGTCCTCATTATTGGCCAGTGCGGCGGTATGGCTCATGGCGGCTTTCCTTCCGGCAGCCGTCGTGTTCGACTTGAGAACAATCACCGGTTTGTCAATTTTCGATGCGGCGGCGATCAGACGATCGCCGCGCGGCACGCTTTCCAGATACATGCCGATGACTTTGGTTTCCGGATCCCGTCCGAAATATTCCAGAAAATCCACTTCATCCAGATCCAGTTTGTTGCCGATGCTGGCAAATTTCGCCATGCCGACATTTTCGTCCGTCATCAGATTCCAAAGCATCAGCCCCACGCCGCCGCTTTGCGAAATGATCGAGAGTCCTCCCTTGGGCGGGCTGTACGAGGGAACAAAAGGCAGGCACAACCCGTTGGCGGTATTGGCCACCGTCACACCGTTGGGACCGACGAACCGGATCCCGTATTCTCTGGCCTTCTGCAAAACCAGTTCGGACAACTTTCTGCCCTCTTCGCCCAGTTCGTTGAAACCGCCGGTGGGAATCGCCAGCCGCTTCACGCCGGCCCGGCCGCAGGAATCCATCACATCCGGAATCATCCGCGCGGGAATGAGGACGTACACCAGATCCGGAACCACGGGCAATTCCTGGACGGATTTGTACATTTTAATGCCGTCCACATGGGAATCCGCGGCACGCGGATTGATCCCGAAGATTCGCCCCTTGTAACCCCATCGAATCAGGTTTTCCAGAACGAGGCGGGGAATATTTTGCGGCTTCGATGACAAGCCGATGATGGCAATGGATTCAGGATAAAATAATTTTTCCATGACAACCTCCAGACTAAAAACGGATCACAAAATCACCTGCAGGCCTGACATCACAGCGCCTCGGCCAAAACCATGGCGCAGCACCCTGCCTTGAATCCCGGTATGCGTTTTGCAAAACGGTTCAACCTGCTAACGGCAACGTTGCGAGTATAGGAAAAGCCTGTTTTTCTGTCAATCAAATCTTGGGCAGAATATCCTTTCCGGCGGTGCTCTGTCGGACAAATTCCGTCAACGCTTCCGGGTGTTGCTCCGACAAAAAAATGAGACGTCGCCGGATAGAATCATGCATGGGGCTGTCCTAAAATTTTTTGTAGGATAGATAGAATATGCTGATGAGTTTTAAAAAACCATATCCCGCGCAATACGAAAAGCTTCTGGCGCTGAAAAACGGCAAAAACGTCTTCGTCCGTCCGATCCGGGACACCGACGGAAAACTGCTTCTGGAACTGTTCGACAAACTGTATCCCGATTCCATCTACCGGCGCTTTCTGACGCCGCTCAGAATGATCCCGGAGAACCTGCTTTTCAAGCTGACCCATGTCAACTATGACAGTGATTTCGCCCTCGTTGCGGTCATTCCGGAAAACGGCAAGGATGCCATCATTGCCGTTGCGCGTTACGGTTACGATGTCAGGGAACAGGTTACCGACTTTGCCATTCTGGTTCGCGACGACTGGCAGGGACTGGGGCTGGGGAAGCGTCTGCTCAAGGATATCTTTGCCATCGGCAGGGACCACGGCGTCTCCTGTTTTGTATCCCTCATTGATTCCAACAATCATGTCATGAAAGAGCTGATCAAAAGACTGGATTACCCGGTAACGTATTCCTACAGAACGGGAGCCTCCAAAGTGCAGATTTTTGTCTGAGGCAATATATGCTTGCACAAACGCCGCGCCGGATACGCTCATCATTTCTTCTTGCCAGTTTTCATTAAAAAAGCTAGTATTTCCTCCAATCATAAAATATCTTTTCAACATGACTGCTTCATGTTCCATGTGTAGGGATCCCAAAGACTGGAGAATTGTATGAGCGAAGATGTACAGAAGAATTCAACGCAGGAAAAAATCAATCATTTTGAGAAAAAGAATCGGACCCTCAAACAGATGGGCGGCGAGAAACAGATCGCCCGGCAGCATGAACTGAAAAAATTGACGGCCCGGGAAAGGCTGGATTTATTTTTTGATCAGGACACCTTTCAGGAAGTGCAGCTTTTTGTTGAACATCGATCGACGCTGTTCGGCCTGGACAAAAAAGATATTCCCGCCGACGGCGTGGTGACGGGCTTCGGAAAAGTCAACGGCCGCACCGTATTTGTTGCCGCGCAGGATTTTACAGCCTCCGGAGGTTCGCTGGGGGAAATGCATGCGAAAAAAATCTGGAAGGTCATGGAGATGGCCCTTGCCGCGCAGAAACCGTTCGTGTCGCTCAACGATTCCGGCGGCGCGCGCATTCAGGAAGGCGTCCCTTCACTGGAAGGCTACGGCGGAATTTTTTACCGCAACACCCTGGCGTCCGGTTATATTCCCCAGATTACGGCGATTATGGGCCCGACAGCGGGCGGCGCTGTCTATTCGCCCGCTCTGTCGGACTGGGTTTTCATGGTCAAGGGAAGCAGCTTCATGTATATCACCGGCCCCGATGTAGTCAAGGCGGTCATCGGCGAGGAAATTTCCCATGACGAACTGGGCGGCGCTCTGGCCCATGCTGCCAAAAGCGGTGTCTGCCACGTCGTCACCGAAAGCGATACCGACTGCATTGAAAAAATCAAAAAGCTTCTTGCGTATCTGCCCGACAGTTGCCATGCGCCCCTGCCTCTGTCCGATTGCACGGACCCTGCGGACCGAACCTGTCCGGAACTGGATTCGATGATTCCCGACAAAAGCAACCGGGCCTATGACATGAAAAAAATTATAAAGTCCGTCGCCGATAACGGCGAGCTGTTCGAACTGCTGGAACTCTGGGCGCAGAATATCATCACCGCTTTTATCCGGGTAACAGGCAGACCGGTGGGCGTCATCGCCAACAATCCCCGTTTCGCTGCCGGTGTCCTGAATGTGGACGCCTCCGATAAAGCAGCGCGCTTCATACGCTTCTGCGACGCGTTCAACATCCCCTTGCTGACCTTTACCGATGTGCCGGGCTACATGCCGGGAACCCATCAGGAGTGGGCGGGCATTATCCGTCACGGCGCAAAACTGCTTCATGCCTATTCGGAAGCCACCGTGCCGAAGATCACCGTCATCACCCGCAAGGCCTACGGCGGCGCGTACATCGGCATGTGCAGCAAACAGCTCGGCGCCGATTACGTCATGGCCTGGCCCACGGCCGAAATTGCCGTCATGGGCGCCGAAGGAGCCTGCAACATCATTTACCGCAACGACATTGCCGGGGCCGACAATCCGACTGCCCGGCGGGCACAACTTGTTGAGGCCTACGAACAGCAGTTCAACAATCCCTATTTTGCCGCATCCATGGGTATCATAGAAGAAATCATCCCTCCGCGCGATACCCGAAAAAAAATCATTGCTCTGCTGGATGCGCTGGGGAATAAAAAAGTAACGGGGCTTTCCAAAAAACACAACAATATCCCGCTGTAGCCGGTCATTCTTGCCCTGATGTTTTGAATGCTTCAGGAGGACGCCATGAAAAAGATTTTTGCTGCGGTTGCACTCATCGTTGTTCTTTTGACGGCTTATTTAACCCTCTGGCCTGTTCCGGTCGATCCCGTGCAGTGGATTCCTCCCCTGTCCGACGGATATTCAGGCCCCCATGCCGTCAACACCGGACTTGCCGGCCTGCGTATGATTTCACTGGGCCGGGAAGAAGGCCCCGAACACATCGTCATCGGCAAAGACCAAAAGCTGTATACGACCGTAGCCGGCGGAAAAATTCTGCGCATGAATCAGGACGGGACGCAACAGGAGGTCTATGCCGATACCGGCGGACCCGTTCTCGGTTTTGATTTTGACGCCCGCGGCAATATCGTTGCCGCCGACGTTGACAGGGGCCTGGTGCTCATCAGCCCGGATAAAAACATCACCGTATTAACCGATAACGTCAACGGCGACCCCATTCGTTTTGCCGATGCGGTCGCAGTGTCACAATCGGGGAAAATTTATTTCACCGACGCCTCCACGCGTTTTGCGCCCAAAAAATGGGGAGGCATCTTTCCGGCCAGCCTGATCGACATTCTGGAACAGCGCTCGACCGGACGCGTTTTGGAATACGACCCGGCAGCACAGACCACCCGGATTGTGGCCAAAGGATTCAGCTTCGCCAACGGCGTGGTGTTGAGCGAAGATGAAAACTGGCTTTTCGTCAATGAAACAGGAAAATATCGCGTCTGGAAAATTTCCGTAACCGCACAGGATTTGGACATTGCCTCGCCTGGGGAATCTGCCGTCATCCTGTTTGAGAACCTGCCCGGTTATCCCGACAACCTGATGCGCGGTCTTCACGGAAAGATCTGGCTGGGATTTGCCAAGCCCCGCAATCCCGCCATTGATCAACGCGTCATCACCTCCACGCCTTTTATGCGCAAGCTGACCTACCGGCTGCCGAAATTTCTGTGGCCGCTTCCCAAACCCTACGGCCATGTTTTGGCCTTTACAGAAGACGGCCGGATCGTCGCCGACCTGCAGGACCCCGGCGGTCGCTATCCGGAGACAACCGGTGTTACGGAAACAGCCGACAGGCTCTACATCCAGAGCCTGCATGCCAAAGGCATCGGCTGGCTGCCCAAAGATAATGTCTTTTAATCTTTCGAGGAATCCCGTGTATCATATTCTGGCAGATATCCTTGTTGCGGCTCATTTTCTGTTTATTCTTTTTGTTGTATTCGGCGGTCTGCTCGTCATCCGGAAACCGTCCTTCGCATGGGTGCATCTCCCCGCGGCACTCTGGGGGGCTGTCGTGGAAATTTTCGGCTGGATCTGTCCGCTGACGCCGCTGGAAAATCACCTGCGAACGCTTGCCGGCGAATCGGTTTACGGCGGTGATTTTATCGCCCGGTACCTGCTGTCTTTGATCTATCCGGAAAATCTGACACCGTCCATTCAGAAAGGTCTCGGTGCAGTGGTAATTGTCATCAATCTGATTTTTTATTTTATCGCTTTTAAAAAGAACCGCGCTCGCCGCTAGCGCTCGAAATACTTCAGCCGTCTTAAAGCCGCGTTCCGCCCCAGCACATCGAAAATTTTATCCAGCTCCGGCCCGTGAAGCAAACCTGTTAATGCTGCGCGCACCGGCATGAACAACGCCCTGCCCTTTGCCCCGGTTGCCTCCCTGGCAAATCGGACGGCCTCTGCATAAAGATTTTGATTTCCGGCATCCTGTTTTTCAAGATATGAGGCAAATGCCTCGACCACTTTCCGGGCGGGTTCCTTATCCAGCAGGTCTTTGGCCTCTGCGGAAATCCTGTATTGACTGTCAAAAAAAATGCTGATGTGATTTTTCAGGTCTGCAAGGGTTGTCAAATCCGTTTTCACCAGTTCCACAGCCTTTCGGAACCATTCCGGGTTTTGCATTTCGTTTTGATACGCCGGTTCGTCAAGAAACGGTTTCAGCCTCTCCACCAGATCGTCGGTTCTTGTGTTTCGGATGTAAATCGCATTGAGCCAGTGGAGCTTTTCTTCATCGAAAACAGCGCCGCTTCGGGAGGCTCGTTCCAGCGAGAAGTCTTGGATCATATCGCCACGGGATAAGACTTCCCGGGCGCCGGTGAATGAACTTCCCAGAAGCCCCAGATAGTTGATCATCGCCTCCGGCAATATGCCCTGCCTGCGGAATTCTCCGATCGAAACCGAACCGTGCCGTTTGCTCAGCTTGGTCCGATCCCTGCCCAGAATTAAAGAATGGTGCGCAAATACCGGGGAATCAAATCCGAAAGCCCGATAGAGCATGATCTGCAAAGCCGTATTGGAAAGATGATCCTCGCCCCGGATAACATGTGTCATATCCATCAGATGATCATCGATTACGCAGGCGAAATTATAGGCCGGCATCCCGTTGGAACGCACAATAATGAAATCCCCCATATCCTCCGCATTGAATTTAACATTGCCGCGTATTAAGTCTTCAAATTCAATAATTTGTGACTGAACCCTAAAGCGATACGAAGGTTTTCTTCCTTCTTTTTCCTTGCGGTTTCTTTCTTCCGGCGACAAATTGCGGCACTTGCCCATATATCGCGGCATACGTTTGCTTAAAATCAGCGTCTGGCGTTCTTCCTCCAGCTCCTCTTCGGTGCAATAGCAGGGATAAACCGCGCCGGCTTTCATTAATTTCTGCAGGAATTCTCTGTAAACTGCGACGCGTTCGCTCTGCCGGTAAGGCCCGAAATGTCCTCCCTTTTCCGGTCCCTCATCCCAATCGAGACCCAGCCATTTCAAATCATCGTACAGATTGGTTTGATACGAAAGCGCGCTGCGCGATGCATCGGTGTCTTCTATGCGCAGGACGAATGAACCGCCGTGATGCCTGGCAAACATCCAGTTGAATAATGCCGTCCGCGCGTTGCCGACATGAAGCTCTCCCGTCGGAGAAGGCGCAAATCTGACCCTAGGTTTTCGCACTATTTCTCATCCTTTCTGCCAGCGAAGCAACGGCAAACACCGCCACGCCTTCTCTGCGCCCGGTAAAGCCCATGCCTTCGTTCGTTTTCGCTTTGATATTCACGCATTCTTCCGAAATGTTCAGAACACTGGCGATATTGGCGACAATCGCATCCGCATAGGGCGCCAGTCTGGGAACTTCCAGGATAACCGTGGTGTCGATATTCTGAATACGGAAGCCTTTCCCGTCCAAAATTTTTTTGACGTTTTTCAGCAAAATCATGCTGGAGATATCTTTGTACTGCGGATCGGTGTCGGGAAAATGCCTGCCGATGTCTCCTGCGCCTGCGGCGCCCAGCAGGGCATCGCAGATTGCGTGGATCAGGGCATCGGCATCCGAATGGCCTTCGAGTCCTCTGTCGCAGGGAATTTCCACACCGCCCAGAACGAGTTTTCTGCCTTCTGTAAACCGGTGGCTGTCATAACCGAAGCCGCTCCGGATGCCGGCGGTGTTTCGCTTTTTCATGAATGCCTCCGCAACCAGCATATCCTCCCTGGTAGTGATTTTTATATTGTCATAGGAACCTTCGACCATTTTGACCTCTTTGCCGGTCCTCTCCACCAACGCCGCATCATCCGTCCCGTAAAAATTTTCCTCATAGGCTCTCCGGTAAGCGTCTTTCAATATATCGAAGCGAAACGCCTGCGGGGTCTGCGTCAGCCACAGATTTTCCCTTGGCACCGTGGATTGGATCATGTGATCGTCTTTTGTTGCCTTAACGGTGTCCTTGACCTGCACGCCGGTCACCGCCGCTCCGCAGGCCCTGGCGGCAGCCACCACCCTGCCGATCATTTGATCCGTCACAAAGGGACGCACCGCGTCATGGACAATGATCAGCCCGGCATTCCCCTGGATCGCGTCAAGGCCGTTTTTGACGGAATCCTGTCTTTCCCGGCCTCCGGCAACAACGGCAACCACTTTGCTCATGCCGTATTTTTCAATCAGGTCCTGGCGGACATGCACCACATCGTCTTGCGGCAACACCAGGATGATTTCGTCAACAACCGGAGAGTCCTGAAAAACCTTCAGCGTATGAACCAGTACGGGCAGCGCATCCAGCAGCAGATACTGCTTGGCGACGTGGGATTTAAATCGTTGCCCTGCCCCGCCGGCAGGAATGATGAGCACCGTTTTCATGGATTGTTCCCCGTTATTTTTCATGAAGCTGATAGCATTTTTATTATCAAAATGGAATAGCGATAAAAAAACCCGGGAGATTGATCCCGGGTTTTAAAAAAACCGATGACGCATTCGGCTTAAGCCACTTCCTTGAGTTCTGAAAAAATCATTCTTCCCGCAGTGGTCTGCAGAACACTGGTCACAACCACCCGGACATTCATATTAAGCATTTTCTGAGCGTTGTCCACAATAATCATGGTTCCGTCATCCAGATAGGCAACGCCCTGGCCGGCTTCCTTTCCCTCTCGCACGATTTTCACGGTCATCTGTTCGCCGGGGAGCACCACCGGCTTCATCGCGTTGGCCAGTTCATTGATGTTTAACACTCTGATGCCCTGAAGTTCGGCCACCTTATTGAGATTATAATCATTGGTCACAAGCTTGGCGTTGAGCTGTTTGGCCAGAGCGACCAGTTTTCCGTCCACGCCTTTGATCTTGGGAAAATCCTGATCGACAATCTCGATGTTGACGTTGGCACTTTTCTGCAGATGATTGAGGACATCCAGCCCGCGCCTTCCCCGCAGACGTTTCATCGAATCGGACGAATCCGCCACCTGCTGCAGTTCATTCAAAACGAATCGGGGAACGATCAATTCTCCTTCGATGAATCCGCTGTCGCAGATATCGGCAATGCGTCCTTCAATGATGACACTGGTATCCAGAATACGGTGATCGTGGGCGGTTTTGGAATCGATGCCGCCAAAGCTGAATTCTTCGATTTTTTTCGAACCCAGGGTGAGGCCCAGATAACTGAATATTCCTGTAATCAGCAGATAAATCCAGGGAAGGGCCTGCTGATTCTCCCTGATTTTACTTACAAAATTTAATCCGAAACTAAATATTAATGCAATCAGGAGTCCGACAATCATGCCCGCGACGCCGCCGATGATAATTTTGAGAGATAATTGACGAATGTGCTGTTCTATTTTTATGACAGTCAAGGCAATCGTTAATCCGATAATAAAGCCGGCAATGGATTTAAGGATCAGAAAAGAATCGGAAGACGTATAAAAGGCGATGGCATAACCGCTGATGGAACATGCCATTATTAATATAATTCTGATAATCAACCGTTTCACCTCCTTTCTGTGAATCATGAATGTTAAAAAAATTTGTTTATAAAAAATTTATTTAAAAAATAATATAAGGACGGAGGAAAAATGACGGTATCCCTAAAAAAAGAAAGTAACCTGTCTTTTTTCAATTTTCAAAGAGCCTGATTGACTATGAAGATGATTTTTCTACTGAACGGTAAAAATCTTCTGCAGATTATGCTCGACTTCAGATTCCTGCGCGTTGGTGGCCACGGATATTTCTTTGACCAGAAGATTTTTGGCTGTATCCATCATCTTTCGTTCGCCGAAGGAAAGATTTTTATCGCTTTTTAAAATAAACAAATCGCGCAGAACCCCCGCAATTTCAAATACCGAACCCGTCTTGATTCGCTCAAGATATTCGCGGTAACGTTTGTTCCAGGTCTGCTTATCGATGGTGACATCTTTGTTGCGAAGAATTTCGTACACCTTGGGTATTTCCTTTTCCATGATGATTTCCCGCAAGCCGACGGCCTTGACGCTCATCGTGGGAATCATGATTTTCATGCCGTTCCCCATGATCTTCATCACGTAAAAAGACTGTTTTTTGCCCATTACTTCTTTATTTTCAATGGCTTCAATGACTCCAACACCATGTGCTGGATATACCGCCAAATCGCCTACTTTAAACATTTTATTTTTTGCCTGCCTTTCCATATCAGAGGGTTATTATACCACTACTTGAACTATTAGTCAATAACCAATCCGTATTTAAGTAATACTTGAATATTTCATGGCTAAAAAACCATAATTTAACCGTTTTTTAAACAGAACATGAATGATTAAATATCGGATATAACTTATAAAAATAAAAAGGAGTCACTTTTTTTAAAAAAAGTAAACTCCTGAATTTTCCTGGAGGCGGCACCCGGACTTGAACCGGGGAATAACGGTTTTGCAGACCGCTGCCTTAGCCACTTGGCTATGCCGCCTTAAAAATAAAATGGAGCGGGCGAACGGATTTGAACCGTCGACGTCTACCTTGGCAAGGTAG